>Ga0335078_10015523_pt1 | contig 11309 bp, 7 predicted proteins | sample Lox_Sample_32_FD_206711 | JGI IMG/M metagenome (GOLD analysis project Ga0335078, IMG submission 206711) | Soil microbial communities from Loxahatchee National Wildlife Refuge, Florida, United States - Lox_Sample_3.2 | ecosystem: Environmental > Terrestrial > Soil > Wetlands | place: USA: Florida...
CGTCGGCGGTCTTCCGGTTCCGGGAGACCGGTCCCATCGAGTGGTGGGTCGACGAGTGCGGCTACGCCTACGTGCTCGCCGACCAGCGCGGCACGGGCAAGTCCGAGGGCCACTTCGAACTGTTCTCCCGCCGGGAAGCGCGTGATTCCTACGACACCATCGAGTGGATCGCCGCCCAGGACTGGTGCACCGGCAAGGTGTCCATGATCGGTGAGAGCGGCTACTCGGTGAACCAGTGGAACGCCATCGCGACCCGGCCCCCGCACCTGGCCTGCTCGGTCATCTATAACGGCTTCACCGACCTCTACCGTGACGCGATCTATCACGGCGGCATCTTCTCGATGGGCTTCTACAACTTCTGGACTGTGGACAACGTCCGGGCCAGCGCAACCATCGGCACAGGCGTGACCCCCCGGCCAGGCGGAGTCGACACCGACCTGATGAGCCTCGCCCTAGACCACCCGCTCGACAGCGGCTTCTGGGCCGAGCGCCGCCCGGACATCGAGGCGATTGAGGTCCCGACCCTCGTCGTCGCCTGGTGGTACAACATCGGCCTGCACCTGCGCGGCACCCTGCTCGGCTACGAACAGCTCACCAGCACCAAACGCCTGCTCGCGCTGGCTGGCAACGACAGCGAGGCCCGGAACTTCGACCCGAAATTTCTCTCGACCCACCTGAAGCCCTGGTATGACCACTGGCTCAAGGGCGACGACAACGGCGTGATGAACACGCCTCCGGTGCGCATCGACATCCAGAACGGTGAGACGCTGCGAGCCGAGCAGTCGTGGCCCGTGGAGCGCGCAGTTCCCACGCCCTTCTATCTTGACCCGGCACCGGCCGCCGCGGTCCACTCAGTCAACGACGGCCGCCTGACCACCACGGCGCCTACTACCGGCAGCGCCGAGCCGACCGTCTTCGCCTACCCACGACCGGAATGGACCGTCGGGACCACGGTGATCGAGCACGGCATCCCCCGCCCGGTCCAGGGCCTGCTCACCTTCACCACTTCACCGCTCGACGAGGACCTGGAAGTCACCGGCCCGATCGCGGCCGTTCTTTACGTCGAGACCGACCAGACCGACACCGAGTTCTTCATCAAGATCTCCGAGCAGCTGGCCGTGCCGCGGCCCAGGGAGTTCGTCATGCACCACCTGGCTGGCGATATGCCGCCACCCGCCCAGATGGTCACCCGCGGCTGGCTCAAAGCGAGCCACCGGTCCGTCGATCCCGAACGCACTACACCGCTGCGCCCGTGGCACCCGCAAACCGCTGCCGAGCCGGTCACTCCCGGGCAGATCGTCCGGTACGACATCGAGATCTGGCCGACGTCGTACCTGTTCCGCCGGGGCAACCGCATCCGCGTCGAAATCGGCAACGGCGACTCGATGGTCTCCGACGGCCTGTTCCACCACTACTACGGGCACAAAGCCGGAACCGACCGTTACTACCACGACACCGACCACCCCTCCCACATCCTGATGCCAGTCGTCCCGCGGAAATCCTAGGCTCTATCACCCAACGGACGCCCTCGATAGTGAGTCGGCAGAAGGGCACGGGCCGTTTGGAGACTTACCGTTGAACACCACTTCTTGACAAGGAATTGACGGCGGCCTGCCCGTGTCCAGAGCTGTACGCGGGCCCGGATGAAAGAGGGAGACCATGCGGCCGTTTTTTAAGGACGAGAGCTTCAATTTCCTGACCGAGATCGCGCTCGGCGCGACGTATCACCAGGCAGCCGACGTGGGGGAGGTGCTGTCCACCGCGGAGCGGATCCGCAACGGCGATGCGCGGTCCTGGGTCCGTGAGTGGACCGCGACCGCCGGGCGGCTGGCTGGTGAGGCGCACGCCAGCGCAGACGCTGGCCGCTCGCAGTCCGCGGCCCGGCAGTTCCTGCGGGTGTCGATGTATTACTCGCTGGCGAGTTCGGCGGCCGACGGGACGGATGACGCCGGGTTGTTCGGGGAACTGTGGGAGAAGCACCGCGCCGCGTGGGACCGTTTCGTCGACCTGGCCGGCCTGGCGGTGGAGCGTATCGAGATCCCATACGAGGGTACGGCGCTGCCGGGCTATTTCTTCCGCGCTGGCCCGGCGGGTGAGCTCCGGCGGACGCTGATCTTCAACAATGGCAGCGACGGGCCGGTGACCGGCGCGTGGGTGCAGGGCATCGCCGATGCGCTGGAACGCGGCTGGAACGCGGTGACCTTCGATGGCCCCGGGCAGAACGCCGCGCTGGTCCGGCAGGGGCTGCTGTTCCGGCCGGACTGGGAAAAGGTCATTACCCCGGTCGTTGATCACCTGCTGACCCGGCCTGATGTCGATCCCGGCAAGATCGCGCTGCTCGGCGTCAGCCAGGCCGGTTACTGGGTACCGAGGTCGGTGGCTTTCGAGCCCCGCATAGCCGCGGCCGTGGCCGATCCCGGTGTCGTCGATGTCGCCGCCGCCATGACCGGGCAGGTCCCCCATTTCCTGATGAAGATGCTGGAGGCGGGCGAGAAGGACAAGTTCGATAAGGACATGGGGCTGGCTCTGCGGTTCTCTTCGGCGACGCGGTCGATGATGGCGTTCCGGATGCGCCCGTACGGCACGACCTCGCCGTATGAATTCTTCACTGCGGCCCGTGGGTACGCCTTGACGGACGAGATGATCGGGAAGATCACCTGCCCGGTGCTGGTCACCGACCCCGAGCATGAGCAGTTCTGGCCCGGGCAGTCCCGCGAGCTGTATGACAAGCTCCCGGGACCGAAGGCCCTGGCCGTCTTCACCGAGGAGGAGGGCGCGGATTCCCACTGCGAGCCCGCCGGCAACGGGCTGCGCGGTGAGCGGATCTTCGATTGGCTTGACCAGCACATCCCCGCCTCAGCAGCGCGACTCACACCGGCTCAGACCCCGCAGCCCGACGGAGCTGATGGTGGCGATGCCTGATCCGGCCTGCGAGCCGCAGAGCCTGCGGCCGCATCCCCGGCATGCCGCCGGCGGACAAAGGGCAGGCCGATGGCCGGACAAGCGGGGCGGGAACGGGGCACTTGAATGAGCGATCAGATGATCGCCGGCGGCGAGGCCGAGGGCTGGCGGTCGACGCTGGCCGGGCTGGTCGCCGGCCCAGTCGAGACGGCCGCGACGCCGGGGTACGAGCAGGAATGTGACGGTTTTGACCGCTCGGTTCCCCAGCAGCCTGCCGTCGTCGTCGGCGCGGCGGCGGAGCCGGACATCGTCGCGGCCGTAAGGTTCGGCCGGGACCACGGTCTCGGCGTGGGCGTGCTGGCCACCGGGCATGGGCTGACGGTTCCGGTGAGCGGCGGCCTGCTGATCGGGACCAGGCGGCTCGGCGGCGTCGCGGTCGACGCCGCAGCCCGGACCGCGCGAGTGGCCGCCGGAGCTACCTGGGCGAGCGTCGTGACCAAGGCGGCGCGATCCGGGCTGGCGCCGTTGTGCGGCGCGGCTCCGGCGGTGGGGGCGGTCTCCTACACCCTGGGCGGCGGCCTGGGACCACTGGGACGGCGCTATGGCTTCGCGGCGGATCACGTACGGCAGGTGGACTTGGTGACCGCGGACGGGGAACTGCGCCAGGTCACGCCTGAGTCGTTCCCCGACCTGTTCTGGGCCGTCCGCGGCGGCGGCGGTAACTTCGGCATCGCCACCTCACTGGTCATCGACCTCTTTCCGGTGGATACGCTGTACGGAGGCGGCCTGTACCTGCCGGGCGAGGCCGCCGCCGATGTGCTACCGGTATTCCTGGCCTGCGCCCGCGACGCGCCCGACGAGCTCACCTTGTCGGTCGCCCTGATGGTCTTCCCGCCCCTTGAGGTCATCCCGCCGCCGCTGCGCGGCCGGTTCACCTGCCACGTCCGGGTGTCCTATTGCGGCCCTCCTGGCCAGGGCCAGGCCCAGATCCAGCCGCTGCGCACGGCGGCGCCGCTGCTGCTCGACACGATCCGGGTGATGCCGTTCACCGACGTCGGCACCATCCACAACGACCCTGCTCAGCCGATGGCCACCGTGAGCCGCGCGCTCGTCCTGAAACAAGCCAGCCAGCAGACGGCCGACGTGGTGCTGGCCGCGACCGGTCCCGCGTCGCCGTTCCTGGTCGAGCTCCGGCAGATGGGCGGAGCGCTGCGGCGCCCGCCATCAGTCCCGAACTCGGTCGGGCACCGCGCCGGCGCATTCAACTTCTTCGCCGCGTCCTATCCCAGCCCAGCAGGGCTGCAGGAAGCCGGCCAGGCGGAGCTGCGGCTCGCCGACGCCCTCCAGCCCTGGAGCGACGGGGGCGCCCTGGTGAACTTCCTCGCCGGGCCGTATGTCACACCCCGCCACGTCCGGGCCGCATACCCGCCCGCCGTCTTCTCCCGCCTGACGCAGATCAAGACAGCCTGGGACCCGGGCAACATGTTCCGCTTCAACCACAACATCCACCCAGCGGATCCTGACGTGAGAATACCCGCTACGGGCAGCAGCCGAGCAGGGCCAGGAGCGACCGCCGACCCAGTCGGCAAAGCATGAGGAACCGGGCCAACTAAAACGAGCCGGTATCGCGGCGGAATCAGCTGGCCCGCCCTCCTGGCCAGCCAGGACGCGCACCGCCATACCTGAGTAATCAAGCCCGGTCCGTCACCGGGGCGGGTTAATAACATCACGACTCCCTGCCGGATACCGTAGCCAGACACAGCAGCCAGCGCACCGCCACGTCAGGTCCGCCCGCCTACGGCAGCACCGTACGGCCTAACGGACCAGGCGCCGATAAACAGGCTGGAAGAGAGCCCGGCCCACCGGGCCCGGCGAGTCCCGGCACACATCACCGATCGGCCCACCACGACCTGGGAAGCTGGATACCGATGCCCACCGATCCCGCTCCCCCGAGCTTTCGCGACAACCAGCCCGGCGTCGAACGCCTTCTCGTTTTGTCCGACGGCGTGGTGGCCATCTCCCTCACCCTGCTGGTCCTGCAGCTACAGGTGCCGACCACCGCCCAGGTGCCCGACCCCACCTCGGCCTCCGAACTCGCCGCGCAGCGACATCTCCGCCGTCGAGAAAGCCGCGGCGCTCGTCACCTCAGTATTCCCGGACGGCACAGAGAACCCGCTCCGCCAATTCCCCTTCCTCATAAACCAGAACTGGCTGATCGGTACTCAACGCCGCGCCGATCCCAGGTCACCCACCGCCACAAATAATCGGCGTTATACGGGTGATCCTGTCAAGTGCGCTCGCCGCACCGGATTGGCTGATCATGGCGTCGGCTCGCCGAAGAGTTCTTCGCCGTCGCTGACGCCGAGGAGGAAGACGAACCGGTGCAGGTCGGCGCGGAGGGCGTCGGTGTTGTAGGCGGGGTGGCCGACGAAGGCGGTGAAGCTGTCGGCGAGGGCGCGTTTCTGGCTGCCGGATAGCCAGCTGGCGAGGAAGGTGAGCAGTTCGGCGAGCTCTGCCGCGTCGGCCAGATCGAGGCTTATCTCGGGCATGTAGTCAGCTCCGTTCGGTAGTTGCGGGCGTGGTTCCGGCGCGCTGGATGAGCCCGTCGAATAGCGCGGCCCGGTCGGCTTGTCCGTGGTCGCGGGCGTGGTCGCGCTGGCGGGTGAGGATGGGCAGGAACTGTGTGCTGGTGCGGAAGTAGGCGCAGGTCTCGCAGGCGGACTCCATCCGGCAGTCGAGCTCGGCTGGGCGGGTGCACAGCCCGTTGCCGAGCATGCGGGAGTGGGCTTCGCGGCGCAGCCTGGCCATGCCGGTGGTCTCGTAGTCGGCGGGCAGCGCGGGCGGCTGGCCGTAGAGGGCGTCGATCTTGGCGCTGACCGCGGCGTATTCGTCGGCGACGACCCGGTTGGCGATCTTGGCGTAGATCAGCGTCATTTCCATTTTCTGGTGGCCGAGGAGGGCGGCGATGGCCTCGAGCCGCATGCCGCGGTTGATGGCCTGGGTGGCCAGGGTGTGCCGCAGCCGGTGCGGGTGCACGCCGGGCACGCCGGCGGCACGGCCGACGCGGGAGACGATGCGGCCGATGACATACCGGTCCAGCGGTCCGCGGTGGTCGGCGATCAGCCGCTTGTGGCGGCGGATGTGCTCGAGGCTGGCTGCTGTCCAGGCTGCCAGGAGCGTGACGAGCTCGGGGTGCAGCGGCACGTAGCGGTCGTTGCGGAGCTTGCCGAGGGGGATCCGCAGCCAGTGGCCGGCGCCGATCTGCACGACGGCGTCGGCTTCCAGGCCGGCCAGCTCGCCGGCGCGCATGCCGGTGCGGGCCAGCAGCTCGACCACGAGCCGGTCGCGGGGATCACTGCTGGCCCGGGCTGCGGTCATCAGCCTGGCCGCGTCCTGGTCGTCGAGGAACTTCGGCAGCGGCTCGGGTTTCTTGGGAATGTCGCCGGCGATGACCGGGTTGCGGGCCGGGGCGCCGGGCCAGTCCCACTCGATGATCCGCTCGAAGAACGCCCGCACGGTCCGCATCCGCTGCCGGTGTGTCTCGGCCGTGATCGTCGCGCCGCCCACTTTGGGCTTGGCGGCCAGCCACACTTTGTAGTCCTCGATGTCGTCACGGTGCACCGCGCCGATGCTGTCCAGCCCGGCGTCGGTGATCAGCCAGCGGGCGAACTGGCGCAGCGCGTTCTCGGCCGCCTCCACGCTGGCCGGTGCGAGGAACGTGCCGAGCTGCCGCAGGTAGCGGCGCACGAGCGCGGCCACCAGGGGCGCGGCAGCCTCGATCTGGGCCCACTGCTCGGCGGCGATGCTGCCGGCCGCGGCCCGGCTGGCAGCCGGCCCGCGAGCGGGTTGCGCGCTCACCGGACAGCCAGTTCCTGCGCGGCCAGCATCTGCGCGACAGCGGCGGTGTCGGCGTCGATGAGCGCGGCAGCGCGCCGGTACTCGGTGGCGAGCCAGTCGTTGGTCAGGTGCAGGTAGACCCGGGTGGACTCGATCGAAGCGTGCCCGGCCTGGGCCTGCACCGCCTCCAGCGCCATCCCCGCTTCCCGCAGCCTGGTCAGGCAGGTGTGCCGCAGCTCGTGGCAGGTCGCATGATCCAGGCCGGCCCGGCGCCGGGCGCCGTCCAGGATCTCATCCAGGCCCTCGGCTGACAGCGGCAGGCCACGCCGCGGGCCCTTCAGCACCACGAACACCCGGCTGGTGCCGGCGGTGTCCGGACGCTCGTCATGCAAGTAGCCGCCGAGCGCATCGAAGAACCGGTTCGCAGCCGGGACAACCCGGTGATGACCACCCTTGCCCTCAGTCACGACCAGGCGCCGGTCAGCGACCCGCACGTCCTCGAACCGCAGCCCCAGCACCTCGCAGCGGCGCAGCCCCGCCAGCAGCATCGCCAGCATCATGGCGCGGTCCCGGTCGGTGCGCAGCGCGCCGAGGAGCCGGTCCACCTCGGCTGGCTGCAAGATCTTCGGCAGGGTGCGCGGCACCCGCACCAGCGGCACGGTCCGCGAAGTCCGTGATCCGCCCTGACGGCGGGTAGACAGGCCCCGCGGCACCGGGTTGACCTGCACCGGCGTGTCGCCCCGGGCGACCAGGTAGGCATACAGGCCCGACACCGACGACAGGCGGCGGGCGATCGTCCGCGCCGACAGGCCCGATTCCCGGTCCGTCAGCCGCACGACGCTGCGGTCCCCGCGCTGATCAGCCAGGAACTCGAACACATCGGCTGCGGCAACAGCAACCGGGTCCTTCGCCACGACGGTGAAGAACGCCTTCAGGTCGAATGCCGCCGCGCGCAGGGTGTTCGGCCGGGCCCGGCCCGCCACGAACTCCAGATAACGGTCCACCAGCGGATCACCGAGCCGATACCGCGCCTCGCCGGACCGGGTAACCGAACGCACCAACCACGGGAAGTCAGTCATCGGGACAGGCTCCCAGCCAGCGGCCGCCCCCGCCGGTATGCCGTAAAGATCACCCGTGTATTAAGCGATCCGGCGCGCCCTGGCTGCGAATGAGGATGCCCAGTCGCCGGTCGTCATGGTCTCCGGCCCGTCTCCAGGTTACGAGTGAACATGCGAACCGCTGCATGAGTATGTGCAGAGGCAACGTCCGCTATTCGGCATGTGAGAACGTGCTCCTGACCCCGTGACCAAGCGGCCGACGCAGAGATCTGTCGTCGACCGGAACGACCGTCGGCAGCTGGGCACACGCCTGATAGCTTCGCTGCTGCCGGGTCGCTGGACACGGGCAGCTACGGTCAGTGACCGAATCGGCCAGGAGCGCCGCCAAGCCCGTGGAACGACTCGTGGGACGAGCACCGGCCGTATCCCTGTGCAATGGGTGCTTTCCGGGCACACAGGAGGGACATCTGTGCAGGTGGAGCGTTCTTGGCGCCCCAGCGGTCCTCTGTTAATCCGTGGGTTCTGGGTTCGAGTCCCAGGCGCCCCACCAGCACAATCCACTCTCCCTGCCGATTACGAGCGAGCGGCATGACGGCGGGTAATCGTGCACGAGGTGAGCAGATCTGGCGCTTCGGCGCGCTGGTTACAGCGTGCGCGGAAACGGCGCGGGGGATCCCGATCGAGGCCGTTGGGACTGCCATGAGGCCAGCAGCGATTCGTGGAGCTGGCCGGTGAACGCCTCTCTGGGCAAGCGGTGCGGGCCACGAGGGCAGCAACACCTCGCTGCCACCGCGGGCCAGGACGGCGGCGATCGACGAGCCCGCAACGCCTGCATCTACCACGACGTCAGGATCGTTCGCCCGCATACCTGATTTCCCCCAGCCTGGCGACACCGCCGTCCGGCTCGGGTTCGGCCATGATCGTGTAGGTGCTGGCCGGCTCCATCGCATCGGAACCCGGCCCGCGATCGAAGGGCCTTCCCACGTCCTGGCCTTCGCCGTTCTTCCAGGTAAGAAATTCGAGGGGTCCGTTGAACCAGTGGCCCGAGGGGCACTTGATCATGACACTGTCGAGCGGCCCGTCGGTGGATTGCATCGTGTAGCTGCACCTGACCTCGGCGGGGAGCCCGCATCGCGCGGCGCCCTCATCGTCAAGGTAGGCAGGGCAGTCGAGGAACATCATCGGGGTTTCCTTTTGATCTCATCGCCGGGTATTTGGGCCGCATATGGCGGTCATCGCCCGCAGGGACTATGGGTTCGGCTCGCTGGCCGGCTCGATGTTCTGGTTGACGTGGAAGACGTTGTCGGGGTCGTGAGGCCGCTTGATCTCGGCGAGCGGGTGGTAGTTGCCAGCGCCTGGCGATCGTCTTGTTCTGCTCGCTTATGTCGTGTGCTTTCTCTTGCAGGCCGGCCTCGTCGTTCCCGTCGAAGGTCTCAGCCAGCGGGCTGGATGTTCTGGTTGATCCGGAACAAGTTGGTCGGGTCGTAGATGGCCTTGATCTCGGCGAGGCGGTCGTAGTTGTTGCCGTAGGTGGCTCGCACCCGGTCCTGGCCCTCGTCCATCATGAAGTTCACGTACGCGCCGCCGGCTGAGTATGGGTGGGTGGCATCCCAGTAGTCGACGGTCCATTGCTTGATCGCGGCGGCGTTGGCTGGGTCCGGGTCGACCCCTACGATCACTTGCGAGAAGGTGGCGTCCCTGGCGGGCACCTTGTTGACGGCTCCGTCGATGGGATAGAGGTGCATCGTCGAGTGCATGGTCGGCAGCTCGCTGGCGAAGCGGGCGTGGGCATCTACGGCGGCGTCGGGCACGGTGCCGAAGAAGTCGCCTCGCCAGTACCACTGCAGCCCGCGCGGGTAGAGCCCGTCGAAGGCCGACTGCAGGCCGGGATAGGGCGCCTCGCCGATGCCGTCGAACGCGGGCTGCATGTCGCGGACCGGCTGAAGCGCCTCGGTCGCGTTGGCGGGATCGCCGAGGTAGCACCACATGATCGCGCACGCCTTGTGCAGGTGGAATGCCTCGGGGAACGTATCGACCGGCGGCACGGTCATCACGGCGAAGAACCCATAGAGGTCGTCGTCCTGGGCGGGCAGGAAGTCGCGGAACCACGACAGCACGTCGCTGGTCGCCGCCACCGGCCACGCGGTCGGGCCGCAGACGACGTTGCCCACCGGGTGCAAACGGAACGTGAACGAGGTGACGATGCCAAAGTTCCCGCCTCCGCCGCGCAGCGCCCAGAACAGATCGGGGTGCTCGGACTCGGACGCGGTGACCACCCGCCCGTCGGCCAGCACGACCTCGGCTTCGAGCAGGTTGTCGATGGTGAGGCCATACTTGCGGGACAGGTAGCCGTGGCCGCCGCCTAGGGTCAGGCCGCCTACGCCGGTCGTCGAGATGATGCCCGAGGGGGTCGCGAGGCCGTGCTTATGGGTGGCCGCGTCGACCAGGCCCCAGGTGGCACCTCCCTGTACTCGTGCCGTGCGTTGTCCGGGGTCAACCTCGACCGAGCGCATGGGCGACAGATCGATGACGATGCCGCCGTCGACGGTGCCAAACCCCGGCCCGTTGTGCCCGCCGCCCCGCACCGCGAGCGGCGCGCCGGCCTTGCGCCCGGCGTCGAGCGCCGCCTGCACATCGCTGACGCCGGCGCAGCGGGCGATGAGCGCTGGGTGCCGATCGATCATGGCGTTGTAGACCGACCGGGCGTCGTCGTAGCCGGCGTCGCCGGAGCCGATGACCTCCCCGCTGATCCGTGTGCGAAGTTCCGGTGTCGTGTCCACCACGTTGGTCATTTGCGTGCTCCTTGTCTCTGTGACCCGCCGGGCGTTTGGTCCGACAGCAGCACGGTACGAGGGGACGCGGCCGGGCGTCATGACCGGATCTGATCCATTCCGGGGCGGCGGCTGATGGTCAGATCTGACTACCGGGCTCTTGCTGGGTCCTCACGTGAGGCCGTGGTGGGCGGCGTAGATCGCCGCTTGGGTGCGGTTTGCGGCTCCGGTTTTCATGAGGATGCTCCGCACGTGGTTGGCGGCGGTGTTGGCGCTGATGTGAAGGTGAGCACCGATCTCCTGATTGCTGCGACCGGTGGCGAGCAGGCGCAGCACGTCGATCTCGCGCTCACTGAGGCCATCGGGTCTGGTCGACGGCGCGACCGGGGCAAGGATCCGGATGACACGGTTGTGGCCGATCGGGCCGGCGAGGCGGCGAGCCTCATCGGCCAGGGCCCGGGCCTGATCGCGGTGGCCGGCGGACGCGGCGAACAGCGCCTGGTAGGCGAGGGTCTCGGCCACGTGGATGGCTGACCGCATGCGGCGATCCATCGCGAGGGCCACGCCGAAATGGCGGGCGGCGGCGGCGCGGTCGCCCAGCAGCGCTGCGACCCGTGCGAGGAGCCGATCGGCGCTGCCGAAGGTGGCGATCAGCGTGCCCGACACGAGGTTCATGCCCGCGTACTCCGCGAGCAGCGGCCGCAACACGCGCGCCGCGTCGAGGTCGTCGAGCGCGAGCGCG
>Ga0335078_10015524_pt1 | contig 11309 bp, 9 predicted proteins | sample Lox_Sample_32_FD_206711 | JGI IMG/M metagenome (GOLD analysis project Ga0335078, IMG submission 206711) | Soil microbial communities from Loxahatchee National Wildlife Refuge, Florida, United States - Lox_Sample_3.2 | ecosystem: Environmental > Terrestrial > Soil > Wetlands | place: USA: Florida...
TGTTCGCCAGATACTCGACGCTCGCCGCCATGCCGGGACCCCGCTGGTTCCGGCGCATGTGCGGACGAATCGCCTCGAAGAACGTCGGCAGGTCCTCGGCCGCAAACCGGCCGTCGTCGGCCGCATCCTCGTCGCCGTCGTCCGCGTCCGCCGCGTCGCCGTGCAGGGGCCGGAGGGATTCCTCGCGGGCCAGCAGCGACTCCCGCCGTTGCTCGGCCTCGGCGCGCAGGGCGTCGGTGTCCAGGGCCGGGGCCGATTTTTCCTCCGGCGGCGCCGGGATCGCGCCGGACTTCAAGCCGGCGGTGGCCGGCGACCCCTCGACCATCCAGTCGCGCGCCACGGATCGCCGGGCGAGACCGTAAAAGGCGAGCGGATTGTCCGGACGCGTCTGATAATGGACGATCTCCCACTCCTCCTTGCCCAGCTGATTGAGATGCTGCTCCAACAACTGCGGCGACGCAAAGCCCAGCGGTCCGCTGGTGATGATCTTGTATTCCCAAATTGGCATGACCGGTGAAAAAGAGTTTCACCCATTCCAGAACGGGGCGGCGATGCCCAGCTTAAAGTGGCGGCGCCCCGGAAACTGATTCTCCGGCGCGTGCCCAGGTTCGGTGAACCGCGGCGCCCGGGGCGCGGAAGAAGCGGTGGTTCACCGGGCGCCGCTGCTCGGCCGTCAGCGGCGGCAGGTCCGGCAGCGCGTCGGCCTTGGCCGCGCCCAGTTGCAGACGGCAGCGCGCCCGGAACTCGTCCCAGCGGGTGGACAGCGCGAATGGCGCCGCCACCGCATCCGTCGGACCAGACACCGTCCGCAACGCGGGGGCGCCGGCCACCTGACGGAGCAGGCTGCGCCATTCGGTCAGCAAGCGGTCGATGTCTCCGCGCCCGGCGAATTCCTGGGCCGCGGCCACTTCGCCGCGGCGGGTCTTCTGCTCGACCAGCGCGCGTACCACCTCGGCGGCGCCACAACCATATTGGGGCGGCATGCCGCGCTCCAGCCAGCCTTCCACCGTGATCCGCCGGTAGGCATATTCGCAGGTGCGGGCGAGGCGGCCGAGGAACCGCGGGTTCGTGCCCGCGAACCGGTCGCCGGCAAAGAGGTTGGCGCAGTCGAAAAGGAGCTCGTCGAGCGGGTAGCGCCGGTCCTCGAGGGCGGCCGCCAGCGCGAGGCCCTCGGGGCCGAGGAAAACCGAGACGATCTCGCCGCGCGGGGTCAGCCCCAGCGCGCGGTCGAGCAGCCCGAGCTTCTGCCACTGCCAGAGCAGCGTCGGCTGCGGATTCAGCGCGCGGCACTCGGCATTCCAGACACAGTCGCGGCACGCCGGATTCGGGTGTTTCTGGCGCCGGACCAGGCGGGCGCGGCCGGTGTCGGTGCGCTCGCCGCAAGGCAGCTCCGCCGGGTCGCGGGCTCCGGTGACCTCGACCCCCACGACCAGGGGTTCGGCCGCAAAGAACCGGTCGGCGGCGGCGCGCGCAACCTCCGGCGCCGCGTGCCCCGCTCGGAGCTGGCGCAGCAGGAACGCCCACGGCAGGGGCGCGGCCCGCTTCAATCGCAGCGGCTGGGCCCGCCGCAGCCGCGGGACGCTGCCGCTGCCGAGGATGAAGCCCGTCTCGTCCAGTCCGCGGCGGCCGGCGCGGCCGGCCATCTGCAGCAGCTCGTGCGGCTCGATCTCATGCTCGATCTGGTTGAAACGATAGCTCGCCGCGGTGATGAGCACCGAGCGGAGCGAAAAGTTGATGCCGGCGCTGAGCCCCAGCGTGGCGACGACCGCGCGGAGCTGCCCCGCCTTGGCCAGCGGCTCGATCACGCCGGCCCGCTGCGCGTAGGTCAGCCCGCTGTGGTGGTAGGCGACGCGCTGCCGCACCAGCCGCGCGAGCGCGGCACCGAGCAGATTCTCCTGTTCGGTCGTCAAGCCAAGCGGCTCGGGCAGCGGCAGCTCCCGGGCAAACTGCCTGGCCAGTCGCTCGGCCTCCTGCCGGTGCGGCGCAAACACCAGCACCGGGCCGAGACCCTCGCGCAGAGCGCCGGCCACGCGCCGGCTCCAGAATCCCTCGATGGTGCGCGGCAGGCCGTGCACCAGATCGTCGGCGTCCACCTCCTCCAGCGGGACGGGACGCTCCCGGTGCTGGACGAGCTCGACGCGGCGGCCCAGCCGGCACAACCAGGACACCACCTCCTCCGGATTGGCCACCGCACCGCTCAGCAACAGCAGCTGGACCGTCGCCGGCAACGACAACAGAACACCCTCGTAGTGATTGCCGCGATCCGCGTCGGCCAACCAGTGGTATTCGTCGACCACCAGCAGTTGAAAGGGCTCAGTGTTGCGCGCCAACTCCGCCTCCGGCTGAAAGCAACCTTGAACCGCTTCCAAAGTGGCGACAACCACCGGCGCATCCGGGGCCACGGTCACGTCGCCGGTCACGATGCCGACCTTCCATCCCCGCGTCCGCCATTCGGCGTATTTGTCGTTGGCCAAGGCCCGTGTCGGAACGGTGAAAAGCGCGCGCGCCGAGAAGTTTGTCTGCTCCGCCCAGCGCTCGAAAACATAGGTTTTCCCTGCGCCGGTCGGCGCGTCGATCACCACATCTTGGCCTGACTTAAGCCATTGGATGGCTTCGGCTTGCCAGCGGTCAGGTAGCACCAATTTCTGCAGACCCTCAAGCGTCTCGAGGCGCACTCCACTCAGGCTATGCAAGCATCGACAGCCGTCAATCATTGCTACCAGCCGCCGGCATTTGGTGTTGACAGATCCAAGTTAAACGATCGTTTCAAACTATCGTTTGTGGCCACAATTCCTTCCAGTATCGCTCTTGAGCGCATCCTCGAGACTGCGGAGGCGACATTTGGCGAGCACGGATTCCAACGCGCCTCGCTGCGAGCAATCACCCGCCAGGCAAGGGTTAATCTGGCGTCGGTGAATTACCATTTCGGCTCCAAGGAGGATTTGTACCGGCAGATTGTGCTGCGCCACCTTCGGCCGCTGAACGAGGAGCGGATGGCGATGCTGGCGCAGGCGGAGCAGCTCGCCGGTGACCAGCCGGTGCCGCTGCGCGCCGTGCTCGACACCTTCATCCGGCCCCTGTTGCGACGAGCAGCCACTGCAGCACCGGGCGGCCGCTCTTTCTTGCGGCTCGTCGGTCGCGACCTCGCGGACCCGCCGCCCTTCATGCGCCAGCTCCTGCTCGAGGAGTTCGCCCCTCTGATGGCCCGCTATGCCGCGGTTCTCGGCCAGTCGCTGCCGGGGCTCCCGTTGCCTGAGCGGTACTGGCGGATGCAATTCGCCGTCGGCGCCCTTCTCCATGTCGCCGCGCATCAGCACGACCTGTCCCAGCTCTCACAGGGTCACTGCCAGACCGAAGACGCGGAGGGGGGCATCCGGCGCCTGCTTGATTTTTGTGCCGCCGGATTTGGTGCATCGATGTCAGCCCCGGCGTCCCGACCATTGTAGGCGCCTCTGGCCGTTCCGTTTGCGCACGCCACGGCTCCTGCCGGCGCCGCGGCGGCATCCACGTGGCGCGGAGAAGCGGGGAACAACCGCCGGCGGAGTGGCTCTCACCTCACAGACCACACCAAGCCATGATCGCCATCGTCTTTGTCCTTGCCTTGCTCACCGCCCTGGTGGCGACGGAGCCCGATCACGACCGGGAATCGCACTAGGATTCGTCCCGTCGGACGCCGCCTCACCCCCAGGACGCCAGCACGCTGAATCAGAAAACAACCAAGGCCGCCCCCCGCGAGGGAAGCGGCCTTGTTCATTAAGCCGGCCAAGAGCGCTGGCCGGCCATGAGCTACGGACCGACGACGACCACCGGCAGATCCACCTTCATCGGCACGGGCGTGCCGTTGGGCTTGGCCGGCGCGAACCGCCACTGTTTGACGACCTCACGCACCGACAGGCCGAAGTCGGTGTCCGTGGCGGACAACACCCGCACATCCTGCGGCCGCCCCGTGGCGTCCACCAGGAACTCGACCTCCACCCTGGCCCCGGCCAGCGAAGGATCGGCGCTGGGCGCGACGATCTTCACCGGCACCGGAATGTCGGTGCGGCCCTGGTAGGACGCGATGTAGGCTTGCGACGAGGTCAGACCGAACGCCAGCGGCGCGATGGCGCCGAGGGCGAGCAGGCTGACGATTTTTGCGATCATGCTGCGATGTTTCATGGCTTCATAAACTCCGTCCGAAAACGGAGAGTTTGGTTTTCGTTTCAGGTTAAACGTCCGGCGGACCCGGAGTCTCGCGATGCCGGATCACGGACATTTTCGACGCCCCCGGCCGACGCGGCCGGTGGCGCCAAAATCGGTGGGCGCGGACGGGCGCGCCGCCGGGGCGGGATGTCCTCCCGCGTGCCCGCGGCGCCGGTCCCTCCTCTTCCCGCTGCGGCAAAGAACTTCGGGGTTCTTTACGAAAGCCGCGGCATCATCGCCGCACCGGGTGACGAGCACGCGGCGTGCCCGTGAAGGGCGGGTGAAATCCTTTCATCGCCGTCCGCGGTCCAGACGGTCTTCAGGCCGGCGCAAACCGGCGCAAGTACTTCAACGCCACCGCGAACTCGTTCGGCAGCGGCGCGCGCAGCGTGACGCGCGCGCGCGTCGCCGGATGCACCACCGTCAACTCGGCCGCATGCAACGCGAGGCGGCTGATGAGCGGCCGCTCCTCCGCGCGGCCCTTGTAGCCCCGCTTCAGCGCCGACAGAAGCAGGCGCGTGTCGTTGCCGTAGAATGGGTCGTTGAGAATCGGCAGGCCGACTGCCGCCAGGTGCACCCGGATTTGGTGCGTGCGCCCGGTGCGCGGCCGGCACTCCAGCCACGTGAAGCCGCGGAAGCGCTCCAGCACCGTGAACTCAGTTGTGCTCGCCTTGCCGCCCTTCCGCACCGCCCGCATCCGGCCGGGACGGCCCTCGTCCTCGCGCAGCGCCAGATCGACCGTGAACGGTTCCGGCGCCGCCGTGCCCGCCACCAGGGCCCGGTAGACCTTGTCCGCGGTCTTCGCCTGGAACTGGCCGCTGAGCGAATCCAGCGCCGCCTTCGTCTTCGCGCACAGCAGCACGCCGCTCGTGTCCGCGTCGAGCCGGTGGACGTTGGCCACGCCCGGCCCAAGCCGCGCATGCACGAGCGCCATCAGATTCTCCCGCGCCTTGTCCCAGCGGTCGGGCGCCACCAGCATCCCGCTCGGCTTGTCAAAGGCCAGGAGCGCCTCGTCCTCGAAGATCACCGGCGGCAGTCGCATCCTCCGAGCTGAAAAAAAAGCGCGGCGAAAGTCACGGGAAAGTTTCTGCGCGGTTAAGATGGGGCGGCGGCGGCGCTTTCCCTTTGCCTCGCGCGCCGATTGCCGCGTGGTGACGCGCCATGGCCCAAGCGGGCCCGTGCAGCATGCTTCACTCATTTTTCATGGCGCCGATTACCGGCGGCCGCTGGCGGAATTCTATGCGGGGTTAAAATCGGGTAAGGCCAAACCGGCGGCGTGAATTCGCTTGCGGCACGGTCGTCCTCTGCCTTCGTGTGGCGTCTAGGCTCCGCCATGATTGTTCCGCCCAGAGGCCTGATGAACTTTGCCGCGGGCGTCATGTCCGCCCGCATGGTCCGGCGCCTCCGGCGCCCCGACCCCGGCCACGCCGCCCAGCATCGGGCCCTGACCGCGCTCACCGGCCGGCTGGCGGCGACCGCCTACGGGCGCGAGACCGGCATTACCGCCGGACTGGCCTACGACGCGTTCCGCAGCCGCGTGCCGCTGTGCACCTACGAGACCCTGAGTCCGTACATCGAGCGCGTGAAGCGCGGCGAGCCCGGCGTGCTCTGGCCGGGGCGCTGCGCCTTCTTCGCGCTGTCCTCGGGCACGACTGCCGGCAGCTCCAAGTACCTGCCGGTGACCGAGGACATGCTGCGGCATTTTCGTCGGGCCGGGCTCGAGGCGCTGCTCTACTACACCGCGCGCGCCGGGCACACCGGGGTGTTTCTCGGCCGCCATCTGTTCCTCGGCGGCACCACGCGGCTCACCCGCCTGGACGGCGCCGCGCCGTCCGCCGCCTACGCCGGCGATCTCAGCGGCATCGCCGCCCTCAACCTGCCCGGGTGGGCCGAGAAACACCTCTACGAGCCGGGCGCCGAGATTTCCCAGATGGACGACTGGCCGGCCAAGCTCCAGGCCATCGCCCAGCGCACACTGCATCGCGACATCACCATGGTGGCCGGCATCCCGAGCTGGGTGCTGATCCTCGGCGCGGTGGTCCGCGCCCACGCGGCCGGGGAAAAGCTCGCGGCACCCCACCTCAAGGCCCTCTGGCCCAACCTGGAGTGCTTCGTGCACGGCGGCGTGCCGCTCGCGCCGTTTGCCGACGAGCTGCGCGCGCTCCTCGGGCCGGGGGTCAATTTTCACGAAGTCTATCCGGCGTCCGAGGGCTTCATCGCCGCGCAGGATGCAGACGCGGCCAGGGGTTTGCGCCTGCTGGTCAACGCCGGGCTGTTCTTCGAGTTCCTCCCCCTGCCGGCGTTCGACGAGCACAGTCTCGCCCACCTCGGGACGCGCGCCGTGCCGCTGGAGGCCGTGCTCCCGGGCGTCGACTACGCGCTGGTGCTCACCACGCCGGCCGGCTTCTGCCGCTATGTCATCGGGGACGTCGTGCGTTTCGTCTCCACCGACGTGCCGCGCCTGATCTACGTCGGCCGCACCCGCCTGCAGCTCAGCGCCTTTGGCGAACATGTGATCGAGAAGGAGGTCACCGATTCGCTCCTCGCCGTGTGCCGCCGCCACGGCTGGACCGTCGTCAGCTTTCATGTCGCCCCGATGTTCGCCCACACGCTCACCGGCCAGACCCGCGGCTGCCATGAGTGGTGGATCGAGCTGCGCGTGCCCACGGTGGAGACGCCGACGGCCAACGTCATCGGCCCGGAGCTCGACGCCGAACTCAAGCAGCGCAACGACGACTATCTGGGCAAGCGCCAGGGCGGCGGCCTGGAAGCGCCGATGGTCCGGCTCGTCATGCCCGGGGTGTTCGAACAATGGATGAAGAAGAACGGCCGCTGGGGCGGCCAGAACAAGATGCCCCGCTGCCGCTCCGACCGCTCCGTGGCCGACCAGCTGGCCGAACTGTCGCGTTTCTACGTCGAATCCCTGCCGTCCCACTTCGTGCGGCAGCGGTAGTCGGGCCGACGCCCGGCCGCGCGCCTCACGGCTGCTCCAGAATCTTCTCCAGCACGGCCGCGAACTGCGCCTCCGGCATCGCCCCCACCTTCCGGTATCGGATCACACCGTGTCGGTCGATGATGAACGTCGTCGGGATGGCGTCCACGCCGCCGAATGCCTCCACGACTTTGTCGTCACCCATCACCACCGGATAATTGAGCCGGTGCTCGGTGATGAACCGGCTCACGACCGCCGGCCCCCCCTGGTCGAGTGACACGCCGACCACCGCGAGCCCTGCCTTCTGAAATTTGGTTTCCAGCTTGATGTAACCCGGAATCTCCCCGCGGCACGGGGCGCACCACGTCGCCCAAAAGTCCAGCACCACGACCTTGCCCTTGAACTGGTCGGAGCTGACCGGCCGGCCGGCGACGTCCGGCAGCTGCCACGCCGGCGCCGGGACCGACTCGAACGCGCCCTGCGCGCGGAGCGTGCTGGCGGCGAACAGCAGAATGGACAGTGAACAGAGAAATGGGCGCATGGGACGGCGGGCTGGGAACGGGTGGACAACGTGTACGAGTCGCCGCCCGGCGCAACTATTCCCGCCGATTGGTCCTAGGTCCGCGCGCCGCCCAGGCGCGGCAGCAGGTCGTGGGTGGACATGGCCGCCACGCCGAGAAAGCCGACGCTTTTGATCAACAGCACCAAAGCGATGAAGAGCATCCCCTCGTGTTGAAAATACATCGCGCCGGCCAGCATCGACATCCCGAGCCCCACCTCGCCGCACAGCACCGCGGTGAACGAGGTCCCGCTGCCCAGCCGCCCCGGCCATCCGTCCGCCTGGGCGGCGCGGGCTCCGCCCTTGGGGGTGCGCACAAACTCGCCGCCGCTCGTGCACAGCCCCTCCACCACCGCGAGGCAGCCGGTGACGCTCATCGCCAGGCCGAACGCCAACACCAGCGGCGCGGCCGCCAGGCCCACGAGCCCCCCGAGCCACTGGCGCCGGCGGAAATACTGGCCGGTGACATAAACCGCCATCGTGGCCGCCCCCAGCAGCACGATGGTGATGGGATTGAAAATCCACCACAGTCCGCGCGGGTCCGCGTGGAGCACAAAGAGGCAGGGCACGAGCAGCGCGGCGAAGAGTACCAGCAGCGGATGCACCAGGCCGGTGGTCAGGTGGCTCACGGCCTCGCGTTTAACCCGCGCCGGCAGCCGGCTCGCCAGCACGGTGCGCAGCAGCTTGCGGGCGACCTGGATGCCGCCCTTCGTCCAGCGGCGCTGTTGCGACTTGAACGCGCTGAGGCTCTCCGGCAGCTCGGAATACACCGGGTAATCGTCGCGGTAGACGAAACGCCAGCCCCGGATCTGGGCGCGGTAACTGACGTCGAGGTCCTCGGTCACCGTGTCGTCCGCCCAGCCGCCGGCGTCCTCCAGCGCCGCCCGCCGCCAGATCCCCGCCGTGCCGTTGAAATTGAAGCACAGGCCGCCCGCATGCCGCGCCGCCTGTTCCACGACGAAGTGGGCGTCGAGAAACACCGCTTGGAAACGCGTCAGGAGGCTCGCCTCGCGGTTCGCGAAATCCCACCGGGCTTGCACCACCGCGACGCGGGAATCGGCGAAATGCGGCATGAGCGTCTCGAGAAAATCCGGCGCCGGGCGGAAATCCGCGTCGAACACGGCGAAATAGTCCGCCCGGCTCTGCCGCATGCCGGCGGCGAGGGCGCCCGCCTTGTAGCCGGCGCGGTCGCGGCGGCGCAGGTGGCGGCAGCCGGCCGCCGCGGCAGGATGTGCCGCGAGCCACCGCTCGATGATTGCCGGCGTGGCGTCCGTCGAGTCGTCCAATAACTGGATCTCCAGTTGCGCCGCCGGCCAGCGCAGGGCGGTCACCCGGTCGAGCAGACCCTCGACCACCAGCGGCTCATTGTAGACCGGGCATTGCACGCAGACCCGCGGCCACCCGACGGCTCCCGGCGGCGGCGGCGGAGCCTCGGCCCGGCAGTGGCGCGCGTAAAGCCACAGAATCTTCAGCCGATGGACGGCAAAGAAGACCAGCCCGGCCAGCGTCAGCGTGTATATGGCCAGCAGCGCGGCAGCCATGACAGCAGAGAGCCCCCGCCCTCGGTCCGGGTCAAGGCCGCAAATCGCCAGCGGTTCGCGGCCCGGGGGCCGCGCCCGGCCGCCGGGCTCAGACGCCGGGCTCGCCGGCGATATCGGTGCCCAGCGTCTCGATGAACTTCTTCATCGCCGGCGTGAGCACGCGGCCCTTGCGGTGCAGGATCGCCAGTGGGCGGGTGAATTCCCGGCCCTTGAAGTGGATCGCCACCAGCGACCCCTGCTTGACCTCCTGGAGCACGGTGGCCTGGGGCACGATGGCCACGCCGGCGTCGATCTCGACCGCCCGCTTCACCGTCTCGATGTTGTCGAACTCCATCACCGGCTCGATCTCGATCTTGTTCTCGCGGAAAATCTGGTCGATCGCCTTGCGGGTGGGGATGTCCGGGTCGAAACCGATGAACTTCTGGCCGGCGAGGGTCGACAGCTGCACTTCGCCGCCGCGGGCCAGCGGATGGCTCGGGTGCGTGATGAGCACGAGGTGATCGTTGCGGAAGGGGATCATCTCGATCTGGCGCATCTTCACCGGAAACGCCACCAAGCCGAAGTCCACCGAATTGTGCAGAATGTCCTCGTAGACCAGGTTCGAGCGCCGGTATTCGACCCGCACGTTGACCGACGGGAAGTCGTGCAGGAATTTCTTGATGTACGGCGGCAGCTCGTGCAGCCCGATGGAATAGATCGTCGAGATGCGGATCGTGCCGCTGATGACCTTCTTCATTTCCTGCAGCTCGCTCAGCAGCTTCTCGTACTGGTGCAGAACCTCTTTCGCGGCGTCGTAGACCCGCATGCCCTCGCGGGTGAGCTGGAACTGCTTCTGGCTCCGGTCGATCAGCAGCGTCTTGAAATGCCGCTCCATCGCACGCGCCTGTTGACTGACCGCCGACTGTGTGATGCCGTTCAGTTTGGCCGATTTTGAAAAGCTCTTGGTCTCGACCAAGTCGGCAAAAATTTTAAAGTTCTCCACTTGCATGGTAAGCGATTTTTCCGCGCCCATTATTTGGGGCACTAATTGGCGCGCAATCTTTTAAGAAGGCTGCTTAATGTTCGTCTCCTACGAAACTTTTAGGGAGCGCGCAGAGGCAGTTCGAGCACAAATCGCCGCGGCCTGTGCGGAGGCGGGCCGGGATCCGCGCGCCGTCCAGCTGCTGGCGGTGACCAAGACGCACCCGCCCGCCGCCGCCGAATACGCCGCCCGCTACGGTCTCGCCGCCGTGGGCGAGAGCCGCGTCCAGGAAGGGGTGGAGAAACGGGCGCAATGCCCCGCGGCCATCCGCTGGGAGCTCATCGGCCACCTCCAGTCGAACAAGGCCCGGGCCGCCGCGGCGCACTTCGACCGCATCCAGAGCGTGGACAGCCTCAAGTTGCTCGACCTGCTGGATCGCGCGGCGGGCGAGCAGGGCCGGCGCCTGCCCGTGCTGCTGCAAATCAATGCCGGCGAGGATCCGGGAAAATTCGGCGCCGCGCCGGCCGACGCCCCGCGTTTGCTCGAGGCGGCGCTGGCCCGGCCCCACCTGCAGGTCGACGGCTTGATGACCATCGCTCCGCTCGCGGACGATCCGGCCGTGGCCCACCGCTGCTTCGCCCGCCTGCGCGAGCAACGCGACCTCCTCGCCGCCCGGTTTGGCGTCCCGCTGGCCGAGCTCTCCATGGGCATGACCGCCGACCTCGCCCCGGCGGTCGCCGAGGGCAGCACGCTGGTGCGCGTCGGCACCGCGCTTTTCGGCCCGCGCGGCTGATCGCCCGGTTTGCGGGTTGCCACGCGGGCGCATCCGCCTACCAGTAGACGCATGGAGCCGGAGCCGCTGGAATTCCCGTTGCAGGGGGCGTTTCTCGCCCTCCTCGATGACGACAGCCCGGCCGTCCGCACGGCGCTGGCCTCCGCGTTTGCGCGCCGGGGCCGGGCGGCCGTGGAGTTCCTGCGCACCGTCGCCCGCGGCCCGGACCCCTGGCTCGCCCGGCACGCGACGTGGTTCCTGCAGCAGCTGCAATGCGGCGATCCGGTCGCCGATTTCACCGCCTACATCCGCGCCCTCCACTACGACCTCGAACCCGGCGTGCTGCTGCTCAGCCGCACGGT
>Ga0335078_10015525_pt1 | contig 11309 bp, 10 predicted proteins | sample Lox_Sample_32_FD_206711 | JGI IMG/M metagenome (GOLD analysis project Ga0335078, IMG submission 206711) | Soil microbial communities from Loxahatchee National Wildlife Refuge, Florida, United States - Lox_Sample_3.2 | ecosystem: Environmental > Terrestrial > Soil > Wetlands | place: USA...
CACAAGCCAACGACGTCGCCCGGGCCCACGCCGTGAGCGACGAGGCCCTGCGCGATCGCGCCCGCCATCCTATCGACCTCGCGATAAGTGAAACGACGCTCGAGCGTCGCCAAGGCGATGGCGTGGGGATGGGCGTTCGCCGAGGCGCGGAATATCTCGCACAGCAATTCGTCGCGCAGCAGATCCGGCGCGGCCGGCCCCCGAAGCACTGCGAGCGGCCGCTCCATTTCGCTTCGCAGCTCCTCGGCGCTCGGACGCGGCAAGGCGCCCGCCAAATCTCGATCGAGTTCGTTCATAGCTGAGGTTTCGCGAGACTTCCGAATTTGCGCAAACCCAATTTGCGCAAGCCCTCTAGCATGGCTGGACTGACGCGGCTATTTCGCCGGCCTGGCACCGCGCTCACTCGGGCTCTTCGTCGGCCTCTCCGCGCAGATTCGCCGGAGTCACGAAAGAGGCGAGCTTCGCCCCGCCGAAGGAAGCCTGCGCCCAATTCTCGACAGGGAATTCGAGCACGGCCAGCGCCGCGGTCGGATATTTCTGGCGCAGGCCCTGCAGCGCCTCCGCCTCTCCCGTTCCGGCGAGCGCGATGGCGAGCTCGGCAAATCCGGGATTATGGCCGACGACGAGCAGCGTCTCGACCCGATCGGGCGATTGGCGCAGAATCTCCAGCAAATGGTCAGCGGTGGCGTTATATATAGTGTTTTCAACTAGATGCGGGACATGCTCCGGAAAGGCGTCAAGCGCCTGCTCCAGGGTCTGCCGGGCCCGCTTCGCGTTGGAGGCGACTGCAAGCTCTGGGGTCAGGCCCTGATGGGCGAGATGCTCGCCGACGCGGCGCGCGTCCGAGAGACCGCGGTGCGTCAGGGGGCGCTCGCGGTCGCCGCCGGCGGAGTGGCGGTCGGCTTTGCCGTGTCGCAGGAGCAGAAGTCTTCGCATAGGCTGCCTTCTCGCGCGCTAGTCCCTCGAGAAATCGCGCCAGAACGGAATGCTGGAGCGAATTCTGATCGCAATAATCTGTCAGCTTCGGTCTAACACGCGATTCGCGCGTGGCGCGAGACGGCCGGGTCGCGTGAGAATGTCGCGGCGCCGCCGTCGGCCGCTAGCGCCGGCCGGCCCGGGGAGGAGCTGATGAGACTGTTTCCCATGGCTTTTCTCTTCGCCGTGGGGCTCGCGGGGCCGGCCGCTCTCGCGTTCGAAAAATTCATTGCCGTGGAAAACCTGGACTTTCCACTGGGCTCGCTCGAGCTGCGCATACCACGTCTCGCGGTGGAGGGGACCCCGCTTACGAAGGAGCAGCTCTCGACTCTCTTCGCCAAAGGCGCGGCGCCGCCCTTCGCCGAACGACTGGCGCATGTCTTCGCGGAACGCGCGCGCATCCCCGCTGCGCAGGGGGAAAGCGTCGTTGGCGGGAAGAAGAGAGAGCTTCTTATCAAGGATATAACGCTCGAGAAAATCGCGGCCGGGCGCGTCGGCGCGTTGAGCGTCGGGTCGCTCGAGGAAGCCCTGCTCGATGGAACCCAGTCCAGTCGGGGGCGTTATGAGAATCTCACTGCGAGCGGGCTCGATCTGGTGCTGCTTGCGCGGCTTTTCGCCGGCGAAAGCGCCGACAAGGAGCCGACTCGGCCGCTCGCGGACGCGGCCGCGCTCGAAAGGCTCGTCGTCAACGCCAAGGACGGCGCCTTGCGGCTTGCCGCCGCGCGGCTCTCGGCCCGGGGGTTGAGGCTCGCCGCGCTCTCGGAGCCGGCCTGGCGGCGCCTCTCCGGCGAAACGACCGAAGCTCGGGACGAAGTCGGGCTCGTCAACGAAATCCTCGCGGCCGTCGCTTTCGAGACTTTCGAGGCCCACGATCTTTCGGCAGCGGGGCGCGCCGCGCCGGCCGAGTCCTATTCGATCGGCGCGCGCGACCTCGCCTTCGAAGGCCTCGAAAAGGGCGTCGCACGCAAGGCGCGGCTCGCGAGCTTCAGCCTGAAAAGCGCCGACGGCGGCCGCGTGGCGCTCGACGCGCTGGCCTTCGAAGGGCTCGACATCGGCGCCGCGCTCACGCGCGATGGACTGAAGGCGCTGCATTTCGAGAAGGCGAGCCTCGAAAAGCTCACAGGCGACGCTCCGGCCCCGGACGGCCGAGGCCGCACGAAGTTTGCGCTTCAATCCGCCGCGCTCGATCTGGGAAATTTTCGTGACGGGGCGCCGACCAAGGCTGCGGCGCGCTTCCAAGGCCTTGGCGTCGATCTCGCCGCCCGTGGCGAAGAGTCGAGCGCCGCGTTTTTGCGCGGCCTCGGCTATTCGACGCTCGAATTTTCGGGCGCGGCGGATGCGCAATGGCGCGGGGCGAGCCGCGAGCTCGACGTGCCGAAGCTCTCTCTCGACGCCAGGGGCATGTTCGCGCTCGGCGTCAGTCTGAAGCTCTCCCATGTCGACGGCGCGATCTTCACCGCCAGCCCGCTCGTCGCCGTTCCGCTGCTCCTGGCCGCGCGGATCGACCGGGCGGAGGCGACGCTCGCCGACCCAAAACTCCTCGATCGGCTGATCGAGCAGTCGGCGCGACAGAGCGGCGTCGATCCGGCGCGGCTACGCGCTGACTACGCCCACGACATGGGCAGAGCGATTTTGGGGGCGCTCGGCGAGAGCGACAAGGCGAAACGCGTCGCCGCGGCGGTTGAGCGATTCGTGCTTCACCGCGGCCGGCTGCGCATCGCGCTGACCGCGCCGCAGGGTTTTGGCGTGATGGATCTCATGAAGAGCCCGCCCGAGATTTTGCAGGAGCTGGAGGTGGAGGCTTCGGCGGAGTAGGGCGGATCCCCCGCCCGTTACGCCTCGTCGAGGACGGGTCGAGAGGGTCAAGCTGGCTGGCGTCCGGGATCGAGGAATGAACTCGAGGTCTATGGCTCGTTTCGCCTCTGACGTCGCGTCGACGTTGCTTGGACGGCGATGAGCGCGGAGCCTCCGCTGACGAACACCAGTCCCGCCGCGACGAGCGCAGTGGCGCGCCCCTCCCACCCATAGAATTCGTCCAAAAGATGAACGTGTATGATTTCAGGTTGATCGGGAACGTAGTGCAAGTCGACGCTTTGCCCCACCTCATATGAATGCAGGACCTCGAGGTTTACGGCGTGATCCCGTCCGGAGGGGTCTTTAAACTTGGTCCTAATACCCCACGGCTTCTTCCCACCGCCCCAGACATTCTCGACCACCCCGCGCGCGGTTTCCCCGGCCGTCTGCTGGCGGCGTAAATCGCTCAAATCGTTGGCGCCGCTGATCACGGCGACCGCTCCGATGCAAATCACTAACATCGGCAGGAAAAGAGGTATTGCCGTCTCCCCCTGCATCATTGCGAAAGCCTCGTTGATGATCCACATCCTATGTGCCGTTGCGGATTGTCCACTGTCTGCCGCAATTTCCGCGGCAATCCCGGCCCCGCCCCTTGCGCTCGGCGCCGCGCCGCGGCAAAGTCCCGCCCCCGCGGCTCCAAAGGAGCCTTCGATTCCAGCGACAGTCGGATTTTTGGTCCATGAAGGTCACGATCGAGAGAGCGACTCTTTTGCGGGCGCTCGGCCATGTCCACCGCGTTGTCGAGCGGCGCACGACCATTCCGATCCTGGCCAATGTTCTCCTCGAGGCCGGCGACAAGACCCTGCTGCTCAAGGCCACCGATCTCGATCTCGAGATCACGGAGAAGGTCGCGGCCGAGGTCGCGCGCCCCGGCGCGACGACGCTTCCCGCCCACACGCTTTACGACATCGTGCGCAAGCTGCCGGAGGGCGCGCAGGCCTCGCTCGAGACGACCGGGGAAACGGGCCAGCTCACGCTTCTCTCCGGCCGCTCGCGCTTCTCGCTGCAGACGCTGCCCCAGAGCGATTTTCCCGAGGTGACCTCGGGGGATTTCGGCCACAAATTCGAGCTGGCGCCGGCCGAGCTGAAACGCCTGATCGACAAGACGCAATTTGCGATCTCCACCGAGGAGACGCGCTACTATCTGAACGGCATCTTTATGCATGTCGTGGAGCACGACGGCCGCTCCCTCTTGCGCGCCGTGGCGACGGACGGCCATCGACTCGCGCGCTTCGAGCTGCCGGCGCCTGCCGGCGCCGCCGGCATGCCGGGCGTGATCCTGCCGCGCAAGGCGGTGGGGGAGATCCAGCGGCTGCTCGAGGACGCCGAGGGCGAGGCGACGATCGAGGTCTCCGCCAATAAGATGCGCTTCTCCTTCGGCGACGCGCTTTTGACGACGAAGCTCATCGACGGCACTTTCCCCGATTATGGGCGGGTGATTCCCGCCGGCAACGACAAGCGGCTCACCGTCGAGCGCGACAGCTTCCGCAACGCGGTCGATCGCGTCTCGACAATTTCCTCGGAGCGGGGGCGGGCGGTGAAGCTCGCGCTGTCGCCCGGCAAGCTCGTGCTCTCCGTCACCAATCCGGACCAGGGCTCGGCGGTCGAGGAGCTCGAGGCCGACTATGAGGCGGCGTCGCTCGATATCGGCTTCAGCTCCCGCTATCTGCTCGACATTCTGAACCAGCTCGAGAGCGATACGACGCTGTTCCTGCTCGCGGACCCCGGCTCGCCCACGCTGATCCAGGACCGCGACGGCGCGAGCGTGCTTTATGTGCTCATGCCGATGCGCGTGTGAGGCGCGGCCTGGCGTGGTGTGCTCAATTTTTCGAATTTTAGACAGCATCGACCCAAAGCGGACACTGAGGGTGGTGTGGACCACTGCTCCCACCAGCGCGAACCTCACAATTTCCAAGTGGTTTTTCAACGTCGCTCATCATGCGCAGTCGAGCAGTGGTCCGAGCGGTCGGCGAGGCTGGATAGCTTGGAGCGGTCCCGCACAACGATCTTTCGTCGCCCGCTCGTAACCAGGCCGCGGCTTTCCCACGCGCTCATGACCCGGCTAACGGTATGCAGAGTCGCCCCCACCATCTGTGCGATATCCTTCCGCGAGATCGGAAAGTCGATCAGGAGGCCCTCGCTGATTTCGCGACCACCCTGATCCACTAACCGTAACAGGGTGTGAGCAATCCGTCGCTCGACCTCTTGCGTCGACATCTCCAGCAGGCGCGTCTGCGATTCTTGTAGGCGCGTTCCCAGCGTTTGCATCGTGTGGACGGCGAGATTGGGGTGGCGCGCGAGAAGACGCGGCCAGGCGCTGTTTGGCCAGGCCAAGGCGACGCTGTCCACAATGGCGACGGCGGTGGCGGGGTAGGCGTCGTAACCGATCGCCATGGCCACCCCGAACATTTCGCCAGGCGCAATGAAGCGTAGGACGACCTGGTCACCCGTCGGCGAGAGCCTCTGGGCGCGAATGCGGCCATTGAGCAGCAGGTAGAACCCTTGGGCTTCCTGGCCCTGCTCGAAGACATTGGCGTCTTTCGTGAAGCGCAGCGGCCGCGCTTCGCGCAAGAAATCGTCTATGTCGCTGGGTGAAAAATCGGCGAAAATCGGCAGCGAGGCGACGACGGATCGGTCGATCGTTGACACTTGCGCCCTCTCTTTGCACGCTTCGCAGCGACCTGCGGTACTGGGCCCCATTCATCGCCGATTTCTTTGTTCCAGCGCAAATTCGCCGGTCGCTGCTCCTGATATGAACATCTGGAATCCGGGGAGGGGGAATCGATGACCGAGATTCTGACGAAGACCGCGGCCCGCAACGTCTTTTATGGCGGCACGGTTTTTTTCTTCGCGATCTTTGCGGCGCTCGTCGCGCACAGTTACATCCGAGCGCGCGACATCGAGGCGGCGCACCCTATCACCGACGCGGTCGCGAAGGGCAAAAGGGTATGGGAAAAGCACGCCTGCTTCGACTGCCACACGCTTTTTGGCGAGGGCGCGCGCTATGCGCCTGAGATCGGACGGGTCTGGCTCAAATACGGCGGTGAGAGCGATCCAGGCGGGGCGCGCGAGACGCTGAAAACCTGGTTCAAATCGCAGCCCACCGGGATAAGCGATCGCCATCAAATGCCGCAATTCAATTTAAGCGACAAAGACCTCGACGACCTCGTCGAATTCCTGCGCTGGACCAGCTCAGTCGATACGCAAGGTTGGCCGCCGCCAAAGGCCAAGTGAAGCAGCCAAGCCAAGGAGGAGCCTCGGTCATGAAATACGAATCACAGCAGGTGGCAAAGCTCTATTTTTATGGGGCCTTGCTCGTTTTTGCGCTGCAGATCACCTTTGGCCTCATTGCCGCAATTCAATATGTGGCGCCGACGCTCATACCGGTCCAGTTGCTGCCGTTCAGCGTCGCACGCATGGTGCACACCAATGCTGCGATCGTTTGGATGTTGATGGGCTTTTTTGGTTCTGCCTATTTCTTGCTGCCTGAAGAGACGGAGAACGAGCTTTACAGCCCGCTCCTGGCCAAAATACAGTTCTGGGTTTTTCTCATCGCCGCCGTCGTGATTGTCGTGGGCTATCTGTTCGGCAATTACGATGGTCGCTCCTATCTCGAGCAGCCCGTATACCTCAAAGTTGGAATCGTCATCGTCGCGCTGATGTTCTTGTTCAACTGCTCAATGACCGTGCTAAAGGGTCGCAAAACGGTCATTTCCAACATCCTCCTCTTGGGCCTATGGGGCATTGCCGTCTTATTCCTATTCGCATTCTATCAGCCAGCCAACGTCGTCATCGACAAGATGTTCTGGTGGTGGGTCGTGCATCTGTGGGTCGAAGGGGTCTGGGAACTGGTGCTCGCCGCCATTCTCGCCTATCTGATGATCAAGCTGACCGGGGTCGATCGTGAGGTCGTAGAAAAATGGGTTTATATCATCGCGGGAACGGCGTTGTTCACCGGCATTCTCGGCACGGGTCACCATTATTACTGGATCGGCACGCCCGGCTACTGGCAGTGGATCGGCAGCCTGTTCTCGGCAGTGGAGCCACTGCCTTTCTTTGCGATGGTCGTGTTCGTCTTTCTGATGGTGTGGAGAGGAGGACGGGATCACCCCAATAAGGCGGCGCTTCTTTGGTCTCTGGGCTGCGCTGTGGTGTCGTTCTTCGGGGCGGGCGTTTGGGGCTTCCTGCACACACTGTCCTTCATCAACTATTACACGCACGGGACACAAATTGTCGCGGCCCATGGCCACCTCGCCTTTTATGGCGCCTACGCCATGATCAACCTCGCCATGATCACCTACGCCATGCCGCTGCTCTTGGGACGGGCTCCCTACAACCAAGTGCTCAACATGTGGAGCTTCTGGCTGTTGACCGCGGGAATCATCTTCATGGCCGTGACCCTGACTTTCGGAGGGGTCTTGCAGACGCATCTCGAGCATGTGATGGGCATGGATTTCATGGAGGTTCAGCAGCAACTGCTGCTGTTCTATTGGATGCGTCTGATCGGCGGCGCCGTGTCGGCGATCGGGGCTATCCTCTTTATCGTCTCGATCGTGCTCCCGCCACGGGAGGAAGCGGTCACGCGCGCGGGTTTCGCGCCGGCGGAGTGAGAAAAGGCTTGGCCAGCCCAGCTCAAACGCGGGCTGGCCACTCTCTCGAGGACAGGAAATGCAAACGCCTTCGCCCATCGAGCAAAGCGCCGAGGCGATTCCGTATTATTTGCCGATCGGCAAGGAGTGCGAACTGTTCGAGCTCGCGTGGCGGCGCCAGCTGCCGCTCCTGCTCAAGGGCCCGACGGGGTGCGGCAAGACCCGCTTCGTCGCGCATATGACGGCAAGGCTCGGCCGTCCGCTCCAGACCGTGCCTTGCCACGACGACCTCACCGCCGCCGATCTCACGGGGCGCTACCTGTTGCGCGGCGGCGACACGGTGTGGGTCGACGGCCCCTTGACGCGCGCGGTGCGCGAAGGCGGCGTCTGCTATCTCGACGAAGTCGTCGAGGCGCGCAAGGATGTGACCGTCGTGCTGCATCCGCTGACCGATCACCGGCGCATCCTCCCGCTTGACAGAACGGGCGAGACGCTGGCGGCGCCGCCCGAGTTCATGCTGATCGTCTCCTACAATCCCGGCTACCAGAACGTGCTGAAGTCGCTGAAGCCGAGCACGCGCCAGCGCTTCGTCGCCATCGAGTTCGACTTCCCGCCGCCGACCGCGGAAATCCAAGTGATCGTCGCCGAGACCGGCCTGCCGCGCGAGCGATGCGCGCCGCTCGTCGCGCTCGCCGGCCGCTTGCGCGCGCTGAAGGGCGTCGACATCGAAGAGGGTTGCTCGACGCGCCTCCTGGTTTATTGCGGCGCGCTGATCGCGGCCGGCGTGCGTCTGGAGGACGCCGTGATGGCGGCGATCATCGAGCCGCTCACGGACGACCCGGAAGTCAAGAAAGGGCTGGTCGAGGTCGCGCGGGCGATCTTGGGCTAGAGCGAATTCCGCGAAAGTTGATGGACTTTTGCGCTCAGAATTCGCTCCAACTTCATGAACTGCGCGATTTCTTATCGCCCGAACGATTCCGTTCGAGCGGAAAGCGCGCTAAAGGCGCATCGATGGCCGGCCTGTGGAGCCTGTTCGAGCCGGAAGAGACGATCGGCCGCGGCTGGCATCGGCTGGTCGGCCGCAGCTCCTCCTGGCCACGATATCCGCAAGTGGGCGTCGATCTCGCCACAGTGAAAGGACCGCTGGCCGTGTATTTTCGCGGTCTCGGCGGCGCGCCCGGCATCGCCATCGCCTCAACCGTAGCGCAGACTTCGCAGCACCGCCTTTCGCAACGCTTGAGGCTGGCGCTTGGCGAGGAAAGGATGGATCAAGCGCGGCGCGACCGCAATACGCTATGTCTTCCCGCCCGCATCGAGGCCTTCGACGATACCGCGTTGAACCGCGGACTTTACTTCTGGCTCGCGACTTTCTTCGCCTATCGTTCGATGGCGTCTTCTCGCGAAGCCGATTCCTTACGCCGCGATCTCGCCTTTCTAACGGAGGCGCGCCGCGCGACCGAAGCGGCGCTCACCGCAAATCCGGGCGTCGCGCCGTTGCACGCGACATTGTGCGAGGAGTTGCGACGGCGGCGTCCGGCGCGGCGCCTGCCGGGCGTCGAAACGGCAGTCGAGCGGGCCGTGCTCGCGCTCATCGGCGGCGACGGCGAGCCGGGCGAGTTCTGGCCCATCGTCTGCGGGGAGGCTGGCCTCGCGGGTGTCCAAGCGCCGTCTTACTATCGCCCGTTCCTGCCCGTTCCGCTCTGGGGCGAGGCCGTGGACGAGGGCGCCACGGATACGCAGGCCGAGGAGGATTCCCTCGCCCCCGAAGGCGGCGCGAAGGAAACGGGCGACGAACGCGCGCATAAGGCGACGCGTCGCTCGGAAGATCAGATGCAACGCAAGGATCCGCTGATCCTCAATCGTTTTGAGAAAATCCTGACGCTGATCGAGGCGGTCAACATCAGCCGCACGGTCGACGACGACGACGAAACAGCTGCTCGAAAGGCGCTCGAGGACGCCGAGGAGATCAATCTAGCCGCGCTCTCCAAGCGGCCCGCGACGCGGCTGCGCGTGGAACTCGATCTGCCGGCGCCTGCGGCCGACGGTTCGGCGCTTGACGGGGAATTCGTCTATCCCGAGTGGGACTATGCGCGGCGCGCTTATCACCCGGCGCATTGCCGGGTGATCGCCGGCGTTGCGCCGGAGAAAGGCGAGGATTGGAAGCCGGACGCTGCGGCGCTCCGGCGGATCGCCCGCGTGCGGCGACAATTCGAGGCGCTGCGGCCGCGCGCGATCATTCAGCGCGGCGCGATCGACGGCGCCGAGCTCGATCTCGAGGCGCTCGTGCGCTCGCGCGCCGACTTTCGCGCCAACGGCATGGGTTCGGATCGCATCTATCGCGCGCGCCGCAGACAGGAGCGCGACCTTTCCGTCGCCTTCCTCGTCGACGTGTCGCTTTCGACCGACAGCTGGATCGCTAATCGCCGGGTGCTCGACGTCGAGAAGGAAGCCGTGCTCACGCTAGCGCACGGGCTTTCGGCCTGCGGCGATGACTATGGGATATTCACCTTCACCTCGAAGCGACGAAGCTGGGTGAAGGTTGACGCGCTCAAGGAGTTCGACGAGCCGTTCGCCGCGCTGGCGTCGAGACGCATCGCCGCGCTCAGGCCGCAGTTCTACACGCGCGTCGGAGCCGCCATGCGCCACGCGCTGGCGCGCTTGCAGGAGCGGCCGAGCGCGCATCGTCTCTTGCTCGTGCTGACGGATGGCAAGCCGAACGACGTCGACCACTACGAAGGCCGCTATGGCGTTGAGGATGCGCGCCGCGCCGTGCAGGAAGCGCATCGCGCTGGCGTCGCCATATTCGGCATCACTGTCGATCGGAAGGCGCGGGAGTATTTCCCTGCCATCTTCGGGCGCGGCGGTTACGCCATCGTGAGCGAGCCCGCGCGCCTACCATCCGCTCTACCGGCGATTTACCGAAAACTTTCGACAAGCTGAGCGCCTCGTCGGCTGCGGTGAATACGCCCATGCCGTTCCGCTGTTCCGGAATACCGATCTCCACGCGTCGGATACGACGCCATTGTTGTTCGCCCGAACGTCTCAAGGACGATCAAGAGACGCCCCGAGCGGTCTTGGAGCGCCGGGCGCGTTGGGATGCTGCGCCGGATCGAAGGCGTCGTTACGCGGGACGTTTTGCCGTTGGCGGCCTTTTTCTGCAACGGGAGCCGCCTTGCCCTCGACCGGTTGCGCGTTGCGCTTCTTGGCCGCATGCGCCGCGCTCAACTCGGCGAATTTCGTATTCGTCTCCTGTTGAAATGCGGCGACGCGGCTCGACAATGCGTCAATCCCGGCCTTGGTTTCGGATTTCGCTTCGTCGATGCGGCGGTTCATCCCTTCCAGCGACGCGAGCGACTTCGTGGTCGCGTTGCGGGCCTTCTCGAGAATCTCCACCTTCGTCCGCAAGGTCCGAATCTCTGCTTCCATCTTCTGCGTCACGGGAACGAGATCGACCGGCGGCGCGCTCATCTGCGCGAATTTGGCGGCGACGAAACCGGACCAGCGGGCATAGTGCGGGGCGACAAAGCCGTAGAGACCCCAAACCGCCAAGCCCGCGAGCAAACAGGCGATAACGCCCGCGCCGATCCTTCCGGCGCGCGGCGACAAAAGCATTCTCGCCGCGGCGGGACTTGAGTCCGCCTGAGGCTCCTCATGGCGCCAGCCGTCTGGCGGCCGATCGGCCGCGCTAATGCGTATCTCCGGGATGTCTCCCGTATCCAGTGCGGCCGCGGCCGCGCCAAGGGGCGGATCGAAGTCCTTCGACATGCGCTGGCCTCGCTGATGCAAGCGAATGTTCGACAAGACTCAAACCAATCGAATTAAAATTTTGCTAACGCAGCGCTCGGCGAACGCGTTTCTTCCACTCAAAGCTCAACACGCCGATCGCAATTG
>Ga0335078_10015526_pt1 | contig 11309 bp, 11 predicted proteins | sample Lox_Sample_32_FD_206711 | JGI IMG/M metagenome (GOLD analysis project Ga0335078, IMG submission 206711) | Soil microbial communities from Loxahatchee National Wildlife Refuge, Florida, United States - Lox_Sample_3.2 | ecosystem: Environmental > Terrestrial > Soil > Wetlands | place: USA...
CCCGAAGAATCAAAGCTCCGGCTCCATGTGAAAAGACGCCTTGTTGGCGGAAAAAGTCTGAAGTACCAGTTTAGCGGGGCGGAGGTAGGTGGTGGGTTGAGGGGCTGCTGGCGGATCCTTGGTCACGCGAGGTCAACCCGGCAAATGACGCGGAAGCCTGCTACCCTGAGCCGAGCGCATCCTAGCCATTATCCGGTGAGTGCCTTTACATCGCGCTCGGCCGGGTCAGCGAGGATTGGAACAGCCGGATCACGGCCGATAGCGCGCAAGCCTTGCCCGGCACAATCCGCTTTGCACAAGGGTTCCGCCAAGCTCCAACTCATTGCGGCGGCGACGCTGCCAGCAGTGGCTTCACCACTCCCTGGGCCTTGATCTTCGTCAATTCCGTCGTCCACCGTGCCACGTTGCTGCCGGTAGCCGATTCCGCCATCACGGGCCCCTCGAAGTCCATTAGCGACATTGTGACGATGGGCTTGCCGAAGTCCTTCCCACGCGGGGAAAAGACCTCCAAGGAGCTCCGCGAAGGAAAGGTAAAACCTGGCCCTAGCTGGCTTAGCCCCACCAGCACCACCACCATTTCCGGGTTCGGCAACCAGAACGCGTCATAGGCGTCAGGCACCTGTTTCCCGATGGCATTCAGGCTGATTGGCTTCGTCGCAGGCCCAGCAAGCGCCGCTGGGGACGGAAGTTCGAAGCGTACGTAGACTCCGCACAGCCGATGCGTGTCGAACGCGCCATACGCAACCCAGCGTCCCCGATTCCGCTCGACATACCACTCCCCGTCGTTGTGTTTTGGAAAGCAGCCGTCGTCTACAGCCTGCATCGCGGTTGCCTTCTCCTCCTCGGTCATGCTGGACCACTTCGGATAACTTTTCCGAATCTCCCGGTCTTCTTCCGTGTGGCTTTCTCCCAGCGGCGCGCCGGCATCACGCATGCCCTGGCTGTTCTCCATCAGCGCATGCGCCGCCCGCCGCTCATATTCGTTGCGGGCCCCCTGGCCCTCGATCGCGCTGTACGCATGCGGGCTCGCAAGGTGGTCGCCGAGCCGCCTCACGGTCCATGTACCCGAAGCGTCGGACTGCATGCCGCATTCCGATGTCTCCCTCTCCTCCAGCGAAACGTATTCTCCATTCACGAACGTCACCGCGATGCTGTCGCCGGCACACGAATCTCGTGCATGCGCTGGACAGGGGACCAAACCGTAAACCACGGGACGCTGCCTCACGGGCCCGGCAAACCAAGCATCGCGGGGCCAGGGCGCCTCATTGCCTTCGTGATCTTCTAATCCGTTTGGATCACAGTAGGTCCGCACTCCCAGCCGCCAGAAGCCCACGCGCCTCGGCACAATCAGGTCCGGTAACTCTACGATCTGCACCGTCCCTCCATGCGGCGCAATCCACAGGGTGCGGTAAGTCGTCTCACACGGCCATTTAAGGCAGGGCCGCCCCAGCCCCAACAACAGACCCGACTGCGCCCACGCGGCGGGTCCGCAGGTGGCCCATAGAAAAACCACAGCAGCCAAGGCCGCCTTCAATCTCCACATCGTCCCCAACTCCGTCGCACGCGCATTATCCCAATCACCGTCAAACCCCACCTGCCAATTGTATCCCTCCGCTTCTGCCTGAACCCTCGACCGCCCGAAGAATCAAAGCCCCGTTTAGCCGGTGCTACCGACCTACTTGCTTCGGTTACCGGCGTCGGCGCGGCGTAGGTGTTGAATTTGTGGATGTCGTCGAGGACTTGGCCTTCATACGCGGTGCGCTCCCAAAGCTGCTTGCCCGGGCCGGCGTCGAGGCACAGCCCCTGGAGCGGATGCTTGTGCGTTTCGCCGACGCTATCATAGGGTGGCGGAAGGGCTGGCCTTCGACTTTATGCTTGACGGGCGCGGCGCCGGGAATGCTCCAGGACCACGGAATGTCCTTTAGCGTGGTCACGCCGTTGGACGAAGGACCGCGCCAGCCAGCCAATCGCCAGGACCGGCAACGGCATATATGACGGCGGCGAGTGCCAGGAGCGACAACGGTATGGAGCGCAGGCAGAGGTTGGACGCGGCTTGCCGGGAGCGGGTTCTGGAGAACCCGTGCCGGCCTGGCGGCCCGCCCCGCTACTCCCAATGGCCGGGAAGGCCCCACCTTCTCTTCACGTCGCTGCCAAACTGGAAGCCTGGGCCGATCGAGAAGCGGACCGTGTTGCGGCCGTCCTTGAGCAGGTCCGGGAACAGGTGATCGTGCACCAAGTCGGCTTGCACCACCAGGCTGAAGTGTTTGGTGAGGTTGAGCGCCACGCCGCCCCCGAAGCCGTAGAATGCGGTCCATTCTTCTTCCTTGCCGGACGGGGCGATGGCGGCCACGACCAGTTGGGTGAGCTTATCGGCGGGATGCGCCGTAGCGATTTCGTTGATGATCCCGCAGGAGGGCCGGATGTAGGGCGTGAAGCGCTTGAAATGGCGGTAGGGAAACTCGGGGCCCGCGGTGAAGGTCTGGGTCACGGAGCTGAATGGCAGGGCGGCCACGTAGTTGGCAGGCAGGGCGCCGATGGCTATAAACTCCTGCAGAAGCGGGCCAAACTGGTTTTGCAGCGCGGTGGTGGCCTGGTTCAGCCCGATGGTGGTCGGGCCGGTGCCGCGGCTGTAGTCGAAACCCAGGCTGATATGCCGCGACCAGCGCATTCCGGCCTGGACGTGAATGCCGGGCTCGAAAAGGCCGATCTTGGGGCTGTCCAGAAACATGAATCCGGTGTAGACAAGGAAGCGGCCGACATAGGGTTGATCGGCGGGCTGCTCGGCGGGCTGCGTCGTCTGCTGGGCGAAGAGGCCCGGAGCTGCAAGGATGAGGAGCGGCGCGGTGAACGGCATCAGACCGGCGGACTTGTGTGGCATTTGACCTCGGAAATACAGACAGCGGATGGATAACAGGGTAACATTCTCAGGGCGTTTGAAGGCGCGGACCGGTACTAGGTGACGGAAGCGAAGAATGGTACTAAAATTGCGTTCTAGACAAACAGGATAAAAAGAGTCTATTTTATCTTTTTACCCCCATGCAGTTGACTCGCGCCGCCGATTACGCCGTCCGTGTCATGATCCACCTGGCCACGCTGCCGGCCGGCACGCGCCTCAACCGGGACAATTTGGCGACCGCATCTGAGGTTCCAACACACTTTCTTTCCAAGGTCTTACAGGTATTGGTCCGGGCCAGATTGATCGTGGCGCATCGCGGCCCCAGCGGCGGATTCGCCTTGGCGATCCCGGCCGAGCAGGTTTCGGTGCTGCGGGTGGTGGAGGCCGTGGAAGGCCCCATCGTGCTCAACGCTTGCATGACCAATGGGTTGGGTTGCAGCCGTCAAGGCTGGTGTCCGGCGCATCTGGTATGGCTGGAAGCGCAGGCTGCGCTGACCCAGGTGCTGAAGAACGCCTCGATTGGCCGGCTGGCCACCCAGGCCACGGCTTTGCGCGGCGACGGTCCGCGGCAGGACAAGGTGGTCTACCCATGGAACTGACGTGGCTGGCCATTGCCGCCAGCCTGATGATGGGCCTGGGCGCCGCGGCAGTCTTTATCTTTGCCGTAAAGAAAGACTATTTTCGCGATCTGGAAGACACCAAATACCAGGTCTTCTGGTCCGATTTGGAAGAGTTGGTGGATTCACCCAAGGAGAACTCCGATGGCAGTGGCTCCAGGAAGCCATAGAGAATCCGGGCAGGCCGGCAGCGTGCCCGTCGCGGAAACCATGAACCGGCGGCGCATGCTGGCCTGGTTCACCGGTTTCGGTTTATTCGGTTCGGCGGTGCTGAGCGCGTTTTCGAACCTTGTCTTCATCAAGCCGCGGGCCACCTACGGGCAGCCGATGCGTTTTGGCATCGGGCGGCCGGAGGATTTCCCGCCGGGCACGCGCATTTCGATGGAAGCGCGCCGGGTCTGCATCGTGCGCGATGGCAACCGGCTGGCGGCCATCTCCACGACCTGCACGCACCTGGGCTGCATCGTGGGCGTGGCCGATACCGGGTTCGCCTGTCCCTGCCACGGCTCGCGCTTCGACCAGGATGGCAACGTGACCGGCGGCCCGGCGCCCAAGCCGCTGCCCTGGTTTCAGGTCAGCCTGGCGCCCAATGGGGAACTGGAAGTCGATAAATCGGCCGAGATCGTACCCGGCACTTACTTAGACGTATGAGCGACGCCACCAAAGAAACCGGACTCCTCACGGCCGTGCGGGAGTTTCCCGCGAATGTGTGGAGTTCCATTTTCCGCAATCCGCTGCCATCCAACGATCTGGAGCGGGCTTCCACCAGCTTTACCAACTTTTTCCTGCACGTGCATCCGGTGAAGGTGCACCGCAACACGCTGCGGCCCCTGTACACGCTGGGCCTGGGATTGATGTCGTTCTTCCTGTTCCTGATTCTGGTGGTTACCGGCGTGTTGCTGATGTTCTACTACGTGCCCTCCACCACGCAGGCTTACGACCGCATGCTGGATCTGCGCGGTTCGGTGGCGTTCGGCATCTTCCTGCGCAACATGCACCGCTGGTCGGCGCACGGCATGGTGGCCATCGTGTTCCTGCACATGTGCCGCGTGTTCTTCACCGGCGCGTACAAGAAGCCGCGGGAATTCAACTGGGTACTGGGCGTGGGATTGCTGCTGGTGACGTTGTTCCTGAGCTTCACCGGCTATCTGCTGCCCTGGGACCAGTTGGCATTCTGGGCGATCACGGTGGGGACGTCGATTGCCGGCTACGCCCCGCTGGTGGGCAAGCAGATCCAGTTTCTGCTGCTGGGCGACGCCACGGTCGGGCAGGAAGCCCTGCTGCGGTTCTACGTGCTGCACGTGGCGGTCCTCCCGCTGGTGCTGACGTTGCTGATCGCCATCCATTTTTGGCGCATCCGCAAGGACGGGGGCTTGTCGCGGCCGGAGGAACCTGCGCCTGCGCAGGCCGTGACCGTGACGGTCACCGCCGTGGCAGCCCCCGATCAGGCGAAGAAGAAAACCTACGGCCTGCAAGGCTTCGTGCGCGGACCGTTCACCAAGGTGGGCAACGTGCCCGACAACTCCGTCTTTAGCTGGCCCAACCTGCTGATCGCGGAATTGTTCGTGTTCGTCCTGGTGGTGGCCGCGATCCTGGTGCTGTCGCTGATGTTCAACGCGCCGCTGGAAGAGCCGGTGAACGTCATGCATCCGCCGAATCCCGCCAAAGCGCCCTGGTACTTCCTGGGCCTGCAGGAGATGGTCAGCTATTCGGCGTTTTGGGGCGGCGTGGGCGTTCCTGGCATCTTCGTTCTGCTGCTGCTGCTGGTCCCATATATCGACCGCGGAACCGCCGGGGTAGGGAAGTGGTTCGCCCGCGAGCGGCTGCTCGCAAACACGATTTTTCTGACGCTGGTGTTGGTCAACGTCATGTTCATTATTATCGGCACGTTCTTCCGCGGGCCCAACTGGTCAATGGTTTTACCCTGGTAACCGGCAATGCGACTGTCACTGGCGATAGCAAGTTTCGTGGCCCTGATCGTACACGGCATCGTTTTTCGCGATCAATTCTTTCACCGCTGGGAGCGGTACCAGACCGCGTACTTCGATCAGGCGCGCACGCTGACGAAGGACGAGCGCGAGCGGGCGGCCCTGGACGAGCGCCGGCCCCGCATCGAGCAATATATCGTCACGCAATTCGGCGATACGCAAGTGGACCGCTGCGGCACCTGTCACATCGCCGCCGACGATCCGCGGTTTGAGAAGTACGCGCAGCCGCTTCGCACCCACAGCTACTCCACGGCGCTGGGCGACTACCAGCGCAACGGCCGCTGGGAGCGCCGCCACAAATTCGCGGACTTTGGCTGCACCGTCTGTCACGACGGCCAGGGCCGCGGCCTGAATACCGTATACAGCCACGGCGAAGATCCTTTCTGGCCCCAGCCGATGCTGGGCTATGTGACCCAATCCACCTGGCGCAAGGAGCTAGCGCCCAAACTGATGGGCAAAGAGTACATGGAAGCCAATTGCGCGCAGTGCCACACGGCCAGCGACTTCGCCGGCACGCCCAACGTGAACCGCGGCCGCAAGCTGTTTTATGCCATGAACTGCTATGGCTGCCACCGCATCGAAGGGATGTCGGACGGCACGCTGGGTCCGGATCTGAGCGAAGTCGGAAAGAAATACCGGGTCGATTACCTGTGGCAGCACATCATCGATCCGCGGGTGATTTCAGCGACTTCGTTCATGCCGAAATTCAACCTGGGCGAAGCGGATGTGAGGGCGCTGGTGATCTTCCTGAAGAGCCGCCATGGCATCAACTTCGCCGAAACATCTCTCGATCAATACCGCCTGCGGTTGAACGAAGCCAAGTTGACCATCACGCCCCCCGGCAAGCCCGAAGTGAAGGACGCCACGCTGGCTGGCCGCGGCAAACAGTTGATCGAAGACCGCGCCTGCACCGCCTGCCACAAGTTGGGCACGGTGGACGGTGGGATCGCGCCGGATCTCAGTTACGAAGGGCTCATCAAGGACGAGAGCTGGCTGGTGGACCACTTCAAGAATCCGCGGTCGCGGGTGCCGGACTCGATCATGCCGGCCTTCCGCTTCCCGGAGGGAGACTTCGAAGCCTTGGCCACTTATCTGGCTGGGTTGAAGACGCCGCCGCCGGCCATGCCGCCCGCGGAGACCTTCCAGGCGCTCTGCGCGCGCTGCCACGGCGAAAAGGGCGACGGCAACGGGAAAGTGGCCTGGTATCTGGACCCGGCGCCGCGCGACCTGACCAAGGTTGGCTTCATGAATTCCAAACCGCGCGCGCGCTTCCTGCATTCGATCGGCGAAGGCGTGCCGGGGACGTCGATGCCGGCGTGGGGCCACGCGCTGAAGGACGAGCAGATTGCCGGCGTGCTGGATTATGTCTGGACGGCTTTCGTGAAGGAGCCGGCCAGGCCCATCAAGCCGCACAAGGTCCCGGAGACGAACCCGGCGGCGGCGACGCGCGAGTCTATTGCGGCGGGCGAGCAGATCTTCCTGATGCGCTGCGCGGGCTGCCACGGCCGCAAGGCCGACGGCAAGGGGCCCAATTCGCTGGATATCTTGCCCAAACCGCGCAACCTGCGCAATTCCTTCTTTGTGAACAGCGTCGCCGACCAGCGCTTGTTCGACTCGATCCTCTACGGCGTGCAAGGCACGGCCATGCCCTCCTGGATCGATTACGGCCTGTCGCAGAACGACGTGGGCAATATCGTGAATTTCATTCGCAGTCTGAACCCGAAAGACAAGAACCAATATGCCAGAAGATAAATCACTCGAAGCTGTCGGGGCCACTCCGCTGAGAGCCGCCGTCGTGCACAGCGACGCGACCGCCAAGTGGTTCGTGGTCAGTTCCATCGCGTACTTCTTCATCGTGGGGATCATCGCCCTGACCATCGCGGCCAAGTTCGTGTGGCCCGAACTGCTGGGCACGGTCTCCTACCTTACTTACGGCCGCCTCCGCCCCCTGCATGTGAACGGCATGCTGTTCGGGTGGTTGCTGGCGTGTGACATGGGTCTCACTTACTATCTTGTGCCGCGGCTGTGCGGCGTCAAGCTATATAGCGAGAAGCTGGGTATAGCGACTGCAATCCTGTGGAATATCATCATCCTCAGCGCGGTGGTCTCGCTGCTCGCCGGCTGGAACAAGGGCTGGGAGTACGCCGAGCTGCCGATCTTCGTAAGCGTAATGGTGGTGATTGCCTGGGTGATGTTCGGCATTAACATATTCGCCACCATCGGCGCGCGCAAGTATCAGCAGATGTATGTCTCGCTCTGGTACGTGATGGGCAGCATCCTGTGGACGGCTTTCGTCTATATCACCGGTAACTTCGCGGTGGAATTCACCACCGGCGTCAATCAGGCCAACCTGAACTGGATGTATATCCACAACGCGGTGGGCCTGATCTTCACGCCGATCGGCCTGGCCGCGGCGTATTACTTCATTCCGAAAGCTTCCAACACGCCGCTCTACAGTCACAAGTTGTCGATGGTCGGCTTCTGGTCGTTGGCCTTCGTGTATGTCTGGACCGGAGCGCACCATATGCTACATGGACCGATTTCGCAATGGCTGCAGACTATCGCCATTTCGTTTTCGCTGCTGTTGCTGATCCCGGTATGGGCGGTGGTTTATAACTTCTTCGCCACCATGAAGGGCCAGTGGCAGCAGTTACGCGAAAACGTGCCGCTGAAGTTCCTGATGTCCGGCGTGGTGTTCTATCTGCTCACCTGCTTCCAGGGGCCCATGCACAGCCTGCGCTCGGTGAACGCCATCGTGTCCAAGACCGATTGGATTCCGGGCCACGCTCACATGGCGCTGCTGGGCTGCTTCTCGTTCTTTGCCATTGCCGGCAGTTACTACATCGTGCCGCGCATGTTCCGCACGAAGCTTCATTCCGATGCGCTGGCGAACTGGAACTTCTGGTTCATGATGATCGGCGGGCTGGGCTTCTTCGTCACGCTCTGGCTGGGCGGCTTCTGGCAGGGCTGGCAATGGAACAATCCGGCCATTCCGTTCATCGACACGGTGAAGGCTCTCAAGCCTATCTGGACCGTGCGCTTCTTCTCCGGCGTTCTGATCTTTTGCGGCATTGTGACATTCGCGTATAACATCATGGCGACGGCGGTTAACGCGAAGGGTCGAGCCGCGCTGGAGGGCGGGCTTTAGCCCGCGCGGGACTTGAGTCCCGCAATTGGAGGTGACTTATGTTAAGCAAAGCCGATAACAGCGCAACATTCGCGGTCGTCGCCGCCCTGGCCCTGTTTTTCATTGGCGGCATCCTCACCACGGTGGTTCCACCGCTGGTGGACAAAAGCTGGGCGCGGCCCTTTGAGAACCACGATCCCGCCAAGGGACCCACCGGAAAGCTGCTGCCCTTGAACGAACAGCAACTGCACGGCCGCGCCATCTACGTGCGCGAGGGATGCTGGTATTGCCACACGCAGCAGACCCGTACGCTGCTGGCCGACACCAAGCGCAGCGGCTGGAAAGGCGTGGATTCGCCGATCTCCACGCCCGACGAATTCGTTTACGACACGCCGCACATGTTCGGCACCAAGCGCACCGGTCCGGACCTCTCGCGCGTGGGCGGCAAGTACGACACCCAATGGCATCGCACGCACTTGCGCAATCCGCGCGACCTGGTGCCCGGTTCGGTGATGCCGCCGTTTCCCTGGATCGTCAACGACGAGAAAGAGTTTCAATCGCTGGTGGCGTATCTGCAGACGCTGGGACGCGCCAAGAACTGGCGGCCCGACAACGATTACGAGAGGTGAAGCCATGCACGATTACGTCTACCCAAGCATCTTCTTTTCATATTTTCTGTTCTTCATCCTGCTGGCCGGCGCGGTCTTCTTCTGCGTGCGCTCCATCAAGGACGGCTATTGGGGAAGCGATGGCGAAGAGGTCAAATACCGCATGTTGCAGGACGACGACCAGGAGCAAAACCAATGACACCGAGCAGGAGCGGAAACGAACCGGCCAAAGAGGCCATTCACGGATACGCCGACGGCTGGATCACCGAGCGCAGCGGCACCGACGTGCCGGTCTTCCTGAAATTCGCATTTATCGTGATTGCGGCGGGCGCCATCGCTTATTTCTTCATTTATATGTATGGCGAGGTGAATAATCCGGACCGCGGCGTATTGGTAAAAGCGATGAACGCCGCGACGGAAGCCTCCGCCACGCTGATGTATATCATCGTCGCCATGATCATTGTCTATGGGGTGATCGTGGTGGCCTTCTCCTTCCGGAAACCCAAATGATGGTTGGGCAGGCTACGTGGAACTGACTGACATGACCGACGCCTTCTTTCAGGTGCAAGTGCCGGATGCATCCGAGTACTGGATGCAGATGGTGAAGTGCCGCCACGCCTGCCCGGTGCATACCGACGCCTGCGGTTACGTGACGGCCATCGCCGAAGGGCGCTACGAAACCGCGTACCGCATCGCGCGCGCCACCAATCCGTTCGCCTCCATCTGCGGGCGGGTTTGCGGCGCGCCGTGCGAAGCCAACTGCCGCCGCGGCTCGCTGGACGAGCCCGTCGCCATCCGCGCGCTGAAGCGCTTCGTGACGGAAACCTACGGCCCCGAGACGGCGGACTACAAGCTGCATCGGGAGGCTTGCAACCGCGCCATGCTGCCGCCTAATCCGGGCGATTACGAACGCATCGCGGTGGTGGGCGCGGGCGTTTCCGGCCTGACCGTGGCGCACGACCTGGCGCAGACCGGCTACAAAGTGACCGTGTTCGAATCCGACGCCGAACCGGGCGGCATGCTCACCGTGGGCGTGCCGGTGTTCCGCCTGCCGCGCGAACTGGTGCGCCACGAGATCGACGCCATCCTTTCGCTGGGCGTCGAGCTGAAATGCAACATGCGGTTGGGCCGCGACTTCACGCTTTCCGATCTGCGTCACGTCGGCTACCGGGCCATCTTTATAGGCATCGGCCTGCCGAAGGGCCGCAAACTGCCGCTGCCCGGCGCGGACAGCCCCAACGTGCTGGACGGGATGGATTTTCTGCGCGCCTTCAACGGCGGGCAGCCGCTCTCCCTGGGCCGCCGCATCGTGGTGATTGGCGGCGGCAACGTGGCCTACGATGTGGCGCGCTCGGCGGTGCGCCCCGGCGAGTCGCAAACCCGGCGCGAAGCCGTCGCCGAAATGGAGCGCGGCGAGCAGGTGGCCTACGATGTGGCGCGCTCGGCGTTGCGCATCTCTGGCGACAAAGAAGTCCACGTGGTGTGCCTGGAAAGCCGCGAGGAGATGCCCGCCGACGAGATGGAAATCGTGGAAGGCGCGGAAGAAGGCATCCGGCTGCACAACCGGCGCGGTCCCAAGGCGATCGTGATGGAGGACGGCCAGCTGGCGCTGCGCACCGTGAAGTGCACCGCGGTGTTCGATGCGTCCGGCCGGTTCAATCCTTCGTTCGACGATGCGCTGGTCGAGGACATCCCCGCCGATAGCATCATTTTCGCCATCGGCCAGACTTCCGATCTTTCCTTCCTGCGCCCGGAAGACGGTATCGCCACCGAGCGCGGCCTGATCAAGGTGGACCGCGAGACCTACCAGACCAGCGCGCCGGATGTGTTTGCCTGCGGCGATATCGCGCACGGCCCACGCCTGTTCATCGACGCCATCGCTTCGGCGCAAATCGCGGCGCGTTCCATGCACGATTACCTGCGCGGGACGCGCACCGAAGTGGCCGTGCGCCGCCAGTGGGCGCCGGCCGCCTACACCATGGCCGAGGGTTGGAACGGGATCGAGCGCCAGAATCCGCCGGTGCTCGAAAGCGACCGGCGGGCGGCCTCGCTCGACACCATCGAAGAGCGTTT
>Ga0335078_10015527_pt1 | contig 11309 bp, 11 predicted proteins | sample Lox_Sample_32_FD_206711 | JGI IMG/M metagenome (GOLD analysis project Ga0335078, IMG submission 206711) | Soil microbial communities from Loxahatchee National Wildlife Refuge, Florida, United States - Lox_Sample_3.2 | ecosystem: Environmental > Terrestrial > Soil > Wetlands | place: USA...
CGAGGACGGATAGCGGGGCGCGACTGGGTCGTAAAGATCGAAGTCTGCGTGTCGACGGTTTGACACAAAAAACAGGTCGCGTGAGTTTCACACGGTCTCGCCCAGAACCCTTGTGCGGACGCGGGAGTGAGGCCACAGCAGCGAGGGTGGCAATGATTGCCCCTCCCGAGCGAGCGCGAGGCTTCTGGCCCGCGTCGAGCCGCGTAAGGAGCTCCTCGACCGAACCTGTCCGCCCATCACGATCAAACGCGAGCGCTGTTGGGTTCTACGGCCTTACCCACTCTTCGGCGATTTCCTTCCCAAAGGACCTTCCACTGCGAACGTGTGGCTGAATCGTGCCGTTGCAACCAGCGCCGGAACTTGTCATTGTCAAATTGCATATCCAATGCCGTAAGGGCTCCCACAGCGAGTCCTGCTCACCACACACCTTAGCAGCGGATGCTGTTGGCCGAGTACTGCCCCTAGGGGCAGCTAATGACGCACGGTAGCGTGTTTCTTTGTTCATTGTTGTCGCGACCAGCCAGCCGCTGAAAGCCTCACTGCAGCCGCTGCTTCAGGGAGAGGTAGCAGAGCTAAATAGGACTGTCGAGCATGCTGCCCCTCTGAGGCTGTATCTAATACTCCTTCAACAGACGTGTAATTACTCCGGACTGCTCACAGGACATCTTCGCGCTCATGCCAGAGTTCCCGCGCAATCGCGGGGACCGAAATCCCACACGCTATTACCGCACTTCCGTACTTTCGATGAAGCTGTCACGCTTGCCAGTGTCTTCTGCCACGAGAATAACCCCGAGCCTGAATACCTTAATCTGCCGGACAATCGTCGTATGCTCTGCAGCCTTATGTCTCGGTTAATTTCCCTGCAGTAACCATGAGCATCGTGCTCCGCTGGATTGTGGTTTGCTTAGGGCTGTGCACTGCGCGCACAGCGCTCGCACAGGACCTCACGCCGCGCGCTTACCTGATCACACCGGTCGGAGGCAATGCGATCATTCTCGCCTATGCGCACCTCAAGGGCAGTCTTGAATTCGCTGGAGCCGTTCCGATCACCGGGGCACAAGCAGATGTCAACCTGCCGATCGCGAGTTACTACCGAAGTCTTGCTTTCTTTGGGCGCAGCGCCAATCTCACCATCGCAGTACCGTACGGCGAGGGTGACTTCAGGGGCACGGTGGTCGACGTGCCGCGGTTTGCGCATCGCTCCGGTTCGTTGGATGCGGTCGTACGATTTTCGGTCAATCTCATCGGGGGTCCGGCCATGCAGCCAGCCGAATTCCTTAAATGGCGCCAAACTGTCCTGCTCGGAGCCAGCCTGACGGTTGTCGCCCCGACCGGCCAATATGACCCGACGCGCTTGATTAATTGGGGCAGCAACCGGTGGGGATTCAAACCAGAAATCGGCTATTCGCAGCGCTGGGATCACTGGGTACTGGACGGGTACGGCGGAGTGTGGTTTTTTACGACGAATCCCGAGTACTACCCCGGAGAGAACCCCAGGACACAAAAGCCTGTCGGCGCGCTCGAGGCGCATCTCAGCTACGATTTCAAGCCACGTCTCTGGGTTTCTTTGGACGCGAATTACTGGTGGGGCGGAGCGACCAGCTTGAACGGAGTGGAAAATCAACTCACGGATCAAAAAAGCTCCCAGATCGGAGTCACCGCCGCCTTCCCGGTCACGCGATCCCAAACCATCAAGTTCAGCTACAGCACCGGCGCCTATGTCCGCTACGGTGGGAACTACCGCACCGTGTCGGTGGCCTGGCAGTACGGCTGGATCGGCTGGCCGAAAGTTCACTAAGGGTATTTCTTACCCAAGACGGTTAGTTCACTGAACATTCAGCGACTGACGTTCGCTGGCGCAGAGATGGTTGCAGAGAGCGCTCCGTCTCTTGCTCTCCCGCAAAGTAGGCGGTACACGATGCCGGCGAACCGTGCCCCGATAAGCGGCCGGCTTCGGCCTGAGCGGCGGTCTGGCCGCTAACGGCCCTTGCCGACTGGCGATGACATGCAGTCGCGCTGCGGCAGCGCAGCACCGGTCACTATACGGAAATCGCGTATGTAAAGCTCATACGGCAAGCGCGAGGATTTTAGTGGAGTCCCACAATCCTAATTTCCACGCATTGGGTGCCCGACTGATTACATGCCTAGAAGGAGAGCGCAGTGAATCCTCCGCAGGATTACATCCAAACTAACGAACAGAAGCGTCTGAATGAAGCGCGGGAAAGCGGAATTCCGTGGAAGAAGTGGGGGCCTTATCTCACCGAGAGGCAGTGGGGCACGGTGCGGGAAGACTACAGCCAGGATGGCAATGCGTGGGACTACTTCAGTCATGACCAGTCGCGCTCCCGCGCTTACCGTTGGGGGGAAGACGGTCTGGCGGGGATCTCGGACGACAAGCAGCGACTTTGCTTCGCGCTCGCCTTGTGGAATGGCAGTGACCCCATTCTCAAGGAGCGTCTGTTCGGGCTGACCAACAACGAGGGCAATCACGGCGAGGACGTGAAGGAGTACTACTTCTACCTCGACAGCACGCCGACGCATTCGTACATGAAGTACCTCTATAAGTATCCCCAGGCAGAGTTTCCCTATCGCGACCTGGTGGAGAAGAACCGCAAGCGCTCGCGCGAAGAGCTCGAATACGAACTGCTCGACACCGACGTATTTGATTCAGACCGGTACTTCGACGTCTTCGTGGAGTACGCCAAGGCGGATCCCGAGGACCTGCTGATCCGCATCTCGGTTTATAACCGCGGTCCGGAAACCGCGACGCTGCACGTGCTGCCGACGCTCTGGTTTCGCAATACCTGGTCGTGGGAGGAGGGCGCGAGTCGCCCCTCGCTGCGGCAGGCGCAGGAGGGCGTTGTTTCGGCTCGGCACGCCGAGCTGGGTGAAATAAAGCTTCAGTGCGAAGGCCGGCCGGAACTGCTGTTCACGGAGAACGATTCCAATGCCAGCCGGTTGTGGGGACAATCCAACGCCTCGGTGTATGTGAAGGACGCCTTCCACGACTACGTTGTCTCGGGCAAGCGCAACGCCGTAAATCCGACGCGGACGGGTACGAAGGCGGCGGCGCTCTACCGATTGCAGGTGCCGGCAGCGGGCAGCAAGGTCGTGCGGTTGAGATTGACTGCGAAACCGCCGGCTGAGCCGTTTGCAGCGTTCGATAAGACGTTCGCCAGCCGCGTTGCCGATGCAAACGAGTTCTATGATCGCATCACGCCGCCTGGGCTGAGCGACGATGAGCGCCGCGTGCATCGGCAGGCGCTTGCTGGCATGCTCTGGAGCAAGCAGTACTACTATTTCGATCTCGATCGCTGGCTGCTCGAGCACCAAAGCCATCCTCTGGTGGGCAGTGTTCACCGCAACATTCGCAACACCGAATGGTTCCACATGCTGAACAACGACATCATCTCGATGCCCGACAAGTGGGAGTATCCATGGTACGCCGCCTGGGACCTGGCATTTCATACGCTCGCCCTGTCGCTGGTGGACTTCGATTTTGCCAAGGACCAGCTGCTTTTGATGCTGCGGACGATGTACTCACATCCGAACGGACAGATCCCGGCCTACGAGTGGAATTTCAGCGACGTAAACCCGCCGGTACACGCCTGGGCCACCTTGTTCCTCTACAACATCGAGCAGGAGCTGGGCCGCGCTGACATTCGCTTCCTGGAGCGCTCGTTCCAGGGTCTGATGCTGAATTTCAGCTGGTGGCTCAACCGCAAGGATCCCGAGGGGAAGAATGTCTTCGCCGGCGGATTCCTCGGTCTCGACAACATCGGCGTCTTCGACCGCAGTGCACCGCTGCCGACCGGCGGCCATCTCGAGCAGGCCGACGGCACGGCGTGGATGGCGTTCTATTGTCAGTGCATGCTGGAAATCGCCCTCATTCTCACCGAGCATGATTCCGTCTACGAGGACATCGCGTTTCGCTTCCTCGAGCATTTCCTGTGGATCACCTACGCCATGGATCGGATCGGGGCACACCAGGATGATATGTGGGATGCGGAGGACGGCTTCTTCTACGATCTGCTGCGTCTGCCGAACGGCGATTCCATGCGGCTGAAGGTCCGCTCGATGGTGGGCCTGTTGCCGCTGTGCGCGTCAACTGTGCTCGAAGCAACCGGTGTCTTGGCGCGACATCCCCGGCTGCTGGAGCTAATCGAAGTGTTCAAGAAGCGCCATCCGGAGTTGCTCGAGCACATTGCTCCCGCGGACGAGAAGTTCGTGGGTTACGGGGGGCGGCGGCTGCTGGCGGTTTGCAACAAAGAAAAGCTGCAGCGGATTCTTGCTCGCATGCTCGATGAGAAGGAATTCCTTGGTCCCTGTGGCATCCGTTCGCTGTCCCGTTATCACCTCGAGCACCCATTCACCTTCAATCTCCAGGGGCAGGAGTACAAGGTGCAATACCTGCCGGCGGAATCGAACACGGGAATGTTCGGCGGCAATTCCAACTGGCGCGGGCCGGTGTGGATGCCCGTGAATGGCTTACTGATCCGCGCATTGCTGAATCTCTACCAGTTCTACGGGGATGATTTCAAAGTCGAATGTCCAACCGGCTCGGGAAAGTACCTGACGCTGTACGAAGTCGCGCAGGAGCTGGCCCGCAGACTGACCAGCATCTTTCTACGCAACGAGAGCGACAAGCGTCCCGTGTACGGCGGCAGCCGGAAGTTCCAGGAAGATCCCCACTGGAGGGATTACATTCTGTTCTACGAATACTTCCACGCTGATAACGGCGCGGGACTCGGAGCCAGTCACCAGACCGGGTGGACGGGACTCGTCGCTCGCCTGATCGATCTGTTTGCTCGCGGGAATGCAGCCGACTGGCTGCAGAAGTCGCGCGCCGACCTGGCGGCCGAGATGACGCGGGCGCAGGTTGCCGGATAGCCGTCTCTCTGCAGCGCCGCTACTGGCGGATGGACGAGCGTTTGGGATTAGCTCTTACCCTCCACTGACAACTCGGGGGCTCTATGGTCGCTGCTTTAATTGTTTTCGTCAGCGTGTTTACTAGCGGGTTGGTCGGTTTATACCTTCGGAGCCTTGTACCTGAGCAGCACCTGCAAGAGGGCTCAGTCGGCATGGTGCGGTTGGGCGCGGGCGTCCTAGGCACGCTGACAGCCCTAGTGCTTGGGCTTCTAATCGCCTCGGCCAAGGCAAACTACGATCGCGTCAACGACGAGGTCACCCATGCCGCCGCCGCAATTGTGCTTCTTGACCGAACGCTGGCCCAGTACGGGCCGCAAACCGAGGAAGCCCGCAGCTTGGTGCGTACAGCGGTGGCCTCCACGGTCGATACGGTATTCTCGGAACACGGCCACGGGGTAGCAGACCTCGATAACCCCAAAAGGTTAGCAACCGCAGAGAGGCTGCAAGCCGAATTGCGCAAACTGACCCCGGAGAACGACGTGCAGCGCACGCTGCAGGCGCACGCCTTGGAGCTCTCCGACGAGGTCGCGAAAACGCGCCTGCTGGCGATCACCCAAGCAGAGGGCTCGATTCCAAAAGGTCTCTTGCTCGTACTGGTACTGTGGCTTGCGATCATGTTTGCTGGGTTTGGCTTGGTCACTCCGAAGAACCCAACTGTCATCGTGACTCTGTTTCTCTGTGCTCTGTCACTCGCTGGCGCGGTTTTCATGATCGAAGAACTGAATCGACCTCTTGAGGGATTCATGAAGATCTCGAGCGCACCGATGCGCTACGCTCTCGCTCACATTGGGGATTGAACGCATCGGCACCATCAAGGTCACGATCGACGTAGAGTCCCATCAGGCTTCGCGCGGTCGAATCTGAGCATAACCACGATCCTTGAGTCGTGTTTATTTTGCAAAAGGCGCGCCGCCATGGTGTTAACCGAACATTCGCGGTCAGGCATACAAGGAGGAATGCCGCAGGTCGCCACTGTCACAGTGGGTATCGCCCTCTTGCAACTTGCGACGCTAGCCTCAGCCACACAGGCTGATCAGAAACCGCTGCGAGTGGAGACCTTTGTCGCTCCGCCCTTTGTGATTGAGCAGGAGGGCGAGCTGACCGGCTTCAGCATTGATCTATGGAAGGAAGTTGCCGCGCGGTTGAAGGTAGATCCAGTCTACGAGAAGGCGCCTACGCCAAGTGCCGGTTTCGCTGCGTTGCGCTCCAAACAAGCCGACCTGGCGGTCTCAGCAATTCTTGTAACCGTTGAACGTGACCGCGAGTTCGACTTCTCGTACCCGATCCTGGAGGCCGGGCAGAAGGTCATGGTCCGAGATATCGGCACAGCGATGACAGTCCAGCCGCTAAGGGATCTGTTGCATCTGCTGTTCTCCAAGACAACCGCGATTTGGCTTGCCATCGGTTTGCCGCTGGTGCTCATCCCCGCCCACGTTGTGTGGCTGTTGGAGCGGCGTCAGAAGGAAGGGATCATTCCGACGCAGAGCTATTTCCCCGGCATTTTTCACGCAGCCTATTGGTCTGCTTCGACACTGCTCACTCAGGCGGAACAGATGCCGCGTCAGTGGCTAGCGCGGATGACGGCGCTCCTGTGGATGTTCACCGGCATGGTTTTCGTTGCTCTCTACACTGCTCAGCTCACTGCCACGTTGACTGTCCAGCAGATCCAAGGTGGCATCAACGGTCCTGAGGACCTACCTGGAAAACAAGTCGGGACACTCGCGGGCACCGCTTCCGTCACGTATCTTCGTCAGCACAACGCCAAGCTTCAAGAGTTCACGCAGCTCACTGAGCTCTATCAAGCATTGGTCGATAAGAAGGTGGATGCTGTGCCGCTGACTGCCCCCGCTCTGCGCTACTATCAAACGCATGAGGGCACAGGTCTGGTGAAGACGGTGGGTCCCGAGTTTTTAACCGGGGAATTCTCGGCTTCGTCTTTCCGGACAACAGTCCGTTGCGCCGGCGGGTGAACGCTGAATTGGTGGCCATGCGTGAGGACGGAACTTACCAACGGCTTTACGACAAATGGTTCGGAGGCGACGTGCGGGTCGCGGATCAGTAGAACGCTCAGGCCCCCGTCAGCGCCTACTCTCGAGACGTCCTGGTTCGTTCGGTCCTGACCTACGCGAGGGGTCACGCTCGCGACGTCCACGGCGGAGCTGAGGACGCTCAGTGGCCAAATACGGCTTGCCGGGAGAGCGGCTTTTCGCCGGAATGGACCCAGGAAATTATGGTAGCGGGGGCAGGATCTGTCACGTTCCGGAGCCTCGTTTCAGGGCCTCAAAGCGTCCGGGTGAAGTAGGCGCGATGAACGTTGTCCGCTCTTGCTACGGGGCGAACACTCTGATCGCATCTAGTGGCTTTGTTCGCCGATCTTCATTCCGAAAATGACTGCGATGTAGCCCATCATCAGACTGATCAGGACATAGGCAGCCGCCACGAGAGCACCGGTGATCGACGCCTTCATTAGGACGGTCGACGCGTAGGCAAAGCTCGAGAACGTCGACAGGCCGCCGGCAAATCCAGTGGTGACCATCAAGTGCCAAGTATCGTTGATGACCTTGCGGCTGTGACGACCTGTACTGAAGCCGATCACCAATGAGGCGAACACATTGGCAACCAAGATATCCAGCGGGAAACCGCGCGACAGAGTGGGCACAAGCAACATGAGAAGCTCGCGCGCGATTGCACCAACGGCCCCGCCGACAAACACCAGAAGTACTGCAAATCTGAGCCCCATAAGTGTCAGTCCTGCGCACGGGCAAGCGCGGCCCCTGCCAGCGCGGCCAGCAGTCCTGCGGCGACCGACAGCAACAGATAAGACGCGGCGACGCGAGCGTGGTGCTTGGCGGGTACCCGGGCGGCATCCAACTGCATGCTGCTGAAGGTGGTGTAGCCGCCCAGGACGCCGGTGATCACCAAGGCGTTCACGACCATGCCGTGGCCGTAGCGGTTGTGCCAGTCCACATTGAACAGGACTGACAGGTAACCGATGACCAAGCTGCCTGAGATGTTGATCAAGAAGGTGCTCAGGGGAAAGCGGCCCTTGTAGGCCTCGCCGACCAGCCGCCCGATCCAGCAGCGCAATGCTGATCCGAGCCCTCCGCCCAGCCCCACCCACAGGACATCCAAAGGTCTCATTTTGATCCCCGAACCTGAGCAGGCCTTCATAGTACGTCGCGCGCTGACTGTTCTTGCGACGATTGGTTACTTGGCAATCAGATCGTAGCGCAAATTAGGCGCGCGGCCACCTGCTCGACCGTGGCTCGTTCCGGGTGACCCTCGACCGGTCGAAGCTTGCCAGCGGGTCCCGCTACACAAGCGAATTACAGAGCGAGCAACTGCCGAAGCTCTTGGACCTGCTCGGGCGACACATGGGTCTGATCGAGGTCGTCAAGGGCTTTAAGTCGCCCTTCGAGAACACCTCGCGGCAAACGGAGGTATCGGCGGCCGCCTGGCTCACGAAGCGAATCTCCTCCATGGCTATCACGTTAGGGCACATCGACCGCCGCGAGGGCGAGGAGATTGTCTTGCTCAAGGGCGAGAAGGGCGTCGTGTTCGCGCCGATCTCAGGGAGTACGAGGACACGGCGCTCACCGCTCGCTTTCGCTCAGAGATGAGGCTGATCAACAACCGGCTCACGGTCTCGGACATCCTCTACGAGGGCCCCGAGAACGTGGACGATGGAGCGCGCCACCTCAAGCGGGTGTTCACGCGCGGGACGTTTGGCACGGGCGGGCGACTGTTCGGGCTCGATGGTGGAGGCTTCTGGCTGAACCTGCGGAAAAAGCACCGGCTCCGTCACCTGCAAATCGATGGCGAGGCCGTAGTTTCCATCGACTTTGCATCGATGCTGGCCGCAGCTGGCTTACGCCCACGTGGGGCTTCCACTGCCGCCCGGCGATGTCTACGAGGTGGACTGCGTCGCCCCTTCGGGCAAACGGGTAGAGCTGGCGCGAGGGACAGTGAAGTCGCTGTTCGCAGCGTCCCTCAATGCAGCCAAACCGTTCATGCAATGGCCGGAGGACCTCCGCGCGCACTCCTGTGGGTTGCCTGTATCGACGGCGTTGGCCGCGATCAAGCAGAGACACGAGGCAATCGCGGACCTGTTCGGCAAGGACCTCGGGCAGATATTCGTCTTCACGGAATCGTCGATTCTAATCGACGTGTTGCCGAAACTCGGCGACCAAGAAATCACCACGCTACCGGTGCATGATTGCATCCTGGTCGCGGAGAGTGCCGAGACCATCGCGTCGCAAGTGATGCTTGACGCCTTTACGCTGCACACCGGTCAATCGGGGCGTGGTGCCGTCGAGCGAGCGTCGGAGGTCTAGTGAATGAAGCCGACTGAATTCTGGAAGAACTTCAAGCTGGGTGAAGAGCTGAGTGTATCCGGTACTTTCATCTACAACGGAGTGCGCAGGTTCTACGAACTTCGGGAGCTTGATCATGAGGACGAGTTATTTGAGGTCCTCTACGACTTGGCGGTCGGGTTCGAACGTCTCCTGAAAGTTGTGGTGGCGCTACTGGAGCATAAGGATTCCGATGATCAGGAGGAATTCGAAAAGTCACTCATCACGCACAGCCGCCCCGAGTTGCTCCGTCGCATCAAGCAGCATCGAACAGTAGAGCTTGGACCCCAACACAACGACTTTCTCGATCTTCTGGCGCGATTCTACAAGCAGATCCGATATGGCCGTTTCGGGCTCGACTCCGTGTATGACCACCATCGCGAGCGAGGCTGTGCACCTTCCTCGCAAAGCATTTGAATATTACGTTTCCGGCGGACCCATTTCCCTTCGGAACAGACAATGATGATAGACACAGGAAGTTCATCCGCCGAATTGCAATGAAGATTGCGAGTTCACTCTTTTCGATCGTCCGAGATCGCGCCGGTGAACTGAATCTTCATACCTACGAGCTTCGCTCCGGCTCCAAGGCAGAGACGGTATTTCTTGGGGAGGTGGACATCCCCGCCGAAGATACGCTTTGGAAGGAGCTCTTGGCTCCGAAGCAGTTGCTTCCATTTACACAAAACGGGAATGGCGACGTTTTTATTGTGCAACATCGGACCGTGGAAGATGAGATTCGAACACTCGGCGCATACATCGACTGGTACCTACAGACTCATCCCGGCGTGCCGGCTGGAGAAGTTTTGGTATTGGTAAACCGACGGCTGATCGGAAATGGCATCAGAGAGGTTTCTCAACGATCTTGCCACGCAGCACAACCGAGCTTGGAAGGCTAAAAGCTTTTACTTTGAGGATGCGCTAAGCGCCCCGGCAGCCGCAGAAGGCTTTGCTCTCCTGACTCTGCTGGTGAATCCGGAGGATCGTCCGGCGCTGCGATATCTATTGGGAGAAGGAAGGGCGGACTGCCGTCGCGGGCCTTACGCCAGAATCAGAGCGCATTGCGAGCAGACAGGAGAGTCTCCAAGAGAGGTCCTTCAACTGCTGGCGGCCGGTGCATTGCAGCTGCGCTACACACAGCCGTTAGTTACCAGGTTCACTCAAATTAAGCAGAGGCTGGCAGCAATGGCCCCGCTGGGCGTGCAACAGCTCGTAGATGCGCTCTTCCCCGTCGGCGGCGGTGCGGACGTGGCAACGGTCAGACAGGTTGCGTCGCTAATCGTACCCAACGTGCAAACGGCAAGTGAGCTGCTAGGCGAGCTGCGGCCCGACATAGTGCAGCCAGAACTACCGGGTACGCAGGGGCGATCCATCTCGATTATGAGTTTGCACAAATCGAAGGGCCTAACCGCCAGACTAGTGATCATCGCTGGGTGCGTGTCAACATCCTTCCCACAATACGCTCGGCCACACCGGCGGAAGTTCAGCGGCAACTGGAGGAGCAGAGACGGCTGTTCTATGTCGGCCTAACTCGTAGCACGGAGACACTTGCTCAGTAGCGCTACTGACCTTCCTTACGGCGCCGCAAAGCAAATGAACGTGCCGTTTAGGTCAATCGCGCCGGGTGTCGCGCGACTTCACGCAAGTCCATTCCTTGCAGAGCTAGGACCGCATGCTCCGGTCACTATTGATGCAAATGCGTGACGCAGCAATCGCTCGTCGTGGAGCGGCTGCGACCTCGACGCGGCCCGAGCGGCGCTGCGCCGTCTGCTCATCTCCGTGCATCAGATCTGGCGCCGCGAGTCTTCTCGCGGGCTAGCTCCTCGCGAGGGGTGCACATTTCCGGGCGTGGGGTTCCTGGGCAGTGGAAATCGTGCCGAGCGGCAGCTTTGACTTTGCCCACCCCTGAGGTTTTTTCGCGATCGGTGCGCGCTCAGTCGACCGGAGAATGTCGGCCCCAATCGAATCGGCGGCCCAGGATGCACTTGAAGATCAAGTGGTCGGTCGAGGCGGTAGCGCCGATGCCAACGC
>Ga0335078_10015528_pt1 | contig 11307 bp, 10 predicted proteins | sample Lox_Sample_32_FD_206711 | JGI IMG/M metagenome (GOLD analysis project Ga0335078, IMG submission 206711) | Soil microbial communities from Loxahatchee National Wildlife Refuge, Florida, United States - Lox_Sample_3.2 | ecosystem: Environmental > Terrestrial > Soil > Wetlands | place: USA...
GTAGTGGAAAACTATCGTTTGACGATATTCCGATCTAACGGTGGTGCACGAACCAGAGAGCGATCATCGCTCCGATTCTTACTGCAACGAGGATGCCGCCGAGAACGATTGCGACGCGGAAGAGGATGCGTTCGAAGCGATTTAGCTGCCAGTTGGAAGCAGGCATGAGATTCCTCGCTTATTGCCTTAAGCATGCGCTTCGGGCATAAATCTTGGCAGTGAGTCCGATCACATGGCGTTGATCGTTTTCTTACTGGCGTTTGTAGATTGTTGTATCGGGATGGTAGTTGCGCCAATCGAACCAATAATCTTTCAGCGCAGGTACACGTTCGAGGCATTTGCCTTGGGATGGGCCAGAGACGGCACAGCCCTGGAAGTTCCATTCGCTAGCTGTGGAGCTGTCGACGAGTAGCCACGGCTTTTGCGGCGGAGGGTCAGCTTTGGCCGTTGCGGGCGACGCAGTGGAGGGATGAGACGTTCCTCCGGCAGCCGGCGAGGCATCGGCAGTGCTGTTTGGAACTGACGCGGCTGTTAGCCTTGCATCTGGACTTGCGTCGGCGGGCTTCAGGAAAAACTCGGCGTCTTTGCCGTCGACGCGGCTGACGAATACGCGGAAGGATTTGCTGTCAGGAGCGACGGCGACCAAGAGCGGCGTGCCATGCACGCGATCGAGCACTGGGGATTGTTTGACGAGAGTTTCCCAGGGATAGGCACGGCTCGCGCCTTCGAGCTTTAGTCCGACGACAACGTCGCGGGACTTAAACTCCGTGCCGGGGAAAGTGATCACAACTGGCAGCTTTAGGATTTCCGGCTCCCAGTTGCTGTCGTATTCCTTCACGTACTTCGAGACCGGAGCCAGAACTCTCCCATCGGACACTTCTGATTTCCACTCACCATAGCTGAGTTCGTCGTAGGGCACGAGATCCAGCGAGGCGCCGCGCAGGGGACCGTACACAGCTTTTCCGGTGATCTGCTGCCACCACGTCCCGGTCTCTTTGTCGCGCATCAGGAAATTCTGGTTATTGATGCCGGCCAGGTAGAAATGCAGGATTCTTCCATTTACGGTGCGGGTCCACACGAGACCCGTATGACAGAGCGTTCAATAGGTGACGGTGATCGGCACTCCACCGACGACATCATTCAGGATGTGATGGTAGGCCATCTGGCTGATGGGGTAGGCACGGGCGTCGTCGCCATAACGGACGGCGAGGATCATTTCCTTGCCATCAAGTTTGCTCGCCGACTCAGCCTCGAACTGCGGAGAATCTATTGGGTGGAACATCCATTCGAAGTAGTTGAGGCGCGACATGACCGCAGCCGCAATGACGAGGATCATGACGACGGATAGCAGGCCTTTGCGCCACTTGCCGACGCTCTGCCAAAGGATCGCAACCAGAATCAAGCAAGCAATGGCGCAGAAAAGGGAGACAAAGGGAGCGCGCTGCCGGATTGCCATGGCCCACCAGAGGCCACGCGGACTTTGATGAGTAAAAGGGCGAATGATGAAAGCCGGAAACATGAAGGAGCCGAATCCGGCGAGCGCGAAGGCTGCAAATGAAATCCAGATCGTGCGCGATATTTTCATGAATTGAATTAGAGATGGAACGGGCCGAATCCCCCACGACTCGACGGGATTGGATTCTACTTGAATGTTGCAGGTGTGCGGATAATCAGAAAATACTAGCCTTCGATCTTCGATGTATTGCGTCAACTGCGAGACCTTCGTCTACGATCACGGCGCGGGCTGCGGAATCACTATCCAAAATCCTTCGTGTAATGATGCGAGTGAAAAGAAGATGCCCCGGTCTTTTTCTCCCATTGAAGGAAGAACAAGACCGGGGCAGGTTTACCTCAACTTGTTTTACTGCGGTGTGAAGCTTTGGTGGTAGCTCAAACTGACCACGTCTTGGAACGACGGCGTGCCAGGAGGCAAATTGCTTGGATCCTGGAACAGCGTGTCGAAGAAGTAATTACGAGTCGGAGCGCCGTACACCGAATTACAGCACTTGAATATGCCAGTGTTGTATTGCGAGTAGTACATACTGATCATCGATCCGGCGTAGTTGACGGTTCCACCGTTTTGGCCGCGGTCTTCCAGATAGCGCAGGAAGTTGTGCATGCCGCCATCAGTTCCCATGTCCTGGCCACCCCAGGAAGGTTGGGGGAAGGGAACACTCTTGCCGGCCGCGATCGCCATGCGGTAATAGCTGTCATTGGCGTTCCTGCTCGTAGCCGTTGCCGGATAGACGAAGCTCCCGAGATCGGTCCAGCCAACATTGGCATAGGTGGTACCCCCCTGCTTGCTTATGGCCGATGGAGGATTCGACAGCAATGTCACTGAATCAGCGATTATGGCAGCCGCGGAGTGTGGCGTAGTCGTCGTATTTTCGCTAGGCCAGAACGGATCGGCCGGCCCTGTGTTGTAGTTTCCCCAGACGTAAACGGGTTCTTCGGATGCTACCGTGAAGCCGTTGCCGTTGATGGCCTGGGTTCCACCCGTCGGTGGGAGATAGCTGTTGCCAGCGGTGTCCATACCGGCATCAATCAGTCGAAGGCCGTGGCGCGGTCCGGCCACCATGTTCCATTCGGCAGTGGGTACGTTGTACGTTGCAGAGAATCCAGTGATAACGTTATTCCCGTTGGCCGTGTTGACCGTGGCTGTACCCGAGTAGCACTGGATTCCGCTAACAGTGACGTTGCCGTAAATGTAATACGGCTTGTTCATGTTAGCCGAGGTGATACCAAATCCCGCGCCTAAGTTGGTCGTGCCCCAGGTTTCAACTTGGCCGAGATTGACGGCCGCGCCTTTGACCGCTGGATCTTCTGGAGAATATGGAGTTGTGGCGCCGGCGTAGTAGCTCATCGGCTCCAGACTGCCACTCGGTATGCCAACGCTGGAACTGCTGTTTACAACGTCATTGAGTCCCGACATGCCAGAATAGCCGTTGTAGAACGTGGTTAGCGGACGCTGGTCCGGCAACATGCCTCGGTGATCAGCAAAGTAAAGGATGTAGCCGTTAAAAGTCGCGGCGTTCACCAGGTTGCCGGAGCCTCCTGTGTATGGAGCAGCATGCTTCAGCCAAAGCCACAGGTTGCCTAAGTCGAGTTCCACTACATTCATGATGCCGTTGGGGCTGCACATGGTTTGTGGGTCACCCGTCGGGCGCGTATCCCGTGGTTCACCCTCACGAGCGTCGTAAAAGTTGAGGGGTATGAAGTTGTAGGCGTTGCCGTAGGCGTTTGCCGCTGTTTTGCTTTGCTGCAACTGCTGGAGAATCAGGATCGCCGGGCTGACGCCGTTCTGGCATTGGCCCGTAGGATAAGTTGGCAAGTTGCTGCACAAAGGGGCCGTGGCCGTGGATGTGTTGTACGGATGGCTGGGAGGATTATTGTAGTTGCGAGTGAATCCATAGCCCAGCCATTGCGTGGTGATGCCGACCCACTGTCCGGCGGTATTCTGGTATTCGACGCGCAGCCATGCGCCCTTGCATGGGGTGCTCGTGGTGACTTCGCCGTGCAGCGGCCAGGGTGAGACGCATCCCGCCCCTGTCGGTACCGTGACCCAGTTGTTGCTGGCGCTTTTCGCTTGGGCCATCGCGAAGTACATGTTTCCACCACTCGTGACGGAACTAGCGGCTACCGACACGTATCCGGAGACACCGGTCGAGAGATTGGTGAATGGTGTTCCGATCTGAATGTCTTGCGTGCTGCTGTCGGTGCGGGTTTCGCCAGGGTATAAATCAGCTTGCGTGTCTGCTAGCAGAATGCGGATGGAAGCCTCGTTGTAGAGGCGCGAATTGGCGAGCAGCGTAGAGTCGCCTGGCGTTGGTTTGCGAATGATGTCGATCGCGCCCACCTTGGAGGTGTTCACGAAGGGAAGCTGCAACTTGGTAGCTCCAGTGAGGCCGTTCTCGATGAATCCGGCGAAAGTCACTTTTGAGATACCAGTCCAGTTGGGGTTCGCCGAGCCGGCAATTCCAGGAAAACCTCCAGTCCAGCTGCCAGCCGTAAGTTGCAAGCAATTCGCAGCGGGACCTTGGCTGGGCGCATTGGGACACCCGCTGGAAGCGTTGGGAACGTACATCGAGCCGGTGTAACCGGAAGACGTCGAGTGGCCGTTCTCCAATTGGTCGAGGACGACCTGTCCTACAGCCGCGATCTTGTCAGTAAACGTGAGCTTCGCGCCGGAAGCCAGGAAGAGGCTCCCATTTGTGTGAACGCGTCCGCCGAAGTTAAAGTTCGGACCAGCAAAGTAGTCGCAGTCGCCATCGCAGAAGACGCCGAACTCAAAAGCGGGAAGCAGGGCGACCTCGACGGTTCGAGTAAGGGTTACGGATGCACCGGAAGTGGCGGGAGTGTCGGTTGAGACTTCCCCCGTTCCGGCTATCCGGGTTGCGGTGACCTGTAAGGTGAACGGAATCAGTGTGGCCACCATGCCCTGGTCTGGTCCGGCGCCGACGATATCCCACGACCCGCAAGGATTGCCGTTCGGGCAAGCGGTTCCGTTGGGCTGCGCTGCGGGCCAAGTGATCATCGGCGTGCCCGTTGGACTGGCGTAACTGATGTTGGAAATGTTCGAACCTGAAATGTTATTCGCAAGGTTCGAACTGGTCTGCCACAAAGCATTGATGGCGGTGGCGTTGGGGTTTTGGGAACTCTGATAGAGCTGGGAGAGCTGCGACGTCAGGTTCTCAATCTGCGCCTCGGATGCGTAGTACGCCATATTGCCTTCGAGGTCGTTGCCGCCCATGCGGGCTTCATTGGTCACCATGAAAAGCAGTCCGACTGCCATGCCTGATAGCAGGACGGTGATCAGCAGGGCTGCGATCAGAGTGAAACCTCTGGAGTCTCGATAATTCATGTGCATGGTTCTCCCTTCCATTGCGTCGCGTCTCATTGGCACACCGTGCTACTCGCGCTGTAGGAATTGCAGAAACTCATGTCGCGAGTAGAAACCGACGTGGCCAGGTACATGCTTTGCGACCGATTACCATAAGTTGTCAAACTACTGCCCATAATCCAGATATTGACTTTTTGAATCAGGCTCGGGGATTCGCCAGCCCCAATCGGATTTTGCTGGTTGGCAACCACCGTGCCGCTCACCGTATCGATTACGTCATAGGTGAATTGCAAGTTGATGATGCCGTCAGCGACCGGAACGGCATTCAATCCGTTCACCTGTCGCATCAGTCTGGGTTGCTGAACCGTTCCGCCCGCAGCGGGCACTTGCAGGAAATAGCTCACGACCTGAAGGCGGCAGACGTTGGTTTGGGCGTTGGCTACGCCAGATGCTCCAGCGACCGAGGCCAGGTTGTTGGAGCCGCTCGAGAAATTGAAGTTCAGAGGGTCGCCGGTATTGAAGGTGATGGCGGTGTTGTTCGGGATCCCAGTGATTTCAGCGACCACTGCAGCGGTTTGTACCAGGCTGTTTCCATTCACGTTGCCGGCGGCGCCATTGCTCGGAAGCGAGACTTGAAACATCAGCAGATCGCCGACCTGGAGGCCACCAGGCGCAAGAATGTTGTTCGGAGTAACGCCGCCGTTAACTACCGCGACACTCGCGGTGGTCGAACTCGGGAACGTAAACTTGAAGTTCGAGAGAGGGAAGTTGTAATCGCAGTAGGCGGTTGTGATGCTGCTATTGACTTGGCCCGGCGCGGCGGGAATGACAGCGCCATTCTGAACGCCAACTCCAAATCCAGGTTCGATGGCGTACATGTAGTTGGGTGTTCCGCCACCGCTGTTCGGATAAGTGTCGCCGGTGATATAGCAGGTTCCGGTCTGATTGCAGGCAAATTTCGAGAGTCCCGCGGTTCCCAGCTGCAGTCCTCCAGAGGGAAGGCCTGCACCCGCCAAGCTGATATCTTTTGTCATCAGTTCGATCGCGGCACGCACGTTCTGTTGCGTCTCGGCGCGTTGTGTCACCCGAATCGTCGCGTCCATTCCAGTTTTGAACAGGCTCATCATGACGAGACTGACCGTTATGCCAATGGACGAGGCGACCAACAATTCCAACAATGTGAACCCGTGTTGCGATTTTGACATTCGCATAATCAGAGCCCTTATCCGTTCTCAGTGATATCTCGAGATCAATCCGTTTGCCGTGAAGGAGCGAGCGGGCATACCGTCTTTCGTGTACCAGACGGTAATGGAAATTGCCTTCATGTCCTGGTTCGTGGTGCCGTTCGGCAGCTTGACTGGCGTCACCGTTATGGTTCGCTTGAAGTTGGCAAGGCTGAGCGTCTTGTCGTCTGCGGTGCCTAGAATTCCGTCGTTGCCGGGGAGCATCATGCATTCGGCACCGTTCGGGCAGACTACGCCAAACTGGGTTGTGCAGTTCACATCGTCTTGCGTATTAACTAAACCGTCGGGCCCAGCACATTTCAGGGTCTGGGCGCCGCTTAAGAAAATGCCGCCATCCGCGACATTGGCAACCGAGGCGAACGGAATCTGCTGGCTGTTGCGCGCGGTGTAGATGCTCTCCATCGCTTCGAGCGCCTTCTGGCGGGCAATCAGATCTTCCTCCGCCGACTGCGTTGCCGCTACCGCGGTAGCGAAGGAAGCAATCACTGCCAGGATGCCGACCGACATCACGACGATCGCGATCATGACTTCGATCAGACTGAAGCCGTCTTCGATTTTTTTCTCAACCGTGGATGGAAATGCGTTCTTCTTCATTGTTGTACCCACATGGTCGTGCCTGAAACTTTATAGAGGTGCCATCCGCGGACGCGGCCGGTCGCTCCCCAAACGCTGATCGAGCGTGCAGTGTAGATCGTGGGATCCGCCTGCCTTGTGAGATAGACCACGCCGCTGTTGTAATTTCCAAGATTGTCTTTTGACGAACCGTCAGGCATGAAACAGACATAGTTCAAACTGCCCGCGCCGAGACCCTGACCAAAATCGATGGCACTGACGCCGGCCCCGAAGCCGTCCGGTGCGTTCGTCGGAAATCCGGCTTTGACCGAGAAGGTGACGTCGCTCGGAATACTGTAGGTCGCCACCTGTTGTACTGCCGGAAGAATGCCACCCACCGCCGGTGGCTGATAAGTCACTTGAATCGTTCCGGCCGGAAAGCCAGCGGGATTGAAATTTACGAAGTACTGATGGCTCTGTGTAATCGCAAGGTGGCGAGTGTTCCGCAAAACGGCCAACGTCGTTTCATACGCGAGGTCGACATGATTCTTGAAAAAGGACGGCATCAGCGTGATGAAGGTGACGCTGGCGATCGTTACGCTAATCGCCAGTGTGATCATGAGTTCAAGAAGCGAAAACCCGCGCTGTTTCATCGAAGTCATAAGATCTTTCGAGGAGAAAACTGCCAATTCTGAAGACAACCTTCTCCCGCTGAGAAACGCCTACAAGGGGGCGGAACGCATCCACTTCAAAAAAGAGAGCGAAACGCGGTTCTCATCGCGTCATGGTTCATCGTAGGAAGGGGTTGGGGCTGCGTCAAAGCACGAGCGGTCAATAGAAGCGCACTGACCTTTTGGCGGTCTTTCTGGTTACTCATGTCACTTAAGAAAATGCAAGGATTAGCATCATCGGAAAACCCGGCTATGCGGGTGTCGCATGACTCCGGTAACTTGTTCCCGAAACCGATGGAACCTACGATTGGAAGCACGTATGACTTTATCCGCTCTAGTCGTTTGCACCGATGAGCCAGCTATTGCGGTCTTGTCACAGGTGTTGGAAGAACTCAAGATCCATGTGGAAGTCTGTGAAGATTTCACACGCGCGGGTATTCGGATCGCTCAGCAGAGATACGATGTGGTCATCGTTGATGGGCGGTCGGCGAACGAAGTTCTGACATTGTTGCGAGAGACGCGTGTTTCGCGGTTGAATGACTCGACTCTAGCCGTAGCCGTTGTTCCTTCTCAGGAAAGCATCCGTGAGTTGTTTTCGCTAGGCGTCAATTTCGTTCTGTATAAGCCTGTGGCCTACGAAAGAGCCTTGAGTAGCCTGCGCGCGGCGCGTGCCGTGATGCGTAAGGAAAAGCGCAAGAACGCCCGCGCGGCCGTGCACACGCACGCAACGGTTGATTACGCGAACGTGGAGCAGGATAAAGCCACATTGATCGATCTCGCGCAGGACGGAATGTCGGTCTTGTTTGGCAAAAAGCTTCCGCCTACCAGTAAGGTTTATTTCCAATTCAAGCTGCCCGGGCAGACGGCGAGCGTTCGCCTCTCGGGACAACTGGTTTGGCAGGATTGGAATGGTCGAGGTGGCGTGCAGTTCCTGGATGTTCCGAAAACTTCGCGGCGATTGCTGGAAGAGTTTCTGGGAGCGAGCATTCCGAAGCAGAAATCCCCGGAGTTTTCCGATGTTACCGTGGAAGTCGAAGATTTATTCCAGCCTGCGAGTATGGCTATTGCTGAACAGACCCATGGGAAACTTTACATCGCAAGTCTGGCAAAAGAGACGAGCACCGCAATGGCTATCGCTCCTGGGGGAGAAGTTGAGGGTAGCAATCGCCGGGCGCAGGCGCGCTATAGCTGCCGCCTCGGAGCAGAGGTGTATCGGACAGGTACTTCGGTCCCAAATCATTGCCGCCTTAGCGACTTGAGCTTTGGGGGATGCTACCTGGAAGTTCCATCGCCGTTTCCGCAAGGCTCATCCGTCGAAATTGTGGTCCGCACCCATGAATTGAAGTTACATCTCCGCGGTACCGTACAGGCATCCCATGCAGGCTATGGCATGGGGGTGGCATTTGAGCTGAAGACGAAAGAGGAACAATTGAATGTGAAGAAGTTGACGGATTTCGTCGCTGCCACTCAACCTAGCAGCAACTAACTCTTCGGTTTGCCCACATCTGCAGTTGCTTTTCGGAAGTAATCCAGCGAGAGCTTCAGCCCTGACTCGAGATCAACCTTTGGTTCCCATCCCAATAGCTGACGAGCTTTTGTGATGTCAGGACGCCTTTGCTTCGGATCATCCTGCGGAAGAGGCTCATAGCGAATTTGACTCTTCGAGCCCGTGACTGTCAATACCATTTCAGCGCATTGCAGTATCGTGAACTCGTTCGGATTGCCAATGTTGACCGGCAGATGCTCGTCAGACCTTGAAAGCCGTAAGAACCCGTCAATTTCATCGGCCACATAGCAGAAACTGCGCGTTTGCTTGCCATTACCGTATATGGTCAAGTCTTCGCCGCGGAGAGCTTGTTTCATGAAGTTCGGGACAACCCGCCCGTCATTGATCTGCATGCGTGGACCGTACGTGTTGAAGATTCGAACGATGCGCGTGTCCACATTGTGGTAACGCCGATAAGCCACGGTGATGGCTTCGGTGAAACGCTTGGCCTCGTCGTAAACGGATCGCGGGCCGATAGGATTTACGTGGCCCCAGTAGGTCTCTTTTTGCGGATGCTCAAGCGGATCGCCGTAGCATTCCGATGTCGACGACACAAAGTATTTTGCTCCGTACTTGTGCGCGAGTTCAAGCGCATTGAACGTTCCGAGAGAACCAACCTGCAGCGTTGCGATTCCATGCCTGTGATAATCCTCGGGACTGGCAGGACTGGCGAAGTGAAAGATGTAGTCGACCTTTCCGACGTCAAAGGGCTGGCAAATATCTTTTTGAACGAACTCGAATCGAGAATCATTCGCGAGGTGAGCCAAATTCGATAGGCGACCAGTGAGCAGGTTGTCGACGACAACCACATTCCAGCCTTCACCAAGGAGGGCATCGCAGAGATGCGAGCCCAGAAATCCTGCTCCTCCAGTTATCAGAGCACGCCCATGGCTCATGCTTTCTTGCCATTCCTTAGCACGCCCGCGGGTACTCCGTCGGGGTGAGATGCGGATCGGCCTACGCTGTAATAAGTGAAACCTTGAGAGCCCATCAGTTCGGGATCATAGAGATTTCGGCCATCGATCACGATGGGATATTTGAGCTCCTGGCGAAGGCGATTGAGCTCCAGGTTCGCAAACTCCTCCCATTCCGTGAGGATTAGTAGCGCGTCCGCTTTGTGGGCGGCTTCGTAGGCAGAATTTGCATAAGCGATTGTGTCGCCTAGCACTTCGCGGGAGCGCTCCATTGCTGCCGGATCATAAGCCACAATCTGGCTCCCTTCGCGCAACAGAGCCTGAACAATGGAGAGGGCGGGCGACTCCCGAATGTCGTCGGTACCACCTTTGAAAGCCAGGCCAAGAACGGCGAGGCGTTTGCCTCGTATGGTCCAAAGGGCGTGATGAACCTTGCGAAGGAAGCGCTGGCGTTGGTCCTCATTGATGCGGACCACTGCATCCAGCAGGGTGAAATCGTACCCATGTTCGCGAGCCACAGCGCGAAAAGCCATTACATCTTTGGGGAAGCACGAGCCGCCATAACCGATTCCGGGATTCAGGAAGCGCGGACCAATTCGCGTATCGGTCCCAATGCCGTGCACGACTTGATTGACATTTGCTCCGACAGATTCGCATACGGAGGCGACGGCATTGATGAAGGAAATTTTCATCGCCAGGAATGCATTCGACGCGTGCTTAATGAGTTCAGCACTTTTGGTGCTGGTGACTATCAGGGGCGGAGGAATGAGAGCGCGATCGGGTCGTGGGATAGCTTCTACCTTCGCGTAGTAGCTCCCATCAGTGAGAGGGGCGTAGATCTTGCGCAAGATATCAGCGGCTCGTTCGTTGTCGCAGCCAATCACAATTCGATCCGGGAAAAGGAAGTCGGTGACGGCAGTACCTTCCCGCAGAAACTCCGGATTCGAGGCTACATCGAACGAGTCCGGATCAGCACCGTTGCGCAAGATGATCTTGCGCACCCAGTCGCTCGTATATACGGGAACCGTGCTCTTCTCGACGACGACTTTGTAATCGTCAATCCCCCCTGAGATTTCGCGTGCAACTGACTCCACGTAGGATAGGTCGGCTTCTCCACTCTCTGTCGGAGGCGTTCCAACCGCCACGAAAATTGCGGAACTGCGCCGCACGGCATCGGCTAAATCGTCGGAAAACTGCAAACGGGTCCCGCGATGCCGATTGAGGAGTTCGGGCAAAAACTTCTCATGAATCGGTACCTCCCCATTCCGTAAAGCGGCGAGCTTTTGTTGGTCATTGTCGACAAGAATGACGTCATGGCCCAGGTCTGCGAAGCAAGCTCCCGCAACCAGTCCTACGTAGCCAGAACCTACAACGGCGATTCGCATCAATGCGTTCCTCTCAGAGGTTCGATGACAGCGGCTTCTCAAACTACCAAATCAAACCGCATGCCCAACGACATCAGGAATTGTATTTTGCCGGAGCGCTCTCTGGCACGGAAAAACAACAGCAAACTGCAACTTCCTGTTCGAAATGGGAATTA
>Ga0335078_10015529_pt1 | contig 11307 bp, 5 predicted proteins | sample Lox_Sample_32_FD_206711 | JGI IMG/M metagenome (GOLD analysis project Ga0335078, IMG submission 206711) | Soil microbial communities from Loxahatchee National Wildlife Refuge, Florida, United States - Lox_Sample_3.2 | ecosystem: Environmental > Terrestrial > Soil > Wetlands | place: USA: Florida...
GGCTGTTACCAGCACCGGCACGGACAGCGTCTGCCCTATAAGAAACAGAAACGGAACGCCGCAAGCGAGCCCGATCGCCTGTGTTAGAGCGCGCGCGCCAGGGCGGCGCCGCGAGAGCCTGTCGGCCATCACTCCGCCGGTGAGCACCCCGGCCACTGAGGCGCCTTGCAGGTAGGCTGTGGCGTTCCAACCCGCCAGCGAGAGCTTCATGGCGAAGACGCGATGAAGGTAGGACGGCATCCAGCTCAGGAAAACCATGGCCACGAAGTTGGCGCCCATGAACGCCAGAATCAGCATCCTCACCAGGCGGTTCGCCAGCAGGGCGCGGAGAACCTGTAGAATCGGTTCCCCGGCACGCGGCGTCTTGCCGGTCTCATCGTCCGCCTCGCCGCGCGGCGGTTCGCGCAGCAAGGCCCACAGGACCAGCGCGAGGCCCACTCCCAGCAATCCGAACCAGGCGAACATAGGGCGCCAGCCGAAATGCTCGGCCAGCCAGCCCGAACCCACGCCTCCGCCGATCGTGCCGGCGTAAACGCTCGATTGATGGATCGCCATGGCGCGCGAACGCGTCGCGCCGGCGTGGTAATCGCTGATCAACGACATGGCGGCGGGAAAGTAAAACGCCTCGCCCAAGCCGCCCAGGGCGCGGCACACCGTGAGTTGCCACAGGTTGAGCGAAAACGCGGTGCCGGCGGTCACCAGCGACCAGAAAACCAGCGCCCCCAATATCAGCCCCTTGCGCGAGAACCGGTCGCCCAGCCATCCGGCGATGGGGCCGCATACGGCGTAGACCCACATGAATGAAGCGCCGGCCAAGCCAAGCTCCACATCGCTCAGGCGCAGTTCCGACTTCAGCAGGGGAAAGACCGAAAAGATGGATTGGCGGTCCGCGTAGTTGAAAAAGCAGACCATCCACAGCATGCCCACGACCCACCATTTATAGGCGCGCATCGGCATGGGCGTGCGCTAACGCGATTCGGCGATCAGCGGCAGGTCGAAAAAGTCCGGCGCCGTCCGGCGCAGCGAGTTCTCACGGTCCCAGTGGTCAAAGGCTTCCAGCCGTTCGCGGCGGGAGATCTGAATGTGGTCGGAGATCAGCGCCATGGCGCGGTCCGGCTGGCGGTCGGCCACGGCCTGCAGAATGCCGCGGTGCTGGCGATGGATCTGCTCCAGTTCAATCGTGCGGTGACCGCTGCGGCGGATGGCGAAGATCCGGATTAACAGGCGCGTCTCGTTGACCACTTTGAGAATCCGGCTGTTGCCGGCCATGCGCATCAGCAGGGTGTGAAAGCCCAGGTCGCAGACCATGAACCGGTGCATCTGCTTGGCGTTCAGAGCCTCGGCGCGGCCTTGCTCCAGCTCCGCCCTTAAAGCGAGAATCTCGTCGGCCAGTTCCTCCAGGCGCTGCAGCTCCGAGGCGCGCAGCGGCTCGCGGGCGGCCTTGCCCACTGCGTAAACCTCCAGCGCCTCGCGCAGTTCGTACAGCTCGACGATGTCCTGGCGGCTCAACTGGATCACCACCGCGCCACGGTTCGGAGTCTGCTCCAGAAAGCCCTCCGCCACCAGTTGGCCGATGGCCTCACGGACGGGAGTGCGGCTGCTGCCCAACTCCCTGGCCAGCGCCAACTCGGAAAGCGCGCTCCCGGCGGGCAGGTCTCCGGCGGCAATCTTGCGCTGGATATGAAGATAAGCCTTCGATCGCATGGAGTCGGCGGCCAGCCGCCGGCCGGCCGACTCCGGGCTGTTTTTCATAGCCCTAGTATACATCAGCAGTGCATCGTTAAAAAATTGTCGACAATATGAATACAACCGGCGTATACTCAATCCTGTTACGGCCGGCCGGGCACCGGCACGCTGCGCGCCATGCCCGTTCCGCTGCAAGCGGGCGCGATAACAGGTAGGCCGGTGGCCTGGAGCCAAGAGTAACCGAGACAGGGCGGGTCCGACCTTGAGGACACGCCGAGGTTGGATGAGGAGTTCCATGAGCAGAACATCGTTTCGGCGTCACGAGGGCGCCGCATTTTGCGTAGCATTGTGCTTTTCCTGCGCATTCCTGGCGATCTTCGCTTCGTGCCATGTTGCCGTGGCGCAGGAGGTGCGCGGGGCCATAACGGGCCTGGTGACCGACCCCCAGGGCGCCACCGTGGCGGGGGCGAAGATCGAGGCCAGGAGTATCGAGACCAACGTGGTTTACCCGACCACGACCAACGAATCAGGGATCTACGTTCTTCCGCTTCTCCCCTCCGGCACTTACAACGTTTCGGCCACCGCTGCCGGCTTCAAGCGCGCCGAGCGCACCAACGTACCGCTGCGTGTGACCGAGCAGGTGCAGTTGGATTTCCACCTCGAAATCGGCGCGGTCAACGAAGAGGTGCAGATCACGGCCGAAGCCGCGCAGCTTGAAACTGCGACGGCCTCGCGCGAGCAGGTGGTGAGCCATCTGGCGGTGAGCGAACTGCCCTACGAAGGGCGCAACACGTTCCTCACCGCGGCGGTCACCGCCGGGTTCTACTTCGGCGCGGTCGACTCCATCAACTCCATCCGCCCGTTCGATAACGGCGGCATGGACGGCATGCAGGTCAATGGCAGCGTCACCTACCGCAACAACTTCACCATCAACGGCCTCCCGGACACCGCCAATGAAGGCGGCAACGCCGCCAGCATGACTTATGTGCCGCCGCCCGACGCCGTCCGCGAAGTCAGCGTGCAGACCAACGCCTACGACGCGGCCTACGGCCATACCGGCGGGGGGACCATCAATATCAATCTGAAAAGCGGCACCAACCAGCTTCACGGCGCGCTTTACGAGTACAACCGCAACTCCGAGTTCATCGCCAACCGCTGGGAAAACAACGCCAGCGGCGTAAAACGGCCGGCCTACCATTGGAACGAGCCCGGCGTGGAAGTGGACGGACCCGCGTACATTCCCAAGGTATATGACGGCCGCAACCGGACCTTCTTCATGTTTTCGTGGGAGCGGATCCAGGATGTGCTGCCGCAGCCATTCACCGCGTCGGTGCCAAGCGCCGCGCAGCGCTCAGGAGACTTTTCCAGCACTACGGTAAACGGCACGCCGATTACAATCTACGACCCGCTGACCACCACCCAGTCCTCGTCCGGCGTCTATGTGCGCCAGCCTTTTGCCGGCAGTCTCATTCCCCCGAGTCGCATCAACGCGGTGGGCGCAAAAATCATGAGTTACTATCCCCTGCCGAACCAGGCCGGCACCGCGGACCATCTGAACAATTACTTTTTCGGCAGCAGCACGGTGCAGGACCTGTACGACGTGTTCTCGACGACTATAGACGAGAACCTCAACGACAAGAACCGCATGTCCTTCGCCTTTTTCCGCGGCAACCGCCACCAGGTGGAACCTACGTACGGGTTTTCCGACCCCGCGGCCTCGCCGCTCTATCTGCACTACCGGGTGAACAACGGCGGTTCGGCGAATTGGACGGCGACCCTGAGCCCCAGCACCGTCCTCGACGTGCGGTACGGGTATGAACGGCACAACTTCGCGGTGATCCTGTATGCCATGGGGTTCGACCCGACGCAATTGGGCCTGCCCTCATCGCTGGTTTCGCAGGTTGCGGTGAAGGCGTTTCCGCAAATCGCGGTCACGAACTACACGGGCCTCGCGGGCGGCGGCACCTCGCGTACCACCAGCAGTTACACCATCACCGGCACACACGCGGTGCAGGCTACCCTGTCGAAACTCGTCAGCACGCATAACTTCAAGTTCGGCGGCCAGTTCAACGTGGTGCTGAACAACTACAACTCGCCTACGTCGATGACCGGGACTTTCACCTTCGACAGCACCTTCACGCAAAACAGCCCGCTGGTGGCGAGTTCGCTCCAGGGCAACGGGTTTGCTTCTTTGCTGTTGGGCTATCCCACCACCGGCAGTTCGCCGTATAATCCCGCCCTGGCGTACAGCAGCCATTACTACGCCATGTTTGCGCAGGACGACTGGCGCGTGACGCCGCGGTTGACTCTGAACCTGGGACTGCGTTGGGACGTGGAAACTCCGCTCACCGAGCGCTACAACCGCCAGAACGATGGCTTCGCATTCAATGCGCCGAGCCCGTTGCAGGTCTCCGGCTACACACTCACCGGCGGCCTGTTGTTCCTCGCCAACGGCAACCGCACTCCCTTCAACACCGATTACAACAACGTGCAGCCGCGAATCGGCGCGGCGTTCAAAGTGAATGACAAGACCGTGCTGCGCGGCGGTTTCGGCGTTTATTACCTGCCGACCTTCGATACCGGTTACAACAGCGGATTTGCCGTCACCACGCCTTACGACGCGTCCGACAACGGCAACGCCACGCCGGCCGGCAGCCTGTCAAACCCGTTCCCGAACGGACTGCTGCAGCCCTCCGGCAGCGCCAAGGGCCTCGCAACGCTAATGGGAACCGGCATCACCTTCGCCGATCCGGCGCGCACCATCCCCTACGACCTCCAGTTCTCGTTCGGCTTGCAGCGCCAGTTGCCTTTGGGCTTCGTCGCCGATGCGTCCTATGTCGGCTCGCGGACGCACGAGCTCGAAGTCAGCCAGAATATTGACGCGATTTCCACCCAAAACCTGTCGCTCGGCTCCAAGCTGAATACCGCGGTCGCCAACCCGTTCGCCGGTTTGTTGCCGGGCACCTCATTGAACGGCGCCACCATCACCTTGCAGCAATCGCTGCTGCCGTATCCCCAGTTCACCGGAGTCACCGAGGCGGATATTCCCGTCGGTCACACCTGGTACAACGCTTTGCAGGTGCGCATCGAGCGGCGGTTCGCCAACGGCCTGTTCTTCCTGGTGAGTTACACCAATTCGAAGAACATGCAGGCCAGCTCGTTCCTCAACGCGCAGGACGGCACCGGCGCCGGCGCCCTGCTGCGGCAACTGACCACCAGCGATCAGCCCCAGAACCTGCGCATCAGCGGCGGATATCGGCTGCCGTTCTTCCAGCGCGGAGGCAACCGCTTCGTGCGCGGGGCTCTGGGCGGCTGGCAGGTGAATGCCATTATCACCTACGCCAAGGGTGTGCCGGTGGCCGCACCGTCGGGCGCGTTCTCCACCGGCATCGATCCCGAGGTGCCCAATCCGAACCATCAGGCGTATTTCAATACCTGCTACATCAACCTCTCGGGCGTGCGCACCGACTGTTCGTCGTCCTCGCAGCCCGCGGCGTGGATCCAGCAGCCATCGTTCACGCTGAGCACGCTGACGCCAGTACTGCCGAACATCCGCCTCGATCGGCCTCCGATGGCGGACGTCTCGATCTTCAAAACGTTCATGATTCACGAGCGGCTGAGACTGCAGTTCCGCGGCGAAGCATTCAACGTAGCCAATACCGTGTACTTCCCGGCGCCGAACACCACCCTGACCTCCGCCCTGTTTGGCCAGACGGTGCTCGCGACCGGCGGCTTCTCTTCCACCTCAAACGATCCGCGCGCTGTCCAAATGAGCGCTCGCATCGAGTTCTGAGCCACGGCGGGGAAGCGGAGGGCGTCTGCGCCGCCTGCAGACGCCCTCACCTCGGTTCAGCCTTCACAAGCCCTGCGCGGGTCCCCGGTTATTCCACGTGCGGAACCAATCCTGCAGACGCCGCCCTTCGCACGCTCGGGCTTCCGATACGGGTAAACTGAAGCGAGCCGGCGCCATGCCGCGCGCTTCCGCAATCCATTTCAAACCCCAGGGAACCGGCAAGGGATCCAGGCGCGCAATGAACTCCTCCAGCCGCTGGGCAGCATCTCCGGTTTCCGCGCCGTCAAAGAGCGGCAGGATCAGCTCCGGTACGGCTCCGGCGACGCCGGAAACCACGCCGTCGCACAGGCCCTCCCGCAATGCCTGCGGCAACGCATTGTCGCTGCCCACGAGCCTGACCGCCCCTGGCAGACGGGCCGTAAGCGCGCGCAGCGCGTCAAGGGATCCGCTGCTGTCTTTGATGCCGCGGATCGTGTGGCAGCCGTCGATTAGATCGCAAATCGTGTCCACCGCCAGCCCGCAGGTGAATTGCGGCAGGTTATACAGCAGGATATCTATGCCGAGACGCGCCGCCGCCTCCCGACAGAACGTCCGCAAATCGTCCTGGTCGTAGGAGAAGAAGTGCGGCATAGGAAGAAGCACCGCGTCGGCGCCCGCCTCGGCGGCCATCTTCCCGTTCTCGATCACGCTTTGAAAATCGGCCGCCCCAATGCCGCAGAGAAATCGCGCTTTGCCCTCGACCGTTCGTGCCACAACGTCCAGAATGCCCTCGAGATCGCGCTGCGAGTTCAGGTGGTACTCACCGGTGGCTCCATTCACCGCGAAGCCGCGGACGCCGCGCTCCATCAGGAGTTCGAGCATGTGCGCGAACGCTGCGGCATCGACGTGGTGGTCGGCGTCGCGCGGCGTAATCGGCGCCGCATAGACGCCGGCCAGGGACTTCCCAATGTGGACCATGCCTACAAAAGCAATTGTACACTTATGTATTCACTTTGTCGACACACCTTGCTACAATCACGCTTTAGAAACGGGGAGAAGATAAGGACATGCCTTTGCGACTTTGGATTGCCGTGCTGACGCTTGTTGGCACGGCGGACGCGGCGGCACTGGCGCCGGCTGAATTGCGGACCGAGTCGCAAGCCGATCCCATAGCCGTGAATTCACCGCGGCCGCGTCTCAGTTGGACGCTGCGCGCCGTCGACCCCGGTGCTCTCGACAAGGCGCAGTCGGCGTATCGAATTCTGGTGGCTTCTTCCGCGGCGGAGCTGGCGCGCAACCACGGCTCCGTCTGGGATTCCGGCAGAGTGAGCTCGGCGCAGACAATCGAGATCTCCTACGGCGGCAAAGCGCTTTCTTCGGGCGCCGAGTACTTCTGGAAGGTCCAGGTCTGGGACGAGAAGAACGAGCCCTCGCAGTGGAGTGCTGCCGCGCACTGGCGCATGAGCCTTGCACCCGCGGACTGGAAAGCGAAATGGATTGCCGCCCAGCCCGATGGCGAGACGCCGGATTTGGAAATGCCCCTCTTCCGCCATGAGGCGTTTCTCAACAGCGCCCCGGCTCGCGCCATCGCATACGTCGCCGGGGTTGGGCAATACGAATTGCGCATCAACGGGCGCAAGATCGGCAATCGGGAACTGACCCCTGGCTGGACCAATTACCGCAAAACGGTTCTCTACGACGCCTACGACGTGACCGCCGCTCTGCGCCGCGGACATAACTCCGTCGGCGTGATGCTGGGCAACGGTTTTTACAACGTCTTCCAATCTCCCGGCCGGTACACCAAGCTGGTCGGCGTGTTCGGGCAGCCGCGCGTGATCGCGCTCGTTCGCGTCACCATGGCGGATGGCGGCGCCGTCGATATTGCGACCGGCGCCGCGTGGCGGACCCATCCCGGCCCGATCACCTTCTCACAGGAATTTGGCGGCGAGGATTTCGATGCGCGACGCGAACCGGCGGCCTGGGATCGGCCGGGGTTTGACGACCGGTCCTGGGCCGCCGCCCGCGAAGTGGCGGGGCCGGGCGGCGAGCTGCGGGCGGAAGAGAATCCGCCGGTCGAAGTGATGCAGGTGTATCGCCCGCAAAGGGTCGCCGCGCCGAGGCCGGGCACCCAGGTTTACGATCTGGGGCAGAACTTCTCCGGCTGGCCGCAGATTGCGGTCGCGGGCGAAGCCGGCGCCACCGTGAAGCTGATTTGCGGCGAACTGCTGGACGCGAGCGGCCTGGTTTCGCAGGCCACCTTTCATGGGCCGCATTGGTTTTCGTACACGCTGGCCGGGCGCGGCGGCACCGAGACCTGGCACCCTCGCTTCAGCTACCTCGGCTTCCGCTATGTGCAGGTTGAGATCACCGGCCACGCGCGGGTCACGGCGCTCGAAGGCCAGTTTCTGCACGCGGCGGCGCCGGTCACGGGTGAGTTTTCCTGCTCCAAGGAGCTGTTCAACCGTATTCACCGCCTCATTGACGCCGCCATTTTGAGCAACATGCAGAGCGTGCTTACCGATTGTCCGCACCGCGAAAAGCTGGGATGGCTCGAACAGTCTCACCTTTCGGGCTCGGGAATCATGTACAACTACGGGGTCGAACAGCTTTATGAGAAGATCGCCAACGATATTCGAGACACCCAGACTGCTGACGGCCTGGTTCCCGATATCGCGCCTGAATACGTGACGTTCGCCGGAGGCTTCCGCGATTCTCCGGAATGGGGCAGCGCCGTCGTCCTCGATCCCTGGCTGGCCTACCGGCACTACGGGGATGCGCGCAACCTCGCGGAGCACTATCCCGAGATGCAGCGCTACGTCGGGTATCTTCGCGGCAAAGCGACTGGCGGCATCTTGTCCCACGGTCTCGGCGATTGGTACGACATCGGTCCGAAGGCGCCCGGCAAGGCCCAACTGACCAGCATCGACCTTACGGCCACAGCGACCTACTACCAGGACCTCGTCACCATGTCGCGCGCCGCGCGCGTGCTGGGAAAGCCAGCGGATGCGGCGTCTTTCGACGCTGAGGCCGCGTCCGTGCGCCGGGCCTTCCAGGCCAGATTCTACAACCCGGCGAGCGGCGATTACGACCGCGGCAGCCAGACGGCTAACGCGATGCCGCTCGCATTGCGCATGGTTCCCGAAGAGCTCCGCGCCAGGACGCTCGAGCGCCTCGTCGCGGACATTCGCGCCCATCAGAACCACACCACGGCCGGCGATGTGGGCTTCCACTACGTGATCGAAGCGCTCAGCGAGGGCGGCCGGTCGGACGCGATCTTCGATTTGCTGGCGAATCCCGAAGCCCCCAGCTATGCGTCCCAGCTCGCGCGCGGCGCGACATCGCTCACCGAGGCTTGGGACGCCAATCCCCGATCTTCCCAGAATCACTTCATGTTGGGTCATGCCGAAGAGTGGTTCTACCGCTACCTGGCCGGGATCGACTTCGACTTGTCGCGGCCCGCCGGAGAACAGATCGTGTTGCGGCCCACGCCCGTTGGCGACATCACCTGGGCCGGCGCCACGCTCCACAGTCCGGTCGGAACCATCGTCAGCCGCTGGAGGATCGCGGGCGGCAAGCTGATCTGCGATGTGGAGATTCCGCCGAACGCTGTCGCCAGGATCGTGCTGCCTTCCGGGGTGAAGACGGCGGGTTCCGGGCGGCGGCATTTTGAGGATCGCGCGCCGCGGGCGGCGGGGAATGGGGAGTAGCACCGCATATGACCACACAACGAACGCGGTGGTTCCTTTCCTGCGCCATGCTGGCGGCGCCTGTGCTTGCCGCCGAGGGTGGCCCGGGCGTCCCGGCGGACGGCATGTTCCGTGCCTCGAGCGCGCCGGGTCTGGAGGAAGCATACCTCCCGCCGGTGTTCGCCTCTTCGCACGCCGCGAATCTGCTGGAACTGAAGAACGGCGACCTTTTGTGCGCCTGGTTCTCAGGAACGTGGGAGGGCAATTCGGATGTCGCCATCATGCTGGCGCGCCTGCCCAAGGGTTCCTCGCGATGGACCAGGCCGCAAGTGGTGGATCGGCATCCGGGCGAATCCTATCAGAACCCCGTGCTCTTCGAGGCGCCCGATCGGACTCTGTGGATCTTCCATACCACGCAGCCGGCCGGACAGGGCGAGGCGAAAGCCAAGGTCTTGGTGACGCAATCGAAGGATGGCGGCGTGCATTGGAGCGCGCCGGCCGTCTTGTTCGATGCCCCTGGCATGTTCATCAGGGAACCGCTGGTCGTCATGCCGAATGGAAGCTGGTTGCTGCCCGCCTATGTCATGTCGAGTCCCGGAGTCGCGCCGGAGGCCGATTCGAATCACTCCGTGATCGAGATCTCCGCGGATCGCGGCGCGCACTGGAGGGAGTGTCCGGTGCCTCATTCGGACGGCCTTGTGCAGCCTGACGTTATTCGGGTCGGCGGCGGTTACCTTGCCTTCTTTCGCAGCCGTTTCGCCGACTTCATCTACCGGAGCACCTCGCGCGACGGCTGCACCTGGACGCCGCCGATCAAGACCGTCCTTCCAAACAACAATTCCGCCATTCAGCTTGCCCGCCTCGCGGACGGCAGCCTCGCTCTGGCATTCGACAATGTCGGATCAGTGGTGAGCGAGGGCAAGCCCCAGGCCGCCCCCCGCAAACCGCTTTCCGTGGCCCTGTCGAGGGACAATGGCGAGACGTGGGGCTGGGTACGCGATCTCGAGACGGGGTTGCCGGAGCCTGAACCAGGGAAAGACCCGAACCGCAGGGAACCGGGACGGGAGGAGTACTCCTATCCCTCAGTCGTGCAGACCAGCGATGGAAGGATCTACGTGGCGTACACATACCGCCGCTACACCATCAAAGTGGTGCGCTTCGACGAGAAGTGGATCGAGAGCGGGAGCACGACCGGAGTGTTCCGGCCGGTTCGCAAACAGAGAGCTTCACAAGAATGAACCGCATCACGCGGCCCTCGAGGTTCTGCGCGCGGGATTGATCGCGGCAGAGTTGCACCCGCAACCTTGGAGAAAAAGAGGCGCTCCACGTCGGCCGGTTTTCAGGCGATCGCCACCCCGCCCTACTGATTCGCCGCTACCAGTGACGTCGAACTTCGAATCTCCGGGCGCGAGGAGCGGTCAGCGGACCTCGACTGTGTAGTCGATTTTCACGCTGCCCTTTGCCGGGACCTGGACACGGAACTCCATCATGCGGTCGCCGAGCTTCTGTTGCGGATGCGTGGCTTCGCTGACCGTCCATTCGCCGTAGCCCCAGTTCTCCACGCCTTCGCGCACGAAAGCCGGCGCTGCATCGGCACCCCGGTTGCTGATCACCACCTCGACGCGGGTAACCAATCTCGTGTGATTGCGCTCGGCCGGGTCCGGTTCCTCGCGCCGGTCAATCACCTTTCGAGTGCCTTGCAGCACGTTGGAGCGGCCTTGCGTGACGCTGAAGTCGGCTCCCACGGGGGTGATCGGGATTCGGTCCTGGCCAACCACCTGCGCCAGCCCGCCATCCTGCGAGTAGACGGTCACGATTCCAGCCGGCAGCAGCGAAGGCGAATCGTTCCGGCTCACCAACCTCACTTCCAGACCGCGCGGTTGAAGCATGAAGCCGCCGCGCCCTAAGGTTTGCGCACGCGCGTCGTTTTCAAAGATGTTGCGCTGCTCGACCGGCAGCTTCAACCTCTGGAAGAGGGGGAAGCGCGCGATCAGCGAGTTAGCCGGTATCGCGATATTGCGTCCCAGGCCGAGCCGCGTGAAGACGCTCAAGCCGGCGACTTCCGCCCCGGCATCTTCCGCCGAACTGGGCGCGGACGGCGCATAGGCCGCCTGCGCGTTGGCCGAGTATTCGCGGGCGCCGCCGCTCCCGCCGGCCAGGAGT
>Ga0335078_10015530_pt1 | contig 11307 bp, 9 predicted proteins | sample Lox_Sample_32_FD_206711 | JGI IMG/M metagenome (GOLD analysis project Ga0335078, IMG submission 206711) | Soil microbial communities from Loxahatchee National Wildlife Refuge, Florida, United States - Lox_Sample_3.2 | ecosystem: Environmental > Terrestrial > Soil > Wetlands | place: USA: Florida...
GCCGACCACGTCCGGCTTGGTCGGCTCCTTCATGTCGACGATGACCAGAATATGGTCGGAAAATTCCGGCAGATGCACGGAGACATAGGCGTAGCGCTCGCCGACATACCAGATGCGGTGCGGGCCGAGCCCGCCGAGCGGCAGGAAGGCGATCTCGCGCGGCGCTTCCGGCTTCGCCAGATCGTAGACGCGCAATCCGGTGGTGAATTTCTGGCCCGCCAAGGCGTCGCCCGACGTTCCCTTGAAGTAAGCCTCCTGGCTCACCTGCATGGTCCATACGCTCGGGCCGTTGACCGCCACGAGCAGATCGCCAAATCCTTCATGGGTGGCGGTCTGCAAATGATGCGCCCGGGTGTTCGGCGGGCAGGCCAGGAAATTGACCGTCTTCGGGTTTTTGGCATCGCGCACGTCGACGATGGTGATGCCGTTGGAGAAGCCATGGCCGATATAGGCGAAGCCCTTATTGACCATGACCTGCACGCCGTCGCCGCGGCCGCCCTGGTCGCTGTGGCCGAGGAACTTGATGTTGCGAGAAGCGACGGCGGTCATGGATCGGGTCCTATGCGACATTGAGCGGCCAAGTCATCCTTACAGGTCATCCTCACAAGTCATCCTCACAGGTCATCCTCACAGGTCATCACCATAGGCCATACGCCGAACGGGTGTCGTCGGATGCGGACCGTGGTTGCGGTCCTGCGACAATATCGCTTCGCTGGCCGCCCGTTCTCCGCAGCAAACTCCGCCGTCCCGTGCTAAGCAAGAGCCATGGCGGGGACGTCGTTGCGCCGTCCACCGCGCTATTTTGAGCGCCGCCAGCTTGTGACAGCGACACCCACAGAAATTCACAGGAGAAAACGCCATGCCCCGTAACACATCCGACGTTGACGGAAAGTCCTCGAAGAACCGAAAATCACTATCGCGGCGCAGCCTGATGCAAGCCGGCGTCGGCGTCGCCGCGGCCGGTTATTTGCTGCGCAAAGGCGCGCTGCCGGCCTTCGCCGCCGAGCATCCCGCGCTCGGCACCTATCCGGCCGGCACCACCGGATCGAGCGTCTTCGTCGGCGGCGTGATGCCGCTCACCGGGCCCTATTCCTCGTCCGGCAAGGACATGCAACTCGGCTTCGAAATGGCCGTCGATCATCTCAACAACGGCAGCGCCGTGACCGAGCAAATCCCGACCTTGAAAAAGGGCAAGGGCGTGCTCGGCAAGAAGATCGAATTCCAGGTCGCCGATTCCGAAACCAAGCCGGACCCGGCCGTCGAAGCGGCGACCCGCTTCATCCGCGACAACAAGGCGATCATGCTCACCGGAACCGTCAACAGCGCGGTGTCGATCGCCATCGAGAAGCTCGGCCAGCGCGAGCACGTCGTCGTCATGATCGGCAATAGCGGATCGAACGACACCACCGGCAAGGATTGCCAGCGTTACGGCTTCCGCGCCCAGCCGTCCGCCTATATGGCGGCGAAGGCGCTGGCGCCGGTGCTGGCCAAGCAGCTCGGCAGCAATCTCAAGGCCGCCTATCTGGTGCCCGATTATACCTACGGCCACAGCGTCTACGATTCGATGAAGCAGTTTACCGAGAAGGCCGGTTGGAAAACGGTCGGCGAGCAACTGGTGCCGCTCGGCACCACCGATTTCAGCTCGTATCTGCTCAACATCGGCAACAGCGGCGCCGATGCCTTCGTCAATGTCGCGTTTGGCGCCGACGCGGTGTCTTCGACCAAGCAGGCCGAGCAGTTCGGCATCCTGTCGAAGATGAAATACGTGGTGCCCAATATTTCGCAGTTCCAGGCCAAGGAGCTTGGCGCTGCGGTGATGGGCGGCACCTACGGCACGCAGGCCTGGTGGTGGACCGAAGAAGACAAATATCCGCTGGCCAAATTGTTCGTCGCGGCTTTCGAGAAGAAGAACAGCTACAAGCCGCGCTGGGGCGCCAGCGAAGTCTATATACAGACGCTGGTCTGGGCCGACGCCGTCGAGCGCGCCGGCTCGTTCTATCCGGGCGATGTCATCAAGGCGCTGGAAAGCGGCCACAAGGTCAACTCGATCTACGGCGAGGTCTATTACCGCGCCGGCGACCATCAGATGGTCCGTCCGGTTCCGGTGATGGTCGGCAAGAAGCCAAGCGACATGAAGGGCCCGGAAGACTTCTTCCAGATCCTCGAACTGGTGCCGGGCGACCAGGTGCTGCCGCCGCTTGCCGATACCGGCTGCAAAATGCCGGGCATCGAATCTTAAGCCGGTTTACCTTGACGCAGACGATTTGTAGGGGCGGGTATTAAACCCGCCCTTACGGTATATGCTCCTTCGATGCCCACCCTCGCGCAATTTCTCTCGCAGGCATTCAACGGGCTCGCTTTCGGCAGCCTGTTGGCGCTGATCGCGAGCGGACTGTCCATCATTCTCGGCACGCTCGGCGTTTTGAATTTCGCCCACGGCGCCATGTTCATGCTCGGCGCCTATACCGCCTTTGTGGTGCTCGGCCATTGGGATTCGTTCGCCGGCGCGCTGGCGCTCGGCGCGCTGGTGCTGCTCTCTGTCGGCTGGGCTACCGAGCGCGGGCTGATCCGCTACTACTACAGCCGGCCCAAGGAAGATCAGATCCTGGTGACCTTCGGGCTCGGCATCATGATGGTTGAGGCCGTGCGTTATTTCTTCGGCGGCTTGAGTCAGCGCGTGCCGCTGCCGAGCTGGGGCCAGGGCATCGTCAATCTCGGCTTCTTCATCTATCCGCTCTATCGCGTCGAGGCGATCGGCATCGTCGCGCTGCTGTTGCTCGGCTTTTATCTGCTGTTGTACCGCACCCGGATCGGTCTGGTGGTGCGCGCCGGCATCGAGGATCCGCTGATGGTGGAATTGCTCGGCACCCATGTGCGGCGCGCCTTCCTGGCGGTGTTCTGCATCGGCGCCATGGCGGCGGGAATCGCCGGCGTCATCTATGCGCCGCTGGCCGCCGTCATTCCCAATATGGGCGAGCCGTTCCTGGTGCAGTGCTTCGTCGTCGTCGTCATCGGCGGGCTCGGCTCGTTTCCGGGCGCGATCGTCGGCGGTCTCGTCGTCGGCGAAATTCTGTCGCTGACCACGCTGTTCAATCCGGCCTATGCGCAGGCCGCGATCTACGCGGTGATGACGCTGGTTCTGATCGTGCGGCCGCGCGGGTTGTTCGGCACCATGGGGCGCGCGTAATGAGCATGGCCGACGGGCGCCGGCTGGCGCGCTGGGTGCCCGAACTGGCGATGGCGGCGGCGCTGGTGGCGTTGCCGTTCGGCTTCGATGCTTGGCTCGGCTCGGTCGATCTGTTCACCCGCATCCTGATCTGGGGGATCTTCGGCCTCGGCTTCGATCTGTTGTTCGGCCGCACCGGGCTATTGTCGTTCGGCCAGGCGGCGTTCTACGGCACCGGCGGATTTGTCACCGCCTATCTGTTGACCGGCAATGTATTGGACAATGTCTGGCTGGCGATGGCCGTCGGTGTTATCGCGGCCACCCTGTTCAGCGTGTTCGTCGGATTTCTGGCGTTGCGCCGCATCGGCATTTATTTCGCCATGATCACTTTGGCGTTCGGCGAATTGTCGTATTTCTTGGAAAACTCCCCGCTGTCGAATTGGACCGGCGGCGAGAACGGCTTGCCCGGCGTGCCGGCGCCGACCATCGATCTCGCCGGCCTGCATTACAGCTTCGCCGGCTCCTGGCCGAGCTACCAGCTTGTCGCCGGATTCTATTTTCTCGGCTTTCTGTTCGCGCGCTCTGTGGTGCTGTCGCCGGTCGGCGCGGTTTTGACCGCGATCCGGCAGAACCCGGAGCGCGCCGCGGCGCTCGGTCACGACATCGGCGCTTATAAGCTTGCCGTCTTCGTGCTGGCCGCCGTGTTCGCCGGTTGCGGCGGGGCGCTGCTGGGAATCTTCCAGAGCTATATGCCGCCGGATGCCTTCGCGCTGGACACCTCGGGGCAGCTCGTCATCCAGACCGTGATCGGCGGTGCCGGCACCCTGATCGGCCCGACGGTCGGCGCGGCGATCTGGTTGTTGCTGCGCGACGTGTTGCAGCAGGTCCCCGCCATCGGGGATCTGTGGAAATTCATTCTCGGTTTTGTTTTTGTCGCCTTGGTCACCTTTCTGCCAAACGGCATTGTCGGCGCGGTCATGCGCTGGATGGCGCAGCTGTGGCCGCGTCATGCTGCGGGCGCTGGCGGGACAAGGCACGTTGACGCGGCGGCGCGCGAGGCGTTGCTTGCGCCGTTGCGGGCGAAAACCGCGCCGGGAGCCGCACCGCATTTTGCGCTCGAAGCCCGCGACGTCCGCAAGGCCTATGGCGGCATTCGTGCCGTCGACGGCGTCTCGCTGGCGCTGGCTGAGGGCGCCTTTCACGCCATCATCGGACCCAACGGCGCCGGCAAGAGCACCTTTCTGCGGCTGCTCAAGCGCGAGGAGACGGTCGATTCCGGAAAAATTATCCTCCATGGCGCCGACATCACCGCCGCCGATGTCACCGCAGCCTATCAATACGGCCTGGCCAAGAGCTATCAGATCAATCAGCTGTTCCCGCAGCTGACGGTGCGCCAAAATCTGCGTATCGGCGCGCTTGGCCGGCAGCGCGGCCGCTGGCGGCTCGACGTGTTCCGCGGCGCGGAAAGCTTCGCCAAGGTGGAAGCGGTGGTTGCGGCGCTGCTCGAAGAGCTCGATCTGACGGCGTGCGCGGACCTTGTCGTCAACACGCTGCCCTATGGCGAGAAACGCCGGCTGGAACTCGGTCTGGCGCTGGCGTCGCAGCCGTCGGTGCTGCTGCTCGACGAGCCGCTGGCCGGCTTGAGCCCCTCCGAGCGCGAGGGCGTCAAGCAATTGATCCGCAAACTCTCCGAGGGCCGCACCATTCTTCTCGTCGAGCATGATATGGATGCGGTGTTCGAGCTGGCCGAACGCATCACGGTGCTGCATGAAGGCCGGGTCCTGGCGGAGGGCACGCCGAAGGAAATTTCCAACGATCCGCTGGTGAGAGAGGCCTATCTCGGCGGGTTGGCGCCATGAGCAATGTCATCGACGGCGCCGGCAACGCGACGAATGCCCCCGCGGCGGCTGCCAAGACCATGATCGCGGTCGAGCGGATCAATTCCTATTACGGCGATTCCCATGTGCTGTTCGACGTCTCGATGGCCGTGCGCGAACGCGAAGTGGTGGCGCTGCTCGGCCGCAACGGCGCCGGCAAGAGCACCACGCTCAAAACCTTGGCCGGCGTCATCCATCCGCGTTCCGGCACCATCCGTTTCGAGGGCGCCGCGATCGAGAGCCTTGCGGCCCACGCCATCGCCCGGCTCGGCCTGCAGCTCGTTCCGGAGGAGCGGCGTATTTTCGGCGGCTTGACGGTCGACGAAAATCTCGAACTCGCCGCGTTTTCGGCGCCGGACGCGCTGCCGCTCGGCGAGATTTTCGCGATCTTTCCGCGCTTGCGCGAACGGCGCGGCAGCTACGGCCGCTCGCTGTCCGGCGGCGAGCAGCAGATGCTGGCGATCGCGCGCGCGCTGGTCCGCCGCCCGCGGCTCATTCTGCTCGATGAGCCGTTCGAGGGGCTGGCGGTCAACATCGTGCAGAATCTGCTCGACGTCTGCCGCGCTCTGGTCGCGGCCGGCCAGACCATCGTCATCGTCGAGCAGAACGTGCGTGCCGCGCTCAGCCTCGCCTCGCGCGCTTACGTGCTCAACAACGGCCACATGGTGTTCGAGGGCACGGCCGACGAGCTGCAGGCGTCGCCGGACGTCATGAACCGCTATCTCGGAGTGTGACTGCTATAATATATAATGGGTTGAGCCAACGGGTCCGGCCCCGACCCGATGACAAGCTCCGCGAAACCCATAAGGAAACCAACCATGGCCAGCGTAGAACACGGCATGATCGCGGTCGACAAGATGGGAACCAAAGTCCTGTTCCTCAATCCGGTCACCTATGCGACCGAGGTGGTGATCGACGGCTTTCCCAGGACCGTGCATGAATTGTTGATCGTGCCGGAAACCGGGCTCGCTTACGTGCCGATCTTCGGCGACGGCGTCCATGGCCGCAATCCGAATCCGCAGCATCATCTGTGCGTGTTCGATCTGCACCGCCGCGCGCTGGTGACCACCATCGATCTCTCCCCCTATATCGCGCCGCACACGCTGAAACTCGGGCCGGACGGCTTCATCTACATCACCTGCGAGAACTCGGCGAAGGTCGTCGTGATCGACCGCAAGGCCAACAAAGTGGTGGAGGCGATCGATTCCGGCTCGACCAACGGCCATCGCCTGATCATCGCGGCGGACGGGGCGCGGCTTTATACCGAGAACGAGGAGGACGCCACCGTGTCGGTGATCGATCTGCCCAAGCGCAAGCTCCTCGGCAAGATCGCGACGCCGCGCCCGCTCGCCGGCATCGCCATTTCGCCCGACGGCCGCACCGTGGTCGCGGTCGACGACGCGCAGCCGACATTATTCTTGATCGACACGCAGGCCGGCCGCGTCCGCGAGGAACTCGCGCTCAAGGATGTGCCGAAGGCGGCGCAGATCGCGCGTTACGCGCCTGACAATAGCCTGCTTGCCGTCACCAGCCTCAACAGCGACACGGTGAGCCTGATAGAGCCGTCGTTCCGCGCCCAGACCGCGATCAAAGTCGGCTCGCAGCCGATGGACATGGCCTTTCGCGACGGCGAATTGTTCGTCGCCTGCCAGGGCGACGGCTCGGTCCACGTCATCGATATTCCCGGCAAGCGCCACAAATCGAGCTTCCACGCCGGCACCGGCTGCGAGTCGCTGGGGTTCTTCTGACATCGGCCGCCGCGAAGCGCGGGGGAGGGGGACCGCGCCAAGCGTGGTGGAGGGTGCTTGCTCGTTGCACTCGCGAGAATGATTTCATCTGCACAAACGTTCCCGAAAATCGGCGCTTTAACGATGCACGAAACGATACGAGACGCCGCCTTCAATCTCGCTTACAATCTAGGCAACAGGCCCAAAGGCGGGCCGGGTGAGGGAGTAAGCAGATGATTCGTAAGAGTTTTGCAGCCGTTATGATCGGGGCGGCGGCGCTTGCAGCGACGGTGACGCAACCTGCCGACGCGCAGGCGAGCCGGGTCCAGGTGGGGACGCTGGCCTGCTCGGTTTCGGCCGGTGTCGGCCTGATCGTCGGCTCGCAACGCAATGTCAGTTGCACCTTTCAGCCCGATAATGGGCCGCCGGAAGCCTATACCGGCACGATGACAAAAATCGGCCTCGACGTCGGCTTTACCACCGGCAGCGCGATCGTTTGGGGTGTGTTCGCGGGCACCAATCGCTATGTCGGCATGCTCTCGGGAACCTATGCCGGAGCCCAGGCGGAAGCGACCGCCGGCGTCGGCGTCGGCGCCAATGCGCTGATCGGCGGCTCGAACAATTCGGTGGCGTTGCAGCCGCTGTCGGTCCAGGGCCAGGTCGGGCTCAATGCCGCCGCTGGCATCGGCGCACTGACGCTGCATTTAGCGCAGTAATTCCCGGCCGGCTGCGCCGGCGGCCGCTTGGCGGCGCGAGGCGCGATGTCACGGCTCTTGACCGGCCCCGGCGACGCCTGAAACGATGCCGGAACGCGGCCCGCGGCAACGACGGGTCCGCTCTCGGCAGGCGGTTGCGGGAGGTGGCGATGGCCGCAAATCAGGCAGCAAACGGCAACGGCGCGCGCGCGACGGGTCCGCGCTGCGTCGCGCTGGTCGGCCCGTTTCAGAGCGGCAAGACCACGCTGCTCGAAGCGATCCTCGCCCGCACCGGGGCCATCGCGCGCCAGGGCGCCGTCGATGCCGGCAACACGGTCGGCGACGCCAGCAAGGAGGCGCGCCATCACAAAATGAGCGTCGAGCTGACGGCCGCCACCGCCAATTTCATGGGCGATTCGTACACCTTCCTCGATTGCCCCGGCTCGGTCGAATTCGTTCACGACATGCGCGCGGTACTGCCGGCGATCGACGCCGCGGTGGTGGTGTGCGAATTGGACGAGAAGAAAATTCCGCAGCTTCAGCTCATCCTGCGCGAGCTGGAAGACCACAAGATTCCCCGCATTCTGTTCGTCAACAAGATCGACAAGGCCGACGCTGGCGTCCACGACGTGCTGAAACTGTTGCAGCCGGCGTCGCGCACCAAATTGATCCTGCGGCAGGTCCCGACTTTCAAGGGCGACATCATCTCCGGTTTCGTCGATCTCGCGCTGGAGCGCGCCTTTGTCTACAAGGAGCACGCCGCGTCCGAAATCGTGCCGCTCGAAGGCGACGCCGCCGATCTGGAAAAGACCGCGCGCTTCTCGATGCTGGAGACGCTCGCCGACCACGACGACGAGCTGATGGAGCAATTGCTCGAGGACATCCAGCCGCCGCGCGATAAAGTGTTCGACGATCTGCGCCGCGAATTGCGCGAAGGTCTGGTTTGTCCGGTGCTGATGGGCACCGCCGCGCGGGCGAACGGCGTGCTGCGGCTGTTGAAGGCGCTGCGCCATGAATCGCCGGGCATCGCCGACACCGCCAAGCGTCTCGGCGTCAAGGCCGGCAACGACGCGGTCGCCTATGTGCTCAAGACGTTGAATACGGCGCACGGCGGCAAAATGTCGGTCGTACGCATGCTGGCGGGGCAGGCCGGCGACGGCACCACCTTCCTGACCGACGACGACGAGGCCGGCCGCGTCGCCGGCGTCTTCAAGCTGGTCGGTCAGAGCACCGAGAAGCGCGGTCCGGCCATGGTCGGGGAAACCGTCGCTTTCGCCAAACTGGACAAGGCCAAGACCGCCGACACGCTGACGGCCGGCAAGCAGCCGCATCCGGCGCTCGCCAAGATCGCGCCCTATCCGCCGGTGCTGGCGATCGCGATTTCGGCCAAGGAACGCAAGGATGACGTCAAACTGGGCTTGGCCCTCAACAAGCTCGTCGAGGAAGATCCCTCGATCACCATCGTGCATAATGCCGAGACGCACGAGGTCGTGCTGTGGGGCCAGGGCGAGATGCACCTGCGCGTGGCCACCGAGCGATTGAGCGACCGCTACGGCGTCGCCATCGAACGGCGCTCGCCGAGCGTGGGTTATCGCGAAACCATCCGCAAGGGCATCACCCAGCGCGGCCGTCACAAGAAGCAATCCGGCGGTCACGGCCAATACGGCGACGTCGTGCTCGACATCAAGCCGATGCCGCGCGGTTCCGGCTTTTCCTTCGAGGACAAGATCACCGGCGGCGTGGTGCCGCGCAATTATATTCCGTCGGTGGAAGAGGGCGTCATCGACGCGCTCAAGCACGGCCCGCTTGGCTTCCCGGTGGTCGATCTGCACGTGGCGCTGGTCGACGGCTCCTATCACACCGTCGATTCCTCCGACATGGCGTTCCGCACCGCCGGCCGCATCGGCATCGTCGAAGGCCTGCCGCAGTGCCAGCCGGTGCTGCTGGAGCCGATTCATCTGGTCGAGATCGTCTGCCCCAGCGAAGCCACCGCCAAGATCAACGCGCTGATGTCGGGCCGGCGCGGCCAAATTCTCGGCTTCGATACCCGCGAAGGCTGGGGTGGCTGGGACATGGTGCGCGCCAAAATGCCGGAAGCCGAGATCGGCGATCTGATCGTCGAAATCCGCTCCGCGACCGCCGGGGCGGGCACGTTCACCTTCAAGTTCGATCACATGGCGGAGCTCACCGGCCGCACCGCCGACCAGATTATCGCCGCGCGCCGCGCCGCGGAGTGAGTAAGCTTGATGCACGGACGCCGAATGCGGATTCCGCGATTTCGCTCCGCAATGGCACAGACGCGTAAAATCCTTCGCAACGCTGTTCTCATTCGCAAAGCATAGTCCATACGTAAGGGGCCGTATTAACGACGTGTCCGCAGCAGTTCGAGCAAACTCGGCGGCAAGCAGGATGTTTCGCCGTGTTGGAAGGAATGCGTACGCTGTTCGCGTCGAAGCCGGTCGCGCCCGAGCCGGATGACGGCAAGGTCACGCTGCGCGACGTGCTGCGGCGGGACTGGTTCGAGCTGTGGTACCAGCCGAAGATCGATCTGCGTTCCAAGCGTCTCGTCGGCGCCGAGGGATTGGTGCGCGCGCGACGGCCGAACGGCAGCCTGCTCAGCCCCGGACTGTTCCTGCCGGGCGCTCCGGAAGACGACATGCTCGCTTTGACCGAGCGCGTCATCCTCACGGCGCTGCGCGACTTTGAGGACTTCGCGGCGCTCGGCGCGGCGGTGAAGCTTTCGGTCAATGTGCCGGTGTCGGCCTTCGTCAAACTGCCGATCGCGCAGATGCTGCGCGACGAACGGCCGGCGACGCCGACTTGGCCCGGTCTCATCCTCGAAGTCACCGAGGACGAGGCGATGAACGATCTCGAAATCGCCAACGATATCGCCGATCAATTGCGCGGGCTCGATTGCACGCTGGCGCTCGACGATTTCGGCGCCGGCTATTCGTCGCTGGCGCGGTTGCGGCAATTGCCGTTCAGCGAACTCAAGATCGACAGGAGCTACGTCACCGATTGCCACGTCGACAAAGTCAACGCCGGGCTGTGCGAGACCATCGTCGAACTGGCCAAACGCTTCGGCTTGAAGACCGTGGCCGAAGGCATCGAAACCGCGCACGAGAGCCACAAATTGCAAGGCATCGGCTGCGACATCGGACAGGGCTATCTGTTCGCCAAGCCGCTGGCGAAGGACGATTTCCTCGCCGCACTCGGCCGGCGCATGGTCGGCGGACCGCGTCCGGCCGCGAAGCCGTCGGCACCCGGCAAGTTGCTGCGCGGCTTGTTTGCCGAGACGTGATCGGCCGCGTTGCGCGCGGCTGCGCGCCGTGAAATCCTCCGGGCCTATGGTGGAGGACCGTCATGCCAGCCTATTGGGTCGCGCGCTCGAAGATCAACGATCCGGTCGAGTACAGGAAATATACCGATCGCGTGCCGGCCATCATCGCCAAATACGGCGGCAAGGTGTTGGCCCGCGGCGGCCGCTTCCAGGTCATGGAAGGCCCGCACAAGTTTCAGCGCTTCGTGGTGATCGAGTTTCCGACTTTCGAGCAGGGCGTCGCCTGCTTCACCTCGAAGGATTATGACGAGGCGGCAGCGTTCCGCCGCAGCAACGGCGCCGGCGAGGTCGAGACCATCATGGTCGATGGCGGCGACGCGACGACGTAAATTGCGGTCAATCCGTTCATCCCCGCGCCAGCGCGGACCCGGTTGCTGGATTGCCGCTTTCGCCGGAAGGAGCGGAAGAACTCATCCCGTCTTGATATTGGCAAACTTGATCACCTTGCCCCACTTGTCCACCTCGTCGGCGATCAGCTTGCCGAACGCGGCGGATGTCATCG
>Ga0335078_10015532_pt1 | contig 11307 bp, 8 predicted proteins | sample Lox_Sample_32_FD_206711 | JGI IMG/M metagenome (GOLD analysis project Ga0335078, IMG submission 206711) | Soil microbial communities from Loxahatchee National Wildlife Refuge, Florida, United States - Lox_Sample_3.2 | ecosystem: Environmental > Terrestrial > Soil > Wetlands | place: USA: Florida...
AACTCCACCTTCAACCGCGGCTCGGGCGGGCAGGTGAGCCTGGTGCAGCGCAGCGGCACCAACCAGTTTCACGGCTCGCTGTTCTGGTACACGCAGAACAGCGATCTCAACGCCAACAGTTGGGACAACAACCGCCTGGGTATCGCCAAGCCGCACGTCGAGGATAACCGGTACGGCGGCCGTCTGGGCGGGCCTATCTATCGCGACAAGACTTTCTTCTTCGTCGAGTACGAAGCGCGGCGCTATCCGGAGACATTCCCCCTCACGGTGAGCGTGCCGACCGCGACGTTGCGGCAAGGCATTCTGCAATTCAAGGACGCGTCGGGAAATACCGTGGCTTACAATCTGGCTACTTCCACGGCATGCGGACCTTCCGGCGGCCAACCGTGCGATCCGCGCGGCCTGGGCATCAGCCCCACCATGAAAGCCATGATGGCGCTCGACCCGGTCGGCAATAACTCCAGCGTCGGCGATGGCCTGAACACCACCGGCTATACAGGCAACGTGCAGTCGCCGCTCACCGACGATTTTGTGACTCTCCGCCTGGACCATAACATCAGCTCCAGGTGGCGCGCCAATGGCAGCTTCAGCTATTCCCGCGACTTATCGTACAATTCGTCTCCGCTGGTGGTGGATATCCGCAATCCGAACAAGTTCCTCAATGAAGACCAGACACCCGGCTGGACCAATGCTTTCATCTTCGGTCTCACGGGCCAGTTGACCTCGAACCTGGTAAACACGTTCCGCTTTGGCGACGTCCGCAACCGCAATGGCGGCCTGCGCCCGCAGTTATCCGCCATCGCCAGCGAACTTGCGCTTCCCGGCACCAGCGACGGCTCGGCGGGTTATGTAGCCGTTACGCCCAACGTCTTCACTCCACCCATCAGCATGAGCAACAGCGTCCGCACTCAGTTCAACAACAACGTGAATATGCAGTTCGGCAACGATCTGAGCTGGACCAAGGGCCGTCATCTTATCCAGGCCGGCGGCAACTTCCAGCGCCTGCCCCAGTTCCACATTCACACGGGCAAAGTCGGCGGATCGGTCAACTCGCTGAACGCCACGGAAACCGCCGACTCGTCCTTCCTGGTGGTGTCCGCCGCAGACCGGCCGCCCACCTGCGGTGGCAGCCTCACCGCCAACTGCCTGCCGTCATCGGTGACATCCACCTGGGATTCGCTGTACACCACCACTCTGGGGCTGATGAACGACGACAATACGTTCCTCGTCCGAAACGGGCAATTGCAGCCCCAGCCGTTCGGAACTCCGATTTACATGAACGCGCTGTCCTACTTCACCTCGTTCTATGCCCAGGACACGTGGCGCATCCGCCCGTCGCTGACTTTCACTTACGGTCTCTCTTATAGCTGGCAGACGCCGTATAATTTCTCCAACCAGGAAGAAGCCCTGCTGGTAAATGCCAGCAACAACCAGATCTTATCGCCGTTGACTTACTTGCAGCAGAAGCTCAGCGCCGCCGAACAGGGCCAGATCTACAATCCGACCCTGGGATTCATGCCGGTTGCCCAACTGCACGCCAGCCCCTACAACACCGATTATGGCGATGTGGCTCCCCGCGTGGCATTGGCCTGGAATCCTTCAGCCGACAGCGGACCGCTGGCCAAAGTCTTCGGACGCCATCAGACCGTCATCCGCGGTGGCTTCGGCATGTATTACAGCCGGTTGAGCAGCGAAGACAGCGTGGTGACTCCGGGCTTGACCGCCGGCTTCAGTTCCTCGATCACCACCGGGCTTACCACCTGCAGCGCCTCGGGGACGCCTGGCGCGGCATGCAATTCGACGAATTCGAACTCCGCGGTCAGCGGATTCCGCATCGGCCAGGATGGCAACATTCCGATCCCCACCTTCCCCGCCACCATTTCCACGCCCTACGTTCCCGCCAACAACTACAGCGAACTGATCTCCTTCGGCATCGACCCGTATATCAAGAATCCGCGCATTTATGTCAGCGACTTCACCATCCAGCGCAACATCGGCAAGGGCGTCTTTCTGGAAGCTGCGTGGAATGGCCGCTACGGGCGACGGCTGTTCTCCAACATCGGGATGGGAGCCAGTCCCTATATGTTCAAGGACAGCGCGTCCAGCCAGACGTTCGCCCAGGCTTACGATGCCGTCGCCAACGCCCTGCGCGCGGGCCAGGCGGCGGCCGCTATTCCCGTGCAACCCTGGTTCGAAAATCAGTTGCCCAAGGCCGGCACCCTCAACGGGTTCGCTTCAACCACCGCGTTCCTCGCCAGCCGCGAGGCGTCTTTCTTCACCTCCGGCCAGGTGGCCAATCTCTTTGACAGCACCAGCTCCAGCCAGCCAGGGTTGAACGCCCTGCGATCCCAGCTCGGATTGCAGCAGTACGATGAAACCTCGGTCAACGAGCTGCTGGAGGTGGTCAACGAAGGCTGGTCCAACTACAACGCCCTGCTGCTCACGCTCCGCCGCACCGGCGCGCATTTCACCTTCGACGTGAATTATACGTTTTCCAAATCTCTCGATACCGACCAGGGCGTGCAGAACGATTCCTCCACGCTCGCCAATCCCCTGGAGCCGGGCGTTGATTACGGCCCCTCCAAGTTCGATCACACGCAGATTTTCAACGCCCTGTTCGTCTACAACCTGCCCATGAAGTTTTCGTTTCTGCCGCCCGTGCTCAATCACGTTCTGGGCGGGTGGCACGTGTCGGGTATTTTCACGGCTTTCAGCGGACCGCCCCTGTACGTCACGGAAGGCAGCCAGGTCTGGGGCGGCGGACAGCGCTCGGTATTCAGCAGCACGGCCGTACCCCTGGTGGCGCCATCCTCGCTGGGCACGGGCCTGCACTCGAACGTAGCCGGTTCGGGCGGCGTGGGCACCACCGGCAACCCCGCCACGGGCGGCACTGGTCTGAACCTGTTTGCCAATCCACAGGCGGCTTACAGCGATTTCGGTTATGTGCAGCTCAGCTCCAATATAGATGGCTACGGCCACCCCATGCGCGGAATGCCCTTCTGGAATCTCGATAGCTCGCTCGGCAAGAGGGTTGCTTTCGCCGAGCAGAAAGCGCTCGACTTCAACTTCGACTTCTACAACTTCTTCAACCACCCCAATTTCAACAATCCCGGATTGTCGCTGACGGGCACCACCACCGGCTTCGGCGTCATCTCCAGCACCGCCGTGCCAGCCAATCGCCAGTCCAGCAGCCGGTGGATCATGGTGGGAGTGCGTCTCGAGTTTTAGAATGGAAGATCGCCTGGAGATAACCATGAAATCCACCATGTCCCATCCTCTGCGCCTCGTCGCGTGGACAACCCTTTCGCTGCTTGCGCTTCTGCCGGTGTTGGCATCGGCACAGGAACATCCCATCGTGCTGCAGGTACGCGTGGCCTACGATGGCAAAGGCGGCACCATCCACAACAGCCACATTGTCATTCAGGGATCCAAAATCCTGCGGATTGGCGGAGCGATCCCCGCCGGCGCCGCCACTTACAACCTCACCGGCCTCACTGTTACGCCGGGCTGGATCGATACCCATTCTCACATCGGTTACCACTTCGATAACAACGGCCGGAACGCCGGACGCGGCGAGCCGCAGCAGCAGGCTCAGTTGCACGCTGTGGACAACGCGGTGATGACTTTGGACGCCGGCTTCACCACCATCCAGAGCCCGGGGCAAATGAGCGACAAGGAACTGCGCGACGCCATCGCCCGCGGCTTCATTCCCGGCCCGCGCATTCTGACCTCGCTGCAGCCGCTCACGGAAAACAGCGGCGATCCCGACAAGCTCCGCGAGCTGGTTCGCCAACGCAAGGAGCAGGGCGCGGACTTCATCAAGATCTTCGCTTCCAAGAGCATTCGCGAAGGCGGCGGCCAGACCATGTCGGATGCCCAGCTTCAGGCCGCTTGCGGCGAAGCCAAATCGCTCGGGCTGCGGACGCTGGTGCACGCCCACGCTCCCGAAGCCATGAAGGCCGCCACCCTGGCCGGCTGCACCTCCGTGGAGCACGGCGCTTACGGCACCGACGAAGTCTTCTCCCTGATGGCCGAGCGCGGCACTTATTACGACCCCAACATCGGCCTGGTGCTGCAGAATTATCTCGAGAACAAGCCCAAATTCCTCGGCCAGGGCAATTATAACGAGGAAGGCTTTGCGTTCATGGAGAAAGGCCTCGCCATCACCCTCGCCACGTTCAAGAAGGCCCTCACCCACAAGAATCTGAAGATCGTGTACGGCACCGACGCCGTGGCCGGCGCACATGGACGCAATTACGAGGAGTTCATCGTGCGCGTGCGCGACGGCGGCCAGGATCCCATGGCCGCGCTCGAATCGGCAACGTCGATTTCGGCGGCATCCATAAATATGGGCGACCAGATCGGCTCGCTGGCGCCCGGAATGGAGGCCGACATCGTCGGGTTCGATGGCGACCCGCTGAAAGACGTCACGGCCGCCCGCCGTGCGGTCTTCGTCATGAAGGGCGGGAAGGTCTACGAGAACATCCAGCCGGCCCATTAAAACCGGCAGGAGGGGGGTGGACCGCTGGTCCGCAACCTGGTCCGCAGCCGACCTCCTGGCCGGCCCGGCCGCATTTTGGTGCGCAGCCAGTATTCAGGCACCATGCTCCGCCGGCGACTTCCGGAGGTGCTACCCTCCCGTCCTTCTGCGTGGCGTTTCCACGACAGCCTGCCTCCACACCGGCGGTTCGCAGGCAGGACGCTGCCTTCCGCGTTGAATTTGACGGAATCCGCCAATACATCGAGGAGAATTGGGCGACCGGGGGGTCGCCCGCGGACCACGGGGTCCCCCCCACGATACCAAAGCGGTAGGGATCGAAGTACGATCAGAGCTTTGCGCGCGCGCCTGGCGTTCCCTGGCTTGCCGGCGGCTCCGGCGGCCTCGTCCCGGCGTTAAAATAGGTGGCTTCCATGTATGCCACTCGTGTTTGGCTCCCAGCCCTCCTCGCTCTCAGCGTAACCGCGCAGCAAAAGTCCCTGCCCAACGGGCTATACGCCGTATTCGACACCTCCATGGGCACCTTCAAAGCCCGGCTCTATGAAAAGGACACACCCATCGCCGTGCAGACGTTCGTCGGGCTGGCGATGGGTACCAAGGCTTGGCTCGATCCCGAGACCAAAAAGATGGTGAAGCGCCCGCTCTACAACAACATCACTTTCCACCGCGTGGTGGAGGGCACGGTGATTCAGGCCGGCGATCCGACGGGTACGGGAAGACACAATTGCGGGTTCACCATTCGCGACGAATTCCTCCCCGGGCTGCGCTTTGACCGGCCCGGAAAACTCGGCGTCGCCAGCACCGGCGCACCGGATTCGGGCGGCTGCCAGTTCTTCATCACGGTCAATGCGATGCCGCAGTGGGACGGCAAATACACTATTTTCGGCTACGTGGTGGAGGGACAGGACGTGGTGGACCGGATCAACCACGTGCGCACGCTGAACGAGAAACCCGATCCGCCGGTAAAGCTGATGAGCGTCATGATCGAGCGCATCGGGCCCGAGCCCAAGTCGCGCAAGAAATAATCTACGCTTGCGCGGCCGGGGTGGGAGCGCGCTTGGCAGCCGGCGCCGCTGCTGTGGCTTTGGCCGTCTGCGCGGGCCTTGCAGGCGCTTCCATCGCGCGGTGAATCACATACACCACGTACATGCCGAAGACGACTGCGATCAGCAAGGACGTGAGCAGCATAAAAAGTCCGTCCACGGTTCCGGCCTGCTTGGTGGCGAACAGCCATACCGCCGCTCCCAGCCCGGCGGCAATCATCACAATACTGAAGAGGAATAGAAATCCGCGATCCGACATCCCGTTGTGCTTAACCTTTCAATTGGGCGGCAGAGAGACGCATGCCCGAAAAACATTGTATAGCAATCGGCAATGCCCCTGCGCGGGAAACTGCCACTCGCCGCACAAACCCTCGGCGTCATCGGCCCTTCAGCGGGCCAGCCAGCCGCCATCAATCACAATGTCGGTGCCGGTGATAAACCCGGCTTCTTCCGAACAGAGGTACGCGGCCAGTTGGCCGATCTCTTCCACTTTGCCCCAGCGCCCCAGCGGAATGCCGGCCAGGAACTGCGCGTTCAGTTCCGGATTTTCGATCAGCGGCCGGTTCATCTCCGTGGCGCATGGTCCGGGGCTGATGCCGTTCACCGTGATCGCCTCCGCCGCCAGTTCCAGCGCCAGCGTGCGGGTGATGCCGATCAGCGCCGACTTGCTGGCCGCATAGGCCGCCCGCCCCGGCAGCGATACCCAACTCATGATGGAGGTCATGTTCAGGATGCGCCCGTATCCTTGCCCGATCATGTGCGGGATCATGGAACGGCACATCAGAAACGCCGCCGTGACATTCGTGTCCATCACGCGGCGCCACTCCTCCAGTGTGAATTCCGTCACCGGTTTTCGCACGTTGACGCCGGCGTTGTTGATCAGGATGTTGATCTTGCCGAAGCGCGCGGCCAGTTGGGATTCAAGCGCCCGCACTTCGTCTTCCCTGGTGACGTCGGTCCGGAACGCCTCCGCCTGCCCGCCGGCCGCGGCGATTTCGTCGGCCACCTGGTGCAGCAGGTCTGCATCGCGGGACACCAGGGCCACGCGCGCGCCTTCGCCGGCCAGCGCCTGCGCCATGGCCTTGCCCAGACCCTTGCTCGCGCCGGTAATCACGGCGGTGCGTCCCGCGAGTTTCCCGTCTTTCACGCCGGGATGGCGCCCCTCTGCGCCCGGTTCATGATTTCATCAGCCAGTTCCTGCGGGTTGTCCACATTGTGGATGGTCAGCCGGCTGGCTTCGCCAGCGGTCTCGATGGACAGATCGCCGACATTGAAAAGGCGTTGCGAGAGCCGCTGATCCACCCGCACGTCCTGAACCTTGGAGAGCTGGATGGTGCGGGTGCTTTTGGCGGCGAGGCCGGTCTCATAACGCAGGCGGTCGCCGGTAATGCTGGTGCTGGTCAGGCGCCGCCGCATCGCGCGCATCGCCGGCCAGATCAGGATTAGCGGCGGCACCGCCATCAGCCAGGGGCCGACGGCGTGGTTCCAGGAGATCAGGCAGCCGATCTCCAGAGCGAGAAAAACGATCGACGCGAAAATCGCGCCGGCTTTCAGAAATTTCGCAGTTGGTCGGATAATCAGGTCCGGCACGGTAGCGTTCTCCCGCATGGTATTGTACCGCGCCATCCCGCAAGAAACGATCAACACGCTCCTGTGCTGCGCAGGCCCCCGAGGAAGCGGTCCTCAGCCTGTGCCCGCCACGCCACCCGGCGCCCGGAAGCCGCAATTGACGCGCGCCTGCATCCGCTGCGCCGCCTCGCGCCGGACGCCCTGATTCACGCACGCCTGCGATCCGTCGCACAGCCGGTGTTTCTCCGCGCGTGAACCCCGCCACGCGGGATAATAAAACCATGCCCTCGCGGCTCATCCCGCTGTTTCCGCTGAACGTGGTGGTCTTTCCACGAACCCGATTGCCGCTTCACATTTTCGAAGACCGCTACAAGGAAATGGTGGGGGACGCCATCCGCGACAGCTCCGAGTTCGGAATCGTGCTGGCGAAGGACGATGGCATCGTAAATGCTGGCTGCACCGTCGCGGTGGACAAAGTACTTCAAATGTACCCGGACGGACGCATGGACATTCTTACCCAGGGAAAACGGCGTTTCGAAATTCAGTCGCTGAACGAAGACAAGTCATTCCTACAGGCTGAGGTTACGTTCTTCGACGATGAGGAATTTGCTCCCGTGCCGGCGGAGCTGCGGCAGTCGGCGCTCGAGAACTATCAGAAGCTGAGCGGCCTGGCCAACGCGCGCGAGCATGAATCGCCCGATCTTTCCGACCCGCAGCTCAGCTTTCAGCTTGCCCAGGCCGTGCCCGACCTGGATTTTCTCAACGGCCTGCTTCGCCAGCGTTCCGAGAACGGCCGGCTCAAGCAGTTCAATACCTTCGTCTCGGACTACATTCCCCGCCAGCGCACCATCGAGCGCATGCGCCAACTGGCGCCGACCAATGGCTTCGGCGGCAAGCACGTGGAGTTGTGAGGCGGCATGTACGTGGTGGTCCGGGGAAAGGTTCCGCCGCTGCGACGATGGAGCGCATTCACGTTTTCGATTTCGGTGCACGGCGCCCTGCTGGGCTGGCTGGTGCTGGCCACGCCGGCCGACCCCGACGCCGCGAAATCGGTTTATGACGCCGAGATTCTCCCGCACGAGGATCACCTGGTCTGGTACAACCTGCGCGGCAGCCTGCCGGATGTTTCGCCTTCGGCCGAATCGCACGACCGGCGTCCGCCGCGCGCACGGGAGAAATTTCACCAGACGCTGGTGGCGGGCGACCACGACCGCGGCAACGATCGGCAGATGATCTTTGCCCCGGAGCCTAAAGTGCTGGCCCTCAAACTGCCGCCGCTGCCGAATGTTCTGGCCGTGACTGCGCCTGCTCCTTTGAAGGCGTTTGTGCCGCCGGCGGCGCGCAGGATTACCGCTCCCGCGCCGCTGCCCGAAGCGCCGCAACCGGCTGCGCTGAAGATTGCCGGCTCCGATTACAAGCCGGCGCTGCCCGCCGCGCCGCTTCGCCAGTTTACTCCGCCGCCGGCGAAAGCTGTGGTGAAAAGTGCGGTGCCGCTGCCCGAAGCGCCAAAGACGGGGGCGTCGCTACCGGTAGGAAGTCCGGCGTACCATCCGGCGCTGCCCGCCGCGCCGCTTCGCCAGTTTACTCCGCCGACGGCGAAAGCTGTGGTGAAAAGTGCGGTGCCGCTGCCCGAAGCGCCGAAGACGGGGGCGTCGCTACCGGTAGGAAGTCCGGCGTACCATCCGGCGCTGCCGCCGGCACCTCTACGCGACTTCACGCCGCCGGCGGCCAAGGCTGTGGTGAAAACTGGCGCGCCGCTGCCCGAGGCGCCGAAGACGGGGGCGTCGCTACCGGTAGGAAGTCCGGCGTACCATCCGGCGCTGCCGCCGGCACCTCTACGCGACTTCACTCCTCCGCGGACCAAACGCGCGGCGGATGCTACTCACGCCGCGCCCTTGCCCGACGCTCCCGCCGTGCCCACCGCCCTGGATGCTGCATCCACTGCGGCACTGGCAATCGCCGGTCTGGATCCCGCCAGGCTGACCGATTTGCCCAAGCCGCCCGGACCTCGCGAAGGCAGTTTCTCAGCCGGCCCGGAAGTGCGTCCCGATGGAGGCCACGGCGACAGCAGGGAATCCAGCACTCACGTGGTGGTGCCTGGCCTTCTGGCGCGCGGCGGCACGGCGGCCATCCCGATGCGCATGGCCCTGCCCCGGCCGATGGACCCGATGCATCCGTTAGATTCGGTGATGCCTCCGCCCGAACCGCACGGCACGCGCGTCTCCGATGCGCCGGATCCAATTTTGGAGGGCCGCGTGATTTACACCATGGCCATCCAGATGCCCAATGTCACCAGTTATTCGGGGAGCTGGATGGTCTGGTTCGCCGATCGCGCAAGCGCAGGCGGAAAGGCCGAGATCGAGCCGCCGGTGCCTTTGCGCAAGGTGGATCCCAAGTACGTGGCCACCGCCGTGGCCGACCGCGTGGAAGGCAAAGTCCGCCTTTCCGCGATCATTCGCAAAGATGGCCGCGTAGATTCGGTGTCGCTGCTGCGCCACCTGGACCCGCGCCTCGACGAGACCGCAGAAGAAGCGCTCGGCAAATGGATCTTTCAGCCGGCGCGCAAGGACGGCATGGCCATCGACGTGGACGCAGTCTTCGAAATTCCCTTTTACCTGGCTCCCAAGGCGGCCCGCTGATGCGCCAATACCTGATCATCGACGCCGACGACACACTCTGGGAAAACAACATCTACTTCGAGCGCGCCTTCGATGAATTCGTTGAGTTCCTCGACCACTCCGAACTCAGCCCGCGGGAGGTGCGCGATGTGCTCGATGAAATCGAGGCGGCCAACGCCCGCGTGCATGGTTACGGCTCTCTGAATTTCGGCCGCAATCTGCGGCAATGTTACCAGCGCCTGGTGGAGCGCGAGGTTTTTCCGGACGATCTGCGCACGGTCATGGGATTCGCCGAACGCATTCTGGAATGTCCGATGGAAGTGATTGCAGGCGTCGCCGAAACACTCGAATATCTGGCCGAACGCCACGAGTTGACGCTGTTCACCAAAGGGCACGCCGAGGAGCAGAAGCTGAAACTGGAGCGGTCGGGCCTGGCCGGCTACTTTCATCACACCGCGATCGTCAAAGAAAAGGACGCGCCCGCCTATCTGCGGCTGGTGGAGGAGCGCGGCATGGATCCCGGCAGTTCGTGGATGATCGGCAACAGCCCCAAATCGGACATCAACCCGGCGCTGGAAGCGGGGTTGAACGCGGTCTACGTACCGCATCCGCACACGTGGGTGCTGGAGAAGCAGGAGATCCGAGCGGGTAACGGCAGGCTGCTGCGGCTGGAGCGCTTTGCCGGGCTGCGGGAGCATTTTTAGGAGCGGCGGCGATCATCCAGCATCCGTTCCAGTTCTGCTCGATCCATTCACCGTGGCGGCTCCGGAGAAAGATGCGCCACGTCCAGAGTCCGCACAGGCCGCCGCAGTACGCCTCGGTGTTTACAGCGGCGAGTGTGCGCTGGCTATCGAAGCAGACGTTGCCCAGCGTGATCAGATCGATGGCGCCACGGAAGATTTCGACCTCGTCCGTCGAATGGTCGGGGCAAAGCGCAGTTTCCGGAACTGGTCTGCCTGCGCGGTGGTGATCAGGTCATAGGGCTTGGCGATTTGAAACGCGCGCTCCAGCAGGTAGCGAGTGCGGTGATGGTTGCGGTCTTCCGCGATCTCCGCGAAGGCTGCGCGGTATGACAGCGGCGCCTTGACGCATTTGCCATGAATCTTTCTCGGAAGGGACGCCCGATACCTCGACAATGAGGTATTTCCGGTTGTCGTCCGGATGGCTGAGGCTGGGATGCTTCAAGACGGCCGAGTAAATGGCGTACGCGTCCGCGCGGCGATCCGCCGGAACGGGCGGCGGCGCGGGGTTGGCGGGCTGGGCCGGCGCAGGGCACGATGCGCAGAGACAGCGCAGCGGGACGCGCGCTATTACCCCATCAGCGCCTCCACATGCGCCGCGGCGGCGGAAGCCAGGCCGCCCAGCGCATAGCCGCCTTCGAGCACCGATACGATGCGGCCCTGAGCGTGACGATCCGCGATGGCCATCAGCTCGCGGGTCAGGTCGGCGAAATCCGCGTCGGTCAGGGTAAAGCCGCCGAGCAGGTCGCCTTCGCGGGAGTCGAAGCCCGCCGAAATCATTAGCAGATCGGGACGGAAACGGTCGGCGGCGGGCGCCAGAGCATTCCGGAAGATCGGCA
>Ga0335078_10015533_pt1 | contig 11306 bp, 10 predicted proteins | sample Lox_Sample_32_FD_206711 | JGI IMG/M metagenome (GOLD analysis project Ga0335078, IMG submission 206711) | Soil microbial communities from Loxahatchee National Wildlife Refuge, Florida, United States - Lox_Sample_3.2 | ecosystem: Environmental > Terrestrial > Soil > Wetlands | place: USA...
TCAAGCGAACGTTCTATCGAGCGCGGTGGATGCTCGATTGCGGGGTCGATCCAGCGGTGATCGCCGGGCGTCACCGGGCCCCAAATCGCTGCGCCGTGCCCTTGGTAGACAAGGCGTACGATCGCTTCACGATCTACCGCGAAGGAAACTGCATCGCGAAACTTTACCGAATTGAACCAGGCTCTTTTCCTCGCTGTTTCCGCGCTCGCCCCTGCGGGCAACTCGTTGAGATTGAAAAACAGGAAGTTGAACTCCAGTCCGGGCCCCGCGTCTGTCATCGTCACGCCATGCGCCTGTCGGGATAGAACAGAGAAATTTCCCGCTCCTAAACCGGTGATGATATCCGTCTCGCCGGATTGGAATCTCAGGACTTGCGCGTCGGCGCTGGGCACGAAAAGGAAAACTAGCTCGTCCAGATAGGGTAGCCGCGTTCCCTTCTCGTCCTCCTTCCAGTAATAAGGATTGCGCTCAAGCACCAATCGCTCGCCCGGGACATACTGCTTCAGGCGGAACGGCCCAAGCCCTGCCCATTGGCCCTCCGGCGTCGAGAGCGGCCAGTACTGCGCTAGCTTTCCTTCGAGATAGGGCTTTTCAAGCAGATGTTTGGGGAGGATGGCGATCCCATCAAAGAGCCGTGCGCCGGCTCCATAAGGCTTGGCGAGCCGAAACTCAACGGTGGCTTGATTCACTTTGCGGACTTCGATCGGCTTTCCACCTACGATCAACAGGTCGCGCTGCGGAGCATGAATACTTTCGTCCAGATAAACTCGAAAGCTAAAGACAACGTCATCCGCGTCCATTGGCTGGCCGTCGGAAAAACGCAATCCGCTACGCAGCTTCAGGGTATAACGCAGGCCGTCCGCCGATATTTTCCATGATTTCGCCAGGGCTGGGTCTGTCAGTTGCGAGGCGCGGTTGATGTGAATAAGATCGGCTTGCATCACGCCAATCACTTCGCGCGAAGGCTCATCCATCGCAACGATGGGGTTGAGGGTCTTTGGCTCGGACCGCAGTGCGACGACGAGCCTTCCGCCTCGGCGCCCTGGTTGCCCCGGGAACCTCATTAGTTCTTCGTTATGTGGAGTTTGCGCTAGGATCGGGAAAGCGAAGAGCCAGGAACAAAGGAGCAGGCTTGCACCGAGCAGTTCTGTGTACAGCTTTCTCTCGCGCCTCGGTCCCAAGGTGGATACCCCTGCTTTCTGCCATCACGCATCTATCTTGGCTGGGTCTGCCCACTCCTGCAATGAGCTCGCAAGGCCCAGGTATCCGATAAAGAACGGCACCATGGCCACCGCCGGCAAGTACATCCACCAGTACGAAACTAGTACGCTGTAGTGCTGCAGGCTACTCAGGAGATTCCCCCAGCTTGGTGCCGGTTCCGGCACTCCGAGTCCGAGAAAGGATAAGGTGACCTCCGCAAGCACATAGAGCGGCGCTAGGACCGCGGCTTGCGTCAGAATCACGCTCCATGTCTCCGGAAGCACATGCCGCCAGATCAAGTAAATGGGTGAAGCCCCAAATCCACGCGCGGCCCGCACAAAGTCCCGTTCCTTCGCGCTCATCACGACCCCGCGAATCAACCTTGCGGGTCTTGCCCATCCAAGTGTTCCCACAACAGCAACGATCAGGAAAAATGCCCCGACGGGACTTACTGACAGAGGCAGAAACGCTCGCAGCCCCAACATGAGATAAAGCCATGGCAGCGCGAGACACAGTTCCGCCCCGCGCATCAGAATATCGTCCGTCCACCCTCCGAAATAACCTGCGCAGCAACCAATGGAAGTGCCAAAGAATAGGGCGAGTCCTGTCGCGAGCAGCCCGGCAAATAGCGAAATCTGCCCTCCATAGAGGATTCTCGACAGAATGTCGCGCCCATACCCATCCGTCCCGAAAAGATAGACTCTTCCTCGATCTCCGCCGAATAGATGCGTTCGCAGAGGCAGAATGCCCAGCAGTTTGTAGCGCGCTCCGGACACAAAAAAGTGCACAGGCACCGGATGCGTAGTGTCGGCCTCAAAACTGTCAACGGCGATAGCGCTCGGTTTCAGCGGGTATGCGAACGGCCGCAGATGGAAGTGTTCCGCCGCATCCACAAAATGAATCACCATGGGCGGCGAAAAGGGGTGCTCCCGGTCTTGCTCTGCGGGGTCGTAAGGCGCAAAAAATCCCGCACAGATCATAATCAGATGCAATGATCCTAAGAAAAGAAGCCAGACCGCAACTCTCCTCCTTTTCATCAAGGCGCCGTCTCGTTTTTGCGAATTCTGGGATCAGCCCAGTAAAGCATGACGTCCGCGACGAAGTTGCCCCCCACAAGGCAAACGGTCGAAATCAGAATTCCGCCCGTGACGACGTAGAGGTCGCGCGCCAGGATAGCCTCTAACAGCCGCGGTCCGAGTCCCGGCCAGCTCGTCACGATCTCCACGAGCAGCGAACCACTGAGCAGAGCTCCTAGACTGAAACCAAATAGCGAGATCAATGGATTCGCCGCTCCTGGCAACGCGTACCGCCAAAGAATTCGTTTCTTCGAGATGCCGTGAGCTTCCGCCGCGCGCACATATCCCTTTCCGAACTCCTCTTGCATCGCCGCGCGCACATGACGGATCAGCAGCGGTTGCGCGCCCAACACCAGAACGCTTACCGGAAGCACCATGTGCGCGCCGAGATCCTTCAATTTCTCGGCCAAGCCCATCGAATTGAACCCCACAGACACCATTCCTCCCGTGGGAAACCAGCCGCTTCGCACTGCAAGCTCCAGAAATCCAAGAGCGAGCGCAATGTCAGGAATAACCAGCAGGGTTCCAGTAATCCAGGTGATCACCCGGTCAGGCCATCGTCCGCTTCGTTCAGCGCTCCAGATGCCCAGCGGCAAAGCGATGACCCACGCGAGCAGGGTAGCCGTAATCGTGAGCACCAAAGTGTTCCGTGCACGGATTAGCAGCAAGGGTCCCACCGGCACGTCGTAAGCAAACGAAAATCCCAAATTGCCGTGTAAAGCCGACCTCAGCCACATCGCGTAGCGGGTCGGGACCGGCTTGTCCAGGTTGTATTGGGCTTTGAGCGCTGCGATGGAATCCGCCGAGATTTGCGGATTCATCCGCATTTCATCCACATAGCTTCCAGGCGCGAGAGCGGTGAAGAAAAAGGCCAGAAGCGAAGCACCCAGCAAGAGAACTATGGCGTGCAGCAGACGCCGGGCCAAGTAGCGCATTACGGCACCACAGGTGGCCGCGAACGGAGTATTTTCCGCGGAGTTGCCGCCAACAACTTCAGCGTTGCCTCGTGCTGCGGTTGCCGGAGTATTTCTCTCGGGGTGCCTTGTTCGACAATTTTCCCGCGTTCCATCACCGCGATTTTGTCCGCGAGGTGAGCTGCCATTGCCGGATCGTGCGTACTAAACACCATCGCCAGTTCTCTGCTCTCTCGCAAGTCAACCAACAAATTGGCGATCTGGGCCTGTAAGGCGGGATCCAGAGATGACAGCGCCTCGTCTAAAATCAAAATCTTGGGCCAGGCAGCCAGCCCGCGCGCAATCGCAAGCCTCTGCCTTTGTCCGCCGCTGAATTCCATTGGTCTTCTGCTCAACAGATCCGACGGTAGACCCGTGATTCTCATCAACTCACAAGCTTGAGTTCTCCATTCGCTCCGAGGGAGACTTCCCCCTACCCGCCAAGGCTCGCTCAGCAACTCAAACGCGCTGAACCTGGGATTCAGCGAGGAAGCAGGATCCTGAAAAACAAGCTGGATTTTCGGCCGTATCTTACGTAGTTCGGCTTCCCCGATCATGAGAAGGTCGCGACCCTCGAACGAGACGCTTCCGCTTGTAGGTTTCTCCAGGCAAGCCAGGCACAGTGCCAGCGTGCTTTTTCCGGAACCCGAAGCGCCCACGACTGCAAGCGTCTCCCCGTCACTCAAGCTAAGGCTGACGCCATCCAGCGCCCGGACAGCAAGGCCGCTGTCCCGGGCGCGTCGCGCGGTATAGCTCTTAGCCAGATTCTCGACGGTCAGAAGGTTGGGCATACACGTTTGATTCCTGGCGCTATCGGTCAAACAGAAAACAGGAGACTTCGCGCGCTTCTCCCGCTTGCCTTAGGGAGGGCGGCTCTTGCTCGCAGATCTTCATTTTCTCTGGGCAAAGGGGAGCATAATTGCAGCCCTGATTTAGGATGGAAAAGGAATACGGTTCACCCACAACAACAGGCAGCTTATGTATCCGCTCTTGATCCGTCCTCGCCTCAAGTTCAGGCAAGCATTGCAGAAGCATCTTGGTGTAAGGATGCCGCGGCGAGGCCAACACCTCTTCCGCCTGTCCCTGCTCCGCTATTCTTCCGCCGTAGAGAACGAGAATCCGATCCGCAAATCCCGCCAGCAGCATGAGGTTATGGGTGATGAAAACAATCGCCACCCCAAACCTTTTTTGCAATTCGCGAAACAGTGACAGAATTGCGTTCTGCGTTACTGTGTCCAGCGACGCCGTGGGCTCATCCGCAACAATCACTTCCGGCCCGCAAACGATTGCTTGGGCGATGGCTGCCCTTTGTTTTTGTCCTCCGCTCAGCTCATGTGGATAGCTCGATGCAATTCGCTTCGCCTCAGCGCCAAAAACTATGGCCAGAGTCTCGTGGACGCGCTCCGCGGCCTCCCTCCTGCCCAACCCGCGATGCGCTCTCAGCACTTCCCGAACTTGAGCCCTGATTGTTTTTGTTGGATGGAGCGCCAGGGATGGCTCCTGAAAAACGAGCCCGATCCTCCCACCACGCACGTCTCTCAACTCCCTGTCCGTCTTATCCAGCACATTCTCGCCGTTGAGCAAAACCGACCCGCCGAGAAGCCTTTCATTTTCACGAAGCATCCCCAGGATTGCCGTTGCGAGGGTGCTCTTACCGGACCCGGACTCACCGATAACTCCGAGTATCTCGCCCGCATTTAAGGTGAAGCTTACTCCCTGAAGTGCACCGGTATCTCTCCCGCTCCGCTGCAGGTAATTGACCTGTAATTTTCGAACCTCGAGAAGTGCATCCATGGGCGGCTGCGAATGACCCGCCTTTTCATGTTCCCGCAGGAATCGCGGACCAGCAAGTCACCCATTCTGGTCTAGCGTTTAAGAGTAATAGGCGCTCTAAATCAGGCGCGGCCCCTGAAAATCGTCAAGGTGAAAACAGAACCAATCGAATAGTGTGGTCAGGTGAACGCCGCTGGGCACTGCTCCGCGAATTCGCGCTGACTCCGAAAGAGGGCGCATCATTTCAAGGGTAGGCAAAAGGCATGATTCCAAACTCAAGGGGAGCCTTTGATGATCCGGTTTGTCAATTGGAACCCTCAGCTGGCTCCGTAGACCGGGATGGCCGCACCGTGCACGAGTTTGGCGTCGTCGCTGCACAGGAACAAGATCACCTGCGCAATCTCTTCGGGTTTCGGCCACTTCGCGAAGTCCGAATTCGGCATAGCTCTCCGATTTGCCTCAGTATCAATAATGCTCGGAAGGATCGAGTTCACTCGGACGCCGGTGCCTTTGAGTTCAGCGGCGAGCGAATCCATCATGGCCACGGCGGCCGTCTTTGATGCCACGTAAGCACTTGCCCCCGCGGCGTGATCGAGCGCTGCTTTCGAGGCCACGTTTACAATCGATCCGTACCCCTGCCTTAGCATTAAGGGAACTACGGCTCGCGCTAGGACAAAGCCTGAGCGAAGATTCAACGCGAGCATTTGTTCAAAGACCCTCGGTTCCATCTCCCACAGCTTGGCCCCTCCAGCGTAGCCGCCCACCGTATTGATCAACGCGTCCACACGGCGGTGTTTCACAGCTAACATTTCGATCCAATCTTTGATGGCTCGCTCATCCGTAACATCAAGTTCGTACCCTTCAAGTTGTTGGCTCTTCTCGCCAGAGGCCTCATGGAGAGCTTGCCACTCTTTCTGAAGCCGGTACGTAACAGCCACGTCCCAGCCTTGCCCGAGAAATGCCCTGCTCACCGCCCGCCCCAATCCGCCAGTCCCGCCGGCCACTACAGCTAGCTTCTCTTCAGATCTGTCGGTCATTTCTCGCCCCCCTCTTCCGCTTCGCATGCCAACCGATGGCGCGCCATGGCCACGATTGGTACGTCCAACGCTCATTTTAGGAATCTAATGTACGATGGGAAAGTGGCGCGCCTGGGGCGATTCGAACGCCCGACCTCTGGTTCCGGAGACCAGCGCTCTATCCAGCTGAGCTACAGGCGCGTTGCGGAGTCCTTTGCAACCCGTCACACAAATCTTATTCTACCTTGTTTCCCCTCATTTTTCGCCCGCATCTCCAGCGGTGTCATCCCTTGGCTCGGTCCTTGATCTGTTTGGCAAGTTTCTCGATTTCCTCCGCCTTTTTCACCAGCGCCAGGGATAGCACGGTCGTTGAGTCCGTCTTTTCCACCTGATCTTTCAGCTCTGAAGCCAGTTTGTACAGTTTCTCGGCGTCCTTTTTCAGATTCTTCTGATTCTCTTCCAGTATCGCCTTTGTCATCTTGCTGGTCTCCGCCGGTGAGGGCTGGATGATCGGCGCATTGGGGCTCGACTGGCTCGCGTCTTGTCCCGGTCGCGGACTCGCCGGCTCGGGGTTCGCCTTGGCAAGTTCTATTGGCTCAATCGCGATCGCTCCAACGACACATCCAAGTAGGATCAGTGCCTTTCGTCTTGACTCTCGCATCAGAGGTAACCTCCCCGCCCACAGGCGCATCCCTTTACACAATGCTATACTCCCCTTCTATACAGCCCATGTCTACCTTGGTCTCGCTTTTGTCCGGCTTTTCGCTCTCGACCGCCATCCATCTTCTCGCCATCCTGCTCATCGCGCTTTTGCTCAATCGCTTTCTTCATCTAATGACTCGATTTCTGATCAAACCCGCCGCTGGCCAGTCCCGCTCTTCTCAACTCCGAGAACAACAGGCTCGCACTCTCGCGGGCATTCTCTACAGCACGGGAAGCAAAATCATCTGGGTCATCGCGATCCTGACCGCGCTGAGCGAGGTGGGCATCAACCCTCTTCCCGCCCTCACGCTTGCTGGACTCGCCAGCGTCGCCATCGGATTCGGCGCCCAGACCGTCATCCGGGACGTCATAGCTGGCTTTTATATCGTTTTCGAGGATCAGTATGTTGTGGGGGATACCGTCCAGATCGCCGATACCGTTGGCCGTGTGGAACATATTACCTTACGGCGCACCGTGATTCGCGATTCTCGCGGCGCTCTTGTTACGGTCTCGAATGGGGAGATTCGTACCGTCGCAAATCTTAGCCGCGATTGGTCTCAATGTTTCGTGGACGTTTCGCTGGATCCAGATGCTTCGCTGGAAGTCACGCTCGCAGCCCTCGAAGCCGCTGCCGCGATTCTCCGTTCGGACATGGCTTGGTCACAGGCTCTCATTGACGGCCCTCGCGTCCTCGGTGTTCAGGCTTACAATCGTGACGCTTCCGTGGTCCGACTGCAGGTGCGCACCGCTCCGACGCGCCAGGACGAAGTGGCTCGCGAATTGCGCCGCAGGATCCAACTTGAATTTCAGCGCCAGGGCATTCCACTTTCGAGCGTCCAGCGCGTTGAGCTTGCTCCGGCTTCGGCTTCGTCCCCGGCCTCGGAAAGCACTCGTACGGCTTCCGCGGATTAGCGCGGCCTGAAGGAGATTGACGCATGGCAGCCATTACATACGATGAAGTCAATCTCATGCTCCGGCTCTACGACATGCGTCGTGAAGCGCGTCTGCGCCAGGCGCGCACTTGGTTCATTGATCAATTTCATCCGGATACTTCCGCAGACATGACGGAAAGATTTCCCCCTGGGAGCGAGGAATACAACAACATCCGCATGGTTTTGAGCTATTGGGACATGGTCGCGAGCATCGTCAACCGAGGCCTCATTGACGATGAGCTTTTCTTTGAAAACAATGGTGAGATCTGGGTAGTTTGGGACCGCATCCGAAATGTCGTCCCCACGTGGCGCGCCGCGTTCCGCAATGCCACGATGTTTCTCAATATGGAAGAAGCCTGCAAGCGCTTGGAAGCCTGGCGTGAAAAGCGAGCGCCAGGTTCAAGCGTTGCCATGCGCCAAATGATGCAGCAATCGCGCGCCAAGTCCTGATCCGGCCAGCTGTGCGCGTCTGCGGAGGACCGCTTTGATCTCTAAGCTCTCCTCCGTTGCAATATCTGTTCCGTTCCCTCCTTTGATTCCCGAACACACACGATGCCGCTGGGCCGCGCAACCCCCACTCGGTTCCTTCCTTGCCCTTTCGCATGGTACAGGCCCGCATCTGCCTCCCGGATCAGCCCGTCTCCATCCAGTCCTTCCCAATCGCCGCTGACTGCCACCCCAAAGCTCATGGTGATCACCACATCTCCTTCTTGCGTTCTCGTTGGCTGGCCTTCGATGCTCTTTCGGATTTGCTCCGCCCTCGCACTCGCGCATTCCACTCCGCATCCTGCCATCACCACTAGAAATTCTTCTCCGCCGTACCGGCTCACGGCGTCGTAGCTCCGCACCGACCCAACGAGCCGCGCCGCCACCTCCCTCAATACTTCGTCCCCGGCGGCATGTCCGTAGGTGTCGTTGACTTTCTTGAAGTTGTCCACGTCTCCCAGGATCACCGAGATTTCTCCGTGCTCTCTTCCTCTCTTGAATCTCTCCATTTCTCGGTGCAGCAATTCCAGGATCATTCCGCGGTTCCAGAGCGAGGTCAGCGCATCGTGCGTTGCCTTGAAGCGCATCTCTTCGCGCGCTTCCACGAGCTTGTCCTCGAGTTGCAAGATGCGTTCTCCCGTTCGCAAGCGAGCCTTCAATTCCGCCGGATGGAATGGCTTCGTCAGATAGTCGTCCGCCCCGGAGCCTAGTCCCTCCACGATGTCCTCTTTCGATTGCTTCGAAGTCAGCAGAATCATGTGCACGTATCTTTGTTCGCGCCTGCTCCTGACGGTCCGCACCACTTCCGGTCCATTAAGCCCCGGCATAACCCAATCCAGAAGTGCGAGCCTCGGCCCCTCGGGCTCGTGCAAAGCTTCCGCCGCGGCATTGCCGTTATCCACTGCAACCACCTCGTAGCCGGAGCGCTCCAGCGTCCCTTTGAGCACCCGCCGCGAGATTGCGTCGTCATCCGCGATCAGAACTTTCACCGACGGTCCTCCGCTGCAACCATTTCCAGTTCCGGCATCAATTCCGCCGTTTCGCTTTCGAATCGTTCCATCGCTTTCGAAAATTCCTCTTTCCGTTCGCTCCTGCCCAACTGCTCCAGCCTTCCGGCGGCGGCCTCCGCGCGTGTCGCAGCCAAATTCCCAAGCATTCCTTTCAGCGCGTGCGCGGTTTGAGACACTTCCGTTGTTTTCCCATTTTCAACTGCCGCACGCAGTTCACGTAGGTACCTCGGGAAGTCTGCGCGAAAGAGGTCCACCATCTCCCGCAACAGTTCACGGTCGTTTTCCACTCGAGCCCATAATTCCTGCTGATTAATACCGCCGCCCCTGCTCTTCAGCCGCCTCTCATTGGCGTGCGCTTCCGTATACTGTACTCCCTTCCCCGTCACTCGCTCGATCTCTGCCCGCAAGAGCTCCACGCGAATCGGCTTCGAGACGTAGCCATCCATTCCTGCGTCCAGAAATTTTTGTCGGTCTCCCTTGACCGCGTGCGCCGTCGTCGCCACGATGGGTGTCCTCCTGCCCGTGGCCCCTTCTTCTTTCCGGATCGCTTGCGTGGCCTCGATCCCCCCCATCACAGGCATTTGAATATCCATCAGGACCAGGTCGAACCTTCCTGCCTTGTACTTCTCCAGGCCCTCCTTTCCGTTCTCCGCGAGCGTCACCTCATGCCCCATTTTTTCTAGCAGTCGCATGGCCAACTTTTGGTTCACCGCATTATCCTCCGCGAGCAAAACCCTCATCCCACTTCGCGGGGCGCCACTGGCCAGTGGCTTTGATCTTGCCGATTCGTCATCCATTCTCGAAAGGGCGGCAATCATCGCCTGCCGTAATTCCGCTCTTTGCAACGGCTTTCCGAGGACCCGCGCAATTCCCAAGCGTTTTGTTATCTGCGCATCCTCTGCCGTAGGCGACGAAGTCAGAAGCAGCATTGAAGTCCGGTCCTTCCGCGCCTTCTGCCGGATCTCCCTTGCGGTCTCGTATCCGTTCATCCCCGGCATGTTTTTATCCAGCAAAACCAGGCGGAATGGTTCGTGCTGCTTCATTCGGTTAATAAACTGTTCCAGGGCCGTTTGACCGTCGCTTGTCAGCACGACATCCATTCCCCAGTTCCCTAGCAAGGCCCGCAGCAACAGCCGGTTGACTTCATTGTCGTCGGCCACCAGGACGCTCGTGCCTTTCAGTCCACTCTCCTCCCTCCAGGTACACTCTTCCTTTAGCGGAACTCCCCTCTCCAATTTCAGCATGAAATAGAACTTCGTTCCCTTCCCTTCCTCGCTCTCCAGTCGCATTTCTCCGCCCATCAGTTTCACCAATCTCGTTGAGATGGAAAGCCCAAGTCCCGTTCCCCCAAACTCTCGCGTCGTCGAGGCGTCTGCCTGGGAAAATGCCTCGAAGATCTTCTTGTGTTTCTCGCTCGGGATACCTATTCCCGTATCCTCCACGATGAAGCGAATGTTTTCCGTTGCTCCGCAGGACTCCATCCTCTCCGCTCTGACGCTCACCACTCCCTCTTTCGTGAACTTCACCGCATTTCCTGCCAGGTTGATGAGGATTTGTCTCAATCTCATGGCATCGCCCATCAAGGTCTCCGGGATTCCTGGGTCCACAGCCCACGTCAATTCCAGACCCTTCTGCTGTGCTCTCAGGGCCAGCGGCCGGAAAGCTTCCTCGATGCAGTCCATCAGCGAAAACGTCGCGGTCTCCAGCTCCAGCTTGCCGGCTTCGATCTTCGAAAAATCCAATAGATCATTGATGATGCCGAGCAGCGACTCTGCCGAGGACTTCACCATTTCCAAGTACACCCGCTGTTCAGGCGCCAGCGTCGTGTCCAGCGTCAACTCCGTCATTCCCAGGATTCCGTTCATCGGCGTCCGGATTTCGTGGCTCATGTTCGCAAGGAACTCGCTCTTGGCTCGGTTGGCCGCCTCGGCCGCTTCCTTGGCTTGCTTTAGCCGCTCTTCCACGTTCTGGCGTTCGGTTACATCCTGGATCACCACAACATATCCGTCTTCATTTCCTTCACCGCGCGAGAATGCCCGCGCCAAAGTGTCCACCCACACAATTTGCCCATCTTTCTTAAGGTACCTGTAGCTCATTGCGTAGTTCTGCTTCTGTGCAATCGCCGTGTTTCTCACTTCAGTCACACGTTGCAGGTCAT
>Ga0335078_10015534_pt1 | contig 11306 bp, 6 predicted proteins | sample Lox_Sample_32_FD_206711 | JGI IMG/M metagenome (GOLD analysis project Ga0335078, IMG submission 206711) | Soil microbial communities from Loxahatchee National Wildlife Refuge, Florida, United States - Lox_Sample_3.2 | ecosystem: Environmental > Terrestrial > Soil > Wetlands | place: USA: Florida...
GTAATGTTGGTGAGAGAGTAGGTACCGGGCGCGGCGGAGTTGGTGACGCTGGCTTGAACCGCTCCGCTGGGCGACACCGAGACGCTGCGCTGCGGCAGCGAGCCGACATCAGCGAGACCCGACAGCGCTTGCTGGAGGCTCGACAGGACGCTCTGGACCTTGCCCAGTGCGGAAATCTGCGCCTGGATCGGAGCTTCCTGAGTCTGCAGGGTCGCCGCCGGCAACTGGAATGCCGCGCTCGCCTGCTGGATCAGCGAAGTGATCTGGCTTGAACTCAGGGCGCTGGTGACCGCCATCGTTCACATCCGTCCTTGTGCGGGTGCTGCCGTCCCCGGCCCCAATGGCCGGGGACGGTTCACCCGCCGGCGACTAGCGCCGGCTGCCGACTACTGCAGCAGCTTCAGGAACGACTGCTGCAACGTGCTTGACTGCGCGAGCGCCGAGACGCCGGCCTGCTGCAGGATTTCCTGCTGCGTCAGCTGCGTCGTCACTTGCGGGATGTTGGCGTCCTGCACCACGCCACGCGCCGCGGTGATGTTGGTGCTGGTCGACTGCAGGTTGGAGACCGTGGCCTGGAGCTCTTGCTGGACGGCGCCGAGCTGGCCGCCGACGTTTTCGAGCTGCTGCAGCGCGAAGTTGACGACGTTGAGCGCCGCGGTCGCACCGGCCTGGGTACTAACATTCACCGAGGACAACGCCGTAAGCGAGGAAGTCGTGGCGAGGCCGATGTTCGAGTTCGACAGTGCAAAGCTCTGGTTTGACTGCAACGTCGTCAAACCCTGAATAGTGGCCTGAACTGTACCGCCCGTCTTGATTGTCACGTTAGCCGCAGTCAACTGCGCGGTGCCGGCGAAACCGGATATCGAGATATTGTCGCCCTGCGACTGAGTCAGAATCAGCTGGCCGCCGGAACTGACCGAGGCGACGACGCCGGTCTGGCCCGTCGCATTGTTGATCTGGCTGACCAGGTTCGCCAAACCGGCGGGAGTTGCCGCCGAAATCGTCGCCGAGATATTCGTGGTATTCGTCTGCGCAGCGCCAGTGCCGTTGCCCAGAGTGAACGAAACCGTACCAGTCGCGGTGATGGCGAAGGCAACGCTCGTGTCGGCCGTGGCGCTGACGTTCGTCTTCGAAGTGAGACCATTGATCGTTGACGCGATGTTCTGCGCCGACTCGTTAGCCGTAGGCGTAAAGCTGGCGGTGCCAGCCGAACCTGATACCGTGACCGCAGCCGCCGTGAAGTTTCCGGCACCGAGCGCGCTGATGCTGAAGGAATTACCGGTGCTGTCGCCAACGCCGCCGGTGCCGCTGCCGTCGGTGGTGTAAACTGCACCCGTCACCGACGACTGGTACGCGCCGATCTGGTTAGCCGCGGTGCTGCCGATGGTCAAGCCGATCGTCTGGCCCGCCTGCGCACCGACCTGGAATTTGACGTTCTGAAACGAGCCATCGAGCAGGTTGACGCCATTGAAATTGGTTTGCGACGAGATCGAGGACACCTCGGTCTGCAACTGCGAGACCACCTGCTGCAGCGACGCCAATTGCTGCGATGTGTTGGTGCCGTTGGCCGCCTGCGAGGCGATGCTCAAGATGTTCTGCAGGATGTTGACCTGCTGGGTGATCGCACCGTCGCCGGTCTGCACCAGCGAAATCGCCTGATTGGCGTTTGAGATCGCCTGGTTGGTGCCGCTGAGCTGGGAAGTGAACCCCTGCGCCGCGATGTAGCCCGCCGGGTTGTCGGCCGGGCTGCTGATCGACAAGCCCGAGGAGAGCTGCTGCTCCAAAGTATTGACAGCGCTCGTCGTATTGTTCAGCGCGTTCAATGCGTAAAGCGCATTGACGTTGGTGTTGATAACGCCGGTTAACATCGTCTTTCTCCTCCTGCCCGCCCACCCGGGAACCCCCCGGTCAGGATTGGGATAAACATGGAACCAGCCGCCAATCTGGCGATAACCGCCATTGGCAGCGGGCTCTTCACCCTTAAGGAGACGGACGTTTTCGGTTTTTGTTGCGCAAGTTTTTCGCGTTCCAGGCGCTATTTTTAGTTCGGATTTTAGGCAGATGCCGGCGGTCTTGCGCGGCAACGTTCGCGCTTGCGGGGCTCGGCGGCGGTGCGCTAAGGCAGCCAAGCGCGCTTCCACTCATCGAGATGATCCTCGAGCATCCAGCCGCGGATCACCGCCGCGCGCAGTTGCTGGCCAGCAACCCGGCAGGCCTCGCGGTCGGCCACCATGTCGCGTATCGCGCGGACCCAGTCGCGATGCCGGTTGCGAACACGAACCACGGGCAAGTCGCCCTGATAGGGAAGGATGTCGGTGCACACGACCGGATAACCGAGCACGCCATACTCAAGCAGCCGCAGATTGCTCTTGGCCTCGTTGAACGGATGGTGTTCGAGTGGAGCAACCGCCAGATCGAGATCGAGCGAGGCGAGCTTCTGAGCGTAATCGTGCAGCGGCACCCAGCCGTGGAACTCGGCGACATAAGGCTTCAACGCATCCGGGCACATCCCAAAGAACACCCAATCGACCTCCTTCGCCGTCGCCCGCACCACGCCGGCGAGCAAAGCGAGGTCGCCGCGGTGGCCGATCGCGCCGGCCCAGCCGACGCGCGGCTTGCCCTCGCGCCGCCCCGGGGCGAGACCGAGCCACCGGGATTTCTCGAGACGGTTGGCGACGACGACAACCTCGTCGCACATCCGGCCGTAGGCGCGCGCCATCGGTTCGGTGCTGACAACAAACCGGTCGCATAGTTTGAGTGCCTTTTTGAGCCGCTCGGCGATGTCGGGCGCGATCGACGGCCGGTGCGCGCTTTGCGGCGGCAGGTTGGTGATCAGATCGTCGAGCTCGAAGACCCGGAACGCCTTGCTGATGTTCTTGGCCCACTCGATGACCTCGATCTGGTTCCATTCGAGCTGGCGCTGAAAGACGATGCTGTCGGGCGCCATGCGCGCCAATTCGGGTGGCGTCATCAGCCGCATCGTCTCATAGGAATGGACCATGCCGGAGTTGAGCAAGGCGCGGCTCGGCGCGATCACTCGATACTCGCCGCATCCCTCTCGGTCGGCGGCATACACGAGCACGCGCTCGCGCGGCCGGAAGTCGGGATCCCAAGTCTGCGCTCCCTCGGTTTCAACCGCGAAACCAGAGCCCAGCGACGACAGGTTGCGGTTATAGGCGGGATCGAAGGCGATCTGCAGCAGCCATTTCCGGTACATCGCCCGCCGCTCGCGGGCAAAGCGGGCATTCTTCTCCTCGAGCGCCTTGGCCTCGACATTGGCGCGCTGGCTGACGCTCGCCTCGTGCAGCAGCCGCGCATCGGGCGTCCAGGCGACGAGATAACCGGCTTCACGGACCTTAAGGCAGTAGTCGACATCGTTGTAGGCGACCGAAAAATTCTCCTCGTCGAGACCACCGACCTCATCCCAGACCGCGCGCCGCGTGACGCAGCACGCCGCGGTCACGGCGGAGAAATCCTGCGACACGAGGAGCCGGCCCCAATAGCCCATCGAGTTGCCGGGCTCGCCGATATAGGGATGATCGGCCGGCGATCCCCAACCCACACCAAGGATGACGCCGCCGTGCTGGATGCGGCCATCGGGATAGGTGAGCTTTGCTCCAACCGCACCGATATCGGGCCGCCGCGCCAGCGCCATCATCTCGCCGAGCCAGGCACCGTCCAATGGCGCGGCATCGTTGTTGAGCATGCAGATGTAGTCGCCGCGCGCCGCTTCTTTGACCGCGCGATTGTTCATCGCCGAGAAGTTGAACGAGCCGGGGTGGCGCAAGACGCGGATCCGACTGCCGATTTCCGCGACCTTGTCCTCGATCGCCTGAAGATAGGCGCAGGCATCGGGCTCGCCGCTGCCGTTGTCGACGACGATCAACTCGTAATTCTCGTATTCGGTCAGCTTGAGCACGCTTTCGACGCAGCGTTTGAGCAGCGCGAGCTGGTTCTTGGTCGGGACCACGATCGAGACCAATGGATCCGGGCCGTCGTGGCAATAGCGCACCCGGCAGGTATGCGGTGGAGAACCCTGTTCGGCAGTCGCCGGAATACCGAGCCGGTCGAGATGCGCCTGGACGATCTTCGGCATGTCGGCGCAGATCTCTTCCGCCGGGCGTCTCGTACGGCCGGAAACGGTAAGCCGCTGGTAGAGGATGTCGGCGACATGGCCGAACCCGGCGGCGCCAACCCGTTCCGCGAGGCGCAGGGCGAGGTCATATTCCTCGGTCCCGTCCCAAGCGCCGTCGAACCCGCCGATTGCGGCGAACATCTCCCGCCGCACGGCCAGCAATGCGCCGGTATAGGGCAGGCTACGCAACAGATCGAGGTTGAAGTCGGGCTTGAAATGCGGGCCGGACAAGAGGCCGTTAGGATCGATGCGGGCTTCGTCGCTGTAGAGCGCCTGCCATTCGGGATGGCGGAAGAAGGCGTCGGCCACGGCGAAGAGAGCATGCGGAGCGAGCTGGTCCCCGCAATCGATCAGGGCAACCCAGTCCGTATCCGAGTGTGCGAGCACGCGAGTTAGGACATCCGCCGGCCGGCCTTGCGCGCGATGCCAGGCAATTCGCTTCTCCTGGCCGAGCGCTTCCGGCATCTCGCTTTCGGCGGCGATGTGCAGCAGCCATTTGCCGGCGATCTGCGAGCCAAGCGAGCGCAAGGTCAGTGCGAGCTGGCCCTCGCAACCAACGGGTAGGATCATGCCCAGCGCCAGCGTCGGCACGCACGGCCATTGCGCCACCCGTTCGGCCACCCAATCGAGGTGCGCGGTCGCGGTCGATCGGCGCGCCATCATCCAGCGCGGGAATGCTTCCTCCACCTCCAGCGGTTTCGGCAGGCCCGTGTTCTCGCCTGTTTGCGTCCGGTTGATCTGCTTTTGCGTTGCCGCCTCGCCCAAAAGACGATGCAAGCGATCACGCAGCTCAGCGGCTTCGTGCCGGGCGCGGGCGAGTTGCTGGGTCAGATCGGCGACGACGCCATCTTGCTGGGCGCGCGCCTCGGCGACTTCCCGGCGGGCTTGACCGATGACCGGCAGAAACAACTGGTCAGCGGCGCCAAATTCTCGCCCAACAGCGTCGCAAACCTCATCGAGATGCAATTCGCCGGCGCGAAACGCGTCGTAGACCGCGGCAACCCAGGCAGCGAGCCTGCCGTTCGCGGCGCCGGCGCTATCGCTCGCCCGCCGGCGTCGCAGCTCGGGGGCGAGAAAGGCATCAATTGCCGCCTCCGCCGCCTCGCCTGTCCGCGGCCAATCGATTCGCAATTCGCCGGCGATACGCCCGGCGATGCCGCGCCAGCCTGGCGCGCCGACGAGATCCTCATAGTGGACAATGACCCGCTTCGCGCCGCGCGTGGCGTGTTCGGCATCGAGCAGATGACCAAGCCAGAGCACCATGCCCCAGGCCGGGGTCATCCCGTCGCGCTCGGCAAGCGACTCGGCAACATCGAGCGGGTGGCGCACCGCCAGCAGGTAACGCGGCTCGACCCGCTCCTCGGCGAACAGCTCCGTCCACAGGGGCATCAACCGGCAAAGCCGGGGATCCTTCACCCCCCAGAGTGCGACGCCGGAGAAGTCGCGGGCGAGAATCGCCGTCAGCTCGCGGCGAGCCGTCAGCGCTGGCTCCTGGCGCTCGAACCCGGAGGGCAGCGGACGGATGTCATCCCAGCCCCACCCAAGCGCCGCCATCAGCCGTTCGTGAACCGCGACGACGTCGTTGTGCTCCCAATAGCCGCGCGGGTTGTCGGGGGACGCGACCATCAGTCGGTCGCCAAGCGCGACGCCTAGATGATGCAGCATGCCAGTTAACGCTGACGTGCCGCTGCGATGCATGCCCAGCACAACGAGCGCAGTCGATCCGGCGAGCGCACCGCCCGGTTCGGTCGAAACCGCCGGGCGCCCCAGCGCCTCACCGACGAGCGCAATGTCATTCATGCCGAACTTTCCTGGCCGCGATGTTGGATTCTTACACGAATTCCCGTTATTCGTCATCTCGACGATCGGGAGCAGGTCCGTCGGCTACGGATGGATATCGGCAAACAACGTGAGGCCTTGCACCTTGGCGAAGGCTAGCTGCGCGGCCTGCAGCGCGGTGAGGCTTTCGCTGTAATTCGCCAGCACTTGCGGCAGGTTGGCGGATTGCAGGTTCGACATCTGCGTGCTGGCATTTGTGCTCTGCGCGCTGGTCTGCGCTTGCACCGACTGGATCTGCGCGAGACTGGTGCCGAGCGTCGCTTGGGCCGACAGCACGCTGGTTTGCGCGCCACCGAGATTAGCGAGCACGTTCTGCAGCGCCTGTTGCGCCTGGGTGGTCTGCGCGCCGGTGCCCGTCGGCATCTGCAACGCCGAGATCATGTCCTGTACGGTCTGAAACAAGCTCGAGGTCGCTCCGGGCTTGACCGCGAAGCTGTCACCCGCGGCTGGTGTGCCGTTGATCTTGATGTCGATGCCGGCGAAGGCGACATCCGCTCCGGGAGTATAGCTGCCGGAGGAGACGATGCCCGAGCTCGCGCTGTACCCGGCGCTGCCCGGCGTGCCGGTCCCGCTGGTCACGGTGTAGGTCAGGCTCGACCCGCTGCCGGTGAAGCTAATGTCATACTGAGTCCCTGCGAGGCTCGCCGCAGTGACCTGCGCTAGGCTGGTGACACCGCCGGCGAGCGCATAGGCGCCACCAGTATTGGCACTATCCGCCGAAACCGCGACGCCGCCGGTTCCGGCCGGAATATTCATGAAGATGCTCTGGCCGGAAATCGTCGAGGCGACATCGAGCGACGGCGCTATCTGCACCTCGTTGGTGGCAGCGTCGCCGTTGAACACCACCTGCCCGGTCGGCAAGGTCGAGACGGCCGGGGCATTCGATTTCGAGCCGGCGAACAGATAAGCGCCGTTCGCGCCCTGCGTATTAGCTAGCTGGACCAGCTGCTGCAGCGTCGATTGCGCGATGGCGATCGCCGATTGTCGGTCGCCCTGCGTTGCCGTGCCGTTGGCGACCGACAGCGCGGTCTGGCGCAGCTGGACGAGGAGGTTGGTTACCTGCTGCAGCGAGCTAACCCCATTCTGCAGCGTTTGGGTGGCGGCCTGGCCATTGGCGGTATCGTAATTGAGCTGACCAATCTGATTGGCCAGCCCGATAACCTGACTGGCGGCGCTGGGATCGTCGGTCGGGCTCAGCAAAGTCTGACCGGTAGCAATCTCGCGGTTGAGCCGATTGACGTTCTGCTGCTGCGCCAGGAGATCGTTGAGCGAGCCGAGCAGAAACTCGTTGGTGCTGATCCGCATGGTCACACCTAGGCCTGGACTGCGGTCAGCAGGCTCTGAAACAGAACCTGGGCGCTGGCGATGACTTGTGCCGCCGCTTGATAGGCCTGCTGATAGCTGACCAGATCGGCCGCCTGCTCGTCGAGATTGACGCCCGAGATCGATTGCTGGACCGACTGGACCTGGCTCAGCACGCCTTGCGCGGTCTGCGCGGCAAAATTCGCCGCCTGGCCAGCGCTGCCGACCTGACCGACCAGCGCGCCATAGGCGCTACTCAGCGTCTGCCCGGACAGCAGGTTCTGGCCGGCAAGATTGGTCATCGCCAGAGCATTGCCGTTGCTATTCACCCCGCCGGGGGTCAGCGCAAACGTGTCGCCCGCCGCCGGAGTTCCAGGGGACAAGGTGACCGCTGCGACCTCGCCAGCTGGCGCGGGCGGGCTCGGATAGGTGATCGCCACCTGGGCACCGGCGGTCGCGCTGAAGGTCCCCGACCCGATCACCGTATTGAGCGGCGACAGCACGTCGAATGTTGTCGCCGAGGTGAACTTGACCGTCAGGTTCTGACCGAAATAGCTCGCCGGCACAATGACGGTTCCGGCCGTCAGCGCGCCGCTGGTCGTGGCGCTGAAGGCGCTTGCCGTGACATTGCCAATATTGCCACCCGGGGTCGCCACATAGGCCGAGGCGGCGGCAATAGCCTTCGGATCCGTGGCTACGACTTTCAGCGTCTGCGCGGCGTTCACGGTCGGCTCGATCTCGAACGAGTCGCCGGTGTTGATCGTGCCCGAGACCGCGAGTGTCATGCCGTCGAGGCTGAGGCTCGGTCCACCTCCGAGCGAGGTCACCTGGCCGGTCGCGATATTGGTCGCCTTGTAGCCGCTGCCGGTTTTGGCGACGATGTAGTCTCCAGGCACGAACGAATTCGCGTCGGTGATCGCCGCCGTGAGGGTGCCACCGCCAGTGTTCGTCGCGGCCGCGAGCACGCTGGGGCCGCCGACTGAGAAGACATTTGCGCCCTGCGCCCCGTTGAGATCGAGGCCGAGGGACTGCTGTGCGTTCACCGACTCCGCAAGCGCGGCGGCGATGCCGCCCGCCGAATTCTGCGCGGCGACAATTTGGCTCTGCGAGGTGATGACCCCTCCAACCGTGCCGCCGCTAAGGCTCGCGGTGATGTCCTGCCCGGTCGGCTGGTAGACGACGGAAAGAGTGGCCCCGACATAACCACCCGAGGTCGCCATCAGGTTGGCCGAAGTGCCGCCAGCGACCAAGACCGCTCCGCCCGCCGTGTAGACGTCGACGGACCCGTTCGCGCCCGCGGTGACGGTGATGCCGAGCTGCTGTCCGAGCTGCTGCACGAGGTTGTCGCGGGTGTCCATCAACGCGTTGGGCGACCCGGCGCCGGATCCTTGCTGGGCCATGATTTGCTTGTTGAGGCCAGCGATCTGCTGGGTCAGCGAATTGATCGTGCCCACAGAGTTGGCGAGCTGGCCATTCAGCTGCGTGAGGCCTGCGGCGAGCTGGCTGCCCACCGCGTTGAAGTCCGCAGCCAACACCTGAGCGTCGCTGAGAAACGCCTGTCGATTGGGCAGGCTGGTCGGGTCCTGGCTCACCGCGCTCATCGCGCTGAAAAAGCCGGTGAGCGCCGAACCGAGCCCTCCCGCCCCACCGGACGCCACGGGAAAGATCGCGGCGAGGTTCTGCGCGCTGTTTTGGGCAACTTGCGCGGCCTGGTTCGCTGAGCCCGCGTTGACTAGCTGAGAAAAGACGAACTGGTTGAAGGCACGCTGGATCGATGTGACGTCGGCGCCGAGGCCGGCGCCGTTCGGCAGCCCGGGCACTTCGACCTGATGGACTGCCTCTACGTTGTAGCCCGGCGTATTGACGTTGGCAGTGTTGTTGGAGACCGTCTCCATCGCCTTAGTCGCGGCGTCGAGGCCGCTCCAACCGGTGTTGATTAGCTGGCTCAACCCGCTCATTTCAGCCGCGCCCCAGAAGCCGGCCGTCGACGCCGTCGCGCAGCCCGGTCGCCGTCCCCTCGCCGCGCAGCCGGCTCAGCCGAGCACCGATCTCGGCGAGAAATTCGAGGCAGCGCTGCTCACCCTGATCGACTTCGCGAGCCAAAGCCTCCATTGTCAGATCGAGCTCATCGACGACCCAGGGTGTCAGCGATCGCCGCCGTTCCTCGAGCTGGGTCAATTCGTCGATGAGGCGCCCGCGGCGCTCGATCAACCGGCGGATGGTGTCGACCGGCCATCGGTGCAAATGCCCGGAGCGCTCGAGGCGAAACAGTCGCGCCAGACGGCGCGCGAGCAGGATCTCCTTGCGCATCAGCTCAGTTCCGAGATCGACCATCGGCCCGCCCGTCGCTAGCGCCGCGCAACCGCGAAATCCACGGGGAGCAGCGAAACCGGCTGGCCCGGAGCGGATGCCTGCAGAGGCGACGGCGGAGCAGGCTGCGGTGTCAATGGCGTCGGGGCGGCACCGTTGACCGACGGGCTCGCGGCGACGGATTGGAGCTTTTGCACGTAATTGATGTCAGTCGCCCAGCCGCCGGCGAGCAGGGCTTGCGCGTAGGCGACCACATCCTCGCCTTTCCCGAGGGCAGCGCGGTAGCGCGGGTTGTTGGCGACCAGCGCGACAAAATCCCGAACCGAGGCCTCGACACTCGGATAGGCGCGGAACGCATCAGTAATCGAGATGAGCTGGCCGTCTTGGTACTCGTGCGTCGCCGCATCGACTTTCTCACCGCTCCACGACGAGCCTGCCTTGATGCCGAATAGATTGTTGCCAACCACCGAGCGTCCCCAGCCGGTCTCGATCGCGGCTTGAGCCAGCAAGATCTTCGGCGAGACGCCCAATTCTTGTCCTGCCTGCTGCAGGAACGGCATGAGCTTTTGCGTAAACGCGGCGATTTCGCCGGGCGTGGCCCCGCCCGACACATGACCCGGGCGCGACTGGCTCGTGGCGGTGGCGGCCGTGGTTGCCATCGGCCCGGCCGAGATGCTGCCGCCGAACGGCACCGCCAGCTTGGGGTTGATATGCGCCATCAAGGCCAAGGTCGCGCCGCTGCCCGGACTGATCGCACCCCGCGCGATCGCAGCGGCGAGCGGCCGTATTCCGCCGCCCTGCCAATAGGCCGCGAGCGAAATCCCGTTTCCCGTGACTGCGGGTTTCGGCTTAGCGGGCCCGTTTGCATCGGTCACCTCGCCATTGGCCACCTGCTTTTTCTGAATAGAGTTCAGGATGAGATCTGTAAGGCCAGTGTTGTCGCGCCCAACCACCGCCTGGCTGACCGTGCTGGCAAACATCTGGTTGACGACGTCGCTTCCCGTGCCGCTGACGAAGGGCAGCGCGGTACCGTCGCTTTGGCGCATCAAATTGGCCATCAGCAACGCGCCGAATTGCTGGCTGACCTTGCGCGCCGCGGCTGGGTCGTTGACGGCCTTTTTCAGTCCCGCGAGATCGTTGGCGCCGCTTACTGCCGCCAGCGTTTGGGCGGTACCGAGGTTCACCTCAGATGACCTTGATGCGGGCGTGCAGCGCGCCCGATTGCTTCAAGGCTTGAAGGATCGCGATCAAATCCGACGAGGTCGCGCCGATCGCATTGAGGTTGCGGACGATGTCGGAGACATGCGGCGCATTGCTCAGCTCGATGATCTTGGCGGTCTTTTCGTCGGCGGTGACCTGGGTGCGCGGCACGGTGGTCGTCGTACCCTTGCTGAACGGCGCTGGCTGGGAGACTTGCGGCGTTTCGTTGACGGTGACCGCGAGACTGCCATAGGCCACGGCCGCTGGCCCGATGCGTACATCTTGGCCCAGCACCACGGTGCCGCTTTGCGCGTCGATAACGACTTCCGCCACGGGCGTTTCCGTCGTCACATCGATGTCGAGCAACCGGGCAATGAACCGAACCTGTGCTGTCGGCGTCGGCGGAGCGCGGACTGCGATCTGCGCCGGCCCGCGTGCATCGGCCACCGGACCGAGCTTCGCGTTGATGGCGTCGGTGATCCGCGCCGCGTTGCCGAAGGAACGCGCATCGAGGTTGAGA
>Ga0335078_10015535_pt1 | contig 11306 bp, 5 predicted proteins | sample Lox_Sample_32_FD_206711 | JGI IMG/M metagenome (GOLD analysis project Ga0335078, IMG submission 206711) | Soil microbial communities from Loxahatchee National Wildlife Refuge, Florida, United States - Lox_Sample_3.2 | ecosystem: Environmental > Terrestrial > Soil > Wetlands | place: USA: Florida...
TATCTGCGTGGTCAACGCGAACGAACAGTGCATTCCGGAAGACAATCACTATTCCCCGACCAGTTGCTCGTGTTTCAACGGCTCGACTTACGATCCGGGGACTCCCGCCTGCCCCGGCACTTCGCACACCATCGACGGCAAGAACTGTATCGTGAGCCATGGTGAAAACTGCGGTGACGCACAAGCCAACCTGCAAAACAACAAGTGCTTCTACCAGTTGCCGGAAGCGCCAACGCGATACATCGGTTTCACGCCGACTCAGCCAAAGTGGAATTGGGAAGTGCCTCAGGGTGGCGAAGTCGATTTTTGCCTCCCCGTGTCGAACGTTACTTGGCAGGGACAGCAACTAAAATCGACCGTGTGGTGGAGCGGCGGAGTATTCGCGCGTACCGGATGTCTGCCGGATGGGACCAACTGCTCGTCGGGCGACTGCACCACCTGCCGTCCGGTGACCGAAGCTTTCCAGTGCGAGACCGTCCCCAACGCTAACTGCGGTGCCGGCACCGGTGGCGCCAAACCGTTCGTGATCGCGGAGTTCACGCTGCAGCGCACCGCTAACGATTTCTACGACATCACCACCATCAACGGCGCCAACGTGGCCGAATCGATGGGCCCGATCGGGCCGCCGCCTCCGGTACCACCTGACAGTCCGGCGAACTTTGCGAACTACTGGTGCAAGACTCCGGGAAGCACGTCGTTCGGCGATGCTTCCAAAGACTGCGATTGGGATTTCGGCCAGTATATTAAGGCAGTGCCGATCGCGACTCCCACCACCACCATCGACGCAACCTCGCTCCTGATGTACACGACGAATAAGTGCGAGGTTAATAGCGGCGCAGCCACACCAGATTGTCCGGCCAACAACTATCAATGCGCCGGCTACGCGCCCAGGAACGCCAAGGCCAAAAACGGAACTTGCTACAAGACGTGTACGTCGGGATCCGACTGCCCCGGCAAGCTGAAATGCCTGCCCGAAGTCGGACAGCCGAACGTAAGCTATTGTCAGTGCGAAACCGACACCGACTGCACCGATCCCCGCAGCGGAGGCCCGCACTGCGGCACCCAGTTTGTCCAGGGAATCGAGAGCCCGCAGGAGACATACCTGCAGGAATGCGGCAGCTTCTCCGGATGGTGGACCGCGGACGATTTCTGCGGCCGAGCGGTCAACGTCGTCGGCCAGAATGGCTCGGCACAGATCATGTGCAATCAGTCGATTGCCAATGGCGACACCACCACGACCAATTTTGCCACGCTGGTCGGATGCGCGGTGGTCGGAAACGGGACGGCGAGCAACAATCAGTCGTGCTACACGGCGTCGCTTACCTCTAAAGCGTGCTGCGGATGCGCGACCGATCCGTCAAATACCCTCTCGGAATATTGGCCGACCGATCCGTATCCGCTGCGGCCGGAGGGCTCGTGTCAGAACAACAACAGCAGTGTGAACAACAATACCGGCTGGGCGGCTGACATCCAGCCGTGGCTGGTAAATATCAAGCGCGCCTGCCCGACGAGCTATGTATTCGCATACGATGACTTCACCAGCACGTACCAGTGCCGAAGTGCCGGAGGCACGAATACGATCGGCTACAAAATAACCTTCCTGCCGTTGGTACCGCCGAAGTAAAAGCTGTGTGAGTGATGCAAATCGGCGATCGGGCGAGAGGGAATTTCCCTCTCGTCCGACGCTGATCGAATTCTGCGTGCGATTTCTAATACGGTAACAGGTACTGATCGGGCACGATTTCTTCCTGCCCGTCGGGCGGTTGCCACGTCAGCCGTATCGAAGAACCGCCGACCAGATTGCGCTCGCCTACCTCGATCGGATGGACTCCCGCGGTGAGATAGACTCCGCCTCGATCGTGATACCTCGAACTCTCGCCGGGATCCGCGATCACCGGCTTTCCGTCAATATTGAGCCATCCCGCGTCGTCGACGTCGATATCGAAATGGTAGAGCCCGGTCTTGGGCGCGATCAGCTTTCCGGTCCAAACTACGAACGACGGATACGGCAAGGCCCCCAGTTCTTCGATCGAGTTGAATGAAATATCGCGATCGACGCGCACGATATGCGGAGCATAGCCGTTGGGCCGCGTTCCGCTGTAATAGCGGCCGAGCAGCCCGTGCTCTCGCTTGAGGTTCGAGTGACGCATCGGAATGCCGAAGATTGGCGGCATGAACAAAGCTGCGATCAGAACCGCCGAGATTATCGATTTCAGGCGATGAGAACCTTCGCCTTCGTGCAGGATTCGCAAAAGATATTCGGCGCCGACGATCCAGAAAAGCGCCAGCGGCAGCAATTGGATCGCTCCGGGCAGGCCGAACAATTTACCGAGATTGAAGGCGACGGAATCGCCGGTGATCGGCGGTCCGCCAAAATAGGAGGCGCGGTTGTACGCCAGATCGCCGCGCAGATAAGCGGGCCACACGAAGTAGCGCAGCGGATCGTGGTATTCGTAGGGAAGGTGCGGCTCGACCGCGGTCGCCATCAGCATCAGGAAGGCCGAGAAAAGCGCGAGCGGCGCGATCACGTAATCCCACGCCGCGGGCAGGAAGGCGAGCGCGAAGACCATGAACGGTATCGCCGCAACAATCTGGCGCGGGCCGGTAGCGGTGCCGCCTCCCCACGACACGATCGACTCACCGAACGAGGCGTTGAACAGCACGAATCCAATGATCGCGATAAAGGAGACCACGAACTCGGCCCAGTATTGCCGGCGCGCGGCAAAGAAAATCAGCGCCGGAATCGTAAGCAGCATAATCGGAGTGCAGAAGAAAAGGCCGCGCTCAGGGTCGATCAGCACCTTGTACAGCAGGTGCGCCCGTGGGTAGGTCAGTCCGACGAAGCCGACCGCCTGCTCGGGAAACTGGTTATTCAGGTTCGACATTTTGTAGGCCTGATAACTCAAGTACAGCGGATTGCCGAAGGCAATCTTGTTGTGAATCATCAGGATCAATCCGACGGTGACCGCGCCGGCGGCGAAGGGCAACACGCGGCGTCCGGTCTTGAGCAGCGCATAGATCGCCAGCGGGCCCGCGATGATCACCGCGGGGAAATCACACAGCACTGCCCATCCGGCTAGCAGCCCGGCGATCAGCAAACGGCCGGCATCCGGACGAAGCCGATCGGTTGCCACCAGGTAAAACGCGATGAAACCGCATACCGCCGCGATCGGCTCGCCGGTCATCTCGGTCGCGTAGGGAAACACGATCGTCGCGAATGCCAGGATCAGCGCGAGCGCCACCGCGCGCCCGGGCGGGGCACCGACGAAAAGCGCGAAGCGATTCATCATCACGCACATGATCGCGACCAGCAGCCCGGTCGAGAACACGATCGTCAGGTATGTAGCGAGCGCCCAGTAGAGCGCTTCATTCCGGCTCGCGAGCGGGCTCAGCGCGTTGGCGAAAACCACCCACGCCGGCAAGCCGGTCAGTCCACCGCCGGGCGCTTTTACCGAATAGAGATGCGAGCCGCCGGCCAGCCCCACCGAAACGATGTCGGCGGTGTTGTATCCGCAATAGCCGTCGACCCACAGAGTGCGGCGCTCGGCGATCGCGCGCATCAGGTCGAAGCGGGCGCCGGTTCCATGATCCGAGGCCTGGTAGAAATACGCGAAGCTGAAAAACGTGAGCACGAAGAGCGCGATCTCGATTCGCCGATCGGAGCGATATTCTCCACTGACCGGCGCGCCACTCGGCGCCATATTTCGAATCGCGCCGCCGATCCTGCGGAAGGTTTCCGCCGTGGGAAATTTTTGCGGAAATTGCCGCCACGCAACGAACCCGATCACGATAATCGCGATCAGGATCTCCAGCAGGACCGCGAGCGAGCTTCCGCCAGATGACGATGAGCTGGCTGCCGCCGCGCCCTGCTGCGATGCTCCCAGCGGATGGCGAATCGTGTCGAGATCGTACTTGAAAGCGCCGTCAGCATTGGCGGGAGGAGCGTCGACCTTAACCGCTTGCAGATCGCGGCAAAAGGCTTTGCCGGTGTTCAACGAGGCGAATCCACCGAGACGGCAACCCAGGACCACGTCCGCGCCCGGGTCACCCACCTTCAGATAGAAGCCGACGGTCTGCCAATTGGTGGTGCCGCGCAGATGGGGCGAGGTGATGCCATCTTCGAGCACGCTGATATTCGCGCCGCTGCTGTTTGCTGGAATCCCTTCCGCCCGGATGCTCGCCGTGAAGTGGTACCATCCGGGACCGACATGGACAGTCTGTGCCCAGTAGGCGTCGTTGGGTTTCGCGCTGGATACTTCCAATTCCGCGGGCGCGTTCGGCGGATGATTCCAGTGATAAGTGGTGAACTCCGGCCCGTTCTGCCAGGCGGCCGTCTTCCACTTGTCGGGCAAATTGCCTGAGCCTTGCGCCAGGTTGCCGTTCTGAATCGCGTTGGCCTGGGAGTCCGCCAGTGCGCGGGGTACAAACGCGAGAACCGCGGAGGCCAGTATCGCGATCAAAGCGATTGCTCTAATCGCATTCCACCCTAAAATCGGATCCTGACTGAAAAACCATAGACGTGTCGGGCGTCGCGCGCACGACGGCGACTGGTGTTCTCTCGGCACGATCGGCATCGTATCAGATGATGCTGAAAACGAGCGTCGGGCACAAACCGCGCAAGGCGTCGGCGACGATCGCTCGGCCCTTGAACGCGATGCTCGCGGATGACAATTTGCGTATGGCATTTTGTGGGGTGGTATTTGAATCGATTGCTAGCCACGGTTCGATCATAAGCGATGTCCTGGGGTAATCGGCGCTGATGATTCTTACTGCCGCGGCCTCGAGGGCGGTTCGCGTCGTCGTATTGGCGATCCTCTGCCTTTTCGCAATTGGCGCGAGCGCCCGCGCCGATGACAGCGTCGTGCTCAATGGCGATCTGGCCAAGGGATCGGGGAACCGCCCGGACCATTGGAAGACCGACGCGTGGAAAAACGAGTCTTCCTTTTCTACCTACACCTGGACCCACAATCCGGGCGCGCCGGCGGAGCTCGAAATTTCAAGCGTGCAGCCGAACGATGCGCGGTGGGCCCAATCGCTGCATCTCGGCCCCGGATGGTACCATTTCACGGCTGAGATCCGCGCCGAAGGAGTCGGGGAAAACCCGAACACGGGCGGCGCCTGCCTGAGCGTGCTGGAGGACGGCATCGTCTCGCAGCAGCTTCGCGGCACCACCAACTGGCAGAACGTCGGATTCTATTTGAAGGTTGGCCAAGCGAGCGCGGACGTCCAGATTGCGTGCCGCCTCGGCGGTTTCGCCTCGTTGAACACCGGCAAAGTCTTCTGTCGCAATCTGCAGGGCGTCAAGGTGGCGGAAGCTTTCGCAGGCGCAACGACCTACGACCTCGACCAGATTCGCGGGATCGCGCCGGCGCCGGCGAAAGCCGCCGCGTCTCACGCTTCGAACGCGGGACTGATGATTTTGATCGCGCTCGCGACACTGCTCGTGGTCGGCCTGATCGAAGGACGCAGAATCCTCGATGCGTTCTCCAGTGTCGGAGCACCTAAGCCGCGTCCTTCGCGGCCGCGTCGCGAGTTTACCTCTGAATCCCATTTCGAGCCCGTCGAAACCGCACGCGAAGAAGAGCTTTACGAACAACCTCCCCCACCGGAAGAAGAACTCCCAGACGAAGAGATCCTCGAAGAGGAAGAAGAGCCGCCCGAGGAACCTGCAGCCCCGCGAGCGTACAAACTGCCGAGCTATCTGCCAACGGTGGTCGTTACGATCGCGGTGTTGTTCGTCGTCCTGCTCGCGATTCGCCGGCTGGATGGCACCAATCATACGCTGAATATCGCGGAAGGTTTGCGCGGAATCGGCAGAGTACTACCCGACACCGGCTTCGCGGCTTTGAAGCTCTGGTTATTTTGGGCGCTCAGCACCGCAGTGGTAGCGGGGCTGCTACTACAGTTCGCTCCGCAGATGGAGCTTTTCGACGTGATCCTCGCGGGAGCGGCCGGAGTCTGGGTGATCGCCTGCGTTCTCGGCCAGTTGCTTGGACCGATCCATTTGTTCCGACCGCTCACGATCTGGCTCCTGGTCGCCGCCGGAATTTACCAGATATGGCGCGATCCGCCGCGCCTGCAATGGGCGCCGCTTACGATCGGTAAGAAGCTCGGGCTGCTGGCCGTCGGCCTGATGTCAATCGCGATGCTTCCGCTGCAACTCGGCTCGCCGGTCTCGCCCTACATGGACGTGCTGTCCTACCCGGCGTCGGTTCAGCGGATTCTTTCCTTCGGCGTTTATCTGCCGTTCGACAACGATCCGTTTGGATGTTGGGGGCCGCGCACGCAAACCCCCGGCCTCGAATTGTTTTTCGCGACGATCGCGATGGCGAGTCACGTCAGGCTCGGGGTGCTGGCGCAGAGCGGGCTGACGGTGCCGATGATGGCGCTGTTAATCCTCGCCACCTACCGGCTCGGAGCGACGCTCGCCAACGATACCGCCGGCGGCATGGCCGCACTCTTCCTGTTCTTCACCACGATCTTCCGACGCTCGACCGGGATGCGCGGAACCGCCGTCGATTTCGCGCTGGTGGCGTTGGGGCTGGCGTTTTTTCTCGACCGCCGCCGCAGCCGAGATCTGATGGCGATCGGCGCGCTCATCATCGGAACTTCGATCATCGTGCACGCGATCGACGGCGGGTTGGGATTGATGGTCGCCGGATTGGGCGTGCTGTTATGGCTCGGCGAGCGCGATTGGGAGCGGTTCATAACCGGCCTTTTGTGCCTGGCTGGCGCGATCCTGTTTGCGGTGCCGGAATTCGCGATCGGGCTGGCGAGGCCGCTGCATTATCCGATATTGCCGTTCGCGCAGATTGCGGGCGCTGTCGTGATCGTCTGGTCCGCCTTCGGGATGAGCGAGCGCGCCGAGACTCAGCCGTCGTGGATTGGAACATGGCCGAACAAGGTGCTGGTGATCCTGCTGATGGCAGCGATCATGTACGTCTTCGCCACGACGCGCGATTCGCTGTTCGAGCAACTGATGGGGCAGTTCCCGATCCTGTTCATGCTCGCTTTCGCTGGATTGGTGCTGTGGGCCGCGCTCGAAGGGCCTTTGGCGTCGTCGAACGGAGCTGGAATCATCGCCTTCGCATTTTTGATCGCGGTGATTCTTCCGGGCATTCTCCGCGAGCTGGCGGAACTGGGGGTCGGTGAAGCCTTCAGCTCGGGAGTGAACGATATCGGCTACAAGCTCGAAGAATACTGGTGCCCCTACTTCCTGGTTTTCCCCGCCGCGATTCCGTTCGCTCTGCTCTACGGACTCAGGCGGCGCACCCGTCTGGTCGCGGTGCTCGCTTTGCTCGTGCTGCTGATTTATCCGTGGTATCTGCGCTCGAACGTCAGCGACGATTACACCGAGCATTCGATTTCCGAAGAATGGTCGATCGGCTTTGGCACCGCCGCAGGCGGATTCTGGTTCCTGACCCATAATCCGCGATGGACGATGGGGCCGGCGGATTTCGCGCTGGTCGATTTTCTGCGCGGCGAGCAGGCGGCAGGACGTATCACCACCGACACCCACATCCTTCATATAGCGCGCAACGCCAACGTCACCGGCGACTTCAACCACTTCGCGGTTTTCACCGGCATCAACGACGACCCGATGCTGTACGATATCCCGGCAACCGATGTCGGGTGGTTTGCGGGCGGCCGGGTCAGGCCGATGGACGAGCTGCACGAGGCCTTGGCCAAGCATCCCGCGTACATCCTGGAGCAAGTACCCCCGCCGTCGTGGATGAAGCAGCCGCCCGACGGTTACGAGGAAGTATTTCATCAGGATTCGCTGCGGCTGTTTCGGCGCAAAGTCTCTTAAAACCGCGATGCCGTCAGTGTTATTGTACAGCGGGTCGCCGGATCGAAAATGGATGTTCGGTTTGAGGGAAACTCGACGATGAACAGAGCCACCGCAGCACCGCTTCCAGCCAGCTACGGTGCATTGAACCTGGATAACATCTGTTCGTTTATCAGGGCTCGGCGCGTCGCCATCGCTGGTTCGATTTCTTTCCTGGTCGTCACGATAATTTACCTTCGCACCATGATGCCCGGGCCGGCGTTCATGGACACTGGCGAGTTTCAAACCGTAACCTACGTCCTGGGCGTCGCGCATCCAACCGGCTATCCGCTTTACACTATCGTCGGCAAAATTTTTGGCACGATAATCCCAATAGGCTCGTGGGCCTACCGGATGAATCTGCTGTCGGTGTTGTCGGTCGCGGCGGCCGCTTCGCTGCTCACCTGGCTCGCGCTGCGCTACCGGGTTTCGCCGCTGGTAGCGGTGATCGGCGCACTCGGATTCGCTTTCTCGCTCAACACCTGGCGAGCCGGCGGCCATGCCGATCCTTACACGCTGACGGTCATGATCGGCGCGGCGCTGTGGGTCATGGCGATCAAGTGGGCGGACACCGGGCAGCGACGGTGGCTGTGGAGCATTGCGTTTCTTTCCGGAATCGGGTTGGGCAGCGCCGGCGTGCTGTCGATGGAACTGCCGGCGATCATCCTGTTCGTGGTTATTGCTCAACCGCGCAAATTCCTGTGGCCTCCTACCATGATCGTGGCGGGACTCCTCGGCATAATCGGCCTGGTCGGGATCTACTTGTATCTGCCGATACGCGGATCGATGCATCCGCCGCTCAATTACGGAAATACCTACACCTGGGCGGGATTTCAGTTCGTCGCACTGGGCGGCCAGGTCGGCGGAATAATCAACTATCTTACGTGGGAAGGTCTGCGAGTCTTCCTGCGCAATCTGCCCCAGGTGGTCGGATGGTACAGCGAATGGCTTAGTCCGGCCGGCCTGGCGCTGGTAACGTTGCTCGGTTTGATCGGCCTCGGCGCGCTGTTGATTCGCGATTGGCGGCTGGCTATATGCGCGACGCTCGGAATCGTGATTCCGGTCTATCCGACGTTGACGATGCCGATCAACGACACGACTCATTATGTGCTGATTTCCAACTGGCTGATATTTTTCCTGGCGGCTATCGGGATCGAGGTCTTGATAGTACGTCCACTGAGGAATCTCGAGTACGGCTCCTTCCGCCAGGCATTATCGCCGGTAGTTTTCGGGCTCTTGCTGTGGCTGCCATTCGGCCTCGCCAGGATGAACTGGGCCGCCGCTGACATGCACGATTACCATGACGCCGAACTGCTCGCGCGGGCGGTATTCGCGCACGTCAAGCCGCACTCGGTGATCTTTTGCTGGTGGGGTCCGAGCAACGCGCTCTGGTACGCGCATTATGTGGAAGGTCTGGGTCCCGATGTAGAGATTTACGACGATAGCACCACGCTCGATCGCGGATGGGGCGGAGTCACGCCGGCTATCGGTCATTTCTATCCCGAGCGTCCGGTTTACTCGCTGCCGGCAGGTGACCAGATAGAGGTTATCGGGAAAAAATATAAACTTCGGATGATTTCCGATATTGGGGTTTTCGGGCAGACGATGTATGAGGTCGTGGGGCGCACCGGCACGCCGCCAGCGCAGACTCCTAATCAGCGGTGAGCTCGTTTCTTAGTGATCAGGTCCGTTCGATCCGCAACCTGACTGCGCTCCAACGCGAAGCTGTTTGGGTTGCGCTCGGCTCGCTCGCGTTCGCGTTGATTTTCTGCTGGCCGATCCTGCCCCACCTCGGAACCTTCGGCGCATTCCACGATTGGGAGTTCACCACTGAACTCCACTGGGTGCCCTACTACACAGTCTGGCGTTACCATCAGTTCCCGTTATGGAATCCGTACAAATGCGGCGGGATGCCGATGTTCGGCAATCCTCAATCGCGAGTACTCACTCCGTTTTTTCTGCTGCATCTGCTGGTCGGACCGGTACTCGGGCTTCAACTTGAGGTGATATTGCATCTGGCGCTGGCTTTCGCCGGCGGCTATGTGCTTGGCCGCGTGATGGGGCTGCGGCCTCTGGCTTGCATCGTCTGCGCCTCGGTCTTCCCCACCAGCTCATGGTTCTTCCTGCATATCGGCGAAGGCCACACCGTATTTCTTCCCGCGACTTACCTTCCATGGATCGCGGCGTGTTTCTATATCGCGGTGAATCGGCGGAAACTTTTCCCCGCAGCACTTTGCGGTCTGCTGATCGCGCTAGTCTTCTGGGAGGGCGGCCTTTACCTCGCGGTCTTCGCCTGCATCTTGATTGCCTGCCTGGCGATACCGATGGTGCTAACGCGATTCAGTTTCTGGCCGCTGTGGTCATCGATCACGGCCGCGGTTTTCACCGCCGGCTTCGCCGCGATCAAGCTGCTGCCGACCGTCGACGTCTTCAAGATGTATCCGCGCGGCCCGATGGGCGGTGAAAGCAATCCCTGGTGGGTGCTGAAAATCTGCCTCTTCTCGCACTATCAAAGTATTTTACGCAACGGCCCGGGCTCGTTCGGCTTCCAAGAGTACGGCGCTTTCGTCTCGATTTTTTTCGTGGCGCTGGCGCTGCTCGGAGTGGTTTATGGATGGCGCCGGCCGCTTCCCTGGGTACTCGCCGCCGTGTTGTTCATTGAGATGGCGCGGGGTGACACCGGGCCTCATTCGCTTTGGGTAGTCATCCGGAGCGTGCCGGTCTTTTCCGGACTGGTTACGGCGATGCGTCTGCCGACGCGAATTCTAATACCCTTCGTTTTCACTCTATCCGCCCTCGCCGGCCTCGGCGCTGAGTTGCTTTGCGCGAAACTGGGGCGCGTGGGACCGTGGTTTGCCGGCGCGCTGCTCGCGTTCGGGATGATCGACGTCTGGATCGTCGGCCCGCCGAATCTCAAGCTGATCTTTCGTGATACGACGCCGACGCTCACGCGCGCGATGAACTTCCGCCAGATGCGGCAGCTCGGCGCCAAGTTCAACATGACTCATGTCGCCGAAGCGAACATGGGCGCGCTCGAATGCTACGAGTACACCGACATCTATACCAAGGCGGTCGGATACGATCAGGGCGGATACAAGGGCGAGCAATATCTGACCGGACCAGGGACACTGCAGCTTACCCGTTGGACGCCGAATGCGCTCAGCTTCGACGTCACGGTTTTCGGCCCGACCCAACTCATCGTGAATCAGAACTACGAACCCGGATGGCATCTGGCGCAAGGTACCGGCGAAGTTTCGTCGGACAACGGGCTAATCGCCATTCAACTTCCGACTGGTAAACAGCATCTTAAGCTGGTCTACCGCAGCAAATCATTCGACTACGGTCTCGCTATTTTCATACTGACATTGATTGCGTTGGTACTGCTGTGGCGATTCGAACGTCCGCGCGTCTGTGCTGATCCAGCGAATCCGCTGTGACCAGGCCTTATCGAAAGCTCGAGATCCTTGCAGTAACCGTC
>Ga0335078_10015536_pt1 | contig 11305 bp, 8 predicted proteins | sample Lox_Sample_32_FD_206711 | JGI IMG/M metagenome (GOLD analysis project Ga0335078, IMG submission 206711) | Soil microbial communities from Loxahatchee National Wildlife Refuge, Florida, United States - Lox_Sample_3.2 | ecosystem: Environmental > Terrestrial > Soil > Wetlands | place: USA: Florida...
GCATCCGCGCCGCGCCGTGCCGCTCGATCGCCGCGGCGAGTCCCGCGCCCGCGCCGTACCAGCCGGGCAGCATGTGACGGGTCTGCGTCCAGGCGAACACCCACGGCACCGGCAGCAGCGTTTCGATGCTGCGCACATCCTCCCGGTGCACCGGCCGTGAGCCCACCTGCATCCGCTCGATCACGTCGATCGGCGTCACCGCGCGGAAATAGTCACTGAAGTCGCTGTCGCCCTGGACGAGGCGCCGATAGGCCTCGCGGCTCGCCTCGGCCAGGGTGGCGGCGCATTCCAGGTGAGCCGGCGAGTCTTGCATCGCGCGGACATCGGGCGCCACCTGGCGCCCCGCCATGGTCGCGAAGGTGAGTGCGTTGAACGCGCGCTCCAGAGTCCGCATGGCGATCGGCCGCAGCGCATAGCCGTGCTTGACCGTCTCGCCCTGCTCGCGCACCCGCAGAATTCCGTTGAGCGTCCCCGCGGGGGCGGATCTCACCAGCGCATCGATCCGGCCGCCGCCGCGGGCGATGCTGCCGCCGCGGGCGTGGAACACCAGGTATTGCTCGGCCTCGGCCGCGGGCTTCTGCGCGAGCGCGCGTTGCGCCTGGTGGATCGCGAAGCGCGAGGCGCACAGTCCCGCCTCCTTGTTGCTGTCCGAGTAGCCGAGCAGCACGCACTGACGGCGCTCGTGCGCCTCGAGGTGCCGCCGATACACGGGCTCGGCGAGGAGCTCCCGCAGCGTCTCGCCGCAGTGCTGCAGCGCCTCGAGCGACTCGAACTGCGGCGCGATGTCGAGCGCCACCTGACCGGTGCGCTTGTCGTACACCGATGCCCAGCGGGCAAGCGTCAGAGCGGCGAGAACATCGTCCGCGCCACGCGCTCCGCTCACGATGAAATAGCCCACGGCGGCGGGTCCGTAGCGGTGTCGCGCCTGCGCGAACGCCTCGAAGGCGGCGAGGTTGCGCTTGCCGAGAGCATCGAGATCGACACGCGGACCGGCATCCTTCTGCAGGATGTCCGCGAGCAGGCGCCGTCGCTCGGCCGGCGCCCGTCCGACCCAGGCGGGATCGTCGTTGCCACGCGCGATGACCTCGTGCAGCACGCGCGCGTGTTGGCGCACATCGAGGCTCGCCAGGTGAAAGCCGAAGGTGTCGATGCGGCGCAGGAGCCTGCGGATGTAGAAGAGGCCGGCGTTGGCGCCCTTGTTGGCGAGAAGACTCGCCGCGATGAGCTGCACGTCGTCGCGGAACTGCCGCGCGCTCTCGTACCCGTTCGCGCGCCCCTCGTAGGTGAGCCGCAGCCGCTCGCTGATCTGCGCGAGAAACACGCGGTAGGGCATGCGGTCGTGGCGGGCGGGGGTCTGGCTGCGCGCGCTCGGCGCGAGCGTCATGTAATCCTCCACCCTTTGGGTCAGCTCCGCGGAGACGGCGATGCGTCCGGCGCTCTGCGAGAGACGCAGGGAGAGCTTGCGACAGTCCTCGAAGTAGCTGTTGAGAATCACCTGCTGCTGCCGGGCGAGAGTCTCGCGCACGGTCTTGGCATGCACGTCCGGGTTGCCGTCCATGTCGCCCCCGACCCAGGAGCCGAAGCGCAGGATGGGCGGCAGCTCGATGGATTCGGCGGCAACGCCATAGTGCTTCTCGAGCGCCTGCGCGATCTCCTCGTAGAAAGCCGGCACCACGCGATAGAGGATCTCGATGAGATAGAAGAGGACCTGCTCGCGCTCATCGCCCACCGTCAGTCGCTCGCGCGGCAGCTCCTCGGTCTGCCAGGCGGTGGTGAGCTCGATGCGGATACTGCTCCAGAGATTGCGCGAGTCCTGCGGAGTGAGCATCGGGTCGAGCCGATCGAGAAGGTGCTGCGCGATCCGCTGTTGCTTGCGCAGCAGCGTGCGCCGCGTCGACTCCAGCGAGTGCGCGGCGAAGACGGGCTCGATCCGCAGGCTTGCCAGAAGCTGCAGCACCTGCTCGAGCGTGAGCCCGCGGGTGCGCAAGGTCGCGATGCCATCCTCCACGCCGGAGGGCTGAGGCCGGCCGCTGTCCTGGCGAAAGTATTCCCGGCGGCGACGGATGCGGTGCACCCTCTCGGCGAGGTTCACGGCCTGGAACCACATCGAAAATGCGCGTACCAGGTCGCGGGCGAGCGCCGGCGGACGGTCGCGGACCGAGGCGGCGAGCTCGAGCCGTGCCTCGCTGTCCCCTTCCCGGCGGCGGATCGCGGCCAGACGGTCGAGCTCCACCAGCTCGAAGAGCTGTCGGCCGCCCTGCTCGCGCAGGATCTCGCCGATGAGCATCCCGAGCGCGTGCACGTCCTCGCGCAGGGCGGCGTGTTTCGGGGGAAAGTGGATGTCGCTTCGGCTCACGGGAGCGGCGGATGGTACCAGGGTTGGGCTCGCTCAACCGGCCAGCAGGACGGACTCGGCGCGCTCGAGCTCCTCCGGTTGCCCATAGAGCACCACGACATCTCCGTCCCGCAGCACCGTATCGCCGGAGGGCTCGCGTCCGAGGATCCCCAGGCGGCGAATGCCGGTGAAGGTCACTCCGACACCGCGGCCGCGCACATCGCGCAGCGTGCGCCCGACCGCCCAGGCGCCCGGCGGCACGACCACGGACTTGATCTCCTCGCGGTACTCGTGACTCTCATCGAGCGGCCGCGCATCGCCGCGGCGGATGATGTTTCTCAGGACGGAGTAGCGGTGGCCGCGAATGTCGCCCATCGTGCGAACCACGCGCGAGACCGGAACGTGCAACAGCATCAACACGTGCGAGACCAGCATGAGACTCGCCTCGAAGGTCTCCGGCACGACATCCGTGGCGCCCGCGTCCTGCAGCTCCTTGATGCGGGCGTCGTCCTGAGTGCGCACCAGTACCGGCACGTCGGGGCGCATCCGCCGGATGCTGCGCAGGATCCCGACGGAGGTCCCCGGGTCCGAGAAGCTGATGACCACCACCGTCGCCGTGTCGAGACCCGCCTTGGCGAGGAGCGCCTCGTCGGCGGAGTCGCCGAAGATGACCGGATCGCCCGCCTGTCGCGCCGCGGCGATGCGGGTCGGATCGAGATCGAGCGCGATGTACTCGAACCCCTGCGATTCCAGCACGCGTGCCACGTTCTGTCCGACGCGGCCGAAACCGCAGAGAATCACGTGATCGCGTCGCCCGATATCGCCCGTCGCGGCGCTTTCGCGCTCGAAAGCGGTGCGCGGCGGCCCCGATTCCCGCAGCAGCAGCCGCGCGATCCGCTTGTTGTTGTTGAGAACGAGCGGACTCAGCATCATCGAGAGGACGATCGCGACCAGCAGCGGCTGGCCGAAGCTTTCCGGAATGAGGCCCGTCGCGAGCGCGATCGTGCCGAGCGCCACGCCGAACTCGCCGCCGATCGAGATCACGAGCCCGGTGCGCAGCGCCTTGAAGCGTGAGCCGGTGAAGGGGCGGCTGACGAGCGCGGCTACGGCGGTCTTGAGGACGAAGATGGCGGCCAGCCAATAAACCACGGCACCGAGCTCTCCGGCCAGGAGATGCACATCGAGCAGCATGCCGACGGAGACGAAGAAGAGCCCGAGCAGGATGTCGCGGAACGGCCGGATCACCGACTCGATCTGATGCCGGTACTCGGTTTCCGCGAGCATCATGCCGGCGAGGAACGCGCCGAGGCCCGGCGAGAGCCGTGCCAGGCTCGAAACCCAGGCCGCCGAGAGCACCACCAGCAGCACCGCGAGCGTGAACAGCTCGCGCAGTCGGCTGTGGGCCATCTCGCGAAAGAGCGGTCGCAGCAGCCAGCGGCCGGCAGCGAGCACTGCCGCCACGGCGAGCACGCCGCCGGCTACGGCCTCGAGGCTGGCGCTGAGCTCAAAGCGGGCAGGTCCCTCGCTGAGGGCCGAGGCGAGCGCCAGGAACGGGACGAACGCCAGGTCCTGGAAGAGGAGCATGCTGAAGGCCAGCCGTCCATGCGTACGGTTGAGCTCGGCGCGCTCGGTGAGCTGATGCAGGAGGATGGCGGTCGAGCTCATGGCGAGCGCGCCGCCAACGACCACGGCCGCCGGCCACGCAATGCCGCCGAGCCGCGCGAGCAGCGCGAACACCGCGGCGGTCGCGGCGACCTGGGCGCTTCCCAGCCCGAATACCTCGCGGCGCATGGCGATGAGCCGCGGCAGGGTGAACTCGAGGCCCAGGGTGAACAGCAGAAAGACCACCCCGAGCTCGGCGAGGGTCCGCGTCGCGGAGGTGCTGGCGACGACCGCAAGGGCGTGCGGTCCGAGCGCGAGCCCGACGATGAGATAGGCGATGGTCGTCGGCAGCGCCAGCCTCCGGGCCGCGGTGACGAGCAGCACGGAGGCGGCGAGGAGGATCAGGACCTGGCTGAGAGGCTGCATGGGCACATTTTATGTGCTCGCCACGCGGTCCGGCGGATCCTCGCGGGGGCGCAGCCGTGCGTCCCGGCCCTGGAGGGCCCGCCGCAGGCGGGTCCTCCGGGAAATTAAAGATGAAGGGGCGCCGAGGTCTGCGGCTGCCGATGAGCGGGCAGGTTGCCGCTCACACGCTCACTCAGCAGCAGAGGAGCGTCGAAGGGCAACTCCTCGTCCGCCACCTCGGGCATCGGTTGCCGTCCCTCGAGCAGCTCGAGCAGCGTGTCCCGCGCCCGCGCGACGCGGCTCTTGATCGTACCCACCGCGCATCCGCAGATCTCGGCGGCCTCCTCGTAGGAGAAGCCGCTGACGCTCACCAGGATGAGCGCCGTTCGCTGCCCCGGTGACAGGGAGGCGAGGGCACGATTCAAGTCGCGCAGCTCGAGCTTGCCGTCATGATCCGGCGGAACGCTGGGCTCCGGCAGCAGCTCGATGTCCATCCCCTGCGCCTCGAACTTGCTCCGCCGCAACTGCGAGTAGTGTTCGTTGCGCACGATGGTGAACAGCCACGCCTTGAGGTTGGTCCCTGGCTTGAAGCGCTGGATGTTGTTGATCGCGCGCATGAGCGCCTCCTGCACCAGGTCATCCGCGCGCACGCCGTCACGACAGAGCGAGCGGGCAAAGGTGTGAAGCTGAGGCACCAGAGCCACCATATCGTCGGTCACCATTTGCACCCCTTCCCCGGCCCCGTGGAGGGGCTCGATTCGAGTTTCACTGCACATGCGGGCAAGTTACTTGCTGCGGGCCGCCGCTGAAGTCGGCAAGGGTGCGGAACGAACGGGGGTTGTCTCCCAAGCTCGTGTCGGACGATTCCTACCGCGGCTGCCGGGGTGTTGCCGCGGACCGACGGTCGGAAGGCTCCTACACCCTCATCGGAAGCCCATCGGCGCGTCGACCGGAGGCCACCGATGGCGTGCGCCGCGGCGCGGAGCGACCATCCCCCATCCTGCCAAACGCCTGCAACATGGAGCAGTCATGTCAGAAGCAGCGACAATCATCGAGAGACTCAAGCGATCCTCGCGCATGGCGCAGGCGGCGCGTATGCCCATGGCCGCGGCGGCGGCGAGCGTGCTGGCCGCCGTGCCGCTGAGCGGCTGCGCAAGTCACCCGCCGCCGAAGCCCACGGCGCAACTCGTGCGCGCGAGCACCCTGATCACGGTGGCGGAAAACGACGAGGCGCAGCGGTACGCCGCCGCGGACCTGCAGCGCGCTCGCGACGAGCTGAGCGATGCGAAGACGGCGGAAGCCGACCACCAGTACGGACGGGCGCGCGCACTGGCGGAGAACGCAGCCGCGGATGCGGATCTGGCGAGCGCCCGCGCGGCGAGCGGCAAGGCGCAGGCGTCCTCGCAGCAGATTCGTCGCAGCCTGGACACGCTGAGGCAACAGCTGCAGCAGCAGAGCCCGACACCTTCGGACAACAACGGCCCGGGGACGAGCGGCCCCGGCCCGGATCATCGCTAGGAGCGCACAGTGAGACAGCCCACGATATATTTAGCGGTCATTGCCGCTTCAGGAGCTCTGCTCGCCGGCTGCGCAGCGACCCCGCGCAGCACCCCCGAGCTCACGAAGGCCCGGAATGCGGTGCAGACACTCTCGTCGCAACCGCAGGCCCTGCAGGCCGCCGGCCCTGACCTGAGAACTGCGCAGTCGGACCTGAAGCGCGCCGATGGCGCGCTGCACGCCGGCGCGCCCACGGACGAGGTGAACCATCTGGCGTATCTCGCGCTGCGGCATGCCCAGGCGGGGGAGGCGAGAGTCGATGCCGCGCAGTCGCAGGCCTACGTCGCGCGGGCGACGCAGGAGCGGCAGCAGCTGTTGCTGCGCTCGGAGAGACAGCGGGCCGTGACGGCGCAGCAGCAGGCACAAAGTGAGCAGCAGCAGGCGCAGCAGGCCCAGGAGGAGGCGCAGCGGGCGCGTGCCCAGGCGCAGCAGGCGCAGCAGCAGCTGGCGAACCAGAGACAGCGGTACAAGCAGCTGCAGAAGCAGGAGCTCGGGGCGCGACAGACCGATCAGGGAATGGTCGTCAGCCTGAGCAACGTGCTCTTCAGCACCGGCAAGGCGACTCTGCAGCCTGGGGCTCATCTGCAGCTCGATCGGTTGGCGGATTATCTCAAGAGTCATCCCAAGCAGCGGGTGCTGATCGAAGGTAACACCGACAGCACCGGAACCGCCGCATCGAACCAGACGCTCTCGGCTGCGCGGGCGCAGGCCGTTGCGCAGGCGCTTCGGTTGCGCGGCGTGTCTTCGGACCAGTATCAGACGATCGGGCTCGGCGAGGCGTACCCGGTCGCCTCGAATGACACCGCGGCGGGACGTCAGCAGAACCGCCGCGTGGACGTGGTGTTCTCCAACGCCTCCGGTCAGTTCTCCGAGGCGGCACTTTCCCGCAAGGGCGCGAGCCGGCAGTGATGGCGACAAAATCCGCACGGAGCAGACATGTGGCCGGCCGGCGGGGCGCCGACGACGTCCGCGGGTCCGGGCACGAGGAACCCTACGAGCCCTCCGAGGGCTACGAGCCGTTCGAGCCCGGACATCCCCGTGAGGAGGGCACGCGCTTCGGTTTCGGTCCGCCGCCGCGATACGTGAGGATATCTCGGAGCGGCTGATGGAGGCGCGCGGCCGGCTGCGGGCTTGGTGCCGATTGGCCTAAGCCCGGCGGAAATCCACGGCGGGCAGCTGCATCGAGCGCCGGTACTTGGTCACCGTGCGCCGCGCCACCTTGACGCCCCGGTCGGCGAGGAGCTCGGTGAGCTGCACGTCGGAGAGAGGGTTGCGCCGGTCCTCGGCGGCGATGAATTCACGCAGCAGGGCGCGAATCGCGGTCGCGGAGCAGGAGCCGCCGCTCGTGGTGGCGAGCTGGCGGGAGAAGAAGCGCTTGAAGGCCACCACGCCACGCGGCGTCGCCATGAATTTGTGGCTGGTGGCCCGCGAGACCGTCGACTCGTGCAGGCCCAGCTCATCGGCAATCTCGCGCAGCGTGAGCGGGCGCATCGCGAGGTCGCCATACTCGAAGAAATTCCGCTGGCGAGCGACGACGGCCTCGGCCACGCGCTGAATCGTCAGGAAGCGCTGTTCGAGATTGCGCACCAGCCAGCGCGCCTCCTGCAGGTGCTGGGCGAGGAGCGCGGTTTCGCCGTCGCGCGCCTGACGGAAGTAATCGGCGTACTGTTGATTGACGCGGATGCGCGGATAGATGGCGGAGTTGACCGTCACGAGCCAGCGCTTCTTCTCCTTGCGCACGATCACGTCCGGCACGATCGCCCGCGGCTCGAAAGTGCCGACCTTGGACCCGGGCCGTGGATCGAGGCTGCGAATCAACTCCATGGCGAGGCGCAGCTCCTCTTCCGAGCAGCCGAGCGCGTCGAGCAGGCGGGTGGTGTCTCTCGCCGCCATCATCGAGAGTCTGTTCTGCACGACCTCGAGGGCGATGCTCCGTCCGGCCGTGTCGCGATCCATGGCCTCGAGTTGCAGCGCCAGGCACTCCCCGAGATCGCGCGCCGCGATTCCGCTCGGCTCGAGCGTCTGTACGATGCGCAGCGCCGTCTCGATCTCTCCGGGTGCCGCGCCCGGTGCGAGCGCCGCCACCTCCTCGATCGGCAGACGCAGGAATCCATCGTCGTCGAGCGCATCGATGAGGAGGTTCGCGAGCACATGGTCGCGCTCCCCGAGTCCGAGGAGCAGCAACTGCTCACGCAGCGAGTCATGCAGAGTGGAGGGCGAGGCGGTCCACTCCGTCCAGTCGGGCGTCTCCTCGCCGCTGCCGCCGCCGGTTCTGCCGCTCAAGGAGAAGTCGAGATCGGCGCGGGGATCCTCGTCGGCGGTTTCTTCGCTCTCGGCGCGCTGATCGGAGGACTCCGCCGATTCCACGCTCTCCTCGAGGAACGGATTTTGCGCGATGGCCTGGTGCAGTTCTTGCACGCATTCCAGAGCGGAAAGCTGGAGCAGCTTCACCGACTGCTGCAGCCGGGGTGTCAGCGTGAGCTGCTGCTTCAGGCGCAGTCCCATTATGGCGTTGGACATTCGAGGAACCCTCTCTTACCAGTCATCAGCGCCCCCGCCTCGGTGGCCTGGCCAGGCAGGGACGCCGAGCGTGCCGCCAGGGAGAACTTGCAAGGGCGTGTAAGAACGCCCATTGCGCCGAGCCCTGGCTCAAACTCCCCTACCAGCGACATGACATCAATTCACGACGACGATCCCGGTTCCCGCTCAGCCGCGAAGCCCGCACCCCCGCGGCAGCCGCGCTCGCCGTCGGTCGATTGGGAACGTCTCACGAACCGCAAGGATGAGCTGGAGGCGGTCCTCGCCGCCGGCCGGATCGGCTACTGTCGGCTGCGCGGCAGCGATCGAACCATCGAAGCCAACTCGCAATTCAAAGCGGAATGGGGCTGGCCGCCGGATGAGCAGCCGTTGTGGCAGGCCGTGGAGTCGCGCGTGCACCCGGAGGATCGCGGCCGCTTCGCCGCAGCGACGCGCGAGGCGCTCGCGGGCGCGGCTTCGCTCGATCTCAGCGTGCGTGTGCAGCCGTTGGCAGGCGAGACGCGTTGGATCGCCTTGCGCGGCTGCCTCAAAAGAGGCGCCGATCAGGAGGAGTCCGCGGACCTGCTGATCACCTCGCGCAACGTGACGAGCGAGCGCCGCGCTTCCGAAGGCGCGCTCGACGAACGCACGCAGGTGCTCGCGCGCGAGCGGCGCTCGCGCGAAGCCGCCGAGGCCGCCAATCGCTCCAAGGACGAGTTTCTCTCGGTCATCTCGCACGAGCTGCGCTCCCCCCTCAACGCGATCCTCGGCTGGAGTCGCATACTCGCGCTCAAGTGCCGCGATGACCCGGACGTCGCTGCCATCACCCCGCGCATCGAGCAGAGCGCAAGGGCGCAGTTGAAGATGGTGAATGACCTGCTCGATCTGGGCCGCGTGAGTACCGGTAAGCTCAAGGTCGAGCCGCGAGCCATGCACCTTGCGCGGGTCGCGCGGCTCGCGATCGACGGCGCTCGGCCGGCCGCGGCGACCAAAGGGATCGAGATCGCGGCCGATTTCGCCCCGGGCGCGGGCGAGCTCTACGCGGATCCGGATCGTCTGCAGCAGGCGGTCGGCAATCTCGTGGCCAATGCCGTGAAGTTCACCGCACCCGGCGGCCGCATCACCGTCGCCGTGCGGGAGGAGGGCGGATACACCGAGCTCACCGTCGAGGACACGGGCCAGGGAATCGCGCCGGAGCTGCTCCCTCACATATTCGATCGCTTCCGGCAGGGCGACAACTCGAGCACCCGCCAGTCCTCGGGCCTCGGGCTCGGGCTGACGCTGGTGCGCGAGATCGTCACCCTGCATGGAGGCTCTGTTTGCGCCCACAGCGAGGGGTCGGGCGCGGGAGCGATCTTCACGGTGCGTTTGCCCACCGCGCGGCCCTGGGCCGAAGCCGATGGGCCGGTGGGCGGCTCCGAGCCCGGACGGCCCGAGCAGCCGCAAACCCTGGAAGGGCTTTCCATCCTGGTGGTGGATGATGAGCTGGAAGCCCGCACGGTGGTGGCGGAGGCGCTGCGGCTCGAAGGCGCCGCCGTCACGGTCACCGACTCCGCCCCCTCCGCGCTACACCGGCTGCAGGCGCCAGGCGCGCATTTCGACATCATGGTCACCGATATCGGCATGCCGGTGGAGGACGGCTACTCGCTGGTGCGCAAATTGCGTGCGAGCCAGGCAGGTCGACGCATGCTGGCCATCGCGGTGACCGGCTACGCCTCGCGCGGCGATGTGGCGGCGGCGATGGATGCGGGTTTCGACCTGCACGTACCGAAGCCCGTCGACTTCGAAACCTTCGTGCCGCTGGTGCGGCGGCTCGCGATATGGCGCCGCTCCGAGCACGCACCGCGCGAGCCGGTCAGCGACTAGATCCTCAAATCCCCGATTGCCAGGTGCTCGGCATACCGGCGGCCTCGATCGCCTGCTCGATGGTGAGACACGCCGCGCGCGCCTCCGGCTGCGCCCGCAGGCTACGGGCGATGGAGTTGAGGAAGGTGCACATGAGCGCAGTGTTGGGATGTGGGGAGCGGAGCTGCTCCTCCACCCGATCGATGAGCTCGATCAGATCCTCCTGATCGCACCGCGGAAACGTCATCCCGGTCACCGCGTTCTGTACGGAGAGCAGCGCGTGGTGTATGGCGGCTTGCTGCTCCCCATTCATCATCATTTGATGCATTGGTGCCCCCTCCGCGATCGCCGATGGACCCGGAATCTGAACCCTTTCGCCGGGCATTTCAATGCAGGGATGGAGACAAAAAAAGAGCGGGCTGGTCGCACCACAGCCCGCCAAACGGGGGGTCAGCCCCCCTTTTGCAAGCCACGTGCCAAGGGCTCCCGGGCTCCGCGCGGGCCGCGGAGCGGCGCGAGGTCGCCGCAGCGCTGTAAAAGCTACAGCACCGGAAAATTGTGCAGCCAAGCCGAGGCGCGAGCCTCTCCAGCGGAGGGTTCGACCTGGCACGTCTCCTGCTTATCGACTCGCCCGGTCTCTGGCGCCCCTCCCGCGTCAGCGGGACTCCGAGGGTCCGAGGGTAAAGCGCATGAACGAGAAGTACACGATAGCCGCGCTGCGGGAGCTCATCTGCGTTCGCCGCGACAGCGAACAGGCGCTGAGACTGTGTGCCGAATCGGTGGGTGCGGGCTCCTTGGGAGGGCTCTGCGAGCAGGGCGCCGCCGAATGCGCCGCTGCGGTTCGCGAGCTGGAGGCCTGGGTCGACCGGCTGGGGGGCGAGCGGCAGGCTCGCGCAGCGGTCGGCGGGTTTTGGCGAAGCGGCTGGGCGGGTCTGCGCGCCGCTCTTGCGTGCGACGAGGATGAAGCTATTCTCGATGCGTGCGAGCGCGGCGAGAGCTGGATCCTGGAGGCGTATCGCAATGCGCTGGACGATAATCTCCCCG
>Ga0335078_10015538_pt1 | contig 11303 bp, 9 predicted proteins | sample Lox_Sample_32_FD_206711 | JGI IMG/M metagenome (GOLD analysis project Ga0335078, IMG submission 206711) | Soil microbial communities from Loxahatchee National Wildlife Refuge, Florida, United States - Lox_Sample_3.2 | ecosystem: Environmental > Terrestrial > Soil > Wetlands | place: USA: Florida...
GTTCCGGGGTTCTATAAGCGGAGCATCGCGGAGCGCCGGGCCTTCGTCCGCGAGTGGGGAGGTCTCTCCGAGGAAGAGGCCCGGGCGTACGAGTTCCCGCCCGGCCTCGACCCCGCCGCGGTCGACCGGATGATCGAGAACGTGATCGGAGTGATGCCGCTCCCCCTCGGCATTGCGACGAACTTCCGGATCAACGGACGAGATTACTTGGTCCCGATGGCGATCGAGGAACCGAGCGTCGTAGCCGCCGCCTCCAACGCGGCGAAGGTGGCCCGTGCGGCGGGCGGGTTCACGGCCCAAACGACCGCCCCGATCATGATCGGCCAGGTCCAGATCCTGGACGTTCCCGACCCCGCGGCCGCGCGTCTGCGGATCCTGCATCACCGAGACGAGCTCCTGGAAGCGGCGAACGCCAAGGACCCGGTCCTCGTGAAATTCGGGGGCGGGGCGAAGGACCTCGAGGTCCGCATCGTTCCTTCGACGCGCGGCACCATGGTGATCGCGCACCTCCTGGTCGACGCGCGCGACGCCGGAGGGATGAACGCGGTCAACACGATGTGCGAGGCGCTCGCCCCCGAGTTCGCGAAGCTCTCGGGAGGCCGCGTCGTCCTTCGGATCATCTCGAACCTTGCGGTCCACCGTCTCGCCCGGGCCCATGCGGTCTTCCCGGCCGAGCTGCTTCGGACGGACACGGCCACCGGGCCCGAGGTCGTGGATGCGATCCTGGACGCCTACGCCTTCGCGGTCGCCGACCCATTCCGCTGCGCGACCCACAACAAGGGGATCATGAACGGGATCTCCGCGGTCGTGGTCGCGACCGGCAACGACTTCCGGGCCATCGAGAGCGGGGCGCACACGTACGCCGCTTGGAGAGCGGCGGACGGGGGTCATGTCGTGCGGCCCCTCACGACCTACGAGAAGGACAAGGACGGCAACCTGGTCGGTACGATCGAGTTCCCGGCGCCGGTAGGGCTGATCGGCGGAGCGACCGCGGTCCATCCCACCGCGAAGGCGAACGTGAAGGTCCTCGGGGTAAAGTCGGCCCGTGAGCTCGGAGAGGTCCTCGCGTCGGTCGGGCTCGCTCAGAACTTCGCGGCGCTCCGAGCCCTCGCCACCGAGGGGATTCAGCGGGGGCACATGGAGCTGCACGCGCGCAACCTTGCGGTGAGCGCCGGTGCGACCCCGGACGAGGTCGACCGCGTCGTCGCCCAGCTCGTGAAGGACCACCAGGTCCGGTTCGACCGAGCGAAGGCGGTCATCGAGGAGTTGCGTCGCTCGCGATGAAGGTCGGCGTCCTCGCGCTCCAGGGCGATGTCCCGGAGCACATCCAAGCGCTGGCGGCCGTGCATCACGGCGACGAGATCGTCGCGGTCCGCGGACCTTCGGACCTCGAGGCGGTCGGCGCGCTGTTCATGCCGGGCGGGGAGTCGACGACCATCGCACGGCTCCTGGTCCAAGCCGGTCTCTGGAACCCGCTCGCCGACCGCGTGAAAGGGGGCTTACCGGTCCTCGCCACCTGCGCCGGCCTCATCCTCCTCGCTCGAGACCTGACGCCCGGTGCTGCCGGCATCGACCCGCCCACGCTCGGGGTGCTCGACGTGCGGGTACGGCGCAACGACTACGGAGCCCAGCGAGAATCGTTCGAGGCTCCGATCCGGGTCGATGGACTGAAGGGAGACCCGTTCCCCGGAGTTTTCATTCGCTCCCCCCGCATCCTCGCGGTCGGTCCCGAGTCGCTCCCCCTCGCGTGGCGCGGAGAGGAGGTCGTGGGGGTTCGGGCCGGTCCCGTTTGGGGCCTCGCATTCCACCCCGAGCTCTCGGGAGATCCGAGGGTCCACCAGCTCTTCCTCAACCAGGCTCACGTCTCCCAACGAGCGATCAAAGAGCGAGGACAACGAGGACGACGATCGCGACCGTAAGCGCCAACGCTCCGAAGAGCGCGAGGGTCCACCGCATCCGTCGGGACATTCCTTTCCAGGACCCGAACACGATCGGAACCGGACCCACGAGCACGAAGCCGCCGACCCCTCCTCCCGAATCCCGGGAAACGGGCGACGAAGGGTCCGGGGGGACCGGAGACTCCTCCCACGCCGAACCGGCCGTGAGCGAAAAGGGGAGGGAGAAGGCGCCGACGATGAGCAGAAGCACTCCGGCGAGAAACTCCGCCGAGCCGCCCGAAATGACGGGAAAGACCACGAACACCGCCACCCTTGCTCCTCCCTGGACGACACTCCCCGCGACGAGCGCGACCCCGGCGAGAAGGAGCACGGCGCTCATGACCAGCCCTGCGCGCATCCATCCCGGACCGCCGTGACCGTTCTTGCTCGTTGCGGTAGAGTTCAGTGGTACGTGTCAAAGAGATACGGCTCGAGCGGAAGTTCTCCGAGCGCCATGAGAAACTCGGGGGGCGTGAGGACCGGTCTCGGGTAGCTGTCGCTGTCGTCCAACGCGATGCGGGGGCACGCGGTGTTCACGTACGCGTCAAAGGCACGGCCGATCAGGTCGCGGCCGTCGAGGCGGTCGAACAGCAGGATCTCCGCCTCCCAGCCCTTCGCGCGAGCTCTCTCCTGGAGCGCGAGCGCGGTTGGGCTACGGTTCTGGCCGGCGAACGTCGACACCAGGATCCCCCACTTTCGAGCGGAGTGGACGCCGGCGACCACCAGCTGCCGCTTCCGGATCAACCCTTGCCGGTCGATCGGCGGTTCGAGCTTTTCTTGGAGCGGGTCGAGCGAGTAGACCGGGCGGTCGACCGCGAAGGCGAGTCCGAGCGGGTGGAACCTGCCGGTCCCCAGGAAAAGGAACGCGTCAACCTCTCGAGCGATCGCCTCGGCGCCGGTATAGTTGCATCCGAGGGCCTGCGCCGGGTACGCGAGACGACGGTCCCCTGCGCCCACCCGCGCCTGGAAACCCTGACGGGCGAGGGCCTCGCGAAGCGGGTCGACCAGGTCGAGATGCTGGATCGACGCGACCAGCCCGAGTCGGGAGGGGAGCTTGGCGCTCGCCACGATCTGAGCGAGCCTTTCCGCATCGCCTCCGGGTTCCCTCATCTCCACGAAGAACGTGTTTCTCGGGAGCGCAACGTTCGGGATCGGTGCGTGCCCGAGTACGATCGCGAGGTCCGCGTGACGGCCCTCTTCGCCGGAAGGGAAGTCGCACGCACCAAAACACGGCCGGGTCGCAAGTTCGACGGGGACGCCCGTTGCCTCGCGCAAACGGCCCGCCAGCTCGTGCGCGTTACGCACAAGGCCCGCAGGGACCTGTAGGATCGCCCGGTGCGGTGCCGCCGAACGGATCGCGTCCTCCAGCTCGGGCCCGACGCGAGCGAACACCCGAACCATGGCCGGGGGGTTCGTCGAGCTACGCGGGTCTTCCACCATCGGTGGAAAATCGGGGAGCGGGACTAAACGTTTGGGGAGCCGCGAGGGGAAGTCCGCCCACCCCGACCACAAGGACTTTTACCCTATACTACACCCGGGAGCGCGGCGACGGCCGGAGGGTCGAACGAGACATGGCCCTTGCGAAGTTGACGCCTCGGTCTTCCCCGCGTTCCCTAACGGTCCTTACGGTGGCGGCGATCGCCATCCTTCTTCTGGGGTCTTCGCTGGTTGTCTTCTCCCAGCCCCGCGGAGAGACGAGCTCGGTGGAACGCGCCCTCCCGACAAATGCTGCGAGGACCAGCGCACCCCCCGAAACCGGGCTGACCGCTCCCTACGGATGGGTCCACCCGGGCGGCTCAACGTTCCCGGCGGTCTCCTCGACCCTCGACCTGGTCGACAACCGCACCCTTCCGGGAGATCAACAGCCGGCGTCGCAGGACACGCCGCAAAGCGTGGTGTACGACCCCGCGAACGGAGACCTGTATGTCCGTGGCTACACCGGCGAATCCCTGACGGTAGTGAACGGCTCGTCGAATGCGGTCGTGGCGGAGATCGCCGTTCCCGAATCCCAGAATCCCGAGGGTCTGTCGTCCGCCCCCACGATCGTCCCGGTGGGGGGATCGGTCTACGTCGCGAACGAGGGGCCTAGCTCGAATATCTCCATCATCGACGGGACGACGAACAAGGTTTCGGGATCCATCACGGTCGCTGGCTCACCGGACGCCATCACCGACGACCCGGCCCTGGGCGAGCTGTTTGTCGCCATCTGGACCCTCCACGAGGTCGAGGTCGTGAACACGACGCACAACTCGGTCGTGACGACGATCCCGGTGGGATCCGACCCGTACGCGATGCTCTACGACCCGGCGGCCGAGCAGGTGTTCGTGGCGAACTGGGGGTCGCAGAACGTGTCGGTGATCGACCCTTCGCACAACAGGGTCATCGCCAACATCACGACCGGTACCGATCCAGTGGCCCTCGCTTTGGACACTCACGACGACTACGTGGACGTCGCGAACGACTACAACGGCGGGAAAGGAACGGTCACCATCATTCCGGCCCCCGCTAGTAGTTCCACCCACGGGTCCAATGTCACGGTGGGCAACGACCCCGACGCCCTCGCGTACGTAGCGAGCCCGGACCAATTATTCGTCGCGAACGGCGGCACGGCGAACGTCTCTGTCATCGACCAATCGAGCGGCTTGGTCGTGGCCAACCCCGCCGTGGGTGAAGCGCCCACCGCGGCGGTTTACGACCCTACTGGTCACGACGTGTACGTGCTCAACTCGGAGTCGCCGTCGTTCAACATCACGATCCTCGACCCGGCGACCGACAAGAGCGTCGGGAACGTCTCGATCGACAACTACTTCGCGTACGGTCTCGCCGTGGACACCGGCAATGGGAATGTCGTGGCGGTCAGCGAAGGTTCCTTCCTGGAGGCCGGCCCTCCACCGCATGCGCAGCCCAACGCGACCATCGTGAGCGGGTCGACCAACCGCGCCATCGCCTCGGTGCCGCTCGACGTGTATCCCGAAGGGATGACCTTCGATCCGTTCCTCAACGCGCTCATCGTCGCGGACCCGGGCGGAAACGACACGTACGTCGTGAACGCCACGTCCGGCCTCATCGGCGGGATCCGACCCGCCGCCCTCGAGCCGGAGCGCTCGGCGTTCGACAGCCTGAACAACGAACTCTACGTGCTCGACGACAACGACAGCTTCCCGTACGAGGGCGAGGTCACCATCCTCAACCCTCAGCTCCAGGAGGTCACGAACCTCACGATGTCGAACTCCATTCCCTCGGGCATCGCCTTCGACTCGGCGAACGGCAAGTTCTACGTCTCCGACGAGTACAGCGGTGACGTCTGGGTGTTCAACGGGTCGACCAATAAGTTCAACACGACGATTCCGCTCGCCGCATCCCACAATCTCGCCTCCGTGCTGTACGACCCCCACAACCAGGATCTGTACGTGGGAGATTCCACGTCCAGCGAGGTGTACGTCATCAACGGTACGAAGGACACCGTGATGGGAACGGTCCACGTCGGGCTCGAACCCTCGACCCTGGCCTTCGACTCCGAGAACAACACGATCTTCGTCGGGAACAGCGGTTCGGGCAACGTGAGCGTTATCGACGACGCTTCCAACACTCTCGTGAAGACGTTCACGCTCGCCGACCCCGGGGCCTTTGCCTATGACCCTGCGAACAACCTCCTCTTCAACGCCGAGTCGTTCGCCGGGGCCGTCCTCGCGATCAATGCGAGCACGTACCTCTCGGCCGGGCCCGCGATCTCGCTGGGATCCACCGTCTACCCGCACGGGATCACCTACGACCCGCAGAACCAGTTCCTCTACGTTTCGACGGAGTTTCAAGGGTCGATCTCGATCATCCCGGCGGCGACGTACAACGTCACGTTTGTCGAGTCGGGACTAACCCCCGGCACCTCCTGGAGCGTCACGCTCGCGGGCACCGAGAACTCTTCGGCGACCACGACCGTAGGCTTCGACGAACCGAACGGAGATTACCCGTTCACGGTCGGGTCAGTCACCGGCTACACTTCCAACGTGACCACGGGATCCGTTCCGGTTTCGGGCCACGACCGAACGGTGGAGGTCGGATTCACCCCCGTGACGACCTCGTATGCGGTCACGTTCGTGGAAACGGGCCTGCCGGCCTCCTCGCTGTGGAACGTCACCCTGGGAGGGGTTCAGAACCATTCGACCACGACGTCGATCGGATTCTCTGAGGTCAGCGGGACGTATTCGTTCTCCGTCGGGACGTACACGGGGTACGTCGCCAACAACTCGAGCGGCACCGTCCACGTGACGACATCGCCCGTTTCGGTCGACATCGGGTTCACGGCATTGAGCTCAACGTTCCCCGTGACCTTCGTCGAGAGCGGCCTTCCCGGGTCGACGCTCTGGAACGTCACCTTCCACGGGGGAACGAACAGTTCGACGACCTCGTCGATCGGGTTCCGTGCTCCGAACGGGAAGTGGCCGTTCACCGTCGGGGCGGTCTCGGGGTTTGTCGCGAACGCGACCTCGGGCAACGTTACCGTCGCGAGCGCCCCGCAGACCGTCCTGATCGGGTTCACCGCCGTGAGCCTCTACCCCGTGAACTTCACCGAGCAAGGTCTCCCGCTGTTCACCCACTGGACGCTCCACTTCGGAACGTCTCAGATCGGGACCTCGGACTCCTCGATCCTCTTCGACGAGCCGAGCGGAACGTACGACTGGTCGGTCGGAGCCGTCACGGGTTACTCCGCGAGCCCGAGTTCCGGCTCCGCCCACGTCCTCGGAGCGCCCTACTACCAGAACATCACGTTCACCGCCGGGTCGTCCGCCCTCTCGGTGCGGCTGGTCGCCGACCCCGCGACGATCTCTCTCGGAGCCACCTCGGTTCTCACGACGACGACCTCGGGAGGATCGCCCCCGTTCTCCTACGAATACGCGGACCTTCCGATGGGCTGCAGTACGTTGAACTCCTCGTCGCTCACCTGCACGCCGACCCAGTCGGGAACGTTCTCCGTCCTGGTGGCCGTCACGCAAGCCTCGGGAAGCCCCGTGGTCGCATCGACCACGCTCAACGTGACCGCGGCTTCGTCGAGCGGGGGGAGCCCCGCCAACTCGACCGGTAGCTGGCTCTGGATCGTCCTCGCGGTCGTGCTGGCCGTCGTGGTGGCGCTGGTCGTGTTCGTGTTCTGGCGCCGCCGGCGAGGGAGTCCCCCGCCCGCGGCGACGCCACCTCCCCCGCCCGGTTCCCCGCCTCCGTCCTGAGCGGCGGGGCTCACGGGCCGCTCGAGGAAACGCGCGCGATACCGCCGATGGGGGCCAAGGTCAATCCCGAGGCGAAGCCACGCGGGCCGCCAGTCGCCGAACGGCCGCCTGGTTGTCTTCGAAGTGAAGGCGCCGAACGGCGTCGTCGACGGAGACCCACTCGTACGCGTCGTGCTCGTCACTGAGTCGTGGCTCGAACGACCTTGGCACGCGCACCGCAAACGCATGGAGCCGCCAGACAACTCCCGCTTCGGTGGTGAATTCCACCTGCCAGTCGAGGTCGATCAACGCTTCTGGTCCCACGCGGAGCCCTGTCTCCTCGAAGAGTTCGCGGCAGAGCGCCGACGGATAGTCCGGGTCGGACGGCTCTACTTTGCCGCTCACCGGTACCCAGATCCGCCCTCGAGCGGGAGGCCGCCGGAAGATCAGTAGCTCGACCGGCAGGGCGGCGAACAGGTAGCCTTCGACGCACTCTTGGGCCACCGGTCCGCTCGTGGCGGTCACTACCTACCTGGACCGGGACAGGATCAGGAGGATCGCTTCGGCGGGGGCTCCCTTCGACTGGAAGAGCGCCTCGATCGCCTCCTCGCGCGAGACGTTCGCCTGTTCCATCACGAGCGTAACATCCTCTTCGGGTGGCCCGCTCGGGGCCGTCGGAGGTACGGGGGCCCCGACGGCCGCTCCCAAGGAAACCGCTGCGGCCGAACGAGGTCGGATATCCGGGTTCCCTACGACCTGGTAGGTTCGGACTCCCTGGACCGTGAGGATCGTGACCTCGGGCTCCTTGAAGACGTGGTCTTTCGTCTTCGTTCGGACGATCACTTCCTCGACGTCCGGCACCTCCTCGGTCGTCATCCCGAGGCGGCGCATCATCATCTGCATCTGTCGCGCGTTGCGAGGTCCTCCCGGTATCATGGACCCTCCTTCCTCCCCTACGGTTCGTCGGTGCCCGACACCGCGCGGAGCTTCGCCTCGAGGTCGGGGTCCTCGAACGTGGCGTCGTCCGCCTCGGGCGGAGTACCGCGACGTCGACCCCGCCCGCGCGGCACCTCGCTCGAGCGTCGGGTCTGCGCCGTCAGCTCCTCGAGGAGCCCCGCGACCCCCGCCATCAGGTTCCATCCGGTGTGCGACGCGTAGAAGATCCGACCCTGGTCCGTGAACAGTCGGGCCTCGACCGTGAGGTCGTTCGTCCGATGCGTGCCCTGCGGAGCGAAGTGCAGCGTCAGCAGGGTGGGGTTCACGTAGCGCGCGATGCGCCGGAGGCCCTTCGCGACGCCGCCGTCGATCTCGGCAAGGAGCCCCGGGTCGGAAGAGCCGCGCAGCCCGGTGATCTCGACGTAGACATTCTCCACGCCTTCCCGCCGCACGCCCGGTCGGGCGCGGGCGACCGCGAGGCTCAGGAGGTCCGCCTGACCGACGACGCGGGTCGGCCGTCCGTCCTCGACCACGAAGACGCTCGACACGTTCTCGCGGGACATGATCAGCGCCGCTTCGATCGCCTTCGCACCGAGCCGGATCGTGACCGCCGGCGAGCGCATGATCGACCCGACCTTGACCTCGAGGGCCGAACGGTTGGCGCGCGCGTCGCGCTTCCCGCCCACCACCGGTTTCCAGAGGACGCCGCCGAGGTCCGCGACGCCGACGGCCCCGACCACCCGACCCTTGCGGTCGACGACGGGAAGCGGGTGGTCTTCTAGGAGACGGAGCTGCGTAACGAGGTTGCGGCACTGGTCGTTCTCGTGGATGACCTCGCCCGCCGCCCGGGCGATCTGTTCAACGGTCGGACTCTCCCCCGTCAAGAACTGAGGGAGGTTCGGCATCGCCCGGACCAGGTCCGTTCGACTGATCACGCCGAGCAGCTCGCCCCGCCGACCGACCACGGGGGCGCCTCGGAGCCCCGTGGCGAGGAGCTGCTCCGCCACTTCCGGGTACGGGGAGGTGGGGAGGATGAGCGGCGGTAGGACGAGCAGGTGCTCCACCTTGGTCGCCATCGACCAGCGCCCCCGCCGAGCGATCGACTCGATCGTGACCATGCCGATGAGCCGCGTATTGCGGAGCACCGGGATCTCGTGGAAGTGATGCGTTCGCATCAGGCCGAGCGCCTTCGAGATCGGCGCGTCGAACGGGAGCGTGACCGGTCGCTCGGACATCAGCTCGCCCGCGGTCGGCCAAACGGTCGGCATAGGTGGGGGGCACCTAGAGGGGAGGCTTTGAAGACTGCGGGTCCAAGGAACGCGCTGTCAGGGAAGGTCGCGGGCCATCTGGTACCCGTTCTCGCCGTCCGAGTAGTACGCGCGGAGCAGGTCGATCACGGAGAACTGGTACCGCGAGTAGAAACGGATCGCGGTAGCGTTCGAGACCCGAACCTCGAGCGTGACGCGCCGGAACTGACGGGCACGACAGCGGTCGAGGAACGTCGACATAAGGAGCGTGCCGACCCCGCGGGTCCGCTCGCGCCGGTCGACCGCGAACATGAGCACGCGGGCCTCGCCCTCCACCTGGTTCACCCCGAGGAGGAACCCGACCGGCACATCGGAGGAGTCGGCGCCGACCAGGAACCCGCCCGGCCACTCGGTCGACAGCGAACTGTACAGCGACGGGTCGTAGTGCTCGTGGAGCGCCTCCGCGACGATCGCGCTCACGAACGGAATGTCCGTGGCTCGAAACTCGCGGAGCGTGATGGGAGGACGGGCGTCCGGTGCCGGGATCCCGGGAGGACCCATCGCGGAGTCAGCGATACATCTCACCCGGTCCTTCGGGCTCGGCGTTGCGCATGCTCGCCATCGATTCCCGTGTCTGCTGAAGCGTCTTTCGCACCTCGGCCTCGATCTGTCGCGCCTTGTCGCGGAGCGGCTTCGTGTCGAGAACGAGGAGGGGGACGAGCGGGTTGACCGTCTCGATCACCTTCGCGGCGGCGCGAGCGTCCGGGTAGTCCTTGTGCGCTTGGGCGACCAGACAGAGCACCGGCGTGGTCCGGGCGATCGCTCCCAGCAACAGTCCTCCCGCGAGCCCCGTCACGACACCGCTCGCCGCATCGAACCGGTACTTCTCGAGGAGCGGCGCCGCGGCCCGGTTCGCCATCGCGACGACCCGGGCATCGCCGCGCATCTCGCCTTCGATCGGCTGCCCCTCGACCGCCACCACGAGCTGGATCCCCTTTTCCTCCGCCCAGTCGAGCAGCGTCCGACCGATCGCGTTGAGCATCGACGGGGGCGGCTGGATGTCGGCGAGCACCACGAGCAGCTGGTCGCAGGACCGGTCGACCCCACAGACCAACTTGCTCGCGTAGAACCGTACCGGGGCGCTCACGACGCCCTCCTCCATGATGACGGTCGGGGGGAACTCTTCGCTGATCATGTACGCGACCAGCGTCATGTCGAGCGAGTGGACGAGGTACGAGGCGGCGACCGAACCGACGAGGCCGTGCGTCGGGAAACCGACGACCATCATCGCCCCCTTGAGCGGTTCGTCCCGCGTGTCTACGATGCGAACGTCGACCGCGCTCACGTCTCCGACCTCCGGTGGAACTTTGGAAAAACCCACCACCGTATCGCTTATGGGACTTTGGTCGGAAGCCCCCCGCGCCCGTTCGGCTTTTAAGCCGGGGCGGCCCATGGAACCGGAGCCCCATCATGAAGGTGCTTATCACCGGCATCGACGGGTATTCCGGCTGGCCTCTCGCGCTGCATCTGCTCGCGCGCGGACACGAGGTGAGCGGGGTCGACAACTTCGCGACGCGGCGGCGGGTGAAGGAGGTCGGCTCGTGGTCGGCGACCCCGATCCCATCGTTCCCGAACCGCCAAAAGGCGGTCCGCGAACTGACGGGCAAGGAGATCGGTTTCCACCGCGGCGACCTCGGGAACTACGCCTTCGTGCACGAGGTGCTCGCCCAGGAGCAGCCGGATGCGGTCGTGCATCTCGCGGAACAGCGAAGCGCTCCGTACTCGATGATCGACGTTCACCACGCGGTCTCGACCCAGGTCGACAACCTCACGGGGACGCTGCACCTCCTCTACGCGATCCGGGACGCGTGCCCGCGGGCGCACCTCGTCAAGATGGGGACGATGGGCGAGTACGGGACGCCGAACACCGACATCCCCGAGGGGTTCTTCGAGATCGAGTTCCGTGGTCGGAAGGACTGGGTCCC
>Ga0335078_10015539_pt1 | contig 11303 bp, 11 predicted proteins | sample Lox_Sample_32_FD_206711 | JGI IMG/M metagenome (GOLD analysis project Ga0335078, IMG submission 206711) | Soil microbial communities from Loxahatchee National Wildlife Refuge, Florida, United States - Lox_Sample_3.2 | ecosystem: Environmental > Terrestrial > Soil > Wetlands | place: USA...
TCACGGGACCAGAGAGATTCAATTACCTGATGGTGCCTTCGTGGTTCGGCAGCCGGCAACTAATCACGTGATTGGAACTCCTCTGCCACACTGTCGGCAGTAACTCCGCGACAGTATCGCACCCGCTCGGTCTGGCCATACAACTCAGGTTGAAAGACAGAACGCTACGCTTCTCATTCGGCGATGAGGCGTACCCAATCATCACCAGTCCGTTGGTATCGAACGGTGCAGATTTCCCCCATGGGTCCACGGAGAATAGGTCACTGCGATTCCAGTAATCAATTTGGACATGCACGGTGGTGTTGAAATGTCTTCCATCGGTTACGGCGTAGTCCATCATGTTCGTGGCAACAACTCCGTTAAGGACGGTGAACGTTCCCGTTAGCTTTGCGTACCTGAAGATGCGGAGCGCAGCGATAGGCCGATTAGAAACGGCGACTTCATAAGCGCATCCAAATTTCGGATCGCAGCCGAGGAGATGAAGCTGATGTCCGAAACGCCGCTGAATTTCCGCAAACGTAGGGTTGGATGTTGACAGTGAAAGCTCGTATGCGTTTTGCCGCAATGACTCAGCATTTCTCCTAATACTGTGCGTGTAGTAAATGCAAGCGGAGGCGACCAAAGCAAACAAAACTGCTACGGCCAAACCGAGTTTTCGCATGATGTAATGGACACCGAAGAACCGGATTTAGTGCCAGGAATCGAACCTCAACAAGGTTTGAAACAAAAAACAGATGCCTCGACTCCGCTTCGCTTCGTCTCGTCATGACAAGGCAAGGGCATTTTTCTATTGGTGTCTCACTCTCCCGCGATCCGCACCCACAGCTCTTCGGGGATTTTGTCTTTGATCTTGTCGGGCAGCTTTTCGTGCATGCGTTTGGCTCCCACGCGCGCGGCCTGAACGGCAACGATGGGAGCAGGCGTCGCGACCGCGACCGCCAGCCAGATCAGCGCCGACAGCGCGAATCCGGCGAGCGATCCAACTTCCAGGATGAAAGCGTGCTGCGGCTTGAGTTGGTGGATGACCGCGAATGCGACGAGGAAAACGAACGCCGATACGGTTGCCAGTCCGATGAGGGCGAAGTCGATGGTGCGGTGGAGTTTGCGGCGGGCGCGGCAGTGCTCGCATTCGGCGAAGTGGGCCTCGTAGTCTCCGCGCATCTCGGGGAAGATGCCCGAAATGTCGTATCGCCAACTGGCGAGAATGTCCCCCACGACTTTATCGACACACTGCGTTTTCATTCGCGACTAAAACCTGAGGGGCTCCATGGGCTCGAGCTGGGAGGCCAGCATCAGGCGGTTCTGCAGCAGACTGCGCCGGTCCGAAAGCGCTCGCTCGGCAGCCGTGCGCGCGATTTCCGGATGGTTGTTGTGCTCGCTCAAGTGCGCCAGCACAACGAATGCTGCACCTCCATCATATTCGTTACGGATGAAATCGGCGAGTGCGTCATTGGAAAGGTGCCCCAGCCGCGACATCACGCGCTGCTTCACCGACCATGGATACGGTCCGATGCGCAGCATCTCGAGGTCGTGGTTGGATTCGATCATCAGCACATCGCAGCCGCGGATCTGCTGCGCGACGTTGCGCGGCATGTAGCCGAGGTCGGTAACGATGCCGACTTTCATCCCTTCGAGACGAAAGGTGAAAGCCACCGGGTCAGCCGCGTCGTGCGGGATGGTGAAGGGCATCACGGAGATGTCGCCGATTTGAAATCCCGAACCCGCATGGAAGTACTCGCAGTGCGCGAGGGCCGGGCCTTCGCGCTCAGGATCGTGTTCAGCGCGCTCAAACGCCTGGTGGGCAGCGCAGGTCATGTAAACGGGCACGCGCATTTTTTTCGCCAGGGTACAGAGTCCCGAGACGTGATCGGAGTGCTCGTGCGAGATGACGATCGCGGAGAGGGAACTAGGACTCTCGCCCACCATGGCCATGCGGCGGAAGGTTTCGCGGGCGGACAGTCCAGCGTCGACCAGGATGCGGGTGCGAGAACTGGAAATGATGGTGCAGTTACCGCGACTCCCACTCGCCAGGATCGACACCGAAACCATGCACGGAGCATACGAGAGTTGCCTGTGGAAACGGGAGTAACTTGATAGTAACTCGGTTGAAAACAGTGAACAGTGGACAGTGGACCGATGAGGCGTGCAATGACGGCCTCCTTTGGACCCGAGACACTCGAACAGGTATCTGTGCTTGAGGTCGAAACGCAATTGCACATCGCCCAGAGGTTGTCGTTCGTAACCGCGGAGCAGGTGGTAGACATTGCGAAGCTGTGGAAAGAAGCGATCGCGATGTTGAATGTGTTGATGAATGCTCTTCCGCGGCAAAAGTGACTCTCAGTGCCGCAGTGAAGTGTTTTCGTTTGAATCTTTTCCGTCCACTGTCCACCGTCTACTGTCCACATTCTTGGGAAATAGAATGCTTTTCGACCGATGGAGCACTCTGCCTCCGACGGCCGCGACGATCGAGAAGGCCAGTCCAGCGAAGGTTCCGGCGATCATGCCGCGGCTGGGACGCTCGCGTGTCAGCAAAGCGACGAGTCCGGCGAAGGGCATGCTCAAGCCCATCACCACTGCCCATCTCCATACTCGCTCTGGACGGTTGTAGGCCAGCAACATGGTGAAGCCAGTGACCATCAGCACGGAGAGACTCGAGTCCTGGATGCGAATGTGCACGTATCCGCAGGCTGCGCCGAAGATGATGGCGAGCAGCCAGTAGAGCAAGTCCGATTGGCGAGGAAGGGTCAACTGCTTATTGTAAAACGTAATCTCCGGCGCGTTGGGATGAGCGTGTCCCAGCGGTGCCGTGCGGTATGATGCTTCGCGGGGAATCATCATGCACTTTGCGCAGCTTGAATCGACACTCACTGAGAGCCTGGGACTTTCACGCCGTCCCGTGGCAGTCAACTTCTTCGAGAATCCGCCTGCCGGGTTGCCGAAGTTCGATGGGTCGGAGCCGTCCGGCTGCAGCTATTGGCGCCTTGCGGGAAGAGGCAAGAGGTTCTATACGGTTCCTTCCGACCACTTCAACTGTCCGATCGGGAGTCACACGCATTCCATCTCGTTGCCCCCCGAGCGGCAGAATGAATTGTCGGAAACACTCTCGTTCATGTCGCAGATCGGCTACGTGCGCATGGAAGAGGTCGGCAAGATTCCCACGCTCCCGAAGCAGCCTAACGTGATCGCCTATGCGCCGCTGGGCGAAGCGCCGGCCGAACCAGACGTCGTGATCCTGGTAGGCAAGCCCGGGAAGATCATGCTGCTGCTGGAAGCTGCAGCGCGAGCAGGCGTGACAGCGCAGACGACGCTCGGGCGTCCTACGTGCATGAGTATTCCCGCTGCGATGCAGGTCGGCGCGGTGGGCAGCACCGGGTGCGTCGGCAACCGCGTATACACCGAGATTGGAGATGACGACCTCTACGTTGCCGTGCGAGGCTCCGACTTGGCGAAGGTTGCGGCTGAGTTGAGCGTCATAACCAGCGCTAACGATTCTCTGCGCGAATACCATCGCACGCGCAAGAAAGCTCTGACGCAAGACTAGCATTGTAGAAGAGAATCCGGGTGCACCCACCGTTGTCGTATTCGGAATTACTTAAGATGCGCGCCATCGTTCTCGACCAGCAGGGCCCGATCGACGAGTCGCCGCTCGTAGTGCGCGACGTACCTCTGCCCGAGCCAGCGCCCAATCAGGTGCGGGTGAAAGTACGCTGCTGCGGCCTGTGCCACACGGATCTGCATGTGGTCGAGGGAGATCTTCCGCAGCATAAAATGCCCGTCATCCCCGGCCATCAGATCGTCGGCATCATCGACAAGTGCGGCCTCGACGTCACGAAGTTCAAGCGCGGCGAACGCATCGGCATTCCATGGCTGCACCGCACGGACCAGTCCTGCGATTTTTGCCGCCGCGGTCTCGAGAACCTCTGTGAACACGCGCAGTTCACCGGGTACGACGTCGATGGAGGCTACGCCGAGTATGCGGTCGTCGACGAGGATTTCGCTTATGCCATTCCGCCCCAGTTCACCGACGAGAATGCCGCGCCACTGTTCTGCGCCGGCATCATCGGATACCGCGCGTATCGGCTGAGCGGCGCGCAAAGCGGAGACCGGCTCGGGCTGTACGGATTTGGGGCTTCGGCGCACATCGTGATCCAATTTGCGCGCCATCTCGGCAACGAGGTGTATGTCTTCACGCGCAGCGAAAACCACCGCAAGCACGCGGAAGAGCTGGGTGCCAGGTGGACCGGCGACTCCGCCGACCAGCCTCCGAACCCGCTCGATGCGGCAATCATCTTCGCGCCGGCTGGAGCCCTCGTGCACGACGCGCTGCGCGCTACACGCAAGGGCGGCACGGTCACTTGCGGCGGTATCGTGATGTCGCAAATCCCGCCGATGGACTACCAACTCATCTACCACGAACGCGTTTTGCGCAGCGTCGCCAACAGCACACGCCACGACGCGTGCGAGTTCCTCGATTTGGCGGCCAACGTACCGATCCGGACAGAAGTCCAGATCTACAAATTGAGCGACACCAACCGCGCTTTGCAGGATTTGAAGCACAGCCGAATCACCGGCGCGGGCGTGGTGCGAATTGGTTGATTTCTCTCGAATCTGCCTGAGAACTTGAAACTCCGCTCCTGAAACTCGAAACTAAGTGTCTATGCACGCGCTTCCCGGCGATGTTCACTTCATCGCCGGCATCGTTATCTTCATCGCCAGTTATGTCGTCTTTGCCTTCGGCAAGTTTCCGGGGATGAAGATCGACCGTCCCGGCATGGCTATCATCGGGGCCGTGCTGATGGTCGCGTTTCGGGTCGTGACCGCGGAAAGCGCTCTGCAGTCAGTGGATTTCGCGACTATCGTCCTGCTGTTCTCGATGATGCTGGTGGTCGCCAACCTGCGGCTGGTCGGTTTCTTCGACCTGCTGGCCGAGTTTGTGGTCGCGCGTCTGGGTCCTGCGCACTTGCTTCCAGCCGTCATCATCAGCACCGGAGTGCTCTCTGCGTTCTTCGTCAACGACATCATTTGCCTGGTGATGGTGCCGATTGTGTTGAAGATCACGAAACGCATGGGCGTTCCGCCGATGGGCTACCTGCTGGCGGTCGCAACAGCCTCGAACATCGGCAGCGTCGCAACCATCACGGGGAATCCGCAGAACATCCTGATCGGATCTTCGTCGGGAATTTCGTACACCAGCTTCCTCGCCCATCTCGGGCCGATTGCCGTTGTTGGACTGTTTCTCGACTGGGCAATCCTGCACTGGATGTTTCGCGATCAACTGAACGGAAGGTCGCAGACCGATGGCGAGTCGGCTCGTGAAGATAGCAAGTCTCCGAAGCTCCTGAAGCCGGGCATCGTGGTTGCCTTCGTAATCATTGGGTTCCTCATCGGTTTTCCGCCTGCGCTGGTCGCAGCGGTAGGAGCCGCGATCATCCTGATCACGCGCAGCATGGAGCCGCGCCGCGTCTACGACGAAGTTGATTGGGGGCTGCTGGTCTTTTTTGTGGGCCTGTTCGTGATCGTCGGCGGCGCGCAGAAGGTCGGCATCGTGGATGACATGCTGCATATCGCGACGAACTGGAACGTGCACAACTTTGCGATCTTCTCCATCGTGACGGCGATTCTGTCGAACCTGGTCAGCAATGTCCCTGCAGTCATGCTGCTCAAGTCGCTCGTACCGCAATTCCCAGATCCGCACCGCGCCTGGCTGTTGCTGGCGATGGCCAGCACCCTCGCGGGGAATCTCACCATTACAGGATCCATCGCGAACATCATTGTCGTCGAGGGTGCCCGGAAAGAGGTAACGATCGGTTTCAAGGATTACCTGCGAGTGGGAGTGCCGATCACCATTCTGACGCTAGCATTCGGAACGCTATGGCTGGGCGCCATTCAGTGAAGAGTCCGGGTACGGATCGCGGCTGAGGTGCCCCTTGTGGTGATTCTTATGGCGCCGGTGATGGCGCTTATGCTTTCGCGCCTGATCTTGTCGGTTTGGGCCGGTGTTGGCCGAATGGGCAAAAGCGGGTACAGAAGCGGCAAACAGCACCGCCACGAGCAGACACAGAAGTAGCTTCATGGCCCTCCCCACATCGTTGCAGCGAACATTACTCCAAAAGCCGGCGACCGTCACGAAGAAGCGTCGGCTGCCGGACCCGCACGGTGTAATCCCGCTGATGTCCGCCGGTCCTCGCGCTTATAGAACCCCGACCCGGAGCGGCTGTTTCGGTCTCCTGTCTGGCGTTCAAGGCTTGGCAGAAGAAGGCACCTTTTTCTCTTGAACGCCGCCGGGTTTTGGTGTCTTATACGGCGGTTTCCAGGGCGGCGGATTCTTCGGGCGGATCTCCTGCGGTCAAACGAACGTTCGGAAAAAGCGCTAAGAGCACGATTCCAGTATTTGGAACCCGCATATTTCGGGGATTTCAGAACCTTGTCACAACATATATGTGACGGCGGACACAGACTCTAGGTACCGAGTGCCGCAGAATCCACGCCACCGATACGAAAGGGTTGCGCGTTAATCGCAGCCTGATGGAGGGCGTTTCTTGATGTTTGGGCGGCTTGGTCCCAAGTTGCTGATCTCGGAACGCTCCCAAAGTCTCGCTTCCAGCAAGACGCGACCTCCGCTCCTGTCCTCCGCAACGCGTCCTGGAATATCTGGTCCGCCGGATTGCGTGAGACTGCATGGCGCGAACGCGCACCCTACGTACGGTTGGCAGGGCTTTTCATATCAGTTTCGGACTTATTCATCTATTCCAGGCTCGTTCGGCAGAAAAAACAGCAAAAACACCAGTTAGGAGCACTCGACACCTTTTCCCTCTCATTCACCGTTTCCCAGGCGAAATGGACGAGTGTCCCTTGCTGGATTTTGAGGAGGTTCAATGGCCCCAGATGTAAAACCGCCGGTCGCCGTGCCCGGTAAGCCCGAAGCCCCTGCCCCTAAACCATCCGACGACGTGTGGGAGCACGTCGCCGCCATGGACGAATTCAGGTTGTTGTTGCTGGCTAAATCCGAATTCGTCATTCCAGCGGTGATCGCGTTCGTCGTTTACTACTTCCTGCTGCCGATCTCGGTCGGCTACTTCCCGCAGTTCATGGACAAGCGCATCGGACCGGTAAATCTGGCATATCTGTTCGCGCTGTCCCAGTTCTTCGTGGCATGGCTCATCGCGGCCCTTTACGTTCGCGGTGCGCGCAAATTTGACGATTACGGCAAGCGCATCATGGAACACCTCGACAACCGCGAAGCCGCAAAGGGAGGGAAATAGCCATGTCACTGACCCTGATCCTTTTCCTGGCGTTTATCGCCGTTACCCTGGTTATCACCTACTGGGCCGCCAAGCGCTCCGCTGGTGCGGGCGCATACTTCGCTGCCGGACGCCGCATCAAGGCCTGGCAGAACGGAGTCGCCGTTGCGGGCGACTACATGAGCGCGGCGTCGTTCCTCGGCATCGCCGGATTGATCGCCTTCTTCGGCTATGACGGGTTCATGTACTCCGTCGGCTGGTTGGTGGCGTACCTCACCGTGTTGCTGGTTGTGGCGGAACCGCTTCGCAACGCCGGCAAGTACACCATGGCCGATGTTCTCGCCTACCGCATGAGGCCGCGTCCGGTGCGCGCGATGGCATCGATTAGCACCCTGACTGTCAGCACGTTCTACATGATCGCGCAGATGGTCGGCGCCGGCGCGCTAGTCAGCCTGTTGTTGAAAGGCTCGGGCATCACCTTCCACACGGCCGTGATCGGCGTTGGCATTCTGATGATCATCTACGTGGTGTTCGGCGGCATGATCGCGACCACGTGGGTACAGATCATCAAAGCGATCCTGCTGATGTCGGGAACCTTCCTACTCAGCTTGCTGGTGATGGCGAAGTTCGGATTCAGCATCAGCACTTTCTTCAATGCCGTGCAGCATGTGACCTACACCGCCAACGGCCAGCAGGTTGTGAAAGACTTCCTGCAGCCTGGGCTGCGGTTCAAACCTCCGTATGGCGCGCTTGACCTCGTTTCGCTGGGCATCGCGCTGATCTTTGGGACCGCCGGGTTGCCGCACATCCTGGTGCGGTTCTACACCGTACCGGACGCCAAGACCGCCCGCTACAGCGTGGTTTGGGCGATGGTGCTCATCGGCAGCTTCTACATCATGACCACCTTCCTCGGGTTCGGCGCCGCGACGCTGGTAGGCCGCGACTACATCACCAAGAACGGTGGCACGAACATGAGCGCGCCGCTGCTGGCGCAAGCCGTGGCGGGGAACGTCTTCTTCGCGTTCATTTCGGCCATTGCCTTTGCGACGATCCTCGCGGTCGTTGCCGGACTCACCATCAGCGCTTCGACTTCGTTCGCGCATGACCTGTGGACGAATGTCATCCACAAGGGAGTGGAGCGGAAGCCCGGCGAGGAAGTCCGCGTAGCTCGCGTGACGGCATTCGTCGTCGGCGCCATTGCCATCGGCATCGCGATCATGCTTGGACCGACCGCCAACGTCGCGTTCCTCGTAGCGCTGGCGTTTGCGGTCGCGGCATCGGCCAACCTGCCGGTGATCGTCTTCTCCATCTACTGGAAGCGCTTTAACACAGCAGGCGCCGTGTGGGGCTTGGTCTTCGGGCTCGTCGGCTCCATTGTGCTCATCTTCATCGGACCAAGCCTGATGGGCGTCGACGGCAAACACTTCTTCAATCACGCACCGATCTTCCCGCTGGAGAATCCGGGCATCTTGAGCGTTCCCATCGGATTTATCGGCGCGATTCTCGGTACACTCCTCAGCGGCCACGAAGCGACCGCGGAACACAAATTCACCGAACTACAGGTCCGCGCCAACACGGGCCTTGGTTCCGAAAAAGCAGCCTTGGTTCACTAAGCAGTGCGGGGCCGGTGAGAACCGGCCCCATTTTTCTTCTGCAGTCATATATATCGTCATGGGCCCTCGGAGATCCTTATGAGCACGACCGCCAAACCTGTCACGGAAGGCATTGATTCCTTATTAGCTACCGATCGTGAGTATCCGGCGCCGCAATGTGTCGCCGCGAATTGTCACCAGAAAGATTGGGAGTTCGAGTATCACCGCTCGATGGAGTTTCCCCAGGCCTTCTGGGGCGACTATGCCCGCAAGTTCACCTGGACCCAGCCCTGGGACCACGTTTACGACTTCGACGGCATTCATCACAAGTGGTTTGTCGGCGCCCGCACGAACATCACGCTGAACGCCCTCGACCGGCACGCCAGTTCCGAGCGCCGCAATCGCGTGGCATTTATCTGGCTGGGCGAAGACGGTACGGAACGCCAGATCACCTACGGCCAGTTGTACGCGTCTGTCTGTCGCTTCGCGAACGGATTGAAATCGCTCGGTGTCACGAAGGGCGATCGCGTCATCATCTATATGCCGCTGACGCTCGAAGGCGCCATTTCCATGCTCGCGTGTGCGCGCATCGGCGCGATCCACTCGGTCGTCTATGCCGGACTGGGTCACACCTCGCTGCGCGATCGCATTGTCGATGCGCACGCAAAGGTTGTCATTACCGGTGACGTCGGCTACCGTCGCGGCAAACTCGTGCAGCTGAAATCGATTACCGACGAAGCCGTCGACGGCCTTGAGTTCGTCGAGAAAGTCGTCGTCTTCGCGCGCGAGAAGACCGAGCTGCGCTCGAACGAAGTCGCCTTCGGTGACCTGATGAAGTTCCCGGACGAGTGCCCAGCCGAGGAAATGGACGCTGAAGATCCGCTCTTCATCCTGTACACCTCCGGTTCAACGGGCAAGCCGAAGGGCGTGGTGCACGTGCACGGCGGATATATGGTAGGCATCACCTACCATCTCGAGAACTACTATGACGTCAACGAGCACGACATCTTCTGGTGCACCTCCGATATCGGCTGGATCGTCGGTCACTCGTACATCGTGTACGGGCCGCTCTGCGCCGGAGTGACAACGATGTTCCGCGAAGGAGCCATCGACTTCCCACAACCCGACGTCGCGTGGGACATCATCGAGCGCTACCGCGTAACGAAAATGTTTACGGCTCCGACGGCCCTCCGCATGTTCATGCGCTACGGCGAGTCGCATCCGGCAAAGCACGACATCAGCAGCCTGAAGGTGGTCGCCTGCGCGGGCGAGCCGCTGAATCCCGAGGCGTGGCGCTGGGCGCAGACGCATATCGGCGGCGACGGCCGCTGGGGCTACGTGATCGACAACTGGTGGCAAACCGAGCTGGGCTGCCCGGCGATCGGCACGCCACCGTCCGTGCCCATGCGTCCCGGCAAATGCGGCATTGCGCTGCCCGGAGCCGAACTCGACGTGGTCGACGAGAACGGCAAGACCGTTCCCGCCGGAACCGGGGGCCGGCTGGTGCTGCGCCGTCCCTTCCCCAGCATGATGCGTACGGTCTGGGGCGATCCCGACCGCTATGAGCGCGAGTGGCAGAAGATTCCCGGTGTGTACATGACGGGAGACGTCGCCGTGCGCGACGCCGACGGCTACATCACCGTGCTCGGACGCGTCGACGACGTGCTCAACGTTGCCGGACATCGCATCGGCACGGCCGAGGTGGAGTCTGCCCTTGTTTCTCATCCTGCGGTAGCTGAGGCTGCCGCCATTGGCATTCCCGACGCCCTCAAGGGCGAGGTCATCAAAGCTTTCGTGCAATGTCGCGCGGGTCACACCGCGTCCGACGCTTTGGCAACTACCCTGATCGAGCATGTTCGTCGTGAGCTTGGCCCCATTGCTACGCCATCCGCGATAGAATTTGTGGCAGCCCTGCCCAAGACCCGATCGGGTAAAATCCTGCGCCGGTACCTGAAAGCGAAGGAACAGGGCGTCGACCCTGGCGACATCTCGACGTTGGAACAGTAGGTCTAGCGAACTCAAAATCTGTCGAACTCAAAATTACGAGGATTGGGAATGGCACAGGAGACCGCAACGCAACAGACCAGCATTGATTCGATTCTTCAGGAACAACGCAAGTTCGAACCGCCGCAGGAGTTCCGCCAGCACGCGTACATCAAGAGCCTCGACGATTACGAGCGCCTCTACAAGGAATCCGTCGAGAACCCGGAAAAGTTCTGGGGCAACATTGCCAAGGAACTTCACTGGTTCAAGCCGTGGCACACCGTTCTCGAGTGGGATTGCCCGTGGGCGAAGTGGTTTGTCGGCGGCGAGATGAACCTGTCGTACAACTGTCTCGACTACCAGGTAGCGAAAGGCCGCGGTAACAAGACGGCCATCATCTGGGAAGGCGAACCGGGCGAGATTCGCACTTATACCTATTCGCAACTGCTCGCGGAAGTGCAGAAGTTCGCGAATGCTCTCAAGGGTC
>Ga0335078_10015540_pt1 | contig 11302 bp, 17 predicted proteins | sample Lox_Sample_32_FD_206711 | JGI IMG/M metagenome (GOLD analysis project Ga0335078, IMG submission 206711) | Soil microbial communities from Loxahatchee National Wildlife Refuge, Florida, United States - Lox_Sample_3.2 | ecosystem: Environmental > Terrestrial > Soil > Wetlands | place: USA...
GCCGCCACCCCGGCTCCGGCAGGCGCGCCGTCCGCCTGAACCTGCAACCCTGAACGCCGCCACTCCGGAGGCACGCCATGATTCAACTGCGCTCCATTCTTGAAGTCGCCGACAACACCGGCGCCCGCCGGGCGTCGCTCATCCAGCGGATGGGCCAGAACACGGCCTTCGCCCATGTTGGCGACGTCGTCACCGTCAACATCAAGGAAAGCTCCACCGACGCGACGGTGAAGAAGGGTGAGGTGGTCAAGGCCGTGGTCGTCCGGACCCGGGCGCCCATCCGCCGCGCCGACGGCAGCTACCTGCGCTTCGACAGCAACGCGATCGTCATCCTCGGTCCCGACGGCAATCCGCGGGGCACCCGCATCTTCGGGCCGGTGGCCCGCGAGCTGCGCGCCAAGAACTTCATGAAGATCATTTCACTCGCCCCGGAGGTGCTCTGACCATGCCGAAGTCCCACATCAAACGCGGCGACACCGTCGTCGTTATCGCCGGCGCCCACAAGGGCAAGCAGGGCAAGGTCCTCGAACTGCTCGTCGACCAGGACCGGGCGCGCGTCGAGGGCGTGGCCCTGATCAAGCGCCACCTGAAGAAGTCCCAGGAGCATCCGCAGGGCACCATCGCCGAGCGCGAGGGCTCGGTCCACGTGTCGAACCTCATGGCGCTCGCGCGCTGGGAGCAGTCGAAGGCGGCGAAGAAGGAAGCCCCGGCGAAACCCTAGTCCCCCTGGTCGTTTACCGCCATGAGTTACATTCCCTCCCTCAAGAAGCAGTATGACGAGCGCGTCGTGCCCGAGCTGATGACGCTGCGCGGCTACAAGAACAAGCACGAGGTGCCGCGGCTGCTCAAGATCACCCTCAACACCGGCATCGACGCCGAGGCCGACAAGAACGTGATCGCCGACACCCAGCGCGATCTCGGCACGCTCGCCGGCCAGAAGCCCGTGCTCGCGAAGTCGAAGAAGGCCATCGCCAACTTCAAGCTCAAGAAGGGCCAGATCGTCGGCTGCCACGTGACGCTGCGCGGCCCGGCCATGTGGGAGTTCCTGCTCCGCCTCATCGCCGTGGCCCTCCCCACCATCCGCGACTTCCGCGGTATGTCGCCCAAGCTCGACGGCCAGGGCAACTACACCATCGGCATCACCGATCACACCATCTTCCCCGAGATCACCGTCGATAACGTGAAGAAACACATCGGGCTCGACATCACCATCGTGACCAGCGCCGGGACCGACGACGAGGCGCGTGAACTTCTGCGGCTGCTCGGCATGCCGTTCCGTCGCCCCGAGGGCCCGGCCAAGCCGGCGCCGAAGGCCGCCTGAACCCAACCCTTTCCGACCATGCCCAAGACCTCCGCCATCGAGCGCAACAAGAAACGCCAGCGTCTCGTCGAGAAATTCAAGGCCAAGCGCGCCGAGCTCAAGGCCGTCCTCCTCAACCCCAACGCCACGGACACGGAGTTCTTCGCCGCGCAGAAGAAGCTCGCCAAGCTGCCGCGCAATTCCTCGCCGGTGCGGGTGCGCAACCGCTGCTCGCTCAGCGGGCGGCCCCGCGGCTACCTCGGCCGCTACGGCTTGTCCCGCATCCAGTTCCGCGAACTCGCCCTCGCCGGCAAGATTCCCGGCGTCACCAAGTCCTCCTGGTAATTTCCCGGCCGGCGGGAGTGGGATATGACCCGCCCGGCCCCCTCCCACCAACATCCACCATGACCGATCCGATCAGTGATTTTCTCACCCGCGTGCGCAACGCCAGCAAGGCCGCGCGCGAGGAGTGTTCCGCCCCTTATTCGAAGATCAAGGAGGCCCTCGCCGCCATCCTCAAGGCCGAGGGCTATATCGTCGACTTCGCTCCCGGGGTCGACGCCCAGGGGCACAAGACCCTCGTGGTGAAGCTCAAGTACGTGGACAGCGCTCCTGCCATCACCGGCATCCGCCGCATGAGCACGCCCGGCCGCCGGCTCTACTGCCGCGCCGACGAAATCCCCCTCGTGCTGAACGGCCTGGGCATCGCCATTCTCTCCACGTCCAAGGGTCTCCTCAAGGACCAGGACTGCCGCCGCAACAAGCTCGGCGGCGAGCTGCTCTGCAACGTTTGGTAAGGAGCCTCCGCCATGAGCCGTATCGGCAAACAACCCGTTTCCATTCCCGACAAAGTCAAGGTCGACGTCCAGGACCACGCCATCCATGTGGAGGGCCCGAAGGGCAGGGTCAGCAAGGCCTTCGCCGACGTCGTCAAGCTGTCGGTCAACGACAAGAAGCAGATCATCGTCACGCCGCTGGAACAGACCCGGTTCGCCAAGGCGATGTACGGCACCGCCCGTTCGATCATCAACGGCATGGTGAAGGGCGTCACCGTCGGTTACTCGAAGGACCTCGAGATCCAGGGTGTCGGCTTCAAGGCCATCCTCAAGGGCAGGCAGCTCGACCTCGCGCTCGGCTATTCGCATCCGATCCTTTTCGACATCCCCGAGGGCATCAAGATCACCGTTGCCGACAACACCAAGGTCAAGGTCGAGGGGGCCGACAAACAGCTCGTCGGCGCCGTCGCCGCCGAGATCCGCAGCTTCTATCCCCCCGAGCCCTACAAGGGCAAGGGCGTGCGCCTGGTCGGCGAGCGCGTCCGCCGCAAGGAGGGCAAGACCGTCGCCTGACCGCGGCCCCCGCCGTCATCTCCGGGCCCCACCCGCCATGAACACCACCGCGAAAGCCCAATTGTTGCAAAAGCGCCGCTGGCGCATCCGCCAGAAGATCGCCGGCACCGCCGCGCGCCCGCGCCTCACCGTCAAATTCACCGGCAAGCACATCTACGCCCAGGCCGTGAACGACGACGCCGCGACCACCGCAGTCTTCGTCTCCAGCGTCGCCCCCGACCTGCGCCCGCAGCACCTCAAGGCCAACATCGCCGGCGCCAAGGTGCTGGGGGCGGCCTTCGGCGCCAAGGCCAAGGCCGCCGGCATCAGCCAAGTCGTTTTCGACCGTAACGGCCGCCCGTTCCACGGCAAGGTGAAGGCCTTTGCCGACGCCGCGCGCGCCGCCGGCCTGATCTTTTGATCTCCACCATGAACACCGCCGTCAGAAACACTACGCCTGCCGTTCCGTCCGACACCGCCCTCTCCGGCGGGCCCGAGATGGTGGAAAAGGTCGTCTTCATCAACCGCTGCGCCAAGGTCGTCAAGGGCGGCCGCCGCTTCAGCTTCTCGGCCCTCGCCGTGGTGGGCGACCAGAAGGGCAGCGTCGGCATCGGCTATGGCAAGGCCAACGAGGTGCCCGACGCCATCCGGAAGAGCACCGAGCACGCCCGCAAGCGCATGGTCTCCGTCAAGCTCAAGGGCGACACGATCCCGCACGAAGTGCTCGGCGAGTCCGACGGCGGCCGCGTGTTCCTGCGCCCCGCCAGCCCGGGCACGGGCATCATCGCCGGCGGCGGCGTCCGCGCGGTGCTCGAGGCCGCCGGCATCCGCAACGTCCTTTCCAAATCGATGGGGTCCAAGAACCACATCGCCGTCGTCCACGCCACGCTCAACGGCCTGCGCAAGCTCCGTCTCGCCGCCGACGTGCATGCGATGCGGATGAAATCCTGAGCCCGCCCGCGAGCGCAACGCAGAGACGCCCATGAAACTCCATCAACTCCAGAATGTCCCCGGGGCGGTCCGCCGCCGCAAGCGTGTCGGCTGCGGTGAAGGCGGCGGCCACGGCCGCACCTCCGGCCGCGGCGGCAAGGGCCAGACGGCCCGCAGCGGCAGCTCCATCCGGCCCGGTTTCGAAGGCGGCCAGATGCCGCTTTACCGCAAGCTCCCGCACCGCGGCTTCAATCACGCCCGGTTCCACGTCGAGTACGAGATCGTCAACGTCGGCGACCTGGCCGGCTTGGATCCGGCGATCGCCGAGGTCAGCCCCGCCGTGCTCGCCGAGCGCGGGCTGGTGCGCCGCGGCACGGCCCCGGTCAAGGTGCTGGGCGGCGGCGAGCTCAAGCGCGCCCTCAAGGTCAGCGCCCACAAATTCTCCGGCTCGGCCAAGGCCAAGATCGAGCAGGCGGGCGGCCAGGCCCTGGTCGTCACCTGATTCCGCCGGGCGGGGCCCGGCCCCGCGCCGCTTCTCCCCCTTTTTCCGATGTTCTCCGCCTTCACCAACTCGATGAAAATCCCCGAGCTCCGCTCGCGGATTCTCTACACGCTGGGCCTGCTGTTCGTGGCCCGCGTGTGCGCCCATATTCCGCTGCCCGGGCTCGATCCGAATCCCCTGCAGAACTTCTTCAAAGCCCAGTCCGCGGGCGCCGGCGGGGCGCTCGTCGGGCTCTACAACATGTTCACGGGAGGCGGATTGGTGAAGGGCGCCGTGGGCGCGCTGGGCATCATGCCGTACATCAGCGCGCAGATCATCTTCCAGTTGATGACGGCGGTCGTGCCCAGCCTCAGCCGACTGCAGCAGGAGGGCGACGTCGGCCGCCAGAAGCTCACCCAGTACACCCGCTACGCCACCGTGCTGATCTGCCTCGTGCAGGGCGCGCTGCTGATCGTCGCGCTGGAGAACCCCGAGCGCCTCTTCAGCGGCTATGATATCGGCGTCTACGGCGAGATCGTCCTCGTCAACAAGGGCTGGTTCCTTGCCACCTCGGTCGTCTTCATGACCGCGGGCACGCTGCTGCTCATGTGGCTCGGCGAGCAGATCACCCAGCGCGGCGTCGGCAACGGGGTCTCCCTGCTCATCACCATCGGCATTCTGTCCGATATTCCGGGCGCGGCGACGACCCTGAAGACCCTGATCTTCGCCCCGATCGGCGTGCAGGGCCTGAGCGCGCCGAAGCTGTTCATGATGGTCCTGCTTTTCGTGGCCGTGGTCGTGAGCATCATCCTCATCACCCAGGGGCGCCGCAAAATCCCGGTGCAGTACGCCAAGCGGGTCGTCGGCCAGAAGGTTTACGGCGGCCAGAGCTCGTTCCTGCCGCTGCTCGTCAACTATTCGGGCGTCATGCCCGTGATCTTCGCCATCTCCATCCTGCTCTTCCCGCAGCAGATCCTGTCGTACCTCGGCGCCGCCCTCAACCTGCCGTTCCTCAACGAGCTGTCCCAGACGCTGCTGCGCGGCCACATGGCCTACTATACCGCCTACGGCCTGCTGATCCTCTTCTTCAGCTATTTCTGGGTGTCGGTCATGTTCAAGCCGATCCAGATCGCCGACGACCTCAAGAAATACGGCGGCTATATCCCCGGCGTGCGTCCGGGTGAGCCCACGGCCAAGTTCCTCGACTTCATCATGACGCGCCTGACCCTGGCCGGCGCGATCTTCCTCACGGTGATCGCGGTCCTGCCGGACGTCCTGCTGTTTGAGTTCAACGTGCCCCAGCGCATCGCCTACTTTTTCGGCGGCACCGGCATGCTCATCACGGTCGGCGTGCTGCTGGACACGATCAAACAGATCGAAACCTTCCTGCTCCAGCGGCACTACGACGGCTTCCTCCGCAAGGGCCGCATCCGCGCCCGCAGCTCCGCCATCGCTTCCGCCGTGGGCGACGCTGCGGACATGAAGACGGTCGGCGTCCTCTGGATGTGGCTTGGCCTTATCTTCCTCGTGGGGATCATCTTCTGGTTCCTCAGCACGTTCGTTCTTTAAGCCTTTACTTCCCGGGTGACGCCTGTCATTTCCCACCATTTTTCGCGGTCCGGTCCTGTGGCCGGCAACCAGCGGTTGGGCTTCGGGGCGGGCGGAGCGACGTTCTCCTCCGTTGCCGCCGAAGTTTGTTCTTTGAATTCAGAGCACGTCTCTTCTGAAGTTCTTGTGCCTCAGGAGATTTGGCGCCGCACGCCGCGGGCATATGACCGCCCGTCGTGCCGGACGCGCAAACCCGATGCGGGATTCCGCCAGGCGCGAATCCCGGCTACGTCGCTCGCTGCCCGTCAGTTGGATTCCGGGCTTGAAGCCCCTCCGGCTTCAGAGCCCTCCGCCGCCCGATGATTCCGATCAAGGATCGCGAAGCCATCGCGCGGATGCGTGAATCCTGCGCCATCGCGGCGGCGGTGTTGCACCGCCTCAAGACCTTGGTGCAGCCGGGCATCAGCACGTTTGATCTCGAACAGGCCGGGCGCGGTCTGATCGCGGCCCACGGCGCCCGCAGCGCGGATTTCGGTTACCAGATTGGATCCCGCCGCTTCCCGGCGCACACCTGCCTCTCGGTGAACGAGGAGGTCGTGCACGGCATCGGCTCGCTCAAGCGCATCCTCCGCGTCGGCGACATCATCTCGCTCGATATCACGGTCGAATATGGCGGCTACATCGGCGACAACGCCCTCACGGTTCCGGTCGGTACCGTCGCGCCGCGCATCGCTGAACTCCTCCGCACCACCGAGGACGCCCTGCAGATCGGTATCCAGCAGGCCCAGGTCGGCAACCGTATCGGCGACATCTCCCACGCGATCCAAACCTACGTCGAAGCCCGCGGTTTCAGCGTCGTCCGCGAGATGGTCGGCCACGGCGTCGGCCGCTCGATGCACGAGGAGCCGCAGATCCCGAACTTCGGCCGCCGCGGGACCGGCGAGCGGATCCAGCCCGGCATGACGCTCGCCATCGAGCCCATGGTCAACCTCGGCGCCCACCGCGTGAAGACCCTGGCCGACGGCTGGACGGTCGTCACCGCCGACGGGCTGCCGTCCGCGCACTTCGAACACACCGTGCTCACCACCGAGCGGGGCCCTGAAATCCTCACGCTTCCGCGCCCCGACTCCGCCGCCGCCCGGGCGCCGGTCTCCGCCGCCTCGGCTGCTTCCTGATCCCTTTCCCGCCTCCCTCCACCCACAATTCTCCCTCCCGACTTTTTCCCATGCCACGTCTGCTTGGTGTCGAAATCCCGCCGAAGAAGAAGCTCGCCTTCTCCCTTCGCTACATTTACGGCATCGGCCCCGCCCGGGCTGAGGCCATCGTCAAGACCACCGGCTTGGATCCCAACATGCGCGCCGCGGACCTCTCCGAGGAGCAGCTGAACAAGATCCTCCACGTCATCACGGACCGGAAATGGGCGCTCGAGGGCGACCTGCGCCGGGAAATCACCGCCAATCTCAAGCGCCTGCAGGCCATCAACTGCTACCGCGGCGTGCGCCACCGCAAGGGCCTGCCGGTCCGCGGCCAGCGCACCAGCACCAACGCGCGCACCCGCAAGGGCCCGCGCAAGACCGTCGGCGTCTCCAAGAAGGTTGAAGCCGCCACCCCCGCCTGATTCCCGCCATGGCTGAAGAAAAATCCACTCCCGCTCCGAAAAAGGAGAAGGTCCGCCCCGAGGCGGCCGAACGCGCTCCCCAGAAAGAGGCGGCGCCCGCCGATGCTCCCGCCAAGGCGGAGGCGACCGAAAAGAAACCCGCCCGGGAAAAGGCTCCCAAGGCCGCCAGGAAGGAAGCCCCGGCCGCCGCTCCCGCGGAAAATGCCGCCGCGCCCGCGGCCCCCGCCGCGACCGACAAGCCCGTCGAACTGATCGGTGGCGTGGCCAAGCAGCCGACCGCCGAGGAACTCCTCAAGGAGGAGCTGGGCGAGATCAAGGTGCGCAAGGCCAAGGGGTCGAAGAACATCACCACCGGCCTGGCGAACATCCTCGCCTCGTTCAACAACACGGTCGTGACGATCACCGACCTCAAAGGCAATGTCATCGCGTGGTCCAGCGCCGGCAAGTGCAACTTCCGCGGCTCACGCAAGTCCACCGCCTACGCCGCCCAGGTCGTCGCCCAGGATGCCGCCCGCAACGCCATGGCCCACGGGCTCAAGGACGTGCAGATCCGCGTCAGCGGTCCCGGCCTCGGCCGCGACTCCGCCATCCGCGCCCTGCAGGCGATCGGGCTGGAGATCACCTCCATCATCGACGTGACCCCCGTGCCGCACAACGGCTGCCGGCCGCGCAAGCGCCGCCGCGTGTAATCCGCCCCCTTCCCCTTTCCCTTCACCCTCACTTTCACCTTCCATGGCCCGCTACCTCGGTCCCTCCACCCGCATCAGCCGCCGCTTCGGCCAGTTCATTCTCGGCTCGGGCAAGGCGTTTGAACGCCGCAATTTTCCCCCCGGCCAGCACGGGCCCAAGTCTCGCCGCAAGATGTCGGAGTATGCCGTCGGCCTCTCCGAGAAGCAGAAGGCCCGTTACATCTACGGCCTGCTCGAGCGCCAGTTCCGCCGCGTCTTCGCCATCGCGAAAAAGGAGCGTGGCGTCACCGGCGAACGCTTCCTCCAGCTGCTGGAGACGCGCCTCGACAGCGTGGTGTACCACCTCGGCTTCACCAAGACCCGCGCCGCAGCCCGCCAGTTCGTCAATCACGGCCACGTCCGCGTCAACGGCCACAAGGTCGACGTGCCCAGCTACAACGTGAAACCCGGCGACGAGGTCGAGGTGAAGCCCGCCGCGTCCTCGCGCCAGATTGCCACGCGCGGTCTGGAGGAGAACCGGCTGCGCAACGTCCCCGGCTGGCTCGCGCTCAATGCCGAGCTGCTCAAGGCCAACGTGGTGCGCCTGCCGGTGCGCGACGAAATGGACCCGAGCATCAATGAGCAACTCATCGTCGAGTACTACAGCCGGTTCTGAGCCCGCGCCGCTCTTCCCTCTTACGCTCCCGAATCCTTAACTATTCCCGCCATGCCCAAACGCCTCGGAAAGTTCGAACTGCCCAACAAACTCACCAAAGTCGAGGAGGGATCCAGCCCCACCTACGCCAAGTTCATCGCCGAGCCTTTCGAAGCCGGCTACGGCCACACCGTCGGCAACTCCCTCCGCCGCGTGCTCCTCAGCTCCATCGAGGGCGCCGCCATCAGCTCGATCAAGATCGAGGGCGTGCAGCACGAATTCCAGAGTGTCGAGGGGGTGGTGGAGGACGTCACCGACATGATCCTCAACCTGAAGAAGATCCTGCTCGTCTCCCAGAAGCGCGAGCCGGTGCGGCTGACGATCAAGGCCACCCGCGAGGGCCCGGTGACCGCCGCCGACATCCAGCCCGACCCGGCCATCCAGATCGTCAACCCCGACCAGGTCATCTGCACCCTCGACAAGAACCGCACCTTCGAGGCCGAGATCGAAATCAAGACCGGCCGCGGCTACTGCCCGGGCGAGAACAACAAGAAGGAGGACCAGCCCATCGGCGTCATCCCCGTCGACTCCCTGTTCAGCCCCGTACGCCTCGTCCGCTACACGGTCGAGAACACCCGCGTCGGCCAGATCACCGACTACGACAAGCTGATCCTGGAGATCTGGACCGACGGCCGCATCACGCCGGACGACGCCCTCAAGCAGTCCGCCTCGATCCTCAAGCACCATCTCGACGTCTTCGACCGCGTCAGCGAGGAGCACTACGAGTTCGAGAGCCAGCAGAGCACGGTCAGCGAGGAGGAGAACAAGCTGCGCAAGCTCCTCAACATGTCGGTCAACGAGATCGAGCTCTCCGTCCGCGCGGCCAACTGCCTCAACAACGCGAACATCACCACGGTCGGCGAGCTCGCGATGAAGACCGAGCAGGAGATGCTCAAGTACCGCAATTTCGGCAAGAAATCGCTCAACGAGATCAAGGAGAAGCTCGAGGCCCTCGGCCTCTCGCTCGGCATGAAGTTCGACGAGCGCCTCCTCGACACGAAGAAGGAAGTCTGACCGTCGCGCGGCGCGCGACGGAAGGATCAAGTTTCAAGTATCAAGTTCTCAAGAAATCTCCAAGCGGCCGGTAACGGTCTTGTGACTTGTTACTTGGTACTTGGAACTTCAGACCCATGCGTCACCTCAAACATCACCGTTCCCTCGGCGTCACCCGCGAGCACCGCGCCGCCATGCTGTCCAACCTGGCGGCGGCGCTCATCCGCCACGGGCGCATCGAGACCACGCTGGCCAAGGCCCGCGCCCTGCGCCCTTTCATCGAGAAGGTCATCACCAAGGCGAAGCGGGCCGCCGTGGCCGCGGAAAAGAAGGATGCCATCCACCTGCGCCGGCACGCGCTGCGCAAGGTGCGCGACGAGGGCGCCGTGACCCTCCTGTTCAACGAAAAGGCGGCCCAGTTTGCCCAGCGCGCCGGCGGCTACACGCGCATCTACAAGCTCGCTCCGCAGCGGGTGAGCGACGCGGCCGAAATGGCCCTGATCGAGTTCGTCGCCGCCGACGATGCGGGCTACAAGAAACAATCCCGGCCCAAGCCGGCGGGCGGCAGGAAGGCCGCCAAGCCGGAGGCGGCCGCCGCGCCCGCGGAGACCGCGGCCCAGCCGGCCGACGACAAGCCCGCCTGAAGCCGGCGCGGGCTCGGAGTGGGTTGCCGCATGCCCGGAAATTGCGTGGCCTTGCGCCCTGATCGGCGGTAGCAGTGCTCCGCGCCATGGATCTCACGCTCGGAGCCGCCGTCTTCTGCCTGCTCGTCCTCGGTTTCTTCTTCGGGGTCTGGATCTATTACGACCGGCGCGACCAGGCGCTGTTTGACGCGGAGCGGCGCCGGGTGACGTTTCATTGTATCCGCTGTGACCACCTCTACACCGCCCGGCGCGGCGCCGAAACGGCTGCTTGCCCCCGCTGCGGTTACACCAATTCGCGGCTGAAGTTCTAGACGTCGATGGCGGCGCGCCCCCGGCAAGGATTCGAGATTGCCTCGACGCGCGACGTTCCTCCATAAGTTCCCATGGCACAGACCATCGCCGTCCTCGATTTCGGCTCGCAATACACGCAGGTGATCGCGCGCCGCATCCGGGAGTGCCAGGTTTACTCGAGGATCTACCACTACACCACGCCGGCGGCGGAGCTGCGGCGCGACGGCGTCATCGGCATCATCCTCTCCGGTGGCCCCAGCAGCGTGTTCTCCCGCCGTGCGCCGCTGCCGGATCGCGGCATCTTCGATCTGGGCGTGCCCGTCCTCGGGATCTGCTACGGCATCCAGCTCTTCGGCCACCTCTTGGGCGGCCGGACGGCGAAAAGCGATCACCGCGAATACGGCCACGGCACGCTCACCATCCGGCGCGCCGGACGGCTGTTCGCCGGCCTCCCGCGCCGGCTGCGGGTGTGGAATTCGCACGGGGACCGGGTGATCAAGCTGCCGCCCGGTTTCCGCGCCATCGGCGTGACGGAGAACTCGCCGTTCGCCGCCGTCGAGGACCCGGTGCGCCGGTTCTACGGCATCCAATTTCACCCCGAGGTTTTTCACACCGAACACGGGACGGACATTCTCCGCAATTTTCTGCTCGGGGTGTGCGGCGCGCGGCAGGACTGGTCGATGCGGAATTTCATCGCGCACGCCGTGCGCGACATCCGGGAGACGGTGGGATCGGGCCGGGTCATCCTCGGGCTCAGCGGCGGGGTCGACTCTTCCGTGGCGGCCA
>Ga0335078_10015541_pt1 | contig 11302 bp, 9 predicted proteins | sample Lox_Sample_32_FD_206711 | JGI IMG/M metagenome (GOLD analysis project Ga0335078, IMG submission 206711) | Soil microbial communities from Loxahatchee National Wildlife Refuge, Florida, United States - Lox_Sample_3.2 | ecosystem: Environmental > Terrestrial > Soil > Wetlands | place: USA: Florida...
GCGATCGCCATTCTGGGGTGGTATTTGGCGAGGGTGTTGCGAGCCCCCTCCAGGGCTTGCTTCTCGGCGCCTTCGATATCCAGCTTAATGAAATCGGCCCGCTCCAGCTTGAGGTCGGCAACCAGTTGATCGATGGTCGTGAGGGGAACCGGCACTTGCCGAATAGCCGGACCGAAACTTCCCACGAAACTGTCGCGGGCAGAGTTGCCGGCATCCTCGCGCAACATCAGCACGTCTTCACGGTTCCAAACGCCCTTCGCCACCACGATTACGCGTCCTTGGCTGATCTCCGTAGCAAAATTCCGGCGCAGGCATTCGACGTTTTCGGGCGCCGGCTCGATCGCAACCACCAGCTTGGCGCCGGCCGCCAACGCTTCGCGCGTATAGACTCCCACATTCGCACCGCCGTCCAGAACCACGTCGCCGGCGCGGACTCCATCCTGCCCTTCCCCGTACAACTTCGTCGCTTGTTCGGCCAGGTTATCGGTCAGATCATCATCGTTTCGCGCGGGAATCCAGAAGCGGCCCTTAGGGGTGTCCCAAAGATGGTACCCGGCCGGGTCTGTCTCGATCAGCCGCTTGTCATGGTCCAGTTGTTTCTGGATTGCCACACGCTGCGCAAGCGTGTCGAAGCTGTGCACGGTCTTTTGCAGCGGACAACGGGAAGCTCGCCCTATGGCATAAAGGCAAAACAGGCGCGTTGACGGCACGTAAAACAGAACGTTGCCCAGCACAATCACGGCGATGAAAACTTTGATCGTCCGCGCAAGAGTCATGGTCTTGACTATAGAGCGCGGAGCCGGTGGCCCGACAGATACCTTTGGTTAGGAATAGATTATAGCCGTCTCCCCGGCTGCCGCACGTTCGGGCGCGCAACCGCGTTCGGCTTCAGATTGAAGGCCGACTCGGCCTGCGCCTCCGGGATGCTGAGTGAGATACTCACAGCATTGCCGCTCGCCGTCACGACCAATGAGTTGAGAATCGCCACGGCCTGAGGGTTCTTCTGCTGTTGCAGCTGGCCAAGATTCACCAAGAATTGCAACACGCCGGCCATCGCCGTGGCGTCAGCGGGCGTAGCGGTCTGCGCAACTGCCGTGATTACAATCTGCGCTCCGAACTTTACGCCGCCGCTTCCCTGCTGGATCTTCTGAAACACGCCCAACGGAATGTTCGGCATATTGGTTGCGTTGGCTGGAGGATTGATGGCCGGTGGCGGGACCTCGGAAACGGCCCATGCATCCTCGGCGGCGCTCAGTTGGTTCACCTGGACTAGCAATGCGGCGTCGAGCGGCGCGGGCGCGGTCTGCCGGTCCAGCGCGCCTTTCACGCTGGCGACATCGCCGGCCACTGCCACCGTACCGTTCAGGAAAGCGACCGCATTGGCGCCCTGGGGGTCGATCAAGATGGTCACGTTGTCGTAGGTCTGCGTGGTGGCGCCGCCGGCTTGCGCCGCGGCCCCGATTTTGCCGGCATCGAACGATCCCAGCGCCAGCACGAGGCTGGAAGGATGCGGTTGGACGCCGTTCGAAGCCATCAGCAACTCATGTAGATCGCGGGTGGGATCGAACCCGGTTAAGGTCACGAGCTGTTGCAGATGTTGATCCTGAGCTTGCACCTGAACGAGCACATACTGACCGAATGGCGAGGCTTTAGCTTGATCCACATTGACGCCGGCCAGCATCTTGGCGTCGGGCATCACCAGGTTGAGCAGTTGGGGATCGGCGGCGGGCAATAGCCCCGCGAAAATGATTGCCAGCGGCGCGGCGGTAAAAGTCGAGGCCTTCATATTCATGAGGACGACATCCTTCCCTTGTTATTAACGCGGGCCGCGCCGGTATTGTTCCGGTTAGCGGTCGGACACCGCTCCTACGGTCGCGGCTCGCTGCGCGGAATCGGGATCTGGTCCACAATTTCAATTCCAAACCCTTCCAGGGCAACGATTTTACGCGGATGATTGGTTAGCAGCCGGATGGTGTGCAAACCCAGATCGGAGAGGATCTGCGCCCCGAGGCCATGCTCATGCTGCAACTGCCTCTGCCCGTCGGCGCCCTGGTAATGTAGGAACTCCCGGCCGTGCGAGGTCAGGCGCACGGCCCCGGCGGCGTCGCGCTCCACGCGAAACCCCGGGCCGCTCTCGTGCAGGTAGACCAACACTCCTTCGCCTTCCTCAGCAATCATGCGCAGCGATTCGCGCACCAGCCGGCCGCAGTCGCATGCGCTGGAACCGAACACGTCGCCGTACATACACCGCGAGTGCATGCGCACCAGCACGCCCTCTTTGCCTTCGACCTCGCCGCACACCAGCGCTACGTGGTATTCGGGATTGAGATCGCTCGCAAACGCCACCGTCCGAAACACGCCCCACTCGGTCTCCAGGCAGCCCTCCGCCACGCGGCGAACGAATTTCTCGTGTTTCATGCGGTAGCGGATGAGGTCGGCCACCGAAACCATTTTCAAACGGTGGCGCGCGCAGAATTCCTCCAGCTGGGGCACGCGCGCCATGGTGCCGTCTTCGTTCATGATTTCGCAAATGACGCCGGCGGGTGTCAGCTCCGCAAGGCGCGCCATATCCACAGATGCCTCGGTCTGGCCGGCACGCACCAGCACACCGCCCTCACGGGCCCTCAGGGGAAACATGTGTCCCGGCCGGGCCAGGTCGGACGGCCGGCACGCGGGATCGAGGGCCGTCAGAATGGTGCGGGTCCGATCGGCGGCCGAAATCCCCGTAGTCACGCCGTCGCGCGCATCGATCGATTCGCAAAACGCCGTGCCGAAGTTGGAAGTGTTCTGCGCGCTGATGAGGGGCAGCCGCAATTGATCGCATCGTTCCGCAGTCAGCGCCAGGCAGATCAGGCCGCGCCCATGGGTGGCCATGAAATTGATGATCTCGGGTGTGACCTTCTCCGCCGCAATCGTCAGGTCTCCCTCATTTTCCCGGTCTTCGTCATCCACCACCACCAGGATGCGCCCGGCACGGATCTCCTCCAGCGCTTCAGGCACGGGGACAAAGGGCATAATCCATTGTAACCATGGATATTAACGTGCTCTCGGGAGTGCCCTAAGTTAAGATGGGTTGGGGACGTTAATGCCGCGTCTACTCCCACATTTTCTGGCGCTACCTGGTCTGAGCATTTCCGGGATTGTCGACGTTCTGCTGGTCGCTTTCCTGGTTTATCAGGCGCTGATGGTGGTGCGCGGCACACGCGCCGGTCATATTCTGCTCGGCATCATGATGATGGTCGGACTGTACGGAGTTGCGGTCGGTTTCGGACTCGAGGCGCTGCGTTCGCTGCTCTCCTTCATCGTTCCCTATCTCGGTTTGGCGATCATCGTTCTTTTCCAGTCGGAGATTCGCCGCACCTTGGCGCGCATCGGGCGCAAGAGCTGGGTGAGCTCGGGATTCCGTGCGCCCGAAGCGATCCACGAAATCGTACTGGCGGTGGAACAACTCGCGGGGCAGAAAACCGGCGCGCTCATTGTGCTGGAGCGCGATATCGGACTGCGCACTTTTGTCGAGAGCGGCGTGCACATGGAAGCACAAATTTCCCGGGATCTGTTGTTGTCCATCTTTCAACCGGGCCTGCCGCTCCACGACGGCGCCGCAATCGTGCAGAAAGACCGCATCGCGGCGGCAGCCTGTTTCCTCCCACTCACCACAAACCCGAGTTTGTCGCGCAACCTGGGAACACGCCACCGCGCCGCCATCGGCATCACCGAAGAGACCGATTGTCTCTCCGTGGTCGTTTCTGAAGAGACCGGACGCATCTCCGTCGCGGCTTTCGGCGAATTGGTTTCCGGAATCTCTTTGTCGGAACTCGTCGATCGAGTCAATCAGCATTTCGGCCTGCAGCGGCCGGCCCGCGCCGAGGCTCCCGGCTTCCTCCACGAGCCGGAATCTGCGGGCGTCAACGGCGACTCCCGGAGCACTGAGAGGGTCAACCCGGAAAAGGTCAACCAGCCGTGAATAAGATGAAATGGGCCCTCGGGCTGGTGACCCACAACTTCTGGTGGAAGCTGTTGGCGCTGGCAATCGCGTTTACCATTTGGGTGCTGGTGGCTAATGAGCCGGAGCTCTCCACATTCACCACCGTGCGCGTGGCCTACCGCAATATACCGGACGATCTGGAGATCAGCTCGGCCCCCACCGAGTCCGTCACCCTGGAACTGCGCGGCCCGGCCGGCGAGGTGCGCGGTGTGGGCGAGAGCCGCACTCCGGCCGTCGTCCTGGATATGTCCCACGTCCAACCCGGCCAGCGGACATTCGAAATCGGGGGTGGCAATGTGAGTTTGGCCCGGGGGGTACGGCTGGTGCGCGCCATTCCCTCCGCGATTCGGTTCGAGTTCGACCGGCGGGTTGATCGGATTATCCCGGTCCGCGCGCGGTTCACTGGCGAGGGAGCGAATGGCTACGTCGTCGGGCGGGTTACGGTCACACCGAATCGAATCGAAGTCACTGGTCCGGCCAGCCGCGTCGCGCGCGTCGATGCTGCCATCACGGACCCGGTGGACGTCTCCTCCGCCGTGGGAACCTTCCAGCTTCGAGTGAACGCCTTTGTGCAGGATTCGTATGTGCGGTTCCAGTCTTCGCCACAGGTTGTGGTGGCGGTCGCCATGAAAAAGAAATAACAGGACCCCGGAGAAATTTTGCCCAAGGAACTATTCGGAACGGACGGAATTCGTGGTGTGGCCGGCGAGTACCCGCTCGACCCGGAGACCGTTCATGCGTTCGGTGTCGCTTTGGGAGACGACGCCACCGCGGCGCAGGCCAGCCCGGAAATCCTGATCGGCGCCGATACACGCGAATCCGGCCGATGGATTGCGGAACTGGTGGCCGGAGGCATCCGGAGCAGAGGGGCGCGGGTGCGCTACGCCGACGTAATCACGACTCCCGGTGTGGCCTACCTGACGCGCACCGGACCTTTTCTGGCAGGCGTGATGATCTCGGCTTCCCACAATCCGTATCAGGACAACGGCATCAAAGTGTTCGGCCATTCCGGGTTCAAGCTGCCGGACGCCGAAGAAGACACCATCGAGCAGGAAATCTTCCGTCTGAAAGCGCAAGCCCTGGCGCCGACGCCCGCCCGAATCGAGGTCGATGAGGGCCTGGACCGTCAGTATCTCGAGTACTTGATTTCCACGGTTTCTACGCTCTTCGACGGCATGCGCCTGGTGATCGATTGCGGGAACGGCGCAGCGTACCGGCTCGGCCCCGAACTGTTTCGCCGCCTCGGCGCTGATGTGACCGTGCTCTGCGCGGAACCGGACGGCCGCAACATTAACCTCAACTGCGGCGCGCTGCATGTAGAAAACCTGCGCCGCGCGGTTTGCGCCCAGGGAGCCAACGCCGGGGTAGCCTTCGATGGCGATGCCGACCGAGCCATCTTCGTCGCGGGCAGCGGCCGAATCGTGGATGGCGATGGCGTGCTGCTCACCGCCGCGCGGGCACTGCAGTCCCGTGGCCAATTGCCTGGCGGCGCCGTGGTCGCGACGGTGATGTCCAACCTGGGCCTGGAAAAGGCACTGGAGCGCGAAGGTATCCGAATGATTCGGACCCCCGTGGGCGACAAATATGTTCTGGAAGAAATGGAACGGCGCGGAGCGGTCTTGGGCGGAGAGCAGTCGGGCCATGTGATCTTCCGCCAGTTCGCGACTACCGGAGATGGCCTTCTCACTGCCCTGCAACTCTTTGCGATCGCGCGCCAGAGCGGAGCAAGCCTGGATGACTTGACAGCCGGTTTCGAAGTCTACCCGCAAAAGCTGGTAAACGTGCGCGTGCGGGAAAAAAAGGCGCTCACGGAAGTGCCATCGGTGGCGCACGAGATTCAGCGCGCCGAACAGGAGTTCGCCGGAGCGGGCCGCGTGCTGGTGCGTTTCTCGGGAACCGAGCCCCTGGCGCGGGTTATGGTGGAAGGCCCAAGCCTCGAACAGGTCGAGAATTTCACAGCGCGCATTGCGGATGCGATTCGGCGGGAGATGGGCGCGTAGCCGGAATAAACGCTGGCGGAAACAGAGCGGCCGGGGACCGGTGACGTCTCCCACATCGGGACTTCTGGCTCCCCGTCCATCTGCATATCAACTAGTCCGGCGTTTCGCGGCAAGTTGCCGCGACCGTGGGATCTGTTTTGGGCGGCGGAAGGGAATACGTCCTGACCGTCATCGGCTCTCACATCAGTCACCGGCACCGTGAGATGTGCCAGGCCATGCGAAAACGGTCCCCAGTTCTCTCGGGGCCTCAAATGGATAGAAACTCCGTAGTGAGTCACTGGGACTAGTATGGTCTTCCGACCAATAGCGAACGCTGTTCTCCCTTTCAATGTCTGCGGAGTACGCACAGGCAGATGGGGCGACGCGGTAGGTGACTATTTCTTGATTTCGTTCATCTAAACCGGACACTTTGTGTAGAAGCGGGACCATCGGAATCCGTCCCGCCAAGCACTCCGCAACCTTATGCGGGAGTTTGCCGAATTGTTCGACGAAGTGGTTCACTTCCCCGCGCACAATTGCCGAGTGGGGATCGTTCGACGCATCTACGAGGTCGTCATATGATGATTTCCCCGTCTTACGATCACTGTCTGTCAGCGAAAACTCCACCCAGATCGCGCCGAGCCGCAAGTGGGCTTCCCGAGACTTCAGGTCGGTGAAACTGTCAGGTCGAACGCCAAAGGCCCTCTGGCGCAATGCACGCTCAGCCCAGGGATGTCTGGTGTAGTCGACGAACTCTGCTCCGCCGCGATACGGCCGGGTCAGAACGCAGATCCGGCCGTGGCCGGATTTCCCTGATGCCGCGAACGCAGCAGCCACCTCCGGGGAGGACGTGAAGTTGATAATGCCCGTCGGTACCCCGTAGTGTTCGAGAAGGCCCTCAGCCTCCCACTCGGAGTTGTCGTAGCCGTTCTGTTTGAATACCCACCGTAACGCCTTGACAACTCTACGGAGCGACTCCTGTTCGCGACCGTTCAGGATGCGCTCGATACGGAGTTGGCTCGATTCGGTCGCAGGAAACAGCCCGCATTCGCCTCTGTAGAGATATCTCGGGGCTGGATGAGGAACTGCGCCATTGGGTGTGCTCAACTCGCATTGAATCAACTGATCCGGTGGAAAATACCGCCGGATTTCCTCGAGGCACCTCGCCAACGCCGAACACCGCCAATTTGCCTCAAATCCGCACATGGATACACGTATACATTCTGTCACAAGGGCGGGGACGGGCTATTCGCCCCGGCCGCGTTGCGCTGCGAACTCGGAAGGGGGGCCATGGCTGGACGTTTCTGGTCTCTTTCAGCCATTCCCTTCGCTGAACGCCTCTCAGGGAACGCACTTGGCCTCGTAGTCGTCTCGCTGAACTGGCGCCCGCAGGGCCTGCATTAATACAGCCTTCGCGGAGATCGCATACGTCCCTAAGTCCAAGCGGCTCACTGCGCCCTCTCCCGACGGCCTAGCTAGTGTAAGGGCCTATCCCATCACCTCTGATCGCGCATATACTTGATACAAACATGGAGGGCGAGATGCATTTTCGAAATCTCACTTTCGTAGCTGCGGTAGCACTGGTTCTATCGCTGGTCCCAACACAACTGCCCGCTCAGGCGATCAATGCCAAGCCCGCTAAGACCGCAACCGCTACCTGGACGATCCCGCGGACTGCGGACGGCCAGCCGGATCTGCAGGGAGTCTGGGCGAACAACAACGTAACCCCGCTTGAGCGGCCAAAGGAATTGGCCGGGCGTGAGTATCTAACCGAACAGGAGGTGGCGGCGCTCAGAAAGAAGTCGAGTGAGCTCTTCGACAACGGCAATTCCGACGCCGCGTTCGGCGACACCGTGTTCCAGAGCGTGTTCGCGAATGTCACTGGGGCGAAATCGGGTTTCAAGAGTACCGACGGCGAGACTGGCGACTACAGCTCGGTTTGGCTGGTCTCCCGGGATTGGGATAACAGAACCTCGCTGATTACGGACCCGGCCGACGGGCGGCTGCCGGCCATGACGGAACGGGCCCAACAGAAGCAGCAGGCCGCCGCGGCCAAGATGCGAGGCCTGCCAGCCGGTCCCGAGGATCGCTCCTTAAGCGAACGCTGTATCACGTTCGGCTCGCCGCGATTGGGCGCGGGTTACAACAGCTATTTCCAGATTCTGCAGTCAGCCAAACAGGCGGTCATCTTAATGGAGACCATTCACGACGCGCGCGTGATTCCGCTCGACGGAAGCCCCCACTTGCCATCCAACATTCAGACCTGGCTGGGGGACGCGCGTGGGCACTGGGAAGGTGACACGCTGGTCGTCGATACCACCAACTACAAGCCCGGAGTGTTCATGAACGTTTCGAGCGAGAAGCTGCATGTGGTCGAGAGATTCACCCGCACGGGCCCTGACACCCTTAAGTGGGAAATCACGATCGATGATCCCGGAGCGTGGTCCAAACCGTGGACTGCGATGATCCCTCTGCGGCACTCGAAGGACGCCCTCTTCGAGTACGCCTGCCAAGAAGGGAACTACGGCATGCAGGGCATTCTGGCGGGCGCCCGCGCCGAAGAGAAAGCCGCCCAAGCGGCGGAAAAGACGAGCCAACTGAAATAAGTCGCGTCGCTCGGTGATGATGGATGAGGCCCGCGCCGGCGTCAAGAATTCGCCGCAGCGGCATGAATTTGACTTTCGGCCAGAGGTGATCCCCCTGTAGTTACAGGCGGTTAGAGACGGTCAGAGAAATGCCCATCCCAACCGCATGAACGTGAATAGTCTTTCCAATAGCCTCGACCCATACATTCAGCAACTCCTCAGCGGCGCCGGTTTGGTAAACGGCACGTCTACCAGTTCCAGCACCGCCTCCAGTTCACTCGCCCTGTCGCAGCAGAGCAACCCGCAGCTTTCGCCGTTTGCCCAACTGCTGAACACTTTGCAACAACTGCAGCAGTCGAATCCGACGCTGTACCAACAGGTCACCTCGCAGATTGCGACGAACCTGCAGAGCGCTGCCAAGACGGCAACCGCCGATGGCAACACCACCCAGGCCGCCCAGTTGAACCAGCTCGCGACCGACTTTACGAACGCTTCCCAAAACAACACGCTACCCAATATTCAGGACCTGGCACAGGCGATGAGCGGCGGACATGGCCACCATCATCACCACATGCATGCTTCGTCCAGCAGTTCGGACCAAGACAGCTCGAACCAGGCCAATACGAACCAAGCCAGCCCGGCAACCAATTTGAGCCAGCTGATCTCTGCATTCCTGGTAAACGGGACGTCGTCGACGCAGAGTGCATCGCTCAATCCGCTGTCGATCATTCAAAACACGCTGAGCGCCGCAGGAGTTAGCCTCAGCTAGCCCACCGCTCCCTCTGGTCGCGGCTCGGTAACGTTTTACGGAGCCGCGACCACAGGGAGCGGTGCGCCCTTCCGTCCCTACGGCGCCGGCTCCACGTGGACCAACACGTCGGCTACCCAGTCCAGGCGCTGCAGAATGCTGAGGCGCACTTCGTGTGCGATGTTATGGGATTGCCGGACCGTCATCTCGGGGTCCACTTCCAGGTGCAGGTCGACGTGATATCGCAGGCCGGTCTTGCGCGCGAAACATTTTTCGACGCCTCGGACGCCGGGCACGGTGGCCGCCGCCGCGCGGATCTGCGTCATTAGTGCTTCGTCGGGCATGGTGTCCATCAACTGAAGAGCCGTACCGTGTGACACCCGCAGCCCGGTTGCGATCACGATCAACCCCACCACGAAACCGCCGTACCGGTCGGCATTCAGGAAACGCGCCGGGTCGAACAACGCCAACCCGACGCCGATCAGCGCGGCTGTGGCCGACACGGTATCCATCGTATCGTTCCAGGCATCGGCAACCAGGGCAGCGCTATGCATGCGCCTTCCGTGACGGAACTTGAACGCCGCCAGGCCGGTTTTGGCGGCCAGGGAAGCCAGCAGAGGCCAGATGACATAGCGGGCCGGAGCAGCGTGCGGTTCCCCAAGTCGCTGAACGGAACCAAAAGAAATCAACGCGCCGCCGGCTGTCAGAACCAGGCCGATCAGCAGTCCGGTTAGAATTTCGGCCCGGCCGTGGCCATAGGGATGGTCTTCATCGGCGGGCTTGAGGGCGAGCGTCAGACCCAGAAGGACGAACCCGGAGGCAAAGACGTCTCCGGCCGACTCGAGGCCGTCGGCTAAGACTGCATTGGAATGGCCGGCAATGCCGGCGAAAATCTTGACCGCGGCCAGCGTACCGCTCACCAGCATGCCAACGGCAGCGACGCGTTGCCCGGTCTGCATGGACTCGGTTGGAAATCTTAGGCCCGGGCCGGATCTGGCTTTTCCGGATCGAGACCCAGCTCATTGATTGCCGCGCGGGCTCGCTTACCATCGAACTTGCCATCGCGGGCGAGGCTCCCCAGCGCGGCAGCGGCGATCGATTCGGCATTCACTTCAAAGTGGCGGCGCAGATGCTCACGGTTGTCGCTGCGTCCGAACCCGTCGGTGCCCAGCGTCGTCAGCCGGCCCGGCAGCCAGGGAGCAATCTGATCGGCCACCACTTTCATGTAGTCCGTGGCAGCTATAATTGGCCCCTCGGCGCCTTCGAGCGCTTGCAGGATGTAGGGCTTCCGCTCGGGCTCATCCGGGTGCAGACGATTCCACCGCTCCACGCCCAAAGCGTCGCGCCGCAGCTCGTTGTAACTGGTGGCGCTCCAAACATCCGCCGCCACCTCGTACTTCTCGGCCAGAATCTGCTGGGCGCGCAGGGCTTCGTTTAGAATCGGTCCGCTGCCAAACAGTTGCACCAGGGCTTTGCCTTTCGCCGCGGCTTGGAAACGGTAGATGCCGCGCAGAATGCCATCGGTATCCACGTCCTTCGGTATGGGCGGCATCGGGTAGTTTTCGTTGTAGAGCGTGAGGTAGTAGAACAGGTCTTCCTGCTCCTGATACATCCGGCGAATGCCGTCCTGCACGATCACGGCGATCTCGTAAGCGTAAGCCGGATCGTACGCGGCGCAGGTGGGTACGGTGCTGGCGAGCACCAGGCTGTGGCCATCCTGGTGTTGCAAGCCTTCCCCCGCAAGAGTGGTGCGCCCCGCGGTTCCGCCGCACAAAAAGCCCTTGCCGCGCGCATCGGCGAACGCCCAGACCAGGTCGCCTACGCGCTGGAAACCGAACATCGAGTAGTAAATGAAAAACGGGATCATGGGCACGCGGTAATTCACGTAGGCCGTGCCCGCGGCGGTGAACGAAGACATCGAGCCCGCTTCGGTGATGCCTTCCTCCAGAATCTGGCCGTCCTTCGATTCCTTGTAGTACAGGAACATTTCGGCATCGTGGGGCTT
>Ga0335078_10015543_pt1 | contig 11301 bp, 11 predicted proteins | sample Lox_Sample_32_FD_206711 | JGI IMG/M metagenome (GOLD analysis project Ga0335078, IMG submission 206711) | Soil microbial communities from Loxahatchee National Wildlife Refuge, Florida, United States - Lox_Sample_3.2 | ecosystem: Environmental > Terrestrial > Soil > Wetlands | place: USA...
CCTTAACGGCCCTACCGGCCTCCCCCAGTCCGCTGTAACACTGCTTCCGTGGTTTCCGCGGGCAGCCCAGCCATGAGCTGACGGTGCAGTTCCGCGGCTCGCGTTGGTGCATCCGGCGTGTCCACCTAGTCCACCCAGAAATATTCCTGGCCGTCTTTGCCAAACACGGTTTGGAACATTCCCTGTGACTTGTGTTCCGCGATCATCCAACTGACTACGATCTGGTAGCTAAGGGCGTTCTGAAAACCGAAGTGGATGTTGCGGTCAAATTCGAAGGACTCGGCCTTCGCCCAGACCTGACTTTCTGGCACCGCGGCCAAGGCGTCATAGAGGGATCCATCCGTATCGGCGGCAAGCAGCACCGGCCGCTCTTGTTTATGCAGGCTGCGAATTGCGCGCACGGCTAAGACGGTAGCCGCTTGATGATGGCCGTGGGTTGTGGCTCGTGGAAGGACTGTGAAGACGTACTTATAGTGTTCTCCGTGGAGCAGCGTGACCAGGAAATTCGTGACAAATTCGGAATCCCAGAGACGGTTCAGCCCTTCCGAGATATCGGTAGTGAATTCTTCGTCTTTCTGATCGAGAAAATAGTGATTCCGAATACCGAGGATCCGTCCCGCGTTCAGGGCCTCCTGCTTGCGGATGGTGGGCATTTCCCTCCGCCCAACCGACTCCTCGGTGAGCGGCAGGCCGTAGTAGGACTCCGCCAGAGTGGAATACCGGTAGCCGCCCTCGCCGTTCGTGATCACCAATTCGTCGACCGGCGCTTTCAGTTGCATCGCCAACCGATAGACCGTGGCGGCCACGTAGTATTCGTCATCCGGGTGCGCCACGACGATCAGCGATTTTCCGAGCGCTTGGGCGTGGGCCGCACCGAGTGCAAGCAGGCTCAGCGAAACGACAGCCAACGTCCGGAGCGCGGTGTGGACAGATCGGTTCGTATGATCCTCGTTGTGGAGCGGCTCGCCCCACTCACTCAGTAACTGTGAATTCCGGCTTCGTCCCGGGCCAAACTTTCGCTGCATCCAGTCGCGGGCACGCCGACTGATCGAAACGGCCACTCACGACGCCGAGCCGCTCTCACCAGAAAGAGCAGGGTTCCAGCCGCCGCGAACACAAGACCTCGGGCGAAAAGAGCATGCTTGTCGAACAGGACCAGACCCAAACCCGCCACCGTAACCAGGATTGGCGAGGGAAACAGCCACATCCGAAAGGGACGGGGATGGGTAGGGTCAGCCAAGCGCCACCTGGCGGCGCCGATCGCCTGCACCAGGAAGAGCAACATTACTCGAATCACCACTAGGGCTTTGAGCAGATCGTTCAATTGGAAAATGCAAAACAGCGCCGCCAAGCCGCCGAGCAACAGGACGCTATTGGCCGGGAATTTCTTCGTTGGATGGACCTTGCCAAAGGCCGCCAAGAAATTGCCGTCGCGAGCCGCCGCGAAGGGGACTCTGGAATATCCGGCGAGTAACGAGAAAACCGATGCAAATGCCGTCCATGCGACCAATACCGCCACCAAGACTCCGGCCCAAGTCCCCCAAACGTGTTCGACACCGCCGCAACGAAATTCTGACCGTCAGCCTTTGCCATATTGATGAGGGTGTGGGCCGGCAGAACGCCCATATAATGCCGATGTTCATCAATATGTAGAGTGATGCAACCGCGGCAATGGACAGCAGGATCGCGCGGGGTATGGTCTTATGCGGCCTCGCGACCTCTCCACCAAAAAACAGATGTTGTAGTAGCCCCAATAATCGTAGAGGGCGAATAGCAAAGCGGCGGAGAGTCCCGAGAAGAAGCCGGCGTGTGGCTGTGACCACCCGTCGGGAAAAGCGACCTCACCACGGAAGTGAGTCAAGGCTGCCAGGGCGACAAATCCAATGGCGCCGACTACTCCGATCCACAGCCATCGAGAGATCCGTCCAATACTGGCCACGCGCCGATAGACCAGGACCGTCGCCAGCATCGCCGTCCCAACGGCAACGAGGGTTCTCCCGGAGACCTCTAACGTCAACCGTACCGGGCCTAAAAAGTAGAAGGGCAGCGTTCCCCGCCAAATCACGTGGGACAGCCCGCTGAACACGTACGAGGTATAATTTGCGAACCCGATGCATCCGGTGGCGATCGAGACCGGGGCGCTGAACACCAGTTGAAATACGAAGAGAAACGACAACCAGCGCCCGGCCTTGCTCCGGCCATACATTTGCTTGAGGTATTCGTATGAGCCGCCCACTCGCGGAAGAGTCGCCCCGCCCATGGCGGCGACCATCAAGGGCAATGTGATAAATGGGCCGACGCCGATCATATCCACCATGTTCAGCGCCGTTGCGGGGAAGAGAGTCAATCCACGAACCAGCCCACGGTCGCCGGTACAGCTGCTCCCGAGTTGTCCCGATCCCTTGCCACTAGTTGCCGTCATAGGGTTAGTCTCCCGGACTCGACCGCGGCGTCACGTGCCGGATCTACACTCCGACAAGATTTGCGTCAAGCGGCGAAAAGGCGGGCCAACCGCGTTGATAGATTTTGTCGGCTGAGCTGCCCCAGGTTTCCGAAGGCTTCAACCGAGACATCTCCGGTCTCAATCGGCGCAACTTTCGGGGTTCGATCAGCTAGCCAGTGGGCGTCTGGCCCTTTTCCCCCGTATTTTCGCTTCTAGAATTAAGCTATTTCGCCTTGAGAAGCCGAAAGCGAGGAATAACTTTAATGGTCCAGTCGGCCGCAGAGGGCGAAAGCCGAAGTGAAGGATTTGCCCGGAGAGAGAATCATGCCCCGTCCCGACGAGTGCTGGAATCGCAAGCCTGATGGGTTAGATCTGCGTTCGGTCACCCGGGAGTTTGATGAATTGATACACAATCCGCCCACGGCGGAAGCGGATAACGAAATGATTCTGAATACTTCGCCGGACAGCGAAGTCGATCGATGGCTGGCCGAGGTGCCGATCGATCCCCTTCTCGATAGCCACGGGCCAAATCAATCTGTTTACGACGCGTCAAAAAGCGACGAATGCGACTTAGGCGCCTACACTCTTAAATGGCAAGATGAGGCCTGTGGGGCCAATCTCCCGCCCGCTGGGTGCATTGGAATTGCAGCCAAAAGAGACGCTAACAACAGGCATTTCAGAACGTTGGTGGCCACCCTGGCATTGTGTCTTTTCGCGGCTATAACCCTAACGGTTTGGTGTTGCACGCAACAAGCTCCACGCCAGGTCCATCGAGGGACATCGACAACGGCCGCGCCGGCCCACGTGCCCGAAATCCCGCAGCAGATTCCCGCGCACTCCGCTTCAGACCAGGGAGAACCAAGCTCAGCAGAACCGGGAACCGCCAATCCGTCGGAGAGGAGTGGCAGCACCCCGGCATCCAATGGACTGGGTAACTCGAATCACGTGCACAAGCGCTTTTCGATTCCGGCGCCACTTGCTCCCTTAGCTCATCCCATTGCGGATTCCCGCGAACAGAAAGTACCCTCCCTAGATCCCCCGGAGCCCTTGGATCTCCATTCTCAACCGACGTTGCCAGCTGCTTTGGATTCAATTATACCGATCCCTTCCGCGGTCTCGTCTCCGGTAGCCCAGCCAAAGGGATCGATGAAACGAGTCTTAAGATCTTTGCGAGGATTGGTCCACCGACATAAGGCGGGCAAACCCGCAACTGACGACCAGGATGGCGGGCATCAGTGAATCTACGGGAGAAGCAAGATGGACGGTGCCGATTGGATTGAGAATTTCCGGGCCAGGTATCTAGTTTCAATAATTAGCGCACTGGGATAAGCTGCCGTTGATGGCAACCAGCAGTGATTCATCTCACCAGGGAGAAAGCGGCCTACTTAAAAATCCATCCCGCCTCGCCCCCCGCTCTTACGTCCCCAAACCCACTTGTTATATAGTGGTCGGTCGGCTTTGCGGCGTGAACCGGAGGCCGCTCGCTCAATTCGAGAATCCATATGGACCTGGCACACATCCACCTGCTGCTGAACCATTTTCCAACCATCGGCTTTATCATCGGCGGCGGTTTGTACCTGCTTTCCCTTGTGGCGAACAGCGATGATCTGAAACGTGCCAGCCTCGTGATTCTGCTGGGCATCGCGCTGCTCGCGATCCCCACCTACATGAGCGGAAATGGCGCGCAGGATGCCATCAAGTCCATGCCGGGCGTTTCGAAATCCCTGATCGAAGCGCATGAGGGAGCGGCACTGGTGGCCTTGGGTTTCATGGAAGTCACGGGAGCCTTTGCCTGGCTGGCGCTATGGCAATTCCGCCGGCTAACTCGCATACCGAACTGGAACCTGGCCGTGATCCTGGTCCTGACGTTGCTGAGCCTGGGCTTGATGACCCGCGCCTCGAATATGGGCGGCGAGATTCGCCACGCGGAAATTCGGGCCACGCAGGGAGCGGCCACCCAGGCACCCGCCGCGCAGGCAGACGGCCTCGCGCGTAGGGTGGGCTCGTTCATCACGGACACGCGGTGGGTGTGGCCTACCTGCGAAACCCTGCACTTCATCGGCCTGAGCCTTCTGTTGGGCGTGGTGTTTTTAGTGGATCTGCGGGTTCTGGGAGTGGTGAGGGGGGTATCCTTCGCCTCGCTCCACCGCCTGTTGCCCCTGGCCGCGATTGGATTCGGCGTGAACGTCATCACGGGCATCCTGTTCTTCGTGGGCATTCCCGGCCAGTATATTCACAACCAATCCTTCTATTGGAAACTGGCTCTGGTGATGCTCGCCGGGTTGAATGCGGTGTACTTCACTTTTTTGGACGAACCCTGGTCGCTGGGGCCCAAGGAAGATGCCTCGCTGCGGACCAAGATCGCTGCGGCGTCGGCCATGGTCCTGTGGATCGGTGTCCTGTATTGCGGAAGTATGTTGCCGTTCTTGGGCAACTCGTTTTAAGTGGAGGCGGAAAAACCATGACATTGGTTGTCGGGACGATTATCGTAGTGATCGGCGCAACCGTTCTGATCGGGCTCGCCGCCTATGTCTTGGATCGGAGTACGGCGCGCCAGGAGCGCAAGGATAACGGATGAAGGAGTTTTTGAATTTTCTCGATCAAACCGCACTCAGTCAGTGGGTTCGCGACGCGCCCACCATTTGGGCTTTCCCGACGATACTCGTCCTTCACACCATTGGGATGGGAATTGTGGCCGGCGGCAGCGCCATCATCAGCCTGATCTTGCTGGGCTTCTGGCCGGGTGCGCCGATCCGGCCGTTCGTGCGCGCCTTCCCCTATATGTGGGTCGCATTTGGAGTCAACGCGGTGACCGGAACCATGATGCTGATGGCCGACGCCACAAACAAGCTCTCCACTCCGGATTTCTACATCAAGATGGTCTTCGTGTTTGTGGGTTTATACCTGCTCATCCGCATGCGCCGCCAAGTATTCGACGATCCGCAACTCGATCAGGCCCCCGTGTCGGGCAACGCGAAAATGTTGGCTTGGGCTTCGCTGGCCTGCTGGTTTGGCGCCATTCTCGCCGGCCGCTTGCTGGCTTACGTCGGACCGGGGGCCAAACCGTAATTTGAGCCAGGAAACCGGCGGTGATATACTCGAACGCAACTTCCAGGAGGTACGCGAATGATTAAGCGAACGCTAGGATGTATGGCATTATTCGGGTGGTTGATGGCCAGTGGCCCGCTGCAGGCTCATCATTCGCTCGCGGGCGTGTACGACATGAAAAGCGACAAGGAACTGGTGGGCACGGTCACAGCCATAAAGTTCTCCAACCCCCACGGGTCGCTGACGGTCGCAGTGAAGAACGCGGACGGCACGTCCACCGAGTGGGTGTTGACGCTGGGCTCTGCCACCGCCCTGGCGCAGAGGGGAATCGGCAAGACCGGCCCGAATGCTCTGCATACCGGGGACAGCATCACGGTGAAGTTCCTTCCGGCGAAGGACGGCAGCCCGTTAGGGTTTCTCAAGTCCGTAACCATGCCGGACGGTCGTGTGATCCAGATCTCCGCCGGTAACGCCAACGACTAAACCGCAGCGGGGGACCATGATGATTGGCGGCTACAGGATCATTGGCACGAGGCTCGCTCTCGGGGTGTTTATCACCATCGGAACGCTGGCGCCGCTCGGCGCGCAGGGTGGATTCGCCGATTCGCCTCCTCTCTACCGACCCGCCGCTGGCGCAAAAGACCTGCGGGCTGTCCTTTTCAACTGGACCTGGTACATGGGCATGCTGCGGGGAATCGATGAGCATGAGCTGATCACCTCGCTGGAATATCAGGGGAACGGAACCATCCAGGTAGATGGACAGCCCTGCACGCTGACGAAATATCGAGCCAGCACCAATTACCAAACGCCCGGCCAGCGCGTGCAGTACACGTGCACGCGGCCCAATGGCCAAACCTATTCGAATATCGAGGTGCTCAGCGGGCAGTACGCGTGGAACGAAGATATACCGGGCGCCGAGATCGTGGCGGGCAAAGGGAAGGCGACGCCCATGCCGGGCGCGGTGGAGGAGCGGATCATCCGCCTGTGGGCCAGTCCCCAAGGTGCGCCGAAGGCGGCCATCGCTGGCGCGGCGCCCAAGGGCAAGCTCGGCGACAATCCCGGCACACTTTTTCAGGACGGCGCCATGAAAGCGGGAGGCACATCTTTGGCGTGGGAGGGCGGCAAGGCAGTGGTCACCTATCCCATTCCGGGCGTACCGGGGGCCATGGCGACCGCCACGCTGAACGACAAGTACATGGTCGAACACGTCGTGGTTAAGGAACACGGATCGACGATCGCCGAGTTCGCCTACGCGGACTACAAGGACTGGAACAACCCGCTGAACAAGATCGACGCGTTCTACGCCGGCAAGATTACGGAGCGCCGAAACGGTGCGGTGGTTCGCGATCTGACGACCGGCGTCACCGAAACGGGCAGTGTATACGTGGTCATGCCCGTGCCGGCCAGCGTGCGCGCAGCCATCCGGATGGCGGCGCGGGAACCCGCGGCCCCGAAGGAGGTCGCTGCCGATCAGCAACCGACGCCGCGTCTGGCCAACGGGAAACCGGACATGACCGGCAACTGGAACTTCAACGCCATGAACTGGCGCTACGGGTTCCGCCGCTGCGATCCGACGCAGCAGGAGGGCTGCAACCGGCAGCTCAACCAGACCATGGATTTCGAGTTCGAAGCGCCCTCGCGGTTCGGTCCCAATCGTCCTCTGTACAAACCCGAATTCTGGGACAAGGTGCAGCAGCTCGACATGTGGACGAATAAAGAAGACCCGGTGATGACTTGCCAACCGCTGGGGAATCCGCGGCAGGGGCCGCCCCGGCGCATCGTCCAGTCGGCCAACGACATCATCTTCTTTTACACGCAGTATGCTGACGGCGGTGGCGGGAACGGTGAGTACCGCATCATTCCGGCCGATGGCCGCAAGCACGATCCGCAAAAGGCCATCGAGGCTACATATTACGGCTATACCGTGGGGAAGTGGGAGGGCGACACGCTGGTGCTCGACTCTATTTCCTTCGTCGATTCGACGTGGCTGGCGCGCGGCGGTTTCTTCCATTCCGATCAGATGCACGTGATCGAGAAACTCACGCGTCAGGGCAATCACATTAAGTACGAAGTTACTGTCGACGACCCCGAGGTGCTGGTGGAACCGTGGGTGATGACACCGCGAACGCTGACGCTCAACACCAATGCGGAGGCCGGACTTCTGCCCGAGCGCGCCAACTGCGAGGTCTACGAAACCAAGGACATCAGCTCGCAGATTCGGCACTAGCGGGAGTCCATTCATTTCGACAGCGCGAAGACGAAACATGAGCGTGGACATCAGGCCGCTTACGGGGCCATGAGCTGTGTAACGGAACCTCCGCTCCCTGACGGTAGCGGCTCGGTAACAAAACCGGCAGGGCGCTAACGGCCAAAAGAAAGAAGACATTCGCATGACTCGGGCGGTGCTGGTGATACTGATTGGGAGCGCGCTGGCGCAAACGCCTGCGCCGCGAGTCGAAGCTAACCTTTCGCAACTGATGCGCGGGACCCTGTATCCGTCTTCAAATGTGGTTTTTGCTGCGCAAGACGAGAACCCGGCGGACGTGCCGCGAGCTAAAGATCCCAACATGGCGACCGATCTCTTGACAAGCTCTTACGGAAAATGGGATGCCGTCGAGAACAGCGCTTTGGCGATCGTTGAAGAGGCTAACCTCCTCATGCTTCCGGGGCGCAAGTGCGCGAATGGTCTGGATGTTCCGGTAAAGAACGCGGACTGGGCCAAGTTCGTTCAGGAGCTTTGGGAGGCGGGAATGACGGCGTATGCGGCGGCTCAGTCCAAGAATCAGGATAAGATGACCGACGCGGCTGGGGTGCTCACCACGGCGTGCGGCCACTGCCATGGCAAATATCGCGACCGGAGAAGCCTGGCCGACCGCTGCAAGTGAGGGTGCGCATGGCGCTGCCCCACAGGACCCGGCTTATGTTTGCGCTGCCCATCGCCGCCGGTTTACGCGCAGAAAATACCATGCGCCCGCCGCATTAATGCCGAGGATCACGCCAGAGATCCTCGCTGCGAACGCAGCCACGTTCGCGACGTCGATAATCGGAAACACGGACAAGACGATGAACAGCAGCGTCATGCATAATCCGGACACAGCGGCGATGCGTACCCCGCCGGGAGGCCGTTCGCCAGGCGCCACCAGCGGAATGGCAAACATGACCACATACGTCAACGCCCAACAAATCAACCCCGCATTATTCAGTAATTGAAATGACTCTTGGGCGCCGGCCCCCACGTGGCCCAGAACGGTTAGGCCAAGGGTTGCCAGGCCCACACACACAATGGAACCGATCGGGGTTTTATAGCGAGGATGCAAGCGGCTCATCCACTCCGGCAGCAGGTGATCCCACCCGGCCACCATAGGCAGGCGCGTCATGGCGTTGAAGTAAATACTGGAGCCGCCGATGAGATTGCAGATCAACAACCCGGCTCCTATGGAAGCTACCAGAAACCCGAACGGCAACATCTGAGAACCACGGTTCAGCATCTGGCTCGCGGGAGCGATCAGGTCGATGTCGGCGGGCCGCGTAAAGGCCAAGACGCAAGTGGTGCCCAGAATGTAGAAGAGGCCAATCAGAGGCGCGGCTAACCAAACGGAGCGGCGCATGGTCCTCGAGATCTCGGGATCGCGGACTTCGGCGGAAAAGATCGCGCATCCGTCAAAACCACAAAAGGCGGCGAAGCCCATCTTCCCCAGCAGGTTCAGATTCAGCAGCGAAACGGCGGGAGGCGTGAACGCCAACGGGGCGACCGTCGCCGCGCCCTTCCACCATTTGGGGACTGCCAGCACCGTCATCGCGGCCAGAACAATAAACAGGACAAAGCCGCCTGCATTGTGAAGCCACTTGGCCATGCCCATGCCCCTTCGCGCCAGCCACATCAAGCCACCTACAAAAACTACTCCCACAGCCAGAGTGGCCCACCGGCTCTCGGCCATCCAGGCACCCGACGGTCCGATGAAGTATGCCAGATTATCCGTGATCTGAGAAGTGGAAGACCCCAGGATTAAAATCATCGTGGCCCAAATATTCAAAGCGACGAGAAAACCCGCGAGATCGCCGAAACGCAGTTTGGCCCATTGATACAGGCCGCCTTCCAGCGGCATCTCCCGATTTAAATGGACCACGACCATGCCCGAGGGGATATAAAACAGCAACACCGCCGGAATCCAGAACATGATGTGCGCGGAGCCGAGTTTACCCGCGGTTCCGTGCCATTGCAGTCCGATAATGTAGACAATCTGGGCAAGGACCAGATCACCGAGGCGCAATTCTTTTCTGAGGCCGGTGCTGCGAAGCTCGACCTGGTGTTCGGCTTCCAGAAAGTGCTGCTCACGCGCTTCCATGTCTTCTCTTCACTTGCGTACAGCCGGGCAATTGGGATGAGGATAACAGAGTTCGGCGGAGATCCGACGGTTCCGAAAGCGCAAAGTACCGCTCCTTTTAGTCGCGGCTCAGTAAAAGACGCGCTGACATTACTGAGCCCGCGACCAAAGGGAGTGTCCTATGGCCCTGCGGGCCACCAATAGCGATGGACGCGTTCGTGGGGCAGGCCTTCCGGCCTGCCGCCGGCTTTCCAGCCGGCGCGCCGAGCGGAAGCTCGGCGGCGGCCCGGAAGGGCCGACCCCACGAGCGCGTCTTCATTGGAGCGGTCAAGCCCATTAGAACGTGAACTTCACGCTGGCTTGGGCCAGGCGCGGTGCGGCGGCACTCACCACTTGCCCGAAGGTCGTACTGCTGACGTTCCCGTCGACCGCCTGGGGTCCGAAGAATTCCGCATGGTTGAAGACGTTGAATCCTTCCAACCGGAACTGAACGAACTTCGATTCGGTAAGGTGCAGGCTTTTCGCAAGCGCCACATCGAAATTCACCATTCCGGGGCCGGAGAAGAACCGTCTCCCGGCGGTGCCGGAAGTGCCCAGCGCGTTCTCACTAAAAAGCGACACATGGAAATACGGTTGCCCGTTTCTGGGGTTGTGATTCAGATTCAGCGAACCCGCCATGACATCCGGTTCATCCACACCATAGTTATTGATGCCGTTCGGCTCGGCTCCTAATAACGAGTTGTCTCCATAGTTGATGAGCGTCACCGGCAGGCCGCTCGCGAGACGCGTGATGCCGGAAAGCTCCCATCCTTCGGTCCAACCGTTTCGCGCACGAAATATCCGCGCCAGCGGCAACTGGCAGGCGTAGCTCACCACGAAGTTGTGGCGTATATCGAACGCCGAGAGGGCCCGGCTCAGCGAAGGATTCAGAGGATTCACCTCCTCACCCAAATTAGAGGATTGATCGAGCGCCTTGCTGAAGGTGTAGGCGGCCAACAATTGGAGCGGCCCGCTGGTGTGCCGCAGGGTCACCTGTAACGAGTTGTAGTTGGAGTTGCCGATGGTCGTTTCCAGCGTGTCGCTTCCGAAATTCGGGCCGAGGGGGCCCCTGGTCCCGTTGATTACCTGGCCGGTTGCGGTCACGAAGACATTGCTTTCGCTGAACGGGCCGCAGGGGGCCTGCCCCGGCGCGAGATTGGCCGGGTTGCTGAGCGCAAGGCACAGCGCCGGATTGCCGGGATTGGCCTCCTCGAGCACTAGAAGGTGATGCGCCTGGGTGCCCACGTAGCTGGCACTGAGCACGGTGCTCTTTCCCAAGCTGCGATCCACGGAGAGCATGTATTCCTCGGTGAACGGAATGCGATTGTCCTTCGCATAGTTGGGCATGCCGCTGATGGGCTCAAACTGCGACCAGTCCAAAGTTGCGTCCGGATGAGCGGCCGTCGTATTCAGCGGCGCCAGGCTGACGGGAAAGTATTGGCTAAC
>Ga0335078_10015545_pt1 | contig 11300 bp, 5 predicted proteins | sample Lox_Sample_32_FD_206711 | JGI IMG/M metagenome (GOLD analysis project Ga0335078, IMG submission 206711) | Soil microbial communities from Loxahatchee National Wildlife Refuge, Florida, United States - Lox_Sample_3.2 | ecosystem: Environmental > Terrestrial > Soil > Wetlands | place: USA: Florida...
AGATCAGGGCTGATGATGTTCCAACTCATGCCATCATTTGTTGTTTTGAACAAGACCTGCGCGGCGAAGTACAACGTATGCGGATCATGTGGCGAGAAAACGATGGGCTCCGTCCACTGGAATCGGTATTTCAAATCGCCAGCCCCCCAGCCGATTGGATTGACCGGCCAGGGATTGATCGCCTGTTCCTCGTGGGTGCGGTTGTCATAACGCGAAATATCGCCACCATACGAGCCGGCATAAACAATTTGGGGATCCGTCGGATCGGGCGCAATGTATCCGCTTTCGCCACCGCCCACGGGATACCAATCCGGACGGTCAATCGCCCCATCCGGACCTGCGTTTGCAATTCCTACTGTGCTGTTGTCCTGCTGCGCACCGTACATGTAATAAGGAAAGCGGTTATCGGTGACGACATGGTAGAACTGCGCCGTCGGCTGGTTGTACTGCGTGGTCCAACTTTCGCCGCCGTCGGTTGAAATCGTCGCGCCACCATCGTTCCCGTTGATGAGCCGTTTCGGATTCGTCGAATCGATCCACAGCCCGTGGTTGTCGCCGTGCGGTGCGCGCAACCGGCTGAACGTCTTCCCGCCATCATTGGAGCGGTAAGCTCCCGTGTTGAGAATGTAGACCGTGTCGGCAGATTTGGGATCGGCGAAGATGTGGGAGTAGTACCACGCACGCTGCCGGAAGCGATGATCGTCGGTGGTCAAGTGCCACGAATCGCCGCCATCGTCGGAGCGATAAATGCCACCTTTCTCCGCCTCGATGACAGCCCAAACGCGATTCGAATTCGCGCCTGAAACTGTAATGCCGATGCGTCCCAATACTCCCTCGGGCAGCCCGTGACCCTTCAGTTCTTTCCAGGTGGTCCCACCATCGATGGAGCGATACAGCCCGCTGCCGGGTCCGCCGCTATCCAGGCTCCACGGTGTTCGCCTCGCCTGCCACAAGGCGGCAAACAGAATGTTGGAATTACTGGGGTCAAAGGTAATGTCAATCCCGCCGGTTTTCGCATCCTTGTATAGAACTTTTTCCCAGGTTTTGCCGCCGTCGTGCGTGCGAAAGATGCCACGCTCATCGTTGTCGGCGAAGGGGTGTCCCAAAGCGGCGACAAATGCAACGTCAGGATTCTTCGGATCAACAATCAGCCGACCAATCGCGTGCGTATCGGGCAGACCTATGAACTTCCACGTCTTGCCGGCATCGATGGACTTATAAACGCCATTGCCTCCTACGATGTTTCCACGAATGCACGCTTCACCCGTTCCAACATAGATTACATTGGGGTCCGATTCCGAAACGGCGATCGCGCCAATTGCGGGCGAAGCATCCTTCTGCTTGTCAAAGATGGGTTTCCAGTTCAGACCGCCATCGGTCGTCTTCCAGACACCTCCCGCGACCGCGCCGAAGTAGTAGACATCCTCCTGGCCGATAACGCCTGAGACGGCGACCACGCGGCCGCCGCGGAACGGGCCGACTAACCGATACTCCAGTCCCTTCCATGGTCCTTTGTCTTCGCCCTCCTCCTGCTGGGCGGCGCCAGCAGCCGTCGTGCCGGTTGTTTGGGTGACCGTTTCGCTTTTGCCGGGTTCAGTGCTTTGATTCGGTTTACGCTTCTGCGCAACGGCGGGAACTAGCAAGCCGATACTAAGAATGACTACCGAGGCGGTTCGCACGAGATGGTTCCTCCGAAGAGGTAACACAATAATCCCCCTGCCCTGCAAATCTCAACAGGAAAACTGTGCAGGAATGGAGGTGGCGAAAAGTAGCTTCTTAAACGTCCTCGGGCTGGGGTACCGCATCTGGGCGATCCAGAAAGAAGGTTACGACTTCCTCGAAGGTCTCTTTGCCGACATTCACGGCGCGATGCACTCGATCACTCGGTTCAACCCAGTTGACTTCGCCGACTTTCATGTTCCACGGCAAGGTTTCTCCGCCATCGCGGAACTCAATGTGGAGCTGGTCGCCGCTCAACACCACGGAGACGCGATGATAGGGGTCGTGGTGCCAGGGCGTGGCCTCGCCCGGCGCGAGCCGCAGTCGCTGCACCAGGCAGTTCCCGCGATGATGTAAGGTCTCTTGATGCGCCTTGTTTCTCACTCCGGTTCCCCCCGTGCCTGCAGGATAACTTATCCTGCAACATCCCTGTCTTTCGGCTGCTGACGCGCCATTGCACCGCAGGGCTGTTTAATTTACACAGCTTCCCTGCTTTGCATTTAGGTCAGTTTTGACTACAATGCTCTGTAACCCACGGACACTCCTCCCCGGTTCGGTACTGCCACAGTGTTTGTCCTTTTGCTCGTGTGGGAATTCGGCTTGGAAGGACTTGTGTTGCAGAGCGCGGTTACGGAAGTCACTTGGCGTCACCTCAAAGTCTTCTTAACATGCCTATATAGTGCGCAAGTGAGGCCTGATTCATGCATGGCATAGCGGTCACCCTCCTGACGGAAGACAAAGAACGGCTTGCCGTGCTCCAGCAACGCCTGGAAACCACGCAGATTGGCCGTAACGTCTTCGGTCATGTTGGTTTTCCTGCGAGCGCAACCGATCCTGTGCTGCGCCAGATTCAGGACGTGCGGGCCGAGATCGTACTTGTCGACATCGACCCACAGAATGCGCAACGCGCCATTCATGCCATCGAATTGATCCACAGCAGCACCAGCGATATCATCGTGTTCGCAATTGGCGCGATGAACAACCCGGAGACCATCGTTTCCGCCATGCGCGCCGGCGCTCGTGAATATCTGGAGCGTACCGCCAGCACCGAAAGCATGGTGGAAGCTTTCAGCCGGTTCTCCACCTCACGCGGAAAGACGCGCACCACTGCCGGCCGGGCCCGGGTGTTTGCGGTGACAAATGCCAAGGGTGGATCCGGAGCGACGACCGTAGCGGTTAACACCGCAATTGCCTTACAGGAGCTGTACTCGAGCGTACTGCTCGTGGATTTCGCGAACCTCGGCCATGCAGCCTTGCACCTGAACGTCCGGCCTACGTTCGGCATGACCGACGCCCTGCAGAATCTGCACCGGCTGGACACTTCCCTGCTTCAGGGATTGATGACGCCATGCAAGAATGGTCTGCAACTCTTGGCCGGCCCTCAACAGCCGCAGGTGGTTGTGCCCACCGTCGCTGAATTAGCGGGGTTATTTGATCTGCTGGTCGGCCAATTCCGCTATGTGGTGGTGGACTGCTCCAATCGGGTCGATGATACTGCGCGCGTTCTCTGCGACATTTCCAACGCCGTTCTCTTGGTTGCGCAGGCTGACGTCGTCTCCTTGTGGAGCGCCGGCCGTATGCGGACGTTCCTGGATGAAGGCACGGGTCGCGACCGCGTCCGTTTGGTTTTGAATCGTTACAAGAAGATCCCCGGTTTCACCGACGAAGACGTCGAAACCGCCACCAATTGCAAGATTCTCTGGAAAGTCCCCAATAACCACCAGGCCATCGCTCCCGCTATCGACAAGGGCGCGCCCGTTGCGTTCCACGAGAGCGTGGATGTCGGCCGCTCGTTCCGCGGATTAGCCGCCTTGTTGGCGGACGCTTCTCCAACAACTGAGGGATCGCTGGATTTGGCCTATCAAGCAGATAAATCGGAGAAGAAGAAACCCGCCCGAACTCTGCTGATTTCTCCCGCCCGCGCCGGACAATAGGGATCCCATCCCAACATCCCAAGAAAGTGTTGGTGTGCAGTGAATGACCTTTTTGGTGTCGCAGCGCTTTAGCGCTGCGATGAAGAACTATGAAAGCTGTGGGAGCAGCGCTCCGATGGGCGGATGAGCACATCCGCCACTACCATCAGGGCTACTTCCCCGCCGCGCTTTTTCCTTCCAACCGCGCATAGACGACCGGATCCGTGGCAACTTCGTAGTACCAATGGTCGGTCCACGCCTGCAGGGAAAAGGTGCGTGGATCGACCTGCGGCATGCGGCAGGCCCGCACCACAATCTTGCGGAAGATATCGTTCCCCAGCGGAACCAGCCCGCTCCACAACCGGTTTTCCCCTTGATTTTTCAAGTCGGGGAACTCCAGTTTGCAAGCCTCTAGCGAGATTTCTTGCTCCAGCTTGCGAAACGCCGCCTCGCTCATGCGAATCCCGTTCACGTTGTACTTCAAAATAAAATCTTCCGGGCTTTCTTCGGTCTCGCCATCACTGACGGTCTGAAACGCGTATACGTGAAAGGCGCTCTGCGTATCTTTCATCGTCTTGCGTACGCGCTTGCTACACGACGAGAGCCGGTCGCTTTCATTCAGCGCGTCCGAAATCATGATTCGCTGCTCGCCATCCATCAGGTACATCGGCGCAGAATCCTGGTAGGAAATTCCAATCCCCAATTCCAGGCTGGGCAGGCCGGAACGCTGCAGCAATTGATTGTACCCGTTCACAATCTCAATGATCTCCCGGGCCAGCGCAGCGGCCCGGCACACCGTCAGGCCGGGTTCGCCTTCGCGCTCAAGCAGCGCCAGGATGATGGCATCCCCTTCCAGGAACACCTTGCTGGCGCCATATTTGGACAGAAGCTTGTTCACCGGATCATAAAAATTGAGACTGAAGTACGAAGCCGGATTCAACTCCCGTTCCAGCAGCGAGCGCGTCAAGCGCGAGGAGTCACGCACGTCCGCCTTGATGATGACGTGACGCACGATTTTTTCTTCGCCGGATTTTTGTTCTCCCGTCAACAGAAACTCGTAGAGAGTCCCGTTCATCGACGAAAGCTGCCGAACCTTGTCGTTGGCCAGATTGATGCTGTCGAGCACGCTATTGAGCGATTCCAATTGCCGCCGGTCGCGGTGGTAGCGCATGAAGTCGCGCAGGAATCTTCCCGAAATCTTCGCCCGTTCTGCGCCTCGGCAAGACGTCACCCGTTCCACGGCCGCATGCAGACTGGCTGGCGCGATCTTGCCGTGGTCGGCCATGAACTTCTCAACTCGCTGGCGTTCTTCACGCGAGATGAGCGCATGCTTGAGTTGCTGGGCATTGATGAGAGGGGAATACTCCGACAGCAGCGGCACCACCTCGTAAGACGCGACCACGTGGTCCAGCAATCTCTCGCGCTCCAATAGGCTTGCCCAATTCGAAAGGCGCGATTTCTGCGCTCGACCTTCCGGGGTCGAATCATCCGGAGTCCCGCCGCCGATCAGTTCCTGGGCGTTCTCCGGCACGTTCAGCCAGCCATCCAATGTGGCCTGGGCGTCTTCTCCCAAGTCCAGCTTCAGCGACTTCAGGAATTCACATGCTACCTCGCGCACGTTTGCAAAGCGGTCAGCATCGGTGTCGAAGTTGCCCAGCATGACATAATTTTCCGCATTCAGATGCGCGTCATTCCCATCCTCGGTGAAGATCAGGGTGTTGAGAAAAAGCTTGTATTGCTCATCTGAACTGCTGCCAAAGAAAGATCGGCGCGTGCGGGCAAGGGTCTCTTTCTCCACTTCGCGCAGGGTCCGAAACAGCTCGTCGCCCGTTTTCCGCAAAATTGTTTTCTTGGCCACCTGAAACGCGCCAACCCGCTCGCGATATTCCAACGCCTTCTGATGCCGAAAGCCTTCATAGCCTTTCAGCGTCATCCGGCAGCGTTCCAGCACTTGCGCGAATTGCGAGTGCAGTTCGAAGCGAAGAAACTTGACGATCGCGGCGCGCGCTAACAAATCGAGCACCGGGTTGTCCCGCGCTTTTGCCACGTTGAGCGCTGCCACATGCAATTCGGTCAGCAGCGACTTTAAGTCTGCCGGTTCCGAGTGCGGCTTGCCGCTCAGCTTGGTTTGAATGAATTGATCCTTGGTCTTGTTTGCGGTTGGCGTGGCGGCGCCTATAGCGCCTTCGAGGTCACCATGCCGGATCAACAATCTGGCTATGTGCTGCCGCGCCTGTTCGACAAATTTCGGGCTGAGATAAACGTCATGGCGCAGATTATCAACTCCGACTTGTAGGCCGTGCAGGGAAAGCGCAGGCGTGTAGGAAGCCAGTCGCGGTGGGGCGACTTCCTCCGCCTGGTGTCCCAGCCTGAAAATAGGAATTCGTGGCATGAAGATTCCGCTTAGTGTTGTCCTGCCTGGCTGACCATCGCAGTGCGGAATTGCGGGACAACCAGCGCTTGCTCCACGTTCGCCACATTCAGCGCGGCCAATCTGGCGGCGACAGCTTGTGCCTGCGCGTGCGCTCCCGTGCTGTTGTAGGCCTGCCAGAGCAATTGCATGGAAAAAGGATCGCGCGAGTCTTCTTCCAGGTGAGCGATCGCTTCCGCCGGGCTGCCCTGCGCCATCAGCACGGCCCCCGCCGCGCCCTCATAGCAAAGTTGGATGGCCTGGCTTTTGCTCTTGCCAGCCATGGCTTCCAGCTGATTCAGATTCTCGACCGCGTTCTGCATATCTTTGGCTTCGGCGGCGCGCGTGGCCCGCACCCGCAAAATCCGTGCCTGCTCTTCGTTTCGGTTGAGTTCGGATAATTCGTGCGGTTCCAGCAGCACCTGTTGCGCCATCTGAAGATGTTTCAGGGCGATGGGATATTCGGGTTCATACATCCCGAGCACCCGCTGCGCCTCGGCTTCCAACATCGCCAGTTCTGCGGCGTGCGCATGCTTCGCGACGTCGCCGAGCGCTTTCTCCGACTGCTTGCGATTGTTCTCTCGAATCCATGTCACTGCCGATTGCAATTCATATTGGATCTTGTCGCTCTGTGTGCCTGCGAAAACGATGGCACGATCGTATTCATCGCGTGCATCCTGCTCCCGGCCCATGACAGCATAGGTATCGGCAATGCCCAATTCTGATCCGAAGTTGGGATCGATGCGGACGCTCATGCGGTATTGCTCGAGCGCGGCGTCAAATTTGCCTGCCATGCGCAAGATCTCCCCGTATGAATCCCGCGGATTCGGCTCATCCGGCTCCAGCGTGGCATATCGTTCCATGACGGCAAACGCTTTGTCGAAGTCCCCCGCGTACGCGTACGTATATCCCAAGTCATTGAGCGCCGCTGGATAGTCTGGCCACAAGCTAAGCGCGTGGCGCAGTATCTCGGCCGCCTGTTCATATCGTTCCTGTAGCGTAAGCCAGTCTCCAGCGAGGAAGGCCAGGCGATGATCATCGGGAAACATCACCAGCAAATCATTCATGGCCGCAATGGCAGGCAGATAATCGTCCTCTTGCGCTCCCGCCAGCCAGCGGATCAGCAATTGTTCCCCGGGGCTTACATTGGCCGCCAAACTCTTGGCCTGCCGGCGCGCCGCAGCTTGCTCGACCGGGTTCTTGGCAATTTTCGCGATCAGGATGAAGGCTTGCGCGAATTTCGGATCGGCCTTCGTCGCCTGCCGCAGATAGAGAAGCGACTGATCGAGTCGGTAGTCCTCGAAATTCCGCATCGCGTGCTCGAAATTCCGGCGTGCCAGTTGCGATGAAGTTGTAACAGGTAAGTTTGCCGGCCAGTGAACCTTCTTCTCAGTCTTTGGTTCGCTGCCAGCCAAGGCAACAGTCGAAAACAGCAGGACTGGGCAAAGCCACCGGCGGTGGAGCATAGCGATCCCTCAGGAAGATACTGACTTCTATGCCGGAGCCTAGCACGCGTGTGCCACTCGGCCAACGTTACCTAAGTGTTCTGAAGCCAATCGCTTGCCGCGCGAATTGCACTGGAAACAAGAACTGATCGGAGTACGGTGGGCTGTTTCCTGAATTGCTCGCAGACTTCCTGACTCGCCCAATGTTGCTCGAGGGCACCGATAAAAACAGGGCCTCTGGCGGCGTTCGGTTAACCTTTCGGGCTAAAGCGCGGCTGCGGAGGCCCCAACGCTGCACAGCACAACCAGGGTACAAAATTGTAATCTTCGCAACAAAGCGCCAAATTGCGCCACGAGGACGTGCTATTTACAAAGCCTGCTGCGCGCGATATACATCTCTTTTTTTGCAACTCCTGAACGTTAGGAGGCCATCGTGCAAGGGGAAACTGGGGAACGCTGGAAACAACTTTGCGAGCAAGCGGCGATCGAGCAAGACCCAGATCGTTTGCTGAGGCTGATTGCCGAGATCAATCGCCTGCTCGCGGAAAAAGAAGACCGCCTCAAGCGCCAGCGAGCGATGACCAACAACGGCACGACTGACAACCACGCGGCCTAGCGCGCATCACGTCCTGTAATAGAGCGGCCGAGGGCGCTCTCGCGAACGCCCTCGAGTTCACCGAAACGCCTCAGAACTCAAAACGCAAACCCAACTCAGTGTGCAAGGAGGGAACCGCCGCGGCACTATAACCGGATACGCCGCCGTTTGCGGCATTGCTCGGTCCGGAACAGAAAGCCCGCGGAGTGTTGTAGGTCGATACGTTCACGTCCTCTTCATAGCTGTTGCAGAAGTTCGCTCGGTTAAACAGGTTATAGAACTCGGCAAAAATCGAGAGCTTCTCGCGCTCGCCAAACTTGAAGTATTTGGTGGTGCGCAGATCCATCTCGATGAAAGGCTTGCCGGTCAAACTGTTGGGCGCGATCATCTGGCAGCCGGTTGTGACGACGGGATCCGCCTCCGTACTGCCGACACAAACCCGATCAAGTTTGTTTCTTCCGTCGCCATCTATGTCAGTACCGGCAAGTTCGCTATAGGGACGACCGGAAGCCGCCTGGAAGATGGGAGCAATTTCAATCTTGCCAGGCAGTTCGAAGATGCCGCTGCCGACAAATCGATGACGTTCGTCGAACGTGGTCCGTGCGAATTCGTTCGACGCAAACTCCTGGCTCGGAATGACTGCTAAGGGGCTGCCACCGTACGAGGCCACCGGGTATCCTCCCCATGACCGCGACCACGACAGCACATAGCTTGCTTGGAACATAAAGCGCTTGTTCATGCGTTTCTTGAGTTGGAAGTTGATCCCGTCGTATAAGGACCGGTTCTCGCTGGAGTAGTCGTAAATATGAGCGAAACGACCCGCAGTAAGAGTGGGATCGCCCAGACTGATTCCAGCATCCTGGAATGCCAAGTCCATGAGGCGCGTGCCTGTGCCGGATATGCAGCGTGGATCAGCTGAATTTCCGCCAAAGTCGGGATTGCATACCGGGCCGATGACGGGGTTGGCATTCAGCACGCGCTCTTCATGCGTGCCGAGGATGTGGTAGTAGTCCACGGAAAAAGCGTAATCAGGGTTGATCTGATACGCCCAACCGATGGAAGCCTGTTGCGACCAGGGATCCGTGATGTGCGGATCAGTGATCCGGCCTACCGCACCTTGGGCGATATCTGAACTGAGCCCTGTGGGAAGCGGGAACGGATCGACACCGAAGCGGAAGCCGCACATGTTAAATGACCCCGTGTTGGTGCATGGGTTCCCGGGTTTGTTGGTACTCAGATAATCAAAAGCCGTTTGGTAAATGATGGGTTGACTCTGCTGGATCGACCAGAGAGTAATATTCTGGAAAATCTGGTCACGAGCAATGCCATACCCTCCACGGATGACGTGTCTGCCATTTCCCAAAACATCCCAGGCAAAACCCAGGCGCGGCTGAAACTCTTTCCAATCCGAGGTGGTGCGAGTGAGGTTGCTGTTATCGGCTACGAGACCATTGATGGCCTGCATACCCGGGTCGCTCGCCAGCGCCGAGGCTTCTGCAGTCTGGGTTTGCTTCAACCACCAGATCGTACGATTGCTGGTGGTCAAACTGCTGCCCAGCTGAGACTGCAGGAAATCAATATTTGCATCCCAACGCAGTCCAAGGTTGAGGGTCAGCTTGTGGGTGATTTTGTAATCATCCTGCCAATAGAGGCCGAGCGAGTGCCATGGCGGCTGCGCGGTCGAACCGCTGCCTGTGCTGTACAGCATCTCTTGCACAGCTCCCGGTGTCGAGATGCCTTCAGCATAGTTGGGAGCAACACTTCCCGCGTCTTTTGCCGGGCAATTGTTGCTGGCGATGCAGACCGGGTCGTCCCAGAAGAAAAGTTGGTAGCCCAGTCCGGAGTAGAAATACCCGCCTAGTTTTGCGAAATAAATCCAGTTGGCACCGAATTTGAAGTTGTGCTTTCCGTGCATCCAGTTGAAATCATCGCGCAGTTGATACTTACGAATAAGCGTTTCCTGTGGGACGTTGACGTTCTCGCCAACTTGAGTTGCATCCGAGAAGTTGATGTTGGGATTGGTTGCTAATCCACCATTGACAACCGGATAGGTAAAGGTGTGAGTGGGCGAAGCCAGGATCAGATTGGCCATGTCCTGGAAGTGCAAGGTCAAAGAATTCACTTTGGTTGCGGAGATCGCCCAGTTGTATCCGAGCGTTAGGTCATGGAAGTTATTGATATCAACGTTGGATTGCGTTCCATCGGCGCGGAATGGACTGTTCACGTTGCCCACCTGATCGTTAGGGTTCGTCCACTTCTGCCGCCCGTAACGCAAATAAAAATTATGCGCACTGCTCAGTTTGTAGTCCAGCTTGACGGTTCCCATGTCGTCGATGTACGGGAAAGGCAGCGTGCTTACCGGATATGCATAGGGGCCGCCGGTGAACCCGCTGGTCTGGTTCGCAAATGTGGTCAATTCCGGCACTACGCCGGTATCCGCAGTCAAGCCTGCGGGCTCGCGCTTCTGCTCAAATGCGCCGAAGAAGAAGAGCTTGTCTTTTACAATCGGACCGCCAAATGAGCCACCATAATAATAGCGATGAAAGACTTTCTTGCAGCGGCCGACGTCGTTCGGAGTAGCGCACGTTCCGCCTTGCGACTCGGGCAAAGCTTCAAAATAGTTCGTGCGATTCAAAGTGCTAAGCTGCGCCAAACCGAATGCCGAGCCATGCAACGTGTTGGTGCCGGACTTGGTGATCACGTTCACGATTCCGGCGACCGAATGGCCGGCTTCGGCGGTGTAGTGATCGGTCAGGACACCAAACTCCTCGATGCCTTCCATGGTGAAATTCTGCACCATGCCTCCCACCACGAGATCCTTGTTGTCACCACCGTCAACGTTGGCGTCCACCTGACGGCCATCACCACCATTAATGCTGACGTTACCCACGCGCGTTTTCGTCGGGTCGAAACCCTCGGCTTGGCGAACCCCTGGAACCAGAGTTTCCAGTCCGGCAAAGTTGCGATCGGAAATTGGCAGCGAGGAAACTTCCGTTGGGGAAACCGATCCACCGATCTGGGAACTGGTGGTTTCAATCAGCGGCGCCTGCGTTGTGACTTCCACCACCGTGCTTACTGCACCCGGCTTCAGGGTGTAATTCAGCGTGACTCTCTGGCCGACCAGCAGAGCTACACCAGTTTGGTGCGCGGTGGAAAATCCTGTGGCTCCCACCCGCAGGTTATAAGCGCCGGGCGGCAGAGAGGGTAAGGTGTAGTTT
>Ga0335078_10015547_pt1 | contig 11298 bp, 13 predicted proteins | sample Lox_Sample_32_FD_206711 | JGI IMG/M metagenome (GOLD analysis project Ga0335078, IMG submission 206711) | Soil microbial communities from Loxahatchee National Wildlife Refuge, Florida, United States - Lox_Sample_3.2 | ecosystem: Environmental > Terrestrial > Soil > Wetlands | place: USA...
GGCGGCTTGATCTGCTGGTGAACAATGCTGGCACGTTCGGCCCTTACGGTCCCGTGGACGAGATCGACATCAGCGAGTGGTCGCAGACGATCGCCACCAACCTCACCGGCGCGTTCCTCTGCGCGCGTCACGCCGTGCGGATCATGCGCGCACAGCTGCCACGCGGCGGCCGGATCATCAACAACGGCTCGGTCTCCGCGCACAGCCCGCGCCCGGGCAGTGCCGCCTACACCGCGAGCAAACACGCGATCACCGGCTTGACAAAGTCGATCGCGCTCGACGGCCGGGCCCACGACATCGCGTGCGGTCAGATCGACATCGGCAACGCGGCAACCGAGATGACCGCCAGCGTCGCGCAGGGAGTTCCGCAGGCCGACGGCCGGATCATGCCGGAGGCGACGTTCGACCCGCAGCACGTCGCATCCGCCGTGCTCTACATGGCCCAGTTGCCGCTCGAGGCCAACGTGCAGTTCCTAACGATCACCGCCACCAAGATGCCGTTCATCGGGCGCGGCTGATACGACGCGGCGGGCCGCGGACCCTGGGACGGTGCGCGACGGTCCGAAGCGACACCGCACCGGGAAGTGGCGCAGCCCGCGGGAGCCGTTTGGACAAATTGATCCTTAACGGCTGCCGCGTCGTGTCGCCCACAAGCCTGCGAGGGGATCCGGGGGTCGGCCCCGCTGCTCGCCCGATCCGATAGCTGCCGCGTGGCACCGCCGACGGGCTGAAGCTGCTAGGCCGCTGAGCGTGGCCCTAAGGCCGTCTCACCTGGATGCTGTCAGCATCGCTGCCATCACAAACTCGACCGCTGCCTGCGCTGCCTGGATGGAAACGGGGCCCCCGGCGTCCCGGACCGGCTCATCCACCTCGGTGACGTCGTCGCCGAGGCCGTGGATGATGCCGTCGACGAAATTACCGATCTCAGCCGCCGCGCTCGGGTGGGCAGCCCGGAACAGGTCGGTGATGATCCGCGCCGTCTCAGCGGTCATGTGGCCGGACTCTTCGTCGGACTTGGTCTCGATCATCTCGGCGACTCCCTTGTCACTATCGCGAGATATACGTGCCTTCGTCCATGTTGCGGCACCGTGCCCCTCGCCACCGATAGGTTGGGCCGACAATTCTTGGCTGTCTGGCCAGTGGCGGATCTTGGGCCGATGTCAGTGTCACCTGTCTGCGGGCATCCAGCCCTGGGCGCGCGGAGATCTCACTGCCTCGACCGCCGCACGCCCCGGGCCTGCTCAGCCGCGTCGTGTCACCCGCGTGGTCAGGCCGGGATACGCTCCGGCCATGTCGTTCGGAGTTGAGCGCTGCTGGTCGTCGGCGTCGCTGACCCGCGGACTGCTGCGCTGCGGGGCCGCAGCGGGGCCCCTTTTCGTTGCTGTCTTCCTCGTCGAGGGCGCGAGGCGACCCGACTATAGCCCGCTGCGCCACCCGGTCAGCGCGCTGTCGCTCGGCCCACACGGTTGGGTGCAGGTCGCGAACTTCGCTGTAACGGGAACGCTGTGCCTCGCCGGTGCCGCAGGCCTGTCGCGCACTCCGGACCCCGTCGTGGGCACGCGACTGGGTGCCGCCTCGATCGGCGCGACCGCCGTTGGTCTCCTCGGTTCGGCCGTGTTCGCCACCGACCCGGTCAGCGGCTACCCGCCAGGAACACCCGACGTCCTTACCGGACAAAGCACGTCCATGACCATGCACGGCATCGCCGCAGTGCCAATATTTCTCGGGCTTCCGGCGGTCGTGTTCGCCTACGCGTGGCGATTCTTGCGAGCGGGCAGGCCAGCGTGGGCGCTCTACTCCGCCGGCAGCGGGGCATCGATGCTGGCGGGTATGGGCCTAGCCGGTGCGGGCTTCAACCAATCGCCGCGGCTCGTCAACCGTGCGGGACTATTCCAGCGCGTCAGCATTATTACCGGATTCGGTTGGATCACGGCCGTGTCCGCTAAGGCCTTCTGCCCGCGCTGATGTGAACGCTATCTACACAAGGCCATCGAAGTCGCCGCTTCGGGCTCCTTCGAGAAAGGTGATCCACTCATCCGCGGTGTACTGGACGACGGGACCGTCCGGGTCCCGCGAGCTTCGCAGGGCAACCATCCCGGGCATGGCAGCGACCTCGGCGCAGCCGCCGTTCTCGCACTTGCGCGCCCGCCGCCAGACGACGTCGGGTGAGCTGAATTTGTTTGCAGACATCGCCGCCTTCTTCCTACTTTGAGTGTATCTTCTTGCTATATCGCCTCCTATCGCAGGAGGAGCAAATCGATGATCATCGATCATGCTAGCGCTTCCGGGCCGTTCTGCCAAACGTTCGGCCAATCTTCCGGATAATTTTGGACGAATCGTCCGGCGGAAGCGCGACAGACGTCAACACGTCGAGGACCTCGCGATATCTCGCGAGATCAGATTCGCGCTCTACATAGATGTTTCCAACCAGCCCTTCAACATAGACAATGTCCGGGATAGATGGGTCATGAAACTCGAGAAAGTTGAATGTGCTATCCATGGCGGGATGCGCGCCCGCGTCATATGAGATTACTCTGACCGTGACGTTCGGCAGCGCCGCCACTTCGAGGATCTTCGCAGCTTGCGCACTCATGATTGCGGCGCTACCCACTTGCCTGCGCAGGGCCGCCTCGTCGAGAAAGGCATTGAACCGGGGCGGCTGATCAGCGTTAAGACGGCGCTGCCTCATCAGCCGCGCTTTGACCCGCTCATCGAGAGCACTGTCATTGATGCGCGGCAGCCAACCCCTGATGAGCGAACGGGCGTATTCTTGCGTTTGGAGAAGGGCAGGCACCGAACTTGAGTGAAATACCGAGATTGTGGCCGCCTGGTCTTCCAGGCCAATATATGTGTAGCGCTTAGCATCCCCGAGATCTTCATATTCTTGCCACCAGCCGCGCTGCTTCGCGGCGCGCGCGAGCGACATGAGCCGCTCTTGCTCCGCAGAATCGCCGACCCCGTAGATCCCGCACAGATCGCGTACATCGCGCAGGCTTGCGGCGCGCTGACCCGTCTCCAAGCGGCTGATCTTGCTAGGTGAACAGAGTAGTCGATCGGCGGCGTCCTCGACTGTCATCGAGGCCTGCTGGCGAAGCTCGCGAAGCCGGACGCCCAGCTCTCGGCGCCGAAGCGTCGGGTTGGCCTCAGCCACCGGGATCTCCCCATCAGGACAGCTCGTATCACTGATACGGACATTTGGTCACATACCAGTGTCTAACGCTACAGGCACAGTCATGTGGCAAGTGCCTCTGACGAGTGCCGTGGACACTCTTCCGGGTACGTACATGGCGAGTCAAGCTACTGGGCTCACGTGTCGTCACAGCTTGGCAGGCGTCACACCTGGGACCGCAGGAAGGGGCCCGATGGAACAGTTAACCGGCCCGGCACAGCCGCCTGAGGTTCCACCCGGCCGCGCCGGGCGGGGCGCGCGAGTTGCAAATGTGTCTGGCCACCGCCGGACGATCGCGCGCCTGCGGCTGAAGGTCGCGGTGCAGACGCTAAGCTGCGTTGCAGTCGCCGCTGCGGCACTAATCGCTAGCGGCTTCGCGGCGGGCACCCTGGGCGTGGTAATAACAGGACTGCTTGCCGTGATCGCCATTCCGATCGCGGGCTTTACCCGTAACCAAGTCATGCTGGCCAACAAAGGCCGTGAGATGGCACGGACCGTTGACGACGTGCTCTCTTTGATGAGGTGTGACGCGGCGGCGTTCGCTCGGCCCTTTGCGGCGCGCCACGGCCCCGCCGAAGAACAGGCCGGACAGCCGTCGCTGCGGGCACGTCACCCAATGGACGCACAGCCGGCGCCGTCGGCGACTTTCGCCGTCTCGGCTCGCACCGACGTCATCGGGCCACAGTCGCCCGAGCGCGCCACGGCCGCGGTCGCGAACGTCCATCCACGCCGGATTGTGCATACGCGCCGGGACCACTGCGCTGTCCAAAGCAACGCCACGGGGCACGAAGGGCACAGCTGGGCGCATGCTCCCAGGCAAAGCTTCTGGCAGTCGCTGACGCCCGCGGAGCGGCAGGGACTCACGGCTTTGGGATACGAAAAGACCTTCGCTGCTGGCGCGGTCCTGTGCCATGAAGATGAGCCGGCCCGCCACCTCATGGTCCTGCGGACCGGGTGGACGAAAGTCGAGGCCCCCCGGACAGGCAGCAACCAGGTCATCGCACGGCGAGGACCCGGTGACATCATTGGTGAGCGAGCGGTGTTTCAGGTCCGCTCGCGATCGGCAACCGTCACAGCGACCAGCACCGTGCGCGCTCTCATCATCGCGGCCGAGGAGTTCCAGTACTTTCTCGATGATCACCCCAGTGTGCTCGAGGTACTGGACAGGCAGGTATACCAGCGGCTAACCGAACGGCACCGTCCGTGGCTTGCCCGGACGGCCAGCAACATTGGGCAACGCCTGGCGAGCCGGGCGTCGCCGCCCACCTGGGCTGGCCAAAACTGCTCGATCCTCTTTACCGACATCACCGCGTTCGGCGCGGCTAGCCGCAACGACGAGGACCGCAGAACAGTGCGGAACGTCGTGTACCGCATTCTGCGGGAAGCGTTCGAAAGCTCCAACGTGGCCTGGGAGGGCTGTTACCGGGAGGACCGAGGCGACGGTGCGCTCATCATCATTCCCGCCCAGGTCCCGACCAGCTCAATTGTCGACCCGTACCTCGGTCACCTGGCCACGGCGCTGAGGCGGCACAACCATCAGGCGAGCCAGGCACTTCGAATCCAGCTTCGGCTCGCGCTTCACGTTGGGCCCGTGATCCCTGACGCCGAGGGCGTATCCGGAGAATCAGTGATCTTTGCCGCCCGGCTCCTCGACGCCGCGGCGCTTAAAAAGGAGCTAGCCAATTCCGGCGCCGACCTCGGGTTCATCGCATCCACTTTCGTATACGACACGGTCATCAAGCATGGCCTTGGCTCCTACCTAGGCCCAGCAAGCTACCGGCAAGTAAAGTTCTGTGCGAAAGGAACGAAAGTCGTCGCATGGATGTATTTAACCGGCACAAGAAAGATACTTGACAGTGTGCTGGGTGGGGCTGTCGATCAACATCCGGGCAAGATTGCGGAGCGCCGCGAACTGGCCGAGCTCCTGCCGCCGGGTCGGTGGAGATTTCGGCCGCGGCGTTGGTGGAGTTAAACAGGACGGCGGCCCAGCCCGACGCGCCAATGATCCCGGACGGCTGCCGGGTGGCGCACATCTGTTCACGCTCGGCTTGCGGCCGGCTTGATCGGATGGTTCTGTTAGCCGGGTTCGCTACGTGGATCGGCAGCTATGGCCGGCAGTCGGCGCGGCGACCGGGACGGAGTCGTGCCAGGGAAAGGAGTAGAACCGTATCTCGTATCGAACGTCGCCACCCGGTCGTCGATTGCGTCGACCACCACAAATCGGCTTCCAACGAGACGTCCGGTGCCTCTTGATGGCCCAGCACCAGCACCAGCAATGGCACCAGCACCAGGGCGGTGGTCGAGTTCGCCTCCATCTAGGAGCTGGTAGGGTCGCGGTTCGTGCGGCGCGTGTCGATCCGTGTCTCCGGGTCGGGGAAATCGACCCTGGGGAGGGATCTCGCCGCGCGACTCGCGGTGCCGTATGTGGAACTGGACGCGATCTTCCATCAGGCGAATTGGACGCCACTGCCCGAGGAGCAGTTCCGCGACCGCGTTAGCGTCATCGCTTCCGGGGACGGGTGGGTGATCGATGGCAACTACAGCGCTGTCCTGCAGCAGGTCTGGGAACGCGCGGACACGGTGGTATGGCTCGACATACCCCGGCGGAGCGTGATGTGCCGGATTATTTGGCGAACGGTGCGCCGCGCGGCTGGCCGGGTTGAGCTGTGGAATGGCAACCGGGAGCGCTGGCGCAACCTCTTCACCTGGGATGAGCAGGAGTCGGTCATCGCGTGGGCCTGGCGCCACTATCCCATTTGTAAGGAGCGTTACGCTGCCGCAGCGTGCGACCCTGCATACGCCCATCTCACGTTTACCAGAGTCGCCACGCGCGCTGATCTGGTGCAGCTCCTTGCGTCTGCCCGCTAGCTATGTCCCGCTGGCTATGCCCCGCTAGCTATGTCCCGCTGGCTATGTCCCGCTGGCTATGTCCCGCTAGCTATGCCCAGCTAGCTATGCCCAGCCGGCAAAGGCCCGCGTCCCTCGCGCCGTAGGTGCGGCTCGGGCAGCGGCCGGAACGTCCGCCTGGCTCGGGTCGGTTTGAGGCGCGGTCATCGCGGCCCCCCCTGCGTGAGTGCCCGAGCTGGGCTCGGCCAACATTTGCCATCCGCGTAGAGATCGGCGGCTGTATGCGCGGGACGGCGGGCTGGCCTCTGCCACCGGCCGTGATCGAGTGGAGTGCCGCCGGTGGGCCGGTGTCGATGCTTGCAGGTTGCCGCCTACCGTTGGGTGGATGCCGGGATTGTCACAGCCGGATCATGGTTTCGCCGTTCGGGACGCTGAGCAGTACCGGCCGGTGGAGACGGCCGGTGACCAGATGATCAGGGTGACGGATGGGGATGGGGCAGCTTTTCTGGCCTGCCATGCGTCGCGTCGGCTGAACAGTCCGCCGCTGGGGCGCGGCAGGTGCTGGTGGTGGTCCACGGGGCGCTGCGGGATTCGGGCCGTTACCTCGGCCACGCCGGGACCGCGCTCGCGCGGCCGGGCGCGCGGATGCTCGTCATCGCGCCGCAGTTCCTCGCCGATGTTGACGTCGCCGCGGGCGTTGTCCCGCGGCGCAATGTTTGGGATGTCGAGGGCTGGAAGGGGGGCCAGCCCGCTACCGGGCCCGCGACGATCAGCTCGTTCACGGCGATGGACCGCCTGCTGCTGCAGCTGGCCGGGCCCGCAAGGCTGCCCGGCCGCGGGCAACGCGCGGTGGTCATCGTCGGCAACTCAGCGGGCGGCCAGTATGTCAGCCGTTACGCTGCGGTCGGCCAGGCGCCGGACGTCGCCCACGACGGCTGCGCAGGCCAGCAGAACCGGCCGGCTGAGCAACAGCGCCATGCCCGGCGATGACGCCAGGACCGCCAGATACGTGGGATTACGGAGGTAACCGTAGAGGCCGCTCACGACGAGCCGGTCGGTGGGCACCGGTGGCGCAGGGGTACCGAGACCGTCGAGGACGAACTGCGCGAAGGCGTAGGTGAGCACGCCGGCGGCTGCGGCTGCCAGAACCCGCGGCGATCCGCACCGGTACGCAGGCGGCGCCCCGGGTGTCGCCCCCCGCGAGGTGCCTGCGGCCTGCCGGACTGCGGATCCGTGGGTCACGACCACGGCGGCGACGACCACCGCGATCACCGCAGCCGCCGCGGCGAAACGCTTGCTGCCGCACCAGCTAAGCCCGCCCCGCCATGGCGAGGGCGGGGTCGCCGTTCAGCTACAGCGGCAGGCCGGTCAGCAGGAGTTCCAGCGCCCGGGCGTATTCGGTGATGAACCGCTTCACGTCGCCCTGGGCGGTGAACCAAGAGCTGATGGCGACGCCGAGGGCCGCACCGGCGAGGGTGCGGACCTCGAAGTCGTCCGGGTTCCGGTTGCTGCGTTCGGCTATGGCGGCGGCCATGACCTGGATGGTCCGGGCGAACTCGTCGAGCATGCGAGCCCGGATCGCGGGCACGGACAGTGCGAAGTCCGTGGTCTCCCGGATCTTGGCGAGGTCGTCGGCCGAGAGGCTGTCGAACGCGTCCTGCAGCGACGCGCGCAGCGCTGCGATCGGGGGCATGCCGGGCGGCTGGGCCCGCAGGGCGTCTATCCAGCGGAGTTCCATGTCATCTTGCAGGACGACGTCTTCTTTGCTGGGGAAGTAGCGGAAGAACGTGCTGGGTGAGACCTCCGCGGCCGCGGCGATCTGCTCGACCGTGGTGGCGTCATAGCCCTGCTGGCGGAACAGCCGCAACGCGTGCTCCCGGATGGCTGCACGTGTCCTGGCCTTCTTGCGTTCCCACAGCCCAGGGCGGGTTGCCTGGCGGTGCCCGCGGTGCCCGCGGTGCCGGCCGGGGGCAGCCGGGTTGTTGTCCGGCCCGGGGATTGCCTGGTCAGGCTGCGTGTTCATGTGCGGATTCTCCCTCGTCCGGAACCTTTTCGGCGTCGGCGGCCGCGGTCGCTGCGGTGGCGTGCCAGGGCAGGAACAGCAGCGCCAGCACGATGCCGGCCACCGCCAGCCCGACGCTGACCCATAGCATCGCGTCGATCCCGTGGGCGAAAGCCGAGCGGATCTGGTCGGCCAGTGCGGGCGACCCGAGCTTGTGTGCCACCGCGAGGCCGGTGAACACGCTGCTGCGCACGGCGCTCGTGGTCGCGGCCGGCAGCCCGGCCAGGTGCAGCCGCGACTGGTAGCCCGAGGCGAGCACGCTGCCGAGGACCGCGGCGGACAGCGGGGCCCCGGCCTTCTGGACCGCTTGCATGACACCGGAGGCGACGCCGGCGCTCTCCTTGGGCATGTCCACCAGGGCCGCCGATGCCGTGGTAGCCAGGCTCAGCCCGAAGCCGAGCCCGGTGATCGCGGTCCAGGTGGCGATGAACGCCGTGCCGCTGACGGCGCTCATGGTGGTCCCGAGCACCAGCCCCGCGGCGAGGACAGCAAACCCCAGCGCGGCCGTCAGCTTGGCGGTCAGCCACTTGATGACCAGGGTGGCCAGGCCGGCGCCGAGCGCCAGGCCTGCCATCAGCGGCAGCAGCCGCAGGCCGCTGCCCATCGCGTTGACCCCGAGGATGGCCTGGAAGAACTGCGGCGCGGCGAACAGCAGGCCGAACATCGCGAAGACGCCGAACGCGGCAAGGATGGTCCCCCAGGTGAACCGGGCCGACCGGAACAGGCTCAGGTCCACCAGCGGCTGTCCGCCGGGCCGCCGGGACAGGCGCAGTTCCCAGCCGGCGAAGGCGACCAGGAGGGCCGCGCCCGCCGCCATCGCGATGAGGGCCGTGGCCGAGGTCCAGCCGTACTGCCCGGCCGCGATGAAGCCGTAGATGAGCACCCCGAGCCCGGCACAGGAGGTCGCGATGCCGGCCGGGTCCAGGCCCGGAGCCTGGCCGGCCCGGGACTCGGGCACCAGCGCCGTAACCGCCGCCAGCCCGATCACAACCACCGGCAGGTTCATCAGGAACACCCAGCCCCACCAGTAATGGGACAGCACCCAGCCGCCGAGGATCGGCCCGATCGGCAGGCCCAGGAAGTTGGCGGCGCCCCAGAGGCCGACCGCCCTGGTCAGCTCCTCTTCGGTGAACATCACCGCGACGGAGGAGATCACCAGCGGGACCATGAAGCCCGCGGCCAGCCCGAGCAGGGTCCGGGCGGCGATGAACGCGCCCGCGTTGGGCGAGTAGGCGCACGCCAGCGAGCCGAGGCCAAACACCGCCAGGGCGCCGGTCATCATCTTCTTGCGACCGAACCGGTCCCCCAGCAGCCCGCCCGGCAGCAGCGCGACGGCCAGCGCCAGCGTGTACGAGGACACGAACCACTGCAGGTCGGAGGCTGACGCGTGCAAGGACACCGCCAGCGTCGGCAGCGCCACGCTCAGCACCGTCGCGTCCAGGGCCACGGCCAGCACTGCCAGGGAAAGCCCGGCCAGCGCCCACCACTTGCGGACCCCCGCCCTCGCCGCGACCGCAGTCATGACACTCACCGCCTTCCAAGATTATCTGTCAGCTGACTTCTGCTATCAGTATCGAGCATCAATCAAGTGAAAGCGAGTGCTAAAAGTCTTCTGCCAGGGTGACGAAACGCCCCTGTGGGTGCCGAAAAGTCGGCCACCCTTATGCGGCTTGGGAGTATTCGTGGGGGAGCCCGCCGAGCTGGTCGTTCCGGATGACCGCCGTATCGGCGCCGGCTCAGGTAGCGCCCGCAGCGAGGCAGTACAGCCGTGCCAGCGTGATGGTCTCGGCGTGAAAGAAGTCAACCGCCAAGATGCCGGCGGCCTGTGTCTTGAGGAACTCGTTCCAGCTCGGGCCGGATCGCCGCGGTGCCGGGTCGATACCGGCCTCTTTCAAGATGGCCACACGGTCGAGGGCGCCACCTTGCGGCGCCAGCCCGGCCAGTTCTCCGGTGATGCGCCGACAGCCGCAGGTGGGGTTTCCGGCCGCCAGCCACACAACGAGCTCGCGGACCGCCGGCCGGATTGGCGGCCGCCCTTGTCGCTGCCGCTTGCAGGTCCAGCGCCGCTTCACCGGGCCGGCGTGCCAAGCAGCGTGCCCGGTGCGACCAGCATGCCAAGCCGGCGGCCTTTCGGCAGCAACCCGGCGAGCGCTGCGGCGACGGCGCGGCCCACTGCAGACGGGACTGGGCGACCTGCCGGCGCAGCACCGCAAGCTGGTGGCGCAGGACCAGGATCTCGATGTCCTTGGACGGGCTGGAGCGACCGAGCAGGACAGGCCAGCCGAGCAGCCGAACGAAGATCAGATACAGCAATCGAAGAGCCACGAAGCCCGATCATGCCGGGCAGGCAGTGGGCACATCCGGCCAACGGCGAACCCAGGTCACCCCCATAGCCGAGTTCTCGGCACCCACCGGGTCACGCCAGCGCGCCGACCCGGCGCCGGGGGAGAGGAACGCAGCGGCAGCCTGGAGTTAGCTGTTGCCAGCCTGGCGACGCCGCCAGCGCTCCTCCAGCCGCTCCATCAACCCGGATCCCGCCTGCTTGCCAGATCGCCGGCCCCTGGCGGCGCGCCGCTCCTTGCCAGCAACCCTGTCCTTGGCGGGGGCGCGTCCGGTGCTGAAGCCGGTCATGCGCCGGTAGCTGGTTACCGCCCACACGCTGGAGGCGAGCATGACCACAAAGCCCGCCACTGCGAGCGGGATGACATTGATCACGACCCCGGCGAGCAGCAGCCCAACGCCGATCAAAAACCCCAGCGCCGCCGCGATGACCCGGCGCTTGTAGTGCAGCCGCGGGTCGGCCGCAGCTACGGCGTCAGCAAACCGCGGGTCGTCGGCGCGGAGCGCCCGCTCGATCTGCTCAAACTGGCGCCGCTCATGCTCAGATAGCGGCACGGTGCCCCTCGATGCGACTCACGGCGGCCCTCCCGTCACCGGGATCGCCTATTTCACTGCCAACGTGCGCCTGCCGCCCGATCCAGAAAAGAGTCATTAGTCCCCACAGTGAAAGCGAGTTCACGCGCTCGCCGGAGGGCTCGATCAGGGCCGTAGAGCACAGCGGCAGCCATCCTCAACTGGTCGCCGCGCAGGCGCCCCGCAAGCTCGAAACGACCTTGCCGAGCGACACGGTCGAAGATCGCGATATCTGGTCACGGGGCATGGCCTAATCTATGGAGATGGCGGCATCTATGGAGATGGCGGCATCTATGGAGATGGCGGC
>Ga0335078_10015548_pt1 | contig 11297 bp, 8 predicted proteins | sample Lox_Sample_32_FD_206711 | JGI IMG/M metagenome (GOLD analysis project Ga0335078, IMG submission 206711) | Soil microbial communities from Loxahatchee National Wildlife Refuge, Florida, United States - Lox_Sample_3.2 | ecosystem: Environmental > Terrestrial > Soil > Wetlands | place: USA: Florida...
GCTCGCGGTTCGAGTCTGGGAAGCTGTAACGAGGCCCGGCTGATGTGGGAGGAGGGCGTTAAAGCTCCGGCTACGGCGATGGGCAGCGGCAGTTTTCGCCATGGCCCGCAAGAAATGATCGCCGAGGGAACCCGGGTGGGAATGTGGATCGATGCTCAGCGCATGCGTGCCCAGGACCTGGCGGTGGCCCGTGATCTCACACGGCTCCGCGCTGCGGTGATGCTGATCGGCCAGGAACTTCCACAGGACGCAGGCGACCTGGTGTTCCAACTCCCAGAAGTGGCGCCGGGGTGGCAGTTTCTGATCGACATCATTCCGGCGCAACTGGCGGCCGAACGCCTGGCGCGACGCTCGGGCGTGGATTGCGATTCTTTTCGCCTCTGTTCCTACATTGTTGAGGACGAATATGGTTTATTGCATGAAGAGGCAGAAGTGCAGCGCGACAGTTAACAGGCAGCGGTTTACCGCCATACTCCAAGGGAACGGCAAATTTATGGGAAAAATTTGGTTGGGACTTCTATTCGTCGGACTATTGTCAGCCGCAGTGCAGGCTCAATCGGGAGATTGGCAGCAGCTGTTTAACGGCAAGGACCTCACTGGTTGGAAACACGTGGGGCCGGGTGGTGATTCGGTGGAGGATGGCTTGATCCGCACCCACGGCGGAATGGGGCTGCTCTACTGGACCGCTGGCAAGCTGGGGAACTGTACGATTCGCGTGGTGTACAGGATGCGCGACTTCAATGACAATTCCGGCGTGTTTATCCGTATTCCCATCGAGCCGCGGGAAGAGTGGATGCCGGTGCACTACGGCTACGAGGTGCAAATCGACAATCACCCGGAGACTTCCGACGAGGATGAGTATCACATTACCGGTACTCTCTATTCTCTAACCAAACCTTTGGCTAAACCCGGCAAGCCCGGTCCGGAGTGGAACACCATGGAAATCACGCTGGATGGGCCCCGTACGATCGTGGTTCTGAACGGAGTGAAGGTGACCGACTATACCGAAGGCGATCCGGTGCCGGAAAAGAAGTTCGATTTCGAGCCCTGGCGCGGGCCTCGGCCACTGGAAGGGTACATCGGCTTGCAGAATCACAGCGACAACGACATCGTTTTCTTCAAGGAAGTTGCGGTCAAGAAACTGAACAAATAACTGACAAACACAATTGCGAACCGTGGAGGTCAACATGAGTAGATACTCGCGTCGTAAATTCTTGGGACTCGGGGCGGCGGTTGCGGGCGCGTCACTCGCGACAAAGACATTTCTTCTGGACCCTGATCCTCTGTGGGCTGCGCCGGATGCGGCCGCGGGCGAACGGGTGCGCTTCGGAATGGTTGGCATTGGCATGCAAGGATCGGGGCTGCTAGCCGAGTCCATTGAACTGCCGGGAATCGAATGCGTGGCCGCCTGCGATCTTTATGATGGCCGTCATACCCTGGCGAGGGAAATCACTGCCAGGCCCGACCTTCCCGTGACCCGCCGCTATCAGGACCTGCTTGCCAACAAGGACATCGACTGCATCGTCGCAGCAGTTCCCGACCACTGGCACAGACAGGTGGTGGTCGATGCCGTAACGGCGGGCAAAGACATTTATTGCGAGAAGCCGATGTCGCACAGCGCGGCCGATGGAGTGGCGATGGTCGAAGCTGCGCAGAAGACCGGGCGGATCGTGCAGATCGGGTCGCAGCGCGTGAGTTCGCAGGTCTGCAAGAAAGCCAAGGAACTGATTGCGCAAGGAACGCTCGGCGATATCGTGCTGGTGGAGGGATGGCTGGGCCGGAATGATCCCACCGGAGCATGGGAATATCCTCCGCCCCCGGATCTCTCGCCACAGAATCTCGATTGGGATACGTGGCAGGGAACTGTGCCCAAGAAGGCGTTCGATCCTTACACCTTTGCGCGCTGGCGCTGCTGGAAGGAATACGGGACAGGACTGGCGGGTGATCTTCTGGTCCATTTGGTCAGCGGCATGATGTTCATGCTGGGGATCAACGAGGCTCCCAAACAGGCCATGTCGGTGGGCGGAATTCTGCGCTGGAAGGATGGCCGCAACATGCCCGACGTTCATGCAACCATCTATTACTACGGCCAGCTTCCGGTGTACATGCGCCTCAATCAAGGCACGGAGATGCCGGAAACCTACCGCATCCAAGGTTCAAAGGGAATCCTCGAAGTCGGGGAATTTGGTCTCAGTTACACGCCGCAGACCGGCAAGGACTCCGGACCGAGCTACTACGACTCCGGTTTCCCGCACGAGATGCGCGCCGCTTATGAGAAGAAATGGCATCAGGACAATGATCCCCAGCTGGGGCATGAACCGATGCCGGAGACGATCTCCTTCCGCGGCCCGGATTACGACGACGTGAAGCCGCATCTCTGGACATTCTTCCAGGCGGTGAAGTCGCGGAATCCGGTCGTCGAGGATGCTGTATTTGGTCACCACGCGGCTTTAGCGTGCCACATGGCGAACGAGTCCTACTTCCGTCAGAAAGCCGTCTGGTGGGACGAAGCCAGCAAGACCATCAAAAGCTAGAGGGGGAGCGTGCGGCGGCAGGCAAGAGACCCGCCGCGGAGGTAATCCGATGAAGCGCATAACGCCCGGGATGCTTGTCTTTTTTCTCGCCGCGCTGGTCATGGTTCCGATGGTTTCTGCGCAGGATACGGCGTCTCTGACCGGATCGATTCGCGACCAGACGGGTGCCGTGGTGGCGGCGGCCGGCGTGTCCCTTAGGAATACCTCCAACGGATTGATTCGGAGTGAGGTCACCAACTCGGCTGGCGAATACGTGGCCGCCGGTTTGCCTCCCGGCCGCTATAACGTTACGGTAACGGCGCCTGGGTTTCGCACCTATAAAGCCGAGGGCGTCATCCTGCGTGTGGCCCAGAATGCGCGCATCGATGTCACCCTGCAAGTGGGTAATGTCACCAGCGAGATCACGGTTCAGGGCGAAGGCCTGGCGCAGGTCGATACCCAATCATCGGAGTTAAGCGGAACGATCACCGGCAAAGAGATGGTCCAATTGCCGCTCAACGGCCGCAACTTTACCCAACTGGTCACGCTGGTTCCGGGCGTGAGCAATCAGACCGGACAAGATGAGGGCGTGGTTGGCGGCAATGGCAGCATCGCCTATAGCTTCAACGGCGGCCGTACCGAATACAACAACTGGGAAGTCGACGGCGGCGACAACATGGACAACGGCGCCAACGCCAGCATCAACGTCTATCCCAGCGTGGACGCTATCGAAGAGGTGCAGGTAATGACCTCCAACTACGGGGCGCAGTACGGCGGGAACGGATCGGGCATGGTCGAGGTGGAAACGAAATCCGGTACCAATCAGTTCCACGGTTCGGTGTACGAGTTCGCGCGCAACGAGTTGTTCAACGCGCACAACTACTTCGATGTGCCGGGAACACCCAAGGCCGGCTACAAGAAGCACGACTTCGGCTACAGCCTGGGCGGGCCGATCTGGAAGAATCACACCTTCTTCTTCTGGTCGCAGGAGTTCCGACGGGAGGTGGTGCCTTTCAACTTCTTCAGCCAGGTCCCTTCGCTGGCCAACCGCCAGGGGAATTTCAACGACCAGTGCAACATCGCCAACCCGACCGATTGCCCCTTTGATCCAAACACAGGAGCTTCATTTCCTAACAACCAAATCCCGTTTATCGACCCCAATGCAAAAGCTTTGTTGGCGATGATCCCCGCGCCGAACTTAGGCTCGGGAGCAAATTCCGTATTTGCCGCTGCTATTCCCCAACCCACTCATTGGCACGAAGAACTGATACGCATCGATCACGACATCAACTCCAAGGTGCGTGCGACGTTTCGTGCCATCCACGATTCCTGGGATACCACGAATGCTGAAGTAACCTGGGGCGGCGCGAACTTCCCCACCATCGGCACCCATTTCGTGAGTCCTGGAGTTGGCTTGGTGGCGAGATTGACCGCAACCGTTTCATCCACTTTGCTCAACGAATTTGTGGCCAGCTACACCACTAACCACATTTACCAGAACAATACCAATACGGCGGTCTGGACGCGCGGGCCCGGTTTCACCATGACCGGATTGTTCCCCAACTTTCAGGGCAAGCTCCCCGATTTATGCCTTAACACGGCGGGCGCGTACGGAAGCGGTTTCTGCGAAGGGCCGACCGCTTTTCCCTGGGACAACTCGAACCCGACCTACACCTTTCGCGACAACCTTTCCAAGAGCTGGGGGAAGCACAAAGTGGTGATGGGAGGCTACTTTGTCGACGCCGAGAAGAACGAAACGGCCTATACGGACCTCGAAGGCGATCTCGTGTTTGACAGCAGCGTTCCGGTCTCGACCGGGAACGCTTTCGCCGATTTCCTGATGGGCAACATCGCCAGCTATACCCAGGCCAATGCCCAGCCGAAGTATCACTTCAACTACAAGATCCTCGAGCCTTATATCCAGGACGACTTTCACGTCACCAAGAATCTCACGCTCAATCTGGGATTCCGTCTCAGCCTTTTTGGCACTTTCTGGGAGAAACACCATTTGGTCGGAAACTGGGATCCCGCGGCCTACAATCCCAAGACCGCTCCGCTGATTGACGTTGATGGGAGTGTCACCGGTCAGGCGGGAGCGTTGATTCCGACGCCCGGGAGAAATCTCTTTGACGGTATTGTGCAGTGTGGCGTTGGGGGCACGCCTCGCGGTTGCTTGAAGGGACATTTATTCAATCCCGCGCCGCGCGTGGGTTTTGCGTGGGATCCGACGGGAACGGGGAAGATGTCGATTCGCGCTGCCTACGGTGTCTTCTTCGAACACACCAATGGCATGGAGGTCAATGCCGAAGACGAAGAGAACACGCCGCCCGCAGTGGAACAGCCCACCCAGTACAACATTGTCGGCTATACGAATATCGGTGGACAAGGGATTCTCTTTCCGCAAGCCCAGGTATCCATTCCGGACAAGGCGATTTGGCCCTACGTCCAGCAGTGGCACGTGGATGTGCAGCACGACCTGATCAAGCACGCGGTCGCCACGCTTTCCTACGTGGGCAGCAAGGGAACTCATCTCACCTTGCAGCATGAACTCAACCAGCTGCAGCCAACGCCGGCAGCTCAGAATCCGTTCCAGCCCGGCCAGCCGATCACCGACGACATTTGTAACAGTCAGGGCGGAACAGCGATTGCTCCGACCTTCATGGTCAACAACCAAACGGTCACCGGCCAGCCCGCCATCAACCTGGCGGTTGCCTGCGGCAACGACCCCGACCCGTATCGTCCTTATTATGGCGTCGGCTCCGTTGAGCGCTTTGAGGCCGTAGCAAACTCCAACTACAACGCGCTGCAATTTGCTCTCAATAAGACCACCGGCGCTCTGACGCTCGACGTTGCCTACACCTACAGCCACTCCCTCGACGACTCTTCCGACGCCTTCGATGCCAATTTCGTCAACTCTTACGATGTACACAAGAACTACGCCAGCTCCAACTATGACCAGCGCCACATTCTGACCGTCGCCTGGATTTATTCGCTGCCTTCTCTCAAGGGCGGCCGCATGATGCACACTCTGTTCGGAGGATGGCAGTATGCCGGCATCATGACTTCGGAGAGCGGGGCACCCTTCTCGGTAGAGAACGGCGGATACGGCGACAGTGCCGGCGTGGCCGATGGCATTGTCAACAATGGATCGTTTGCCGATCTTGTGGGCAACCCGTTCAACGTTCCAGAGCGGGATCCCAACCAGAAAGGCCCATTGCTCTTCAACCCCGCCGCCTACGCCCAACCACAGGGTTTGACCTTTGGCGACTCCGGCCGCAATAGCCTGAATCTGCCGCACCGCACCAATTTCGACATGGCGGTGTACAAGGTGTTTAAGCCGACGGAAAGAATCGATGTACAATTCCGGGCGGAGGCCTTCAACGTCTTCAACCACCCGCAATGGAACGGGGTGAACAGCTACGTGTCAACCAGCAATTTCCTTTACCCCAGCGGCGCGCATATGCCCCGTGTAGGACAGTTTGCTATCAGGATTTCGTTCTAGAATCTAGCTTGTGAATATCTCAACGCTTGCGCCCATCGTCGGAGCAGTCGACATCGGGGGTACAAAAATAGCGGTTGGTATTGTGGATGGTGACGGCAGAGTCCTGTCCAGGGCGGAAGTGCCGACCGACGTGGAGCGCAGCTATGAGAATGGTCTCGAGCTAGTATCTGGCATGCTACACAAGGCCTTGCAGGATACGGGTGACAAGATGGTAGGTATCGGGATCGGCTCGACCGGGCCGGTCGATCCGGTTTCGGGCGGATTTGGGGATGTAGATTTTCTTCCGCGCTGGCGGGGAAAGAATCCCGTTCATGATCTGGGCGAGATTTTCAAGGTACGGGTGGCGCTGGAAAACGACGCCGACGCCGGTGCGTTGGGAGAGGCCGGCTGGGGCGCAGGTAAGAATCGATCGCGGCTCGTATACGTAACGGTGGGGACGGGCATCGGCGGAGGCATCATTCTGGACGGTCAGCTTTATCGTGGAGTCGACGGCGCCCATCCGGAGATTGGCCATCATGTGATCGATCCCTCCGGACCCGTCTGTTCCTGCGGCTTCCGCGGCTGCTGGGAGGCGCTGGCCACCGGCCCGGCAATGGCGGCGTGGTTTCAGCAACAGAGCCCGGCAGGAGATTACGGCTCGCCCGTCAGTGCCAAGCGCATCTGCGAACTGGCGCGGCAGGGTGATGGGCTTGCCCAGCAAGCGGTAGCGCGCGAGGCGTATTATCTCGGCCTCGGGATCGCGAATTTGATCAATTTGCTTACGCCGGATGCGATCGTTTTAGGGGGCAGCATAATGAAGAGTGCGGACCTCCTGCTGGATGGAATCCGCAAGGTGATCAACCAGGGTTGCCGCTTTGTCCCGTTTGAGAAGACCGAACTGGTGTTGGCGTCCCTCGGCGAAGATGCCAATCTGATTGGAGCAGCGCGGGTATGGCATCATCGATACCGGCAGAAAGAGGTTGTTTTGGCCTGATTTTTTTATCCTGAGCGAAACCAAAGACCCATGGATTCCACCACCCTATGAACCGAAACCGCACCATGGTCGCCATCGTCTTCATCACGTTTTTCGTGATGTCCCTCTTGACCAACATTCTCGGCCCTATCGTGCCGGATATTATCTCCAGCTTTCACGTCAGCCTGACCGCGGCTGGTTTGCTGGCCTTCGCATTTTTCATCGCCTATGGAGTAATGTCCATTCCCGCCGGTTTCCTGGTGGAGCGCTTCACCGAGAAACCGGTGATGATCGTGGCATTCCTGGCTGGAGCGTTGGGCTCTCTGAGCTTCGCCCTGCTTCCTCAGTACCGCGTTGCCATGGTCTCCTATTTTGTGATCGGAGCCGGGATGGCGGTGCTCCAGGTGGCGATCAATCCTCTGCTGCGCGTCTCCGGAGGCGAAGAGCACTATGCGTTCAACTCTGCCTTTGCGCAATTTGTCTTCTGCAGCGCATCGTTTCTGAGCCCGCGAATCTATTCTTATCTGGTCCTGAATCTTGGCAAGCCAGCTGCGCAAGGCAATTTTCTCTTGGGTGTTCTCGCGGGGTTAACTCCCGTCGGCCTACCGTGGGCTTCCATCTACTGGATCTTTACTCTGTTCTCGTTCCTGATGGTTGTGGTTCTGGTGCTGACCAGCTTTCCGAAGGTGCAGCACACCGATGAAGAGCGCGCCGGCTCGCTCGAAATGTACCGCAGTCTCATGCGTCGTCCCGTGGTGTGGATGTATTTCATAGCCATGTTTGCATACGTGGGTTGCGAACAAGGGACGGCGGACTGGATGTCGGAATTCCTCTCGCAATATCACGGCTTCGATCCCCACACCACCGGCGCTGCGGTGGTTTCGTGGTACTGGGGCCTGCTTACCATCGGCTGCCTGATCGGGATGGGACTGCTCAAGATTTTCGATAGTCGCAAACTTCTGATTGGAACATCGGTTGGAGCGTTGTCTTGCCTGTCTGTGGCTCTGTTTGGATCGGCCCGAGTATCGGTGGTGGCCTTTCCCACGGTCGGCCTCTTCGTTTCGATCATGTGGCCGATCGTTGTTTCCCTGGCGCTGAACTCGGTCGCCGAATATCACGGATCGTTCTCCGGCATTCTGAGCACCGCGATTATGGGCGGCGCCATCGTTCCCCTCATTATTGGGCGCATTGGAGATCATCTCGGCCTGCGCAGCGGCGTATCCTTTCTCTATATCACCTTCGGGGTTATCTTCAGCGTCGGCTTCTGGGCGAAGCCGCTCATCACTAACGCCACCATCGGCCTGAAGAAAGAGACGGCTCAGGCGACGGTTTGAAAAGATCGGAGCGCAAGCATGCGAATCTCACGGCGCAAGTTTCTCGCAGCTGCTACGGCAACGGCGGGCGCGGCCGCCCTTGGCGAATCCCTCCCGGCTCTGGCTGATGAGACTCCGGCAATTCAATCTCCCTTCCGCGTCGCCGTGATCAATGATGAAATCTCGCAGGACTTCGGCCGCTCCTGCGAAGTGGCGGCGCAGGAATTTGGTATGCGCTGGATCGAACTACGCGGCATGTGGGGAAAGAACATCGTCAGTCTCGATGCGCAGGAGGTTGCCGAGGCGCAACGCATCCTGAAGAAATACGACCTGCGCGTGACCGACATCGCCAGCCCGCTCTTCAAAGTTCCCTGGAAAGATGATCCCCGCGCCAAGAAGAAACAAGCCGCTGACTTCAATGCCAGTTTTACCTTCGATCAGCAGGGAGAAGTTCTCGAGCGCGGCATCGAGATGGCCAAAGCATTCGGCACCGAACGCCTGCGCTGTTTCGACTTTTTGCGGCTGGACGATCCGGCGCCGCATCGGGCGGCGATCAATCAGACTCTGCTCGACGCCGCCAATAAAGTGGGCAAGCAGGGACTGATTCTGCTTCTGGAAAACGACGGCGGGCTCAACACCAGCACGGGCGCAGAAGCCGCCAGGGTGCTGAGCGCGGTGCAGTCTCCTCATCTGATGCTGAACTGGGATCCTGGAAACGCAGCCGCCAACGGGGAAATTGCATATCCCGATGGTTACAATCTTCTGCCCAAGGAACGAATCGGCCATTGCCATTGCAAAGATGTCGCAAAGGGAGACAAGGAAAAGTGGGCGGCCATGGGAACGGGAATCGTCGATTGGGAAGGACAGTTTCGCGCGCTCAAGCGCGCCGGCTATCGCTTCGCAGTGAGCCTGGAAACGCACTGGGACGGGGGCGGAACACCGGAGGAGTCTTCGCGCCAGAGTTGGGCGGGAATGAAAAAATTGCTGAAGAATGCGGAAGCGTTGAGCTGAGGCGGAGCAATGATCCACAACACGAGACGCGATTTCTTGAAGCAAACCGCTCTGGGAACTGCTGCATTTCTTGCCTATCCCTCGGCCCGCGTGCTGGGCGCGAATGACCGCGTTCGAGTGGGGATGATCGGCGTGGGCAATCGTGGCCAGGATTTGCTCGAGGAAGTGAAATCTGTTCCCAATGTGGAAGTCGTGGCCATGGCGGACGTGTATCACGGCCGCTTCGACGAAGTGAAAAAAGTCTTGCCCGACATCCGGACCTTCGACGATCATCGCCGCCTGCTCGACATGAAAGAGATCGACGCGGTCATCGTCGCCAGCCCGTTGCATACCCATGCCCGTCATTTCCTGGATACGCTGGCTGCGGGGAAGGATCTCTACGCGGAGAAGACCATGACCTGGTCAATTCCGGAAGCAGAGCAATGTCTGGCTGCAGCCAAGCAATCGGGCCGCGTGGTGCAGATCGGGTTGCAGTGGGAGAGTTCCGGCGCCCTGACCGACGCTAAACAATGGATTAGGGACGGACTCACCGGCAAAGTTACCCAAGTCAATTCCTGGATGAGCCGCAACACACCGCATGGGCAGGGTCAATGGGTGCGCAAAGTGCCCGCCGATTGCACTTCCCAGAACGTGAATTGGAGCGCGTTTCTCAATGGCCGTCCCGACCGCCCCTTCGATCCCTACCGCCTTATCAACTGGCGCCTGTTCTGGGAGTTCTCGGGCGGGAACGTGACCGAAAATATGGTGCATCAGGTAGCCTGGATCATGAGTGCGCTGGATCTGCCGCTGCCTTCGGCAGCATATATGTCCGGCGGAATCTTCTCCGAAAAAGATGGCCGTGAGGTCCCGGATACGATTGCGGTCACGCTGGATTTTCCCAACGATCTTATCTGGACCTGGCAATCCACCTTTAGCAACCGTCGCTACGCATTGGGGGAGCATATTCTGGGGAGTGACGGGACTATCGAACACGCCTGGGCGGGCTCTGACATGGTGGGCGGCGAGGAGGGGGAATATATCCGCTACTATCCTGAGAAGGTGAATCGTCCGCATGGAGCGGCACTGAACGGGAAGACGAAGGATCAGGATCACATGGCGAACTGGATTGACTGCGTGCGGAGCCGAAATACGCCGAATGCGCCAGTAGAGATCGGCTACCGGTCAGCAATCGCGGTGCATATGGCGAATCTCGCCTACCGTCGCCGGCAGCGCATCACGCTGGACGTAGCCAAGGCTGTAGTGCCGGAGTAATAATTGGAAGGTTGTTGGTTCATCATGGCCAATCAGAATGTCGAAAGGCGGGAAGTTCTGCGAATGTTTTCCATGGCGGCCGCAGTCGCTGCCTTTCCCGGCTTCTGCAAGTGGAGTTTCGCCTGCGGCCATGTACACAGCCTGGAGCAGATCAAGCCCCCTGCCTACCAGCCTCTTTTCTTTACCCCGGCAGAATATGCCCTGGTCGAGCGTCTGGCCGCGATCATCATTCCGACAGATGACACGCCTGGAGCCGACGAGGCAGGCGTGGCGGAGTTCATTGACCTCATGACCTCTCGGGACCCCGATCTTCAACGTCGTTTCCGTTCGGGGGTGCTATGGCTGAATGCCCACAGTGCAAAAGCCAACGCCAAACCATTTCTTGCGTTGGCCCCCCTGCAGCAAACCGCGCTACTCGAGCCGCTTGCCTACAAGAAAAAATTTCGTGCAGGCGAAGAACCGGGCCGGGAATTCTTCAACCTGATCCGCGAATACACCATCATGGGTTTTTACACCAGCGAGATCGGCTTGAAAGAACTGGACTTCCCCGGTCTGAGATTCTACGCGGAGTCGCCAGCTTGTCCTCACAAAGACGATCCAGAGCACCGTCACCTTCCCCCGGTGCAGCCCTAGATGCCGAAGCAGATCTATGACGTGGTTGTGATCGGAACCGGTGCCGCCGGAGGCATCGCGATCAAGACTTTATGCGAAGCCGGGCTCAAGGTCTGTGCTCTGAACTCAGGCCGGCGGCTCGA
>Ga0335078_10015549_pt1 | contig 11296 bp, 10 predicted proteins | sample Lox_Sample_32_FD_206711 | JGI IMG/M metagenome (GOLD analysis project Ga0335078, IMG submission 206711) | Soil microbial communities from Loxahatchee National Wildlife Refuge, Florida, United States - Lox_Sample_3.2 | ecosystem: Environmental > Terrestrial > Soil > Wetlands | place: USA...
TTGACCACGGCGAACAGCACGATCACGCCCATCACCAGCGCGATGAACAGGAAGATGGCGCTGAACAGGCGTACGACCTGGCCGTAGAAGGGATTGAGCTCGCCGAAATCGCGCACTTCGAGATCGAGCTTGTGGGCGGCGATGAGCTGCGTGAGGCGCGCCCGCGCGGCCGGCATATCCTCGGTGCGATGAAGCTGCAGCACGATGCCGGTGACCTTGTGCTCGCCCCGGCCGTAGACGAGCTGCTGCGCCAGCGCGAGATGCATGGCGACGTAATTGTCGTCGAGCTCCTTGACCCCCTGCGGGTCGGCGCCGCTGACGGACAGGCGCACGATGTTGGGCGCGCCGTTCGCGGTCGCGCCGAGCAGGTCGATCTCGGGCATGCCGTCGGCGGTTGTTTTGTCGGCGTCCGTCTCGCGCGAAGCAAGCGCGGCGATGTCGGCGTTCTGCGGGCCATCGGCCGCCACTTCCTCGTCGGCGGGCGGCGCGGGGCAGTTCGGCAGCTTCAGCTCGCCGCACAAGCCCAGGATGCGGGCAAGCCCGGCGCCGATGAGACCGCGGGTCTGGTCGGCGTCGATCATGCGCTGGTCGGGAACGAAGAGCGGCGCGGTGCCGTACTCGTTCCATTCGCGCATGCGGTCGCGGTCGGAGGGGATGAGACCCACGCCGAAGAAAGTCTTGGCGGCGTCGTTCGTGCCGCTGAAATTGCCGGCGATGCCAACGAGCGATTGCGTTGGCGTGATGACGTTGATCATCGGATGCAGCACCGGATCGTCGGCGATGAGGCGCATGACGTCCTTGTAGTGGTCGATGCCGTAGGCCGCCGGATTGCCCGCGCCGAACACGAAATAACCGGCGCGGAATACCGTCAGGTGGCCGATCCGCTCGACATTGTTGGTCTCGATCTGGGTGAAGATGTTGCCGGCGAAGCCGCCGAAGAGCAGCATCGCCAAGGCGCCTGCCGCGACCGCCGAGCCCGTCATGCCCGAGCGGCGCCGGTTCCGCAGGATGTTGCGGAACGCGATCTTGAAGAGCGTCGTCATGCGCGGCCTCGCACCTCATGGCCGACGAGAAGCCCATCGCGGATGGTGAACGTCTCGTCGGAATGCGACATCAACTGCGGATCGTGGGTCGAGAAGATGAAGCTCGTGCGCGACTGCGCCTGGATGCGGCGCATGAGCTCGATGATCGATGCGCCTGTCTCAGTGTCGAGATTGGCGGTCGGCTCGTCGGCCAAGACGATCTGCGGGCTCTTGACGAGCGCGCGGGCGATGGCGACGCGCTGCTTCTGGCCGCCGCTCAGCTCGTTCGGGCGCTGGCGCGCCTGGGCGGCGAGGCCCACGGCCTCAAGCAGCTCGAGCGTGCGCTTTCGCCGCTCGGCCCCCGCCATGCCGACCATCAGCAGCGGGTACTCGACGTTCTCGTAGGCCGAGAGCACCGGCACGAGGTTGAAGCTCTGGAAGATGAAGCCGATGTTGCGCGCGCGGAAATCAGAAAGCGCGTTGTCGTTGAGCCGCGCCGTATCCTCACCGGCGATCTCGACCGTGCCGGCGCTCGGCGCATCGATGCAGCCGATGAGATTGAGGAGCGTGGTCTTGCCGCTGCCCGAGGGGCCGACCACCATGGTGAAGCGGTCGGGCGCGATCTCGAGGCTCACGCCCCGCAATGCCGCGACGTCCACGCGTCCGGCGTGATAGGTCTTGGCGACGTCGTGCAAGCGGACGACATGAGGCTCCATTTCCGGCCTCCCTCGACATTTGCGGTACGTTGTCGTACCATCCTCCCCATCCTACGGTACGGAGGAGTACCACTGCAAGCGAAAAAAGCCCGGCGGCGGAAACCGCCGCGCCCCGCCAGAGAAAGGCCCGAGGCGCCGCCGCGCGAGCGCATCCTGATCGCGGCATTCGCGGCCTTCATGGAAGAGGGCTACGCCAAGACCAGCATGCTGGCGATCGCGACGCGGGCGCGCGTCTCGAAGCGCGACCTCTATGCCCACTTCGCCGACAAGGCGGCGATCCTCGCCACCTGCATCGAGATCCGCGCCCGGCAGATGCGCCTGCCGCTGGAGCTGCCGCCGCCGCAAACCGCGATGGCGCTCAAGGAAACGCTCGAGCGGTTCGGCAAAAGCGCGCTCAGCGAGGGCACGCTGCCGACGACGATCGCTGCCTTTCGCCTCGCCATTACCGAGCCCGATCCCGAAATCGCCGCGGTGCTCGATACGCTGGGGCGGCAGACGAACCGCGCGGCGCTCAACAAATTCATGGCCGATGCGCAGGCGCGGTCGTTGCTGCGGCCGGGCGATGCAAGCCTCATGGCCGGGCAGTTCCTGTCGCTCTTGTGGGGCGACTTGGTGATCGGCATGTTGCTGCGCGGCACCGAAGCGCCCAGCGCGGCCGAAATCGAGCGGCGCGCGCGGGAGGCGACGCGGATTCTCCTCCTCGCCTATGGCGCGGAGCCTTGAGCCGGCCGATGGACAGCGGCTTCGTTCGCCGCGATGATGGCTGCGCAAGGAGAGGCGAAACCATGATCGAGCTCTTTTTCTGGACCACCGACAACGGCCGCAAGGCGCTTCAGGCGATGGAGGAATCCGGACTGCCGTACCGCCGCCGGCCGGTCGATCTGACCAAGCGCGAGCAGTTCCAGCCCGAATTCCTGAAGATCAGCCCGGGCCACAAGATTCCGGCTCTGACGGACGACCAGGGGCCGGGCGGTGCGCACATTTCTCTCTGCGAATCCGGCGCCATCCTCAAATACGTCGCGGAGAAGGCCGGGGGCGCGCTCTATCCCGCCGACCCGCGCCAGCGCCTCAAGGTCGATCAGTGGTTCTTCTACGGCACTTCGACCTTTACGCCCTTGGCGCAGCAATACGGGCTCTTCATGCACCGCTTCGGCGAGGACGTGCCGCCGGTGAAGAAACATTATGATGGCGTAATGCGCGACATGTTCGGCATCTTCGACCGCCATCTCGCCGACAACGAATACCTGGCGGGCGCCTATTCGATCGCCGACATTTCGAGCTACCCGGACGTGCACATCCACGGCGCGCAGGGCATGGGACTTGGCGATTACCCCAATCTGAAGCGCTGGCACGACGCGATCGCGGCGCGCCCAGCGGTGCAGAAAGCCTGGGCCCCGATCTGAACCGCCGGCGCCTCGGCTAGGCGCGCTCCTCGCGCAGGAGATCGAGGCGCCGCATCACGTCGCGGTCGGTAGACTGGAAGATCGTGGCGCCCTCGCCCGCCGCGGTGTGGCTGACCCAGCTCCAATGCGGCAGGGTGAAGATGTCGTTCTCCGCCCAGGCGATGGTTTTGTCGCCGACCGTGCTCCGCCCCTCGCCCTCGATGACGAAGCAGACGGCGTTCGAGGTCGAGCGGTAGCGCCGCGTCGGCTTGCCGCCGGCGAGGCCGAGGAGATAGCAGTCGAGGCGCGACAGCACCGCGCCGCCGGTCGCGGGGTTGACATAGCGCAGAAGGCGCGAGCCGTCCTCGGAAGCGGGCGAGGCGGCAAGCGCGTCGCGCGCCTGGCGCCATGGATAGCGGAAGAGCGGCGAGTAGGCGGTCGCGATCGCCTCGGCCGGAACGAGGCCCGCCGCGGTGAAGGCCGAATCCGCTGGAAGCTTCGGAAAATCCTTGGCCGGGCCGGGCTCGAAGAAGGTCGCGTCGAGATCCTGCACCAGCGGCACATCGAGCGAATCGAGCCAGATGACGCGCTTCGTGCCGTTATGCTCGTGCTCGTGCCAGGTCCAGGCCGGGGTCAGGATGAGATCGCCCCGCGCCATGTCGCAGCGCTTGCCATCGACGATGGTGGCCGCGCCTTCGCCTTCGACGACGAAGCGCAGCGCGTCCATCGAATGGCGGTGCGGGCGGGCGCGCTCGCCCGGCATCAGGATCTGGAGACCGGCATTGAGATTGGTGGTCGCGCGGAAATAATCGTCGCGCCCATAGGCCGGATTGGCGAGCGAGAGGACCCGGCGCTCGGCCTTGTCCATGCCGGCCTCGGCCACGGCCCGGTCCATCAGCGGTCCGAGCACGCGCCACGGCCAGTGAAAGGCAGGCTCGGGCTGCGGCTGCGGCCCGCCGGCGCCGCCGAACATCTCCCAAAGGGCGACGACATGCGCCTCTTCGATGGCGGCATGGAAATCGTTGGCTCCGGCGCGGACGCTTGGCGATGTGGTCACGGCAAATCCTCCTGCTACGGCGACTCTGATCCCCGGACGCGGCGGCCGCAAGTGGACATGGTATAACCGCAGGCGGATGGATTTTTTGCCAGGGTTGCGCCGCGTTGCCGGAGCGGCCGCGTGTCTTGCCGCAAGCGTCGCCGGCGCGCATGCCGGGCCGCCCTTTCGCACCGACGATCCGGTGCCGGTCGATTACCAGCATTGGGAGGTCTATGGCTTCTCGACCGCGACGCATGTCGAGGGCGATACGTCGGGCACGCTGCCCGGCGTCGAGCTGAATTACGGCGTCCTGCCGGATGTGCAGCTTCATCTCATCGCGCCGGTCGCGTTCGACGCGCCGAGCGGCAGCGGCACCAAGTTCGGCATGGGCGACACCGAGCTCGGCGTCAAATACCGGTTCGTCCAGGAGGACGAGAACGGCTGGCGGCCGCAGATCGGAATCTTCCCGCTTGTCGAGGCCCCCACCGCCAACGAGAGCCGCGGCCTCGGCACCGGCCACGCGCAGATCTTCCTGCCGGTGTGGATCCAGAAAAGCTTTGGCGCGTGGACCACCTATGGCGGCGGCGGCTATTGGCACAATCCAGGCGCCGGCAACAAGAACTACTGGTTCGCGGGCTGGCTCGTGCAGCGCCAGGTGACGGACGATTTGGCCCTGGGCGCCGAAATCTTTCACCAGACCGCCGACACCGACGGCGGCAGCGACAGCACCGGCTTCAATCTCGGCGCTGTCTTCGATCTGACCGAAAACTATCATCTGCTGGTCTCGGCCGGGCGCGGGCTCGAGAACGCGCCGCACACGAACGAATTTTCCTATTACGCCGCCTTTCAGTGGACGTTTTGATCGCGGCGTGATTGGCGTACAATCCGGCGAGGGGTGAGATCGTGACTCCGGTACTCCTGTCGCGCATTCAATTCGCATGGGTGATCGGCTGGCACATCATGTTGCCGGCCTTCACGGTCGGACTCGCCTCGTTCGTGGCGCTGCTCGAGGGGCTGTCCTTCGCCACCGGGCGCGCCGTCTTTCTCCGCCTGTCGAATTTCTGGATCCGCATCTTCGCGATCTCGTTCGGCATGGGCGTCGTCTCGGGCATCGTCATGCCGTTCCAGTTCGGCACCAACTGGAGCGGCTATGCCGACGCGACCGCGAACGTGCTGTCGCCGCTCTTCGCCTATGAGGGCCTCACCGCCTTTTTCCTCGAGGCGGCGTTCCTCGGCGTGCTTTTGTTCGGACGCAAGCTCGTGCCGCCCTGGGCGCATCTCGTCGCTGCCCTGATGGTGGCGAGCGGCACGCTGTTCTCGTCGTTCTGGATTCTCGCCGCCAACAGCTGGATGCAGACGCCGGCCGGATACACGGTGATCGATGGACGCTTCTTTCCGACCAGCTGGCTCGCCGTGATCTTCAATCCCTCCTTTCCGTACCGCCTAGCGCACACCGTGGTCGCGTTCTACATCACCACCGGCTTCGTCGTGGCCGGCATCGCCGCCTATTACATGCGGCGCGGCCGCCACGTCGAGGACTCGCGGCTCATGCTGTCGATGACGCTGTGGCTTCTGAGCGTGCTGGTGCCGGTGCAGATCGTCCTCGGCGACCAGCACGGGCTCAACACGCTGCACTATCAGCCGGCGAAGCTCGCCGCGATCGAGGCGCACTGGGTGACCGACGCGCGCGTACCGCTCATCCTGTTCGCGCTGCCGGACGAGGCCGAAGCCAGGAACCATCTCGAGATTTCGGTGCCGCTGCTCGGCAGCCTGATCCTGACCCACGATCTGAACGGCGTCATCAAGGGGCTCGACGATTTCCCGCCCGATCAGCGGCCGCCGGTGGCGATCCCGTTCTTCTCGTTCCGCATCATGGTGGGGCTCGGCTTCCTGATGCTGGCGATCGTCGCCGCAAGCTGGTGGCTGCGCTGGAAAAAACAGCTCTTCGACACCGGCTGGTATCTCCAGCTGTTGCAGTTTGCAGCGCCGATCGGGTTCGTCGCCATCATCGCCGGATGGGTCACGACCGAGGTCGGGCGGCAGCCTTGGGTGGTCTATGGGCTGTTGCGCACGAAGGACGCGGTGAGCCCGTCCCTCACGACCGGCGACGTCATTCTGTCGCTTGCGGGATATATCCTGGTCTATCTCGTGATGTATCCGGTCGGCCTCACCCTCATGGCGCGCGTCGTGCGCGGCGGCCCGTCCGATGTCGTGGCGGCGGAGCTTGAAAGCGGCCGCCCGAGCGGGCCGGTGCGCGCCATCCCGGCCGCCGGGCTGGAGGATCAGCCATGAACGGAGTGCTCGATTTCGTGCCGCTCTGGACCGGGATCCTGGGCCTCGGCGTGTTCCTTTATGTCCTGCTCGACGGGTTCGATCTGGGCGTCGGCATTCTTTACCGCTTCGCGCCTGACGCCCAGTCGCGCAGCACCGTGATCAACTCGATCGCGCCCATTTGGGATGGCAACGAGACCTGGCTGATCCTTGGCGCGATGGGGCTGTTCGCGGCCTTCCCGCTCGCCTTCGCCATCATCTTGCCAGCAGTCTATTTCCCGATCCTGGTGATGCTGCTGGCGCTCATCTTCCGCGGCGCGGCGTTCGAGTTTCGCTACCGCGACGCGGAGCGGCGCACGTTCTGGGACCATGCCTTCAGCCACGGCTCGGGCGTCGCCACCTTTGCGCAGGGCGTCGTGCTCGGCGCCTTCATTCAGGGATTTAAGGTCGACGGGCGGCATTTCGCCGGCAGCTCGCTCGACTGCATCACGCCGTTCTCGATCTTCACCGGCGTCGCGCTCATCTTCGGCTATGGGCTCTTGGGCGCCGGCTGGCTCATCCTCAAGACCACCGGGCCGGTTCAGGCGCGCGCGCGCCGGCAGGGCCGCGTCTGCTTCATGGCCGTGCTCATCGCCGTCGCCGTCGCGAGCCTGTGGACGCCGTTCTTGAGCCCCGAGATCGCGCGGCGCTGGTTCTCGTGGCCCGACATCCTCCTGCTCGCGCCGGTGCCACTGATCACGCTCGTAATTGCCGGCTGGGAATGGCGCGTGCTCGAGCGCGGCAACGACGCCGCACCGTTCGTCGGCGCCATCGCCCTTTTCGTGATGGCCTATATCGGCATGGCGATCAGCCTATGGCCGATGATCGTGCCGTACCATTACACGTTGTGGCAAGCGGCATCGGATCCGGCCACGCAAGCGTTCCTCATCGTCGGCACGCTGTTCCTGCTGCCGGTAGTCCTGATGTACACCGCCTGGTCCTACTGGGTTTTCCGCGGCAAGGTGCGGGCCGATACCAGCTATCACTAAGCCTCCGGTCACCGATGCCCGTCGGGCAGGATCGACTGCCGGCCCAGTTGCGGCCAGGCGCAGGGCGCGCTGCACTTCGCGGCGGCGTCCGCGGGCGGAAGCGTCGCGTCCCATTGCGCGCCGATGAAGCGCCGGCCGTTGACACCGTCGGACGCGCGCGAGGCAAGCCACAGGAGCGGCTTCACCATGACAACGGGCGGGATCATCTTCGCCTGCGCCGCGCCATAACCGGCGGTCATGCGCGTGATCGCGGCGCCCCCCGGCACCAGCACGTTGGCGGTGACGCCCGTTCCCTCGAGCTCGTCGGCCATCGCCGCGACGAGACATTCGTGCGCCGCCTTGGTCGCGCCATAGGGCATCATGCCCTTGCGGTACATGGTATCAAGGCTCGTGGTGACGCCGATGATGCGGCCCCATTTCTGCTTCAGCATCGGCTCGATCACGGCGCGCGCGACGAGGAAGGGTCCGATCGCGTTGACCTCGAAGATGCGGCGGTAATCGGCCGGCGCGATGTCGCGGATGCTGGCTGCGGTCTTGATCTCCCTGGGATCGACCGTCGTGAGATTGAGGCCGGCATTGTTGACGAGCACGTCGGCCCGGCCGAAGCGCTCGATCGTCTGCGCGATGATGCCGTGCGCCTCGTCTTCGCGCGTGACATCGGCATTCAAGGGCAGAAGACGCTGGCGCGCGGCGCCCGCGGCGGCGTTCAGCTCATCGAGCGCCGGCGGATCGATCTCGACGCCTGTCACCTGCGCCCCGGCCTCGAGGAGCCCGAGGGCCATGGTCCGGCCGAGCCCGCGGCCCGCGCCGGTGATGATCGCCACCAAGCCGCGATGAGTGTCTGCCATGCGCGCCTCCCTGTTTGCCGGCAAGAATGAGGGCGGCGCGCCCGGTTCTCAAGGGCGGAGCTTCGCGCCTATAATCGCCGCATGAAGCCCCTTCGCGTACTTTCCGCCGCGTTCGGCCTCGTGGCATCGGCGATCCCGGCCTATGCCGCGCTCAAGACCGGCAACGCCGCGCCGCTCTTCACGGCCGAAGCCTCGATCGGCGGCAAGCCCTTCACATTTGCGCTGAAGGACGCACTCGCGAAGGGGCCGGTCGTGCTTTATTTCTATCCCGCCGCGTTTACGCCCGGCTGCAACATCGAGGCGCACGATTTCGCCGACGCGATGGACCGCTTCGCGGCGCTCGGCGCTACGGTGATTGGCGTGTCGCACGACACGATCGCCACGCTCAATAAATTCTCGGTCGAGAAGTGCCAAGGCAAGTTCCCGGTCGCGGCCGATCCCGATCTTGCCATCGCCAAATCCTACAACGCCGTGCTCGCGCCGCTGATCCCCTATGCCAACCGCACCTCCTATGTGATCGCGCCGGACGGCAGGATCATCTATTCCTTCACCGATCTCGCGCCGGACGATCACGTCGCCAACACCATGCGCGCGGTCACGGAGTGGCGCGCGGCCCAGAAGCCAGCGAACTAGTGGAAAGCGACGCCGGTCGCGCCGCGGCGCGGGCCACAACCTTTCCGCTCGCGCGGATCTTCGCCTCGAGCGACTTCCTGCGCCTGTGGACCTTGGGTCTTATTCTGTTCGTGGTGCGCTGGCTCGAGATGCTGGCGATGGGCGTGTTCGTCTACGAGCGGACGGGCTCGCCCTTCCTCGTCGCCATGATCGCCATGCTGCGGCTTCTGCCGATGGCGTTCGTCGGCGCCTTCGCGGGCGCGCTTGCCGACCGGTTCGAGCGCAGGAACGTGCTCGTTGCGGTCGTGCTGTGCCTCCTCGCCACTTCGACCGTGCTTGCGACCTTGGCGATGCTGGGCATGCTCGAAGTGTGGCACTTGGCGGTCGCGACCCTGGTCAACGGCGTCACCTGGTCCACCGACAACCCGGTGCGCCGCATCCTGATCGGCGAGGTGGTGGGCGCCGACCAGGTCGGCCGCGCCATGTCGATCGACATCGGCACCAACAACGCAAGCCGCATGATCGGCCCGACGATCGGCGGCGTGATCCTGGCCACGGTCGGCATTCACGGCGTGTTCGCGCTCAGCATGGCGTTCTATGCGGCGGGCTTCGTCGTCGCGCTCGGCATCCGCCACCGCGAGGGCATCCGCACCGCCGCCGCGGGACCGCTCCTCGGCCGCATCGGCCAGGGCATCCGCATCGCCGCGCGCGAGAAGCGCATCGTCGGCGCGCTCGTCATCACCGTGATCTTCAACGTCTGGGGCTGGCCCTTCACCAGCATGATCCCGGTGATCGGCCAGGACCGGCTTCTGCTCGACCCGAGCGGGATCGGCATGCTCGCCAGCATGGACGGGCTTGGCGCGTTCCTGGGCGCGAGCCTCATCGCGCTTCTGGCGAAGCCGCGCATCTATGCCCGGCTCTATCTCTCCGGCACCGCGCTTTATCTCGCGGCGCTGCCCGTCTTCGCACTCGTGACTCACCCGGTCGTAGCAGGGGCTGCGCTTCTCTTCACGGGCTTCACCGGCGCCGCCTTCATGACGATGCAATCGACCCTCGTCTATGTGCTGGCGCCGCCCGAGATCAGGAGCCGCATCTTCGGCGTGCTTTCGGTGTGCATCGGCCTCGGGCCCCTGGGCTTCGTCCATCTCGGCCTTCTCGCAGATTGGATCGGCGCGCCTTCCGCGACGGCGCTCATCGGCCTCGAAGGACTCGCCGTTCTCGCCCTCACTCGCCGGTTCTGGCTGCCGGTGCTGCGCGCCTGAGGGTTCGCTATAGTGCGGCCATGATCCTCTTCGACACGAACCCTGAGCGCTATCGCCATTGGCGCATGGAGTTCGAGGGACGGGTGGCAAAGCTCGTCCTCGACGTGGCCGAAGATGGCGGGATCGTGCCGGGCTATGCGCTGAAGCTCAATTCCTACGATCTGGGCGTCGATATCGAGCTGCACGACGCGCTGAACCGCATCCGGTTCGAGCATCCGGAAGTCGGCGCCGTGGTCATCACGAGCGGCAAGGAGCGCATCTTCTCGTCCGGCGCCAACATCTACATGCTCGGCCAAAGCACGCACGGCGCCAAAGTGAATTTCTGCAAATTCACCAACGAGACGCGGAACGGCATGGAGGATTCCTCGCGCGAAGGGTCGCTGAAATTCCTGGCCGCCGTCAACGGCGCGTGCGCCGGCGGCGGCTATGAGTTGGCACTCGCGTGCGACGAGATCGTCATGGTGGACGACCGCTCCTCGACCGTGAGCCTGCCGGAAGTGCCGCTTCTGGGCGTGCTGCCCGGCACCGGCGGCCTCACCCGCCTCATCGACAAGCGCAAGGTGCGGCGCGACCTGGCCGATGTGTTCTGCACCACGTCCGAAGGCGTGCGCGCCGACCGCGCCAAGGCGTGGAACCTAGTGGACGCGGCAGCGCCGCCCGCGCGCTTTGCCGAGACCGTGACGGCGCGCGCCGCGGCACTCGCCGCCGCAAGCGCCCGCCCGCGCGAGGGGAAGGGCGTGGCCTTGCCGCCACTCGCGCGCCGCATCGACGCGGGCGGTTATCACTACGCCCATGTCGATGCCGCCTTCGACCGCGAGGCGGGCACCGCCACGTTATCCGTGAGCGGGCCGGACGAGACGCCGCGCGCGCTCGACGCGATTCTGGCGGCAGGAGCCGCTTGGTGGCCGCTCGCCCTCGCGCGCGAGCTTGACGATGCGATCCTGATGCTGCGCGCGAACGAGCCGGCGCTTGGCACCATCGTGCTGCGCACGCGCGGCGCGGCGGACGCGGTGCTCGCAAGCGACACAGCGATGCTGGAGCACCGGGACAACTGGTTCGTGCGCGAAACGATCGGGTTCTTGCGCCGCACGCTCGCGCGGCTCGACATGTCCTCGCGCA
>Ga0335078_10015550_pt1 | contig 11296 bp, 11 predicted proteins | sample Lox_Sample_32_FD_206711 | JGI IMG/M metagenome (GOLD analysis project Ga0335078, IMG submission 206711) | Soil microbial communities from Loxahatchee National Wildlife Refuge, Florida, United States - Lox_Sample_3.2 | ecosystem: Environmental > Terrestrial > Soil > Wetlands | place: USA...
TTTGGGCGTATTTTAGCGGTGCCGCGGGGTCCCCTACCGCCCCGCCTGATCGACCGCGTATCCGGCCGCGCGGACGGTGCGGATGAGGTCGCGGCGGCCGCCGTCGTTGAGCGCCTTGCGGAGCCGCCGGATGTGGACGTCGACGGTGCGCGGCTCGATCTCGGATTCGCGGCCCCAGACCGCGTCCAGGAGCTGCTCGCGCGAGAAGACGCGGCCGGGCCGCTCCAGCAGCACGCGCAGCAGCCGGAACTCGGTCGGCCCCAGATGCACCGAGCTGCCGTTGCGGCTGACGCGGTGGCTGGCGAGATCCATGGCGAGATCGGCGTAGCGCAGCGTCTCGGCGCCGACCGAGGGCCGCGCGCGGCGCATCACCGCTTTGAGGCGCGCCACCAGCTCGGTCACGCCGAAGGGCTTCACCACATAGTCGTCGGCGCCGCCCTCGAGACCGCGCACGCGGTCTGCCTCCTCGCCCTTCGCCGTCAGCATGATGACGGGGAGGCCGCGCCATTCGGGCGTGCGGCGGATGCGCCGGCAGATCTCGAGGCCGGAGACCTGCGGCAGCATCCAGTCCAGCAGCACCGCGTCGGGCGTGCGCTCGGAGAGCTGCAGCAGCGCCTCCTCGCCATCATGCGCCTCGGCGACCGAGAAACCCTCTTTCTCGAGGTTGTAGCGCAAGAGGGTCGCAAGCGCCGGCTCGTCCTCGACGACGAGGATGTGTGGCTTCATTGCTTGCTAGGCTCCGGCTCGCTGGCGCCGTTGCGGGTGATCTCGATCGGCGCCGCCGGCGCCGCCGCCAGGATGCTGCGGTCGCCCTTCGGGCGGACCTGCTGCAGCGTCGTGCCGTGCACCATGAAATAGAGCGTCTCGGCGATGTTGGTGGCGTGGTCGCCGATGCGCTCGATGTTCTTCGCCATGAAGAGGAGATGCGTGCAGGAGGTGATGTTGCGCGGATCCTCGATCATATAGGTGAGAAGCTCGCGGAAGAGGCTCGTGTACATCTCGTCGAGCTCCTCGTCGCGCGCCCAGACCACCAACGCCTTGTCGGCGTCGCGCTCCACATAGGCGTCGAGCACGTCCTTGATCATCGCTTGGCCAAGCCGGCCCATGCGCGGGATGGCGAAGGCCGGCCGGACCGGCGGCGCCTGGTTCAGCACGATCGACCGCTTGGCGACGTTCGCCGCGTAGTCGGCGATGCGCTCCAGGTCGCTCGAGGTCTTGAGCGCCGCCAGGATCTGGCGCAGGTCGACCGCCATCGGCTGGCGGAGCGCCAGCAGGCGCAGCACCAGCTGCTCGATGTCATGCTCGAGCTGGTCGACGCGGGCGTCGGCCTCCACCACCTCGGTGGCGAGCCGGCTGTCGCGCTTCACCACCGCCTCGATCGCGGTGGCGAGCTGCGTCTCGGCGAGACCGCCCATCTGGGTGATGGCGTTGTCGAGGCGGCGCAGCTCCTCGTCGTAGCTCTTGATGATGTGCTCGGAGACCATCGGCATCCCTCCGTCCCTCAACCGAAGCGGCCGGTGATGTAATCCTCGGTCCGCCTGTTCTTGGGGTGGGTGAAAATCTTCTCGGTGTTGTCGAACTCGATGAGCTCGCCCAGATACATGAAGGCGGTGTAGTCGGAGCTGCGCGCCGCCTGCTGCATGTTATGGGTGACGATGACGATGCAGTAGTCGGTCTTGAGCTCGGTGATGAGCTCCTCGATGCGCTGGGTCGAGATCGGGTCGAGCGCCGAGGCGGGCTCGTCGAGCAGCAGGATCTCCGGCTTCACCGCGACGGCGCGGGCGATGCAGAGCCGCTGCTGCTGGCCGCCGGAGAGGCTGAGGCCGCTCTGCTTCAGCTTGTCCTTCACCTCGTCCCAGAGCGCGGCGCGGCGGATCGCCGACTCCACCCGCTCGTCGAGATCGGTCGCCGACAGCTTCTCGTAGAGGCGGATGCCGAAGGCAACGTTGTCGTAGATCGACATCGGGAAGGGCGTCGGCTTCTGGAACACCATGCCGATCTTGGCGCGCAGCAGGTTGAGGTCGATGCCGGGGTCGAGAATGTTGCGACCGTCCACCACCACCTCGCCCACCGCGCGCTGATCAGGATAGAGCTGGTAGATGCGGTTGAGGATACGCAGCAGGGTCGACTTGCCGCAGCCGGAAGGCCCGATGAAGGCGGTCACCCGCTTGTCGTAGAGGCTGAGGTTGATGCCTTTGAGCGCGTGGAACTTCTTGTAATAGAAGTTGAGGTCGCGGATCTGGATCTTCTCCGCTTCAGCCGGCACCACCACCGGCGTCGGCGCCGCCGGCGCCAGGTGGGGCGCGTGCCCCGAGGCGGCGGGTGCGGTGCTGGCAGGCTCGACCACGATCGGACTCCTTGGCATCGGCGAGAAGGGAATCGGCCGGCGCGCTTCTGACGAGCCAGACGTGGTGGAGGAAGTATCGGTCATTTTGCGAAGCCCTTCCAGCTGACGAGGAGACGGGCGGAGATGTTGAGGATCAGGATGGTGGCGGTGATGAGCAGCGCGCCGCCCCAGGCGAGACTCTGCCAGTCCTGATAGGGGCTGAGGGCGAACTGGAAGATCACCACCGGCAGGTTCGCCATCGGGTTGGACATGGCATGCAGGATGCCGCCCTGGTCCCAGAACTGGTTGTTGAGGGCGGTGAAGAGCAGCGGCGCCGTCTCGCCGGAGATGCGCGCCACCGCCAGCATGACGCCGGTGAGCATGCCCTGCAGCGCGGCCCGGTAGGTGACCATGACGATCACCTTCCATTTCGGCGCGCCGAGGGCGGCGGCGGCTTCGCGCAGGCTGTTCGGCACCAGGTTCAGCATGTCCTCCGTGGTGCGGACCACCACGGGGATCACCAGGATGGCGAGCGCCATGGCGCCTGCCCAGGCGGAGAACCCGCCCATCGGGATCACCATCAGATCGTAGATGAAGAGGCCGACGATGATGGACGGCGCGCTCAGCAGGATGTCATTGATGAAGCGGATGACCGGCGCGACCGGGCTGTGGCGGCCGTATTCGGCAAGGAAGGTACCCGCCAGAATGCCGATCGGCGAGCCCACGATCGTGGCGACCACGGTCATGACGATGCTGCCGTAGATGGCGTTGCTGAGGCCGCCATGGCTGTTCGGCGCCGGCGTCTGCAGCGTGAAGAGATCGAGATTGATGGCGCCGAGCCCGTGCCAGAGCAGGGTCCAGAGGATGAGGCCGAGCCACAGCAGGCCGATCGCGGTCGCCGCCAGCGAGAGCGAGAGGACCACGGCGTTGGTGGCGCGGCGCCTGGCGTAGGGGCTCATGGCGTCACGTCCCGGCCTGGCGCTGCAGGCGGATCAGCATGTATTTCGCCGCCGCGAGCACCAGGAAGGTGATGACGAAAAGGACGGATCCCAGACCGATGAGCGAGGCCTTGTAGACATCTCCCACCGCCTCGCTGAACTCGTTGGCAAGCGAGGCCGAGATGGTGGTGCCCGGCGCCAGCAACGACACGTTGATGCGGTGCGCGTTGCCGATCACGAAAGTGACCGCCATGGTCTCGCCGAGGGCGCGGCCCAAGCCCAGCATGATGCCGCCGATGACACCCACCCTGGTGGTCGGCAGCACGATGTTCCACACCACCTCCCAGGTGGTGGCGCCGATGCCGTAGGCGCTCTCTTTCAGCACCGTCGGCACGGTCTCGAAGACGTCGCGCGTGACAGAGGTGATGAAGGGCAGCACCATGATCGACAGGATGAGGCCGGCGGTCAGCATGCCGATGCCGAGCGGCGGCCCGGCGAAGAGCGCCCCGATGATCGGAATGTCGCCGAGCGTATCGATCAGGAAGGGCTGCACCGTCGTCTGCAGGAAGGGCGCGAAGACGAAGAGGCCCCAGATGCCGTAGATGATGCTGGGGATCGCCGCCAGCAGCTCCACCAGCGTGCCGATCGGCCGCTTGAGCCAGGGCGGGCAGAGCTCGGTGATGAAGATGGCGATGCCGAGGGCGAAGGGGATGCCGATCAGCATGGCGATCGCCGAGGTGACGAGCGTGCCGTAGATCGCCGGCCAGGCGCCGAACTCCTCCTTTACCGGATTCCAGGCATCGCTGGTGATGAAGCCCCAGCCGAACTTCATGAACGCCGGCAGCGCGCCGATCACCAGGGAACCGATGACGGCGGCGAGAACCGCGAGAATGAAGATGGCGGAGAACCAGGTGGCGCCCTGGAAGATCTGATCGAAGGCGCGGGCCCGCGGTGCTTCGGCCGGCCGATCTAGCGCGATGTCCGCCACGCGAATGTCCTTTCCGAGGTCGCTGGAGGCGGGCCGCCCTGGCCCGCCCCCGCGCTTCCTCTTGCGATCGTCAGCCTTACTTCGAGGCCGTCCAGATCGGCTTGCCGTCCTCGCCCTTGAGCTCGGTGGCCCAGGACTGCTCGATCTGCTTCACCACGCTGTCGGGTAGCGGCACGTAGGCGAGCGCCTCCGCCTGTTTTTGGCCGTTCTTCAGGCACCAGTCGAGAAATTTCAGCACCGGCATGTTCTTCGCCGCCGGGTAGTCCTTGCGCATGAGCATGTAGGTGGCCGCGGTGATCGGCCAGCTCTTGTCGCCGGGCTGGTCGGTGAGAATCAGGTAGAAATTCTTCACCTTGGTGAAGTCGGCATTGCTCGCCGCCGCCTGGAAGGCCGCCATCTCCGGCTCGATGGTCTTGCCGGCATGGTTCACCATCTTGGTGTAGGTCATCTTGTTCTCGATCACGTAGGCGTACTCGACGTAACCGATGGCGCCCTTGATCTGGTTCACGTATTGGGCGACGCCCGCATTGCCCTTGCCGCCGACGCCGACCGGCCAGGAGACCGAGGTGTCGTCACCGACCTTCTGCTTCCACTCCGGGCTCACCTTGGAGAGGTAGTTGGTGAAGTTGAAGGTGGTGCCCGATCCGTCGGAGCGATAGACCGGCGAGATCTTGGTGTGCGGCAGCTTGGCGCTGGGATTGAGCTTCTTGATCTCGGCGGCGTCCCAGTCGGTGATCTTGCCGAGATAGATGTTGGCGAGCGTCGGGCCGTCGAGGTTGAGCTCGCCCGGCTTCACGCCGTCGAGGTTCACCACGGGCGTGATCGAGATGATCACCTGCGGGAACTGCACCAGGTTCGCCTGCGCCAGCTCGTCGGGCGTCAGCGGCTTGTCGCTGTTCGCGAAGTCGACGGTCTTCGCCTTGATCTGGGCGATGCCGCCGCCGGAGCCGATCGCCTGATAATTCACGGCGATGTGGTTGGCGGTGTCGTACTGCGCCGCCCATTTGGACAGCACGGGATAGATCGCGGTGCCGCCGGCGCCGGAGAGCCCCTCCGCCGCCGCGGGGAGCGCGCTGAAGCCGAGCGCCGCGGTGAGCGCGCCGGCCAAAAGGATGGTCTTCCCCTTCACGAGCAAATCTCCTCTGATGGCGCCCGGTATTTGTCGCGGCGGATGCCGCGTCGGGCTGCAGGGCTCGATACGCCCTCTGGCACGACGACGGTATGACACTTGGATTGCGCTTTTGTGACAGCAAGCGCGGCAGGTCGGCGCAGGCTCAGGCGCCGCTCGGTGCCACCGGCAAATGGACAATGAAAACAGAGCCTTCGCCGAGCTCGCTGGTGATGTCCAAAAGGCCGCGGTGGTGGTTGACGATGTGCTTGACGATCGCCAGGCCCAAGCCGGTGCCGCCGAGCTCACGGGAGCGCGCGGGATCCACGCGATAGAAGCGCTCGGTGAGGCGCGGCAGATGCTCCGGCAGGATGCCCTCGCCATGATCGCGCACGGCGACCTGCACCGCCGGCATGCCGGCGACCCGGCGCGGCGAGAGCGCGGCGCTCACCTCCACCGCCGTTCCCTCGCCGCTGTACTTGATCGCGTTGTCGATCAGGTTCTGGAACACCTGGGTGAGCTCGTCGGCATCGCCCAGCACCGCCGGCAGATCATCGACCGGGCCGACATCGATCCGCATGCCGCGGCGCGCCGCGCGCTGCTCCAGGCTGTCGGCGACGGTGGCGAGCACGCGGGCGAGATCGACGCGGTCCTTCGGCGGCAGGTGCTCGTTGAGCTCGATGCGGCCGAGGGAGAGCAGGTCATCGACGAGGCGGGTCATCCGGCTCGCCTGGTCCGCCATGATCGAGAGGAAGCGCTCGCGCGCGGCCTGATCGTCCTTCGCCGGGCCGCGCAGCGTCTCGATGAAGCCGGTGAGCGTCGCCAGCGGCGTCCTCAGCTCATGGCTCGCATTGGCGACGAAGTCCTGCCGCATGCGCTCGCTGCGCTTGATGCTGGTGAGGTCGGTCAAGGTGAGGAGCGCCGCGGCGCCGTCGCCGGTGGGCGGGTCGAGCGGCGTGATCTGCGCCGAGAGGTGCCGCTCCACCGGCCCCGGCAGGTCGATGTCGACGGTGCGCGGCGCGCCGCCGCGCAGCACCGCATCCGCCGCCGCCAGCACCCCCGGCGCCCGCAGCGCGCCGGCGAGGTCGCGGCCCTGGAGGCGCGGGCCGAAGAGGCCGGTCGCCGCCGGATTGGCGCTGAGGATGCGGCGATCGCGGTCGATCAGCAGCAGCGGATCGGGGAGCGCCGCCAGCACCGCCTCGGCGCCGGCGCGCGCCGCGGCGCCGCCGGCGGCGGTCTGCCGGAGCGCGCGGCCGAGCCGCACCACCGCGCGGCTCAAGTCGCGCGCGGTCGGGCTCAGCGTATCGACCTCCGGAAGCGCCGGCACGCCCTCGGTCAAGGCGTCGAGCGCCTGCTTCACCTGATCGAGGCCGGCGAAGAGCGGCCCTGCCACCAGCGTCACGCCGACATAGACGGCGAGCGCCGAGAGCGCCACCGTGCCGGCGCCGAGCTCGCCCGAGATCGCCAGCACCGCCAGCACGACGAAAGCCGGCGCGGAGAGCGCCAGCGAGCCCAGGAGAATCGCAGGAAAGGGCGGCGCCCGCCGGCTCATCGTCGGGCGCCGCGCATGCTCAGCCGATCGCTTCGTGCGCCGCGAGCGCCGCCAGGTTGACGAGGTCGGAGACGGTGGAGCCCATCTCGAGCACCTGCGCGGGCTTGGCGAGGCCGATGATGAGCGGTCCGATATGGACGCCGCCGCCGAGCTGCTCCAGAAGTTGCGAGGCGAGGTTGGCGGAGTGGAGGCCGGGCATGACCAGCACATTGGCAGGGCCGGTGAGCCGCGTGAAGGGGTAGCGATCGCGCATCAGGCGGAAATCGAGCGCCACATCGGCGGACATCTCGCCGTCATACTCGAAATCGGTCTGCCGCTGGTCGAGCAGCTTCACCGCCTCGCGGATGCGGTCGACATCCGCCAGCTTCGGATTGCCGAAATTCGAGAAGGAGAGCAGCGCCACGCGCGGCTCCTGCCCCATGCGGCGCGCCTTCGCCGCCGACTGCGCGGCAATGTCGGCGAGCTCCTCCGCGGTCGGCGTGAAATGCGCCGTGGTGTCGGCGATGAAGACCACCTTGCCGCGGGAGAGCAGCATGGCGAGGCCGAAGACGCGGTGGCCCGGCCGGGCGCCGATCACCCGCTTCACCTGCTTGAAGGCGTCGAAATAGCTGCGGGTGGCGCCGGTGACGAGCGCGTCGGCATCGCCGCAGGCAATCATGCAGGCGGCGAAGACATTGCGGTCCTGGTTCACCAGCCGCTGGCAGTCGCGCTCCAGGAAGCCCTTGCGATGGAGGCGATTGTAGAGGTAGTCGCGGTAGGTCTGGTTCTGCTTGGAGAGCCTGGCGTTGTGCACCTCGAGATCGGTCGGTGCCTGCAAGCCCATCTGCTTCAGGGTCTCGCGGATGCGCTCCTCGCGGCCGATCAGCACCGGCGTGCCGTAGCCGTTGGCGCGGAAGGCGAGCGCGGCGCGGATCACGCTCTCCTCCTCGCCCTCGGCGAAGACCACCCGCTTCGGCCGCGCGCGCACCTCCTCGAAGATCCGCTGCAGCGTCGCCGCGGTCGGATCGAGCCGCGCCTTGAGGGCGGTGCGGTAGCCGTCGAGATCGGCGAAGGGCCGGCGCGCCACCCCGCTCTTCATCGCCGCCTCCGCCACCGCCGAGGGCACCGCCCAGATCAGGCGCGGATCGAAGGGAGTCGGCACGATGTAGTCGGGACCGAACTGCAGGCGCTGGCCGGAATAGGCGGCCGCCACCTCGTCGGGCACGTCCTCGCGCGCGAGAGCCGCCAGCGCCTTCGCCGCCGCGATCTTCATCGCGTCGTTGATGGTGGAGGCGCGCACGTCGAGGGCGCCGCGGAAGATGTAGGGGAAGCCCAGGACGTTGTTGATCTGATTCGGGTAGTCCGAGCGGCCGGTGCAGATGATAGCGTCCGAGCGCACCGCCAGCACCTCCTCCGGCGAGATCTCGGGATCGGGATTGGCCATGGCGGCGATCATCGGCTTCGCCGCCATCGACTTCACCATCGCCTGGCTGACGGCGCCCTTGGCCGAGAGGCCGAAGAAGACATCGGCACCCTCCATCGCCTCGGCAAGCGTGCGCTTCTTGGTCTTCACCGCATGGGCCGACTTCCACTGGTTCATGCCCTCTGTGCGGCCCTGATAGACGACGCCCTTGGTGTCGCAGAGCGTGACGTTGTCGTGCGGCAGCCCCATGGATTTCAGCAGCTCGACGCAGGCGATCGAGGCGGCGCCGGCGCCGTTCACCACCATCTTGATGTCCTTGAGCTCGCGGCCGGTGAGATGCAGCGCGTTGATGAGCGCCGCCGTGGCGATGATCGCGGTGCCGTGCTGGTCGTCATGGAAGACGGGGATGTCGAGAAGCTCGCGCAGGCGCTGCTCGATGACGAAGCACTCCGGCGCCTTGATGTCCTCGAGATTGATCCCGCCGAAGGCCGGATGCAGATAGCGCACGCAGTTGACGAAAGCGTCGACGTCCTTGGTGTCGATCTCGAGATCGACGGCGTCGATGCCGGCGAAGCGCTTGAACAGCACCGCCTTGCCTTCCATGACCGGCTTCGCCGCCAGCGCGCCGAGATCGCCGAGGCCCAGCACCGCGGTGCCGTTGGAGATCACCGCCACCAGATTGCCCTTGGCGGTGTAGTCGTAGGCGGTGGCCGGGTTCTTCTGGATGTGCAGGCAGGGGAATGCGACGCCCGGCGAGTAGGCGAGCGAGAGGTCGAGCTGGGTGGCGAGCGCCTTGGTGGGAGCGATGGCGAGCTTGCCCGGCTGGCCCTCGGAGTGGAAGCGCAGCGCCTCTTCCTCGGTGACGCGGACGGTCGTTGCTTCAGTCGATGTCAAGGCGTTTCCCCGTTTGTTTTCAACGGGAAGGCCTGTGGGCATCCCGCGATGTGGCGGCTGGACAGCCGCTGCCGCAGTCTAGTGGAGAGGAGGAAGTAGCGTCAAAGGCGATGCCGCCGGGCCGCCGCACAATCCCTTGAGTCGAGGCACCGACGATTGAACCGCCGCGCAAGCGGAGTCTAAGGTGGCGGCGACGTCCCTGAGGGAGGCGGCAGCCGGCGATGGTGCGGCGGCGGGTTACGAGGCTGGGGGTGTGGCTCGGCGCGCTGGCGCTCGCGGTCAATGCCCTGCTGCCGATCCACCTCGCCCGCGACATCATCCACGCCGCCAACCATCTGCGGCTGGCGGCGGCGGGCGCCGGGGACGCGCACCACCATCACGAGCATCCCGGCGACGATCATCATCATGATGGCGGCTGCCTGATCTGCGGCGGCCTCACCGCCGCGGCAGTCACCGCGATGACCCTGCCGCCGCTGATCGTGGTGGCGACGCCTTCCGAGCTGGTGCTGGCAAGTCCGCCGGCCGCGCCGCGCCGGCTCGGCGCATCCGCCGCCCGCACCCCCTACGCTCCGCGCGCGCCGCCCGCCGCGGCCTGAGTTCCCTTCCATCGGCGTTCCCGTTGCCGTTCGCCCGCAGGGCGGGCGGCGCGCGACGCTTTCCGAACTCAAGGGGGAGTCCCTCTTCATGTTCCGCGCGCTCATGGCCGCGACGGCGCTCGGCGCCGCCGCGCTGCTCCATCCCGGCGGTCCCGCCGAAGCCCATGGCTTCGCCGGCGACCGCTTCTTTCCCGCCACCCTCCAGACCGACGATCCCTTCGTCGCCGACGAGGCGTCGCTGCCGACGCTGACCAAGAACCCGACGGATTCCACCGGCGGCCAGTCCTATTCCATCGAGGCCGACATCGCCAAGCGCCTGTTCAGCGATCTCGGCGTCACCGCCGCCTATTCCTGGAACTACTTCCAGCCCAAGGGCCTGCCGCCGAATTCCGGCTGGGGCGGGCTCAGCACCGGCGTCCAGTACCAGCTCTTCATCAACAACCCGCACGAGTTCATGGGGCTGATCGGGCTCGACGTCGACTGGGGGCATACCGGCGCGATCAACCAGGGCGGTGCCGACGATCACACCACGCTCTCGCCGACCTTCGACTTCGGCAAGGGCATGGGCGATCTCCCCGACAGCCTGATGTGGCTGAAGCCGATCGCCATCACCGGCAACATCGGCATGAGCTTTCCCACCAAGATCAACAGCAACGGCGATCTCAACCAGAACACCTTCAACGCCGGCTTTGCCCTCGAGTACAGCCTCGAATACCTGCAGCATCACGTGAAGGACGTCGGCATCGCCGCGCCCTTCGACCGGCTGATCCCGCTCGTCGAGGTGACCTCGACGACGCCGATCAACCGCGGCTTCAACGCCGACAGCGGGCTCACCAACGGCACCGGCAGCGCCACCACCGGCGTGGTGGCGCCCGGTATCATCTGGGCCGGGCAGACCTTCCAGCTCGGCGCCGAGGCGATCCTGCCCTATGGCCAGGGTCAAGGGCACGGGGTGGGCGCGGTGCTGCAGCTCCACTTCTTCCTCGACGATCTCTTCCCGCACTCCATCGGGCGGCCGATCATCAGCGACGGCCCGCTGTTCGGGAGATGATGATGGGGCTCCGGCTGCCAATCTGGCTGCTGGTCGCCGGCGCGGGGTGCTGCGCCGGCATTCCCGCGGCCCTTGCCCACGCCTTTCTCGATCATGCCGTCCCCGCGGTCGGGAGCAGCGTGCACCAGCCGCCGGCGGAGGTGCGGATCTGGTTCACCGAGGCGCTGGAGCCCGCCTTCAGCACCATCAAGCTCGCTGACGGGTCCGGCGCGGCGGTGGCGACGGAAAAGGCTCACGTGGATGCCCAGGACAATAAAGTGCTGGTGCTGCCGCTGCCGGCACTGCCGGCCGGGAGCTATCGCGTGATGTGGCGGGTGCTCTCCGTCGACACTCATGTGACGGAGGGCAGCTTCCGCTTTCAGGTGGCGCCGTGAGCGCGCTGGCGCTGCTGCGCGCGCTGCATTATGCGACGACGCTGCTTGCCACCGGCGCGCTCGGCTT
>Ga0335078_10015551_pt1 | contig 11296 bp, 9 predicted proteins | sample Lox_Sample_32_FD_206711 | JGI IMG/M metagenome (GOLD analysis project Ga0335078, IMG submission 206711) | Soil microbial communities from Loxahatchee National Wildlife Refuge, Florida, United States - Lox_Sample_3.2 | ecosystem: Environmental > Terrestrial > Soil > Wetlands | place: USA: Florida...
CAACCTGCCCTACGGATATACCGGTTGGCGGGTTCTTCAAAATAGCGATACACGGCCGCGGAGATCACAATCACCAGGGCCACATACACTGCCGGTGAAAGGTCCGGAGACCAACGGCGGACCCACCACAGCAAGGGCACGTGCAGAATGTACATGGCATAACTGGATTTACCCAAGAATACTGCCGGCGCTGAGGAGAGCACACGCGCCACGACCCCGGTACCCAGCGCAAACCCTACCAGCAGCATGGCATTGAGAGGCCGCAGCGCGGTATTCAGATCGATGCCGGGAGGCAGCAATTCCGGCCAGGCGATGAAGGCCGCGCCCAGTGCGGCTCCGGGCAGATAGAAGCAATACCCTCTAGCCCGTTGGAACGCGTCCGCCAAGCGATCGAAGAGCGCGGAGGCGGCGATGCCCATCAAGAAATCGGAGAAGTGCACCAGGGGTTTCCACTCGTCCGGCAGTCCTGCCGCAACGAGAAGCGGGGTGAGGAGGCAGGCGGAGAGCGCCAGCGCCCAGGGATTGGCCCGGCGGAGCAGCACGATGGCAAACGGGAACGAAATATAAAAGAAGACCTCGCAGGAGAGCGACCAGGCGGGCGTATTCCAGCCGACGGGGAGATGACCGGTCCAGCCTTGCAGCAGGAGGCTGTAGTTGGCGATCAAACCGGCTTTGCCGGGAGCGCGGTCGGCCACGACGAACGGCGCCACGAGCGCGAAGCTGAGCGCGTAGACGGGATAGATGCGTGCGAAGCGGGCAACGGCGTAGCGGCGGAGGCGGCCGGCGTGCCATTGACCCGAGCCATAGCTGCGCGCCAGGACAAAACCCGACAGCACGAAGAACGTGGCCACCGCGAGGTATCCGCCGCGGAGGAGCGCGTAGACTGGATGCGGCCAGCTCAGTGCGGTCGCTTCCAAGCGCTGGCCCGGACCGGTCAGATGATGCAGGATCACCCAAAGGGCCAGAAAGAATCGCAGGCCGGTCAGTGCCGGCAGGTGCTCGGCAGGGCCGGATTTCATGCTTTGCGGATCACCTCAACTCCGAGATACGGGCGGAGCGCTTCGGGGACGACGATGCTGCCATCGGCCTGTTGATAGTTTTCGACGATCGCGACCCAGGTGCGTCCTATCGCAAGTCCGCTGCCGTTCAACGTGTGGGCGTACTCGGATTTCTTGCCGCTCTTGAAGCGGATGCTGGCGCGGCGCGCCTGAAACGCCTCGAAGTTCGAGCAGGAGGAAATTTCTTTATAGGCGTTTTGGCCGGGCAGCCAGACTTCGATGTCGTAGGTCTTTGCGGAAGAGAAACCCATGTCCCCGGTGCAGAGAACGACTGTGCGAAATGGCAGTCCCAGGCGGCGCAGGATATCTTCGGCGTCGGCCGTGAGCTTTTCCAACTCGTCATAACTCTGGTCCGGCCGCGCGAATTTCACCAGCTCGACTTTCTGGAACTGGTGCTGGCGGATGATGCCGCGCACGTCGCGTCCGTACGAGCCGGCCTCGCTGCGAAAGCAGGGCGTGTAGGCGCAGAGCTTGACGGGCAGGTCGGCATCAATGGTTTCGTCGCGATAGATATTGGTGACCGGCACTTCGGCGGTGGGAATCAGCCAGAAGTCGGTCTTCTCGCATTTGAACAAGTCTTCGGCAAACTTCGGCAATTGGCCGGTACCGAACAGGCTCTGTGAATTGACCATGAAGGGCGGAAGCACTTCGGTGTAGCCGTGCTCGCGCGTATGGACATCGAGCATGAAGTTGATGAGCGCGCGTTCGAGTTTCGCGCCGAGGCCCCAATAGAGCGCGAAGCGGGCGCCGGTGATCTTGGCGGCCCGATCGAAATCGAGAATGCCGAGTTCCGGCCCCAGATCCCAATGGGCTTTCGGCTCGAAGTCGAAACGGCGCGGCTCGCCGACGCGCCGGACCTCGACGTTGTCCTCGGAATTCTTCCCGACCGGAACGGACTCGTGCGGCACGTTCGGAATGCCGGCCAGCAGGTCATTGAACTGTGCATCGACGAGCTTGACCTGCTCGTCGAGGGCGGCGATCTGTTCACTGATGGCCCGAACTTCCTTTTGGCGCTCCGAGGTGTCCGCGCCCTGCTGCTTCAGCCGGCCGATCTCGGTACTTTCGGCGTTCTTCTTTGCCTTCAGCTGCTCGGTCTGGGAAATCGCGGCGCGGCGGCGGCTGTCGAGCTCGCGAAACTGGTCGAGATTCGGGGGGTTGCTGCGCGTAGCGAGCCGTTGCGCAATCTGGTCGAAGTGGCTCCGAAATTGAGCGAGATCGTGCATTCCCCTCCATGCTAACGCACGGAGGGTGAGTTACTCGTCTTCTTCTTCGGCGTTGGCGGGTTCGAGGTCCTCGGCTTCGAAAATCTGACGGCAGTCCAGGCACTCCACATAATCGACGCCGTTCCGGCGGGCGATCATCTGGGTGCGGTTGTGGTCACAAGCGGCGGGTTGCATAACAGCGCTGTTAATGAGGTCTATTGTAACCGTGCCGAATCCCATGTCAAGCCCCTTCGAAGTCCCAGGAGTTACAATCCGGGGATATGCCTTTTCCGACCCACCGGCCGCGGCGTCTGCGCGCCTCCGAGCCCATTCGACGGCTGGTCCGGGAGACCCGTTTGGACCCCGCCCAATTCATTCTTCCCCTGTTTGTATGCCCGGGTGAAGGGGTCAAGCGGGAGATCAGCGCGATGCCCGGGAACTACCAGTTGTCTATCGATAACCTGGTGCGCGAGTGCGAGGAGATCCGGTCGCTGGGCATCGGCGGGATCATCCTGTTCGGCCTGCCGGAGACCAAGGACGAGATCGCGTCCGGGGCTTATGCCGACGACGGCATTGTCCAGACGGCGATACGGGCGGTTCGCCGCGAGACGCCTGGCTTGCTGATCATGACGGATGTCTGCAACTGCGAATACACCAGCCACGGCCACTGCGGGTTTATTAAGGATGGCGATGTAGACAATGACACAACGCTGCAATGGCTGGCCAAGACGGCGCTGTCGCATGCGCGGGCGGGCGCCGACATCGTGGCGCCGTCGGACATGATGGATGGGCGCGTGGCGGCGATCCGGCAAGCGCTCGATGCGAACGGGTTTGAGAAGATTTCGATCCTGGCGTACGCGGCCAAGTTTGCGTCGGTGTTTTACGGGCCGTTCCGCGAGGCGGCCGATTCGACGCCGCAGTTCGGCGACCGGCGGAGCTACCAGATGGATCCGGCCAACGGCCGGGAGGCGATGAAAGAGATCGAGCTCGATCTGGAAGAGGGCGCGGACATGATTATGGTCAAGCCGGCTTTGCCGTATCTGGATCTGATCCGCCAAGCACGCGACCGCTTCGAAGTTCCAATCGCGGCGTACCAGGTGAGCGGCGAATATTCGATGATCATTGCCGCGGCGCGGAACGGATGGATCGATTGCGAGCGGGCGATGATGGAGACGCTGACGTCGATTGCGCGCGCGGGAGCGGGGATTATTCTGACTTATTTCTCGAAGCCGGCGGCCCGGCTGCTGTCGTAGTATGTGGGGCAGGCTGCCAGCCTGCGGACCCGCTTCCAGCGGGTCCAGCCGGCGGAAGCCGGCTGCGGGCAGGATTGCCCGCCCCACAGCACTCATCCTGCTCTTCACAGGTTGGGCGGCTGCGTCCGAACTTGCCACCATAATCGGCCGGGTCTTCGATGAGTATCACCGTCCGGTTCCCATGGCGCAAGTGGTCACCATGGAACCGAAAGTCATCAACGGCAAAATGCGTTTGGTGGCTGGAGCAAAAGCTGCGGTTGACCATATCGGAATGTATCGGCTCACTGTGCCGGCCGGGCGCTACGTTCTTGCAGTCACGCCCCCGCCTCACCCACTTGATTTCACTACCATCTTTCCCGCCTATCTCGGCGACAACGTGGATTTTGAAAAGGCCCCTTCGATCGAGGTGCGGCCCGGCGAACTCCGTCCGTCTACCGATTTCCTGCTGCTGGCAGTGGAATCGCATCGCATCGCAGGCCGGGTGGACGGGGCCGCCGTTGTGACGTTATCGTCATCGAGCGGATATACCGAACCGTTGCAGACTACGATGACCGATTCGCGGGGCGAGTTTCATTTCGATCAGGTTCCCGCCGGCTCTTATCGGTTGGAGGCCTCTTCCGGCGATTCCCGGTCCGGTAGCGTACAAGTCAACCTCGCCGCACCGGAGATCGGCGATGTTCGCATCCACCTACACGCCGTCACGCGGTAAGATTGAATCATTCCCATGCCTAAATCCGTCGCAGAACTCCAGGCCATCGCCAAGCGGGTCCGGCGAGACATTATTGAGATGATCGGCACGGCCGGCTCGGGACATCCGGGCGGCTCGCTTTCCGCGGTCGAAATCCTTGTGCAGCTTTACTTCGATTTCATGCGAATCGATCCGAAGAATCCGAAGTGGGCGGATCGCGACCGCTTCATTCTCTCCAAAGGGCATGCCTGCCCGGTGATGTACTCGGTGATGGCGGAAGTGGGTCTGGCGCCGAAGGACAAGCTGAACACGCTGCGCAAGATGGGCTCGATCTATCAGGGGCATCCCGACGTCCGCTTCATGCCGAATCTGGAAGCATCGACGGGGTCCCTCGGCGAGGGGGTCTCGTTGGCGCTCGGCATGGGTCTGGCCGACCGGCTCGATGGCCGGCCGAATCGGACCTATGTCATGATTGGCGATGGCGAAAGCCAGGAAGGCCAGATCTGGGAAGCAGCCATGTCGGGCTCGTTCCATAAGCTCGACAACGTGGTCGCGATCATCGACTATAACGGCATCCAACTCGACGGCTTTGTCAAAGACATCATGGAGATCGCCCCGGTGGCGGACAAATGGCGCGGATTCGGCTGGCACGCCATCGAGATCAACGGCCACGATTTTGAAGAGATCCGCAAGGCGCTGGAGGAAGCCCAAGCCACCAAAGGCCGCCCCACCGCGATCATCGCCCATACCGTCAAAGGCAAAGGCGTATCGTTCATGGAGAACAATCCGAAGTTCCATGGCACGGCCCCGACGGCCGACGAAATGAGACTGGCTTTGCAGGAGTTGCAATAACGATGCCGGCAAAAACGAAGTTCGAATTGAAGCCGGGTCCGGCGACCCGGGAAGCGTTCGGCCGCGCGCTGGTCGAACTGGGCCGTGAGAACAAAGACATCGTGGTGTGCGATGCCGACCTTTCGAAGTCGACGATGACGGTTTACTTCCAGAAGGAGTTTCCCGACCGCTTCTTCTCGTTCGGCATCGCCGAGGCCAACATGGTGGCGCAGGCGGCGGGCATGGCGTACGCGGGAAAAATTCCGTTTGCGGCCAGCTTCTCGGCGTTCGTCATGAACAAGGGCTTCGAACAGCTTCGCGTGTGCGTCGCCTATCCGAATGTTAACGTGAAGATTGTCGGCACGCACAGCGGCATTTCGATCGGCGAAGACGGGCCGTCGCAGATGAGCGTGGAAGAGACGAGTTTGGCGTGTTCGCTGCCCGGGTTTGTGGTGATCTCGCCCGCCGATGAGGCGTCCACCAAAGCGCTGGTGCGCGCCGCCGCGGCTCACGTCGGGCCGGTGTTTATCCGGACCGGCCGCCCCAAGGCGCCGATCATTTACAACGGCGATCAAAAATTTGAAATCGGCAAGGCGGTGGAACTGGTCGAAGGTTCCGACGTTACGATCGTCGCGAACGGGCTGCTGGTGGCCGAAGCCATCCGCGCCGCCGAGACGCTCGAAGCCGAAGGCATTTCGGCCCGCGTGCTCGACCTCCATACGGTGAAGCCGCTCGATCGCGAAGCGCTGCGGCGCGCGGCGGCTGAAACCGGCGCGATCGTGGCGGCCGAAGAACACCTGGTGGATGGCGGGATGGGGGTACGGGTGGCGCAAGCGGTGGCCGAGATGCATCCGGTGCCGATGGAATTCGTGGGCATTCAAGACACCTACGCCGAGTCCGGCAAGCCCGACGAACTGCTCGAGAAATATGGGCTGGTGGCCCGTGACATCGTGGCCGCCGTCCGGAAAGTGCTCACGCGCAAGCGTCGCTGATCCCGGTTGATGGCCGACGAAACCTGGCTGCTTCCTGCATTCCTCGATCAGAGTGCGGCCTGCCACTGGATTGTCGATCCCCAGCACGTGGTAAGAGCCGTATTCGGCGATTCGACGCAGTTCTTTGGCAAGCCCGCCGCGGAGGTGACCGGGCATCCGTTCCCATCGGCTTTGGGCCGCCACGCGCCGGAATCGTGGAACGGCCGGCTGGATCGCGTCCTCGAAGGCGAAACTCTCAGGCTGCGCGAACGCCGTGGAACTTTCACCTGGTTTGTGAGCGTTTTTCCGATTCGCCAGGAGGAACGGATTGTCTATGCCGGCGCGATCGCGCGCGAGATTACGCTTTGGGGCACGGCCGAGCAGGAACTGCGGCAGACTGTGCTCAGCGCTCTGAAAGCGCAGGAATTCGAGCGGAAGATGGTGTCGCAGTTTCTCCACGATTCGATCGGGCAGAATCTGACGGCGCTCGGGCTGCAGCTCGACCTCGTGCGAATGGACCTGGAAACGCCGGCTCCTGAATCATCGGCCCGCCTGGGCGAGATTCAGAAGATGCTGGAGACCATGATGGAGCAGGTTCGCGAGTATGTTTACGAGCTGAACCCCTCGATTGTCGAGCGCGCCGGCCTGCGGACAGCGCTCGACCGCCTGGTCAGCCGGATCCGGCCGCGGTTTGCGGGAACCGTGCGCGTGCTGGCTGACCCATCGCTCAAGATCGATCCCAAGATTGCCACGCCCTTTTACCACATCGCGCAGGAGGCGGTAGAAAATGCGGTTCAGCACGCCGGTTGCTCCACAATTGAAATCGCGTTAAAGTCCACGAGTAAAGGCCCGATCCTAGAAATACGCGACAACGGCAGCGGTTTTGATCCGGATGATATTCTGGGCGGCCGCCGGGGGCTCGGGCTGTTGAGCATGGAGCATTACGCCGCGCAGGCCGGGCTGGACCTTTCCATATCGAGTAATCGTGGCGTTGGGACCAAGATCAAGGCAGCCGTGGCGGGGATTTCGTAGGGCATTCTATGCCGTTCAATGTGATTTTGGTGGATGACCACAAGCTTGTACGAGACGGCGTCAAAACCATTCTCGAGCGCGGCTCGGATTTTAAGGTCGTCGGCGAGGCCGAGAACGGAGCCGATGCGGTGCAGCTCTGCCGCAAATCTCCGCCCGATATCGTCCTGATGGACATTGGGTTGCCCGGCATGAACGGCATCGAAGCCACCACCGAACTGGTACGCCATTGCCCGGGTATCAAGGTCATCATTCTTTCGATGTACGACGATGAGAATTCGGTGGTGAGCGCGATCCGCTCGGGTGCGCGGGCGTTCGTTCTCAAGAAAGCCTCTTCCGCGGAGTTGCTGGACGCGATCCGGACCGTGGCGCGCGGCGGATCGTATCTCAGCTCGCAAGTCTCCGACCGGTTGCTGGCCCGCATTCAGCGAGGCGATCTGGAAACCCACGATCGCAGTCCGCTCGAACTACTTTCGCCGCGCGAGCTGCAGGTGCTGCGCCTGGTGGCCGAAGGCAAGACGAGCAAAGACATCGCGGTGATGCTCGATCTGGGGTTGCAGACCGTGCGGAGCTATCGAAAGACCATGATGAAGAAGCTCGGCGTAAATAATGTTGCGGGGCTGACGCAACTGGCTCTCGCCGCCGGCTTGACGCATTTCGACAAACCCGATGCAGACTCCGTGGGGTGAGTGCGCCGTCTGGGACGCGCACGTTCATTTTTTTTCCCGACCGTTCTTCGATTCCTTAGCCACGCAGACCGGCGACACTATTGAGGGGGTTGCCGCCCGGCTGGGCTGGGAATTGGCGCCGGCCGATCCGGCCAAGCTGGCTGAACACTGGGCTACCGAACTGGATGCGCGGGGCGTCTCCGGGGCGGCCGTAATCGCCAGCTTTCCCGGCGACGAAGCTTCGGTGGCGGCTGCTTCCGCGGTCACGGATGGCCGGCTCCTCGCCTACGCCATGGTGAATCCGCTGGCGGAGAAGCCGCCCACGGTTGCCGGTTTGCGGGCGATCTGCTTCTTCCCGGCAATGCACCGCTATTTCATGCATGATGCGCGGGTCGAGCCGCTGCTGGAACAGGCCGTCGCACAGGGCTCGCTGGTCTTTGTGCACTGCGGCGTGCTGACCGTCGGGGTGCGGAAGAAACTCGGGTTGCCTTCGCCATTCGACATGCGCTACTCGAATCCGATGGACTTGCATGGAGTGGCCCTTCGCCACCCGAAGTTGAATTTCGTGGTGCCGCATTTCGGGGCCGGCTATTTCCGCGAAGCCCTCATGCTGGCGGATCTATGTCCGAACGTCTATCTGGACACCTCCAGCAGCAATAGCTGGATGAAGTTCGAAGGGCTTGACCTGAAGACCATCTTTCGACGCACGCTCGACGTGCTCGGCCCTGGCCGGCTCCTATTTGGAACAGATTCTTCTTTTTTCCCGCGAGGCTGGCACCGGGCGGTCTTCGATCAGCAGGCTGCCGCGCTATCGGAGCTTGGCATCGGCGCCTCCGATGCGCGGCGGATCTTCGGGGAGAATCTGCGGCGGCTGGCGGACCGAGGAGAGCCCTGAGGCTCCTCCTCAGCCCATCGCCCAGTTAGAAAACGACTCGCGCGCCCACCTGAATGTTGCGGGAATTGAGACTCACCGTGCTGTACTGTCCGAACAACGGAGACGTGATCAGAGACGACGCCATCTGCTGAAACGCGTGAAGGTTGAAGATATTGTAGAACTCCCCGCGAACCTGGAAATTCACTCGCTCGGAGAAGTGAAAGTTCTTGTAGAGATTCCAGTCAAAGTCCGTCTGGCCGTTGAGGCGCAGCACGTTTCTACCAAGTGTTCCGAAGCTCCCGATGAAAGGCTGTGTCAACCCAAGACCCTGGGCGTACTTGCTGACGTTCACACCGTTCACCGCGCTGGTACCGGATGGGGCGTTGGCCGATCCAGCAGGCTGCGGATCGAAGTTTGCGACGGGCCCGGCCAGATCCGGCCGGGTCACAGCGTTGCCCGTGCCCAGGTACTGGTTGACATCCGTCATCCCGCCGAGCGACGATCCGGCGAAAATGTTGACCGGGAATCCCGTCCGGAACGTGCTGATACCCGAGAAAGCCCAGCCGCCCAGGCCGCCGCGCAACCAACGGTTCTGGGACCCTCGGAAAAAGGGCATTTCCCAGGTGTGGCTGATGGCCAGTGTATGGCGAAGATCGAATTGGCTCGAGCCCCGGTTGTTGCGATTATCCCTGGGATTCTGCTGGGCGAAGCTGTCGTTGATCAACACGTTGAGCGGATCCGATACGTCATCAATCGAATGCGCCCAGGCATACGCGACGTGTACCCAGTAGTTTCTGGCAAAGCGTTTCTCCGCCTCCAACTGCAACGAATGGTAGGAAGAGTTCGCCGACGATTCCACCAGGTTGACGGCGTTATAGCGGGGATCGAAGCGGTCGCTGAATGAGATGCTGGTATTGCCGCTGAGGCCGGATACGGCGGAAGTAAATTGGCTCAGGCGCGCCTGCTCGTCCGCATAGCTGGTAGTGGGCGCGGGGGCGGCCGCATCCGAAATCAAATTGATCGGGTGGGCACGCTGAAGATACGTTCCCTTCGTACCGACATAGGACGCTTTGAGAACCACATTTCCAGGCAGTTCCCGTTCCACACCCAGACTCCACTGCTGGACCTGCGGATTATGGAGGTTTTGGTCGATTGCGGTGCCGATCGCGCCAAAATTCTTAAACGTGGTATTCAACTGTCCGACGGCGGCGCTCAAGGTTCTCTGCAAGTCGGCGGAACCGGCCACGAGGCTGGCATAGCTGTTCCCGCCCGTGAAACTCGATACGCCGGTCAAGGAGCCTGAATAGATCAGCGGAGGCAGGGTCCGTTGATTGGTAATGGGGTTGAGATACACGAAGTCATAAGCGATCCCATACCCTCCCCGCAGAACGGTTTTGCCGTCGTCGGTCAGCTTATACGCAAACCCAAACCGCGGCGCCGGATTGTAGTTACTGTGGAACGAGGGCTGGCCCGTGACCAGCAAACCGAGCGGGCCGGCACCCGCGGCGCCAAAAGCCGTGTGATTGTTGAGGTCGAGATTCGAAATCAGCCCGTTGATTTCGGTTGGTCCCCCTGCATACTCCATCCGGAAGCCGAGATTTACCGTCAGGCGCCGTGTCGGCTTCCAGTCGTCTTGCACAAACCAAGAAGCATTCTCGACCCGGTTCTGCCGGAAGGAACTCCCGAAATTCTGCGTGTACGTAGTGGGCTGCCCCGTCGCGAATGCATTCCAATTCGCGTACAAGAACGTCGAACGGACATTGCTGTCGAGGAACGAATCGGCTTCCAGGTGATACCACTCGAACCCGGCTTTTACAGTGTGAGTGCCCCGCGTGATGGTGAAATTGTCGGTGTATTGGTACGTGCGCTGCTCGCGTCCTTGCGGCAGAAGATTGGCCACCCCGATGGGGGTTACGGATCCATCCGAAAACTGGAGCTCCGGCCCCAGCGGATAAGGCGTTTGAATTGGAAAGGCCGGTTTGCTCTGACCGAATCCGAAACGGAATTCATTCACTGCGCTGGTTCCGATCACATGCGTCTCGGCCAGCGTCGCTTGTCTCGGATGGTTGGTGCTGGATGCGCCGAAGTACGGAAGGCTGCTGTGCCCGCCGATAAAAGTAAGACTGGTTGCAGCCTGGGCCGAATCAAATACCGCATAACGCGCCCATAACGTGTCCTTGCTTCCGAGCACGACATCACCCCTCACGGAAACCTCCCAGGTGTCGGTGGTATTGGGTGCATTCTCAGAAAGGGTTCCGGTAGGCGATGTGGGAATTTGATATTGCTGGGCGAGCGCCAGAGACGTCGGGTCCGTGATGCTGGCCAACTGTGCGGGTGTAGGCACGTTCGCGATCACGTTCTGCCCCACGCCTCGTTGTTTGAAACCTTCGTAGTCGGTGTGCCAGAAGAACTTGTTCCTCCCATCCAGCAGCTTGGGGATGTACAGCGGTCCGCCGGCTTCAAACCCGTACGTGTTTTCGCGGACGATGTTCGGGTGGCCGGTGGTATCGAAAAACGATCGCGCGTTCAGCTTGTCGTTATACAGATACTCATACGCTTCGCCGTGCAATTCGTTCGTGCCGCCCTTAGTTATGTACAGAACCTGCGAACTGGAATTGCGCCCGTACTCGGCGTTGAAGTTGTTGGTGATGACCTTGACTTCCTTGATCGACGAGAAGTTCAGCGGACTGCTGACCCCTCCGGTCCCGGTCACGCTCACGTC
>Ga0335078_10015552_pt1 | contig 11295 bp, 10 predicted proteins | sample Lox_Sample_32_FD_206711 | JGI IMG/M metagenome (GOLD analysis project Ga0335078, IMG submission 206711) | Soil microbial communities from Loxahatchee National Wildlife Refuge, Florida, United States - Lox_Sample_3.2 | ecosystem: Environmental > Terrestrial > Soil > Wetlands | place: USA...
CCGAGCGCGAGCTTGAATTCGCGCTCCGAGCGCGGCCAATCCCAATCGTAGTTATAAGCGATGAACCCCATGTCGCCGTGGGCATCGGACGAGTGTGGATCCAGTTGAAGCGCGGTTTCCAGCGCAGCCTTGGCTCTTTCCATACCTTCTTTGGGGGGCTGCGCAGTGTACCGATTCAGCGCAACCTCGGCGCGCTCAATCATGATGTATGCCCGCACATAGCCGGGATCGAGCTTGACCGCCTGGTGCAAGAGATCCAAGCCATTCTTGACGGATTCCGGTGAGTGCCGGGAAAACTCGTGATTGGCACGTAAGAACAAGTCATGCGCGGCCGCGTTCGTAGTGGAGAACGCGACAGCCGGGGCGGGCCTGTCGCCGCTGATCCCATGCACGGCGCTCGCGATGGCCTGCGCCATTTCGTCTTGCACTTCGAGTATGTCGTCGGATCGCGCTTCAAACGATCGCGACCAAAGATGATAGCCATCAGCGGCGCGGCTCAACTGCGCCGTAATTTTGACCCGGTCCGCTTGCTTGACGCAACTTCCTTCCAAAACCGCGTCGACGTTTAGTTTGCGTCCAATCTCGCGGACGTCGGCGCCCCTGCCCTTAAACATGAACGCAGATGTTCGCGCCACCACGCGCAGTTCGCGCCACTGTGCGAGCTGGTTCGTTAATTCTTCGGTAAATCCGTCGGCTAGATATTCATTCTGCGGATCTTTGGAGTAGTTTTCGAACGGAAGAACAACGAGCGACTTCAGCGGGGCGGGTGTATGGCGCGACTTCCAGTATGCGAGGCCCGCCAGGGCTGCGATCGCGACCAGACCAACCAATGCGGCGATCTGCCAAGCCAGAGTGAATTTTGGCCCCGAGCCCGGCCGTTCTTCCTCCGCCGCGGGCACCGCGGGCTCGATCGCGCGAAATGTAAAACGGGGAACGTAGCCGCGCTGGGGGACTTCGATAACGATCGGGTCCGAGCTCCCGCTGCCCTCGTAGTAGTCCCTTAGCTTCGACCGCAGCCGGCTGACTTCCGCCCGTACCACCGAGTCCATACGCGGATCGAATGATTCCGGCCGCTCGAAAACGTCCAGCCCAATCCCGTATTCGCTGATGCGATCCGCCTGACCCGCCAGGGTCTGCTCCACCAGATATCGGAGCAATTGGCTTTTGCGTCCAGAGGCGGCGAACTCGGGCGAAGCGAGAAGCGCGACCAGGTAGTTTCGGATTTGGGCGGCATCGGGTCGAGAGATCGAGGAATCGCTTGTCCCGTTTGTTTGGAGGCTTTCCATCCGCCCGCCTGTTCGTTCGCTGCTCTGGGCAGTGTAACACGCTGAAAGCAAAAGATTGCAACGTTAGCTGCCTATGCGAACTTGTAGCTCTTTAGCGTTTCCCCCAAACTTGCTTCGATGCAAAGCTTCCTAAAACCTGCACAGCTAGCCACGGTCCTCCTATTCGGCTTACCGCTCTTCGCCACCCAGGCGCAGATTCCTCAGACTCCTCGAGCGTTCGAGCGGAACCTCGGCCAGGCCGCACGCCAAGTGAAATACCAGGCCCGTGCGCCGCATTTCATGGTCTGGCTCACTGAACAGGGCGCGATGATCGGCATGCGCGGAACGCACGGAAGCACATACGTTGAGATTCAATGTGTGGGCGGGAATCCGGCGCCGCGGATTGACGCGGAGGACCAGAGGGCAGGGATCAGCAACTATTTCATCGGCCGGAACCCCAAAGCCTGGCACACCGATGTCCCGCAATATGGCCGTGTTCGATACCGCGCTGTGTATCCGGGCATCGATCTGGTGTTCTACGGCGGTCCGTCGAACCTGGAATACGATTTCGACCTGGCGCCTGGCACCGACCCGTCGCGAATCAGCCTGGCATTTGTAGGCGCTCGCAAGGTGAGCCTCGACGCGGACGGTGGTCTGATAGTTGATACAGGCGACGCGCAGTTGCGGAATCTTCCCCCGCGGATAACACAGAACGGAAAGCGCGTTGGCGGCCACTGGACGCTCCAGGGGAATCGGGCTGGCTTCGTGACGGATCGCTTCGATCGCTCCAAGCCGCTGGTGATCGATCCGATTCTGACGTACGCAACCTATGCGGGAGGGGCGAGCGGATCAGACGCGGTCGGTGCGCTCGCCATCGACAAGCAAGGAAATATACTCGTGGGCGGCGAAACCAATTCAGTAGACTTTCCGCTTACGAATCCCCTAGACCCGACCCTGGCGGATCGTAGCGGCGCCAACGTCTATGCATTCATTCTGAAGATCAATCCGTCCGCCGCCGGCCCCGCGTCGCTGGTGTATTCCACATTCTTCGCCACCGCCGGTGTGATGGACGAGGGTAGCGTACTCTTCGGGTTAACGTCGGACCAGGCCGGGAACGCTTATTTTACGGGTTCGGCCGGCGACAACCTCCCGATTGTGAGTGCTCTGCCCGGGCAGAGTACCTATAACGCCGCACCGAATTGCCCGGTCCAGGGCGTCTACACCCCTTGCGACCACGTTTACGTCGCCGAAATTTCTCCCACTGGCAACAAGCTTCTTTTTTCGACTTACTTGGGCGGTTCCAATGAAGACCAGGGCTTTGGCATACAAGTGGACTCGGCGGGCAACATCTACGTCGCCGGCCAGACTGCATCCGGCGATTTTCCCGTAGCCGGGAACTCGGTCCAAAGTCTATTGCGCGGCAACGGCAACAATGGCTTCGTCTCCGTGATTTCTGCGAGCCACACGCTCGCTTACTCGACGTTTTTCGGTTCGTTCGGAACTCAAGACTCGATTAACGCAATCGCCGTAGACTCGAACGGCAGAATTTTCATCGCCGGGCAAGCGGGCGCCGCCGGCCTTCCGATCGCGAACGGATTTCAGCCCAGCTATCCGGGCGGCGCGAACCAACCTGTTGCAGGTTTCGTGTCGATCCTGAATCCGTCCTTACCGCAGCCGTTGGTTTATTCCACGTATTTGGGCGGAACCGATCATATGACATCCGCGAGTGCTGTCGCCACCGACGGGTCCGGAAATATCTACGTTGCGGGTGCAACCCAAGCCACCAATTTCCCCGTCACGCCAACGGCGATCCGCGGTCCGGGCCAAGGCGCCAACCCGAAGGTCTTCGTAACAAAATTGAATCCTACGGCGCAGGGCAACGCGCAGCTGACTTACTCGACCATTCTAGGCGGGAGTTTCGCTGATGGCGCGGCGGCGATGGCCGTGAGCGCTTCGGGGATCATCTCGGTCGCCGGCTCAACCAATTCATTCAACTTCCAAATCACAAACAACGCGTACCAGCCAATCTTTGTCGGGAGCGGTCCCCTGAGCAGTCCTACACCGATGGGCTTTCTCGCCCAGATCGATCCCACGAAATCAGGCGCCGCCGGTTTGCTCTATTCGTCCTACGCGGGCAGCGTGAACTCCAGTATGTACGCGCTTGCTCTGGATAGCACGGGCAAGATCGTCGCGATTGGAGGTTCGGGCTTTGCAGGTGCACCGCTGACGGCCGCGGCCTTCCAAAGCAAGTACGCGGGAGGAGACGGCGATGGCTATGTAGCCAGCTTCGATATGTCGCAAACCGGACCTATGGTGACCAACGTTGAGAACGCGGCCAGCTTGAGCGCCGATCCGAACGGCACGATTTCGCCCGGCATGGTCGTTACGCTCAAAGGTGCGGGCTTGGGGCCGGCCACGGCCACCAATGGAACCATCGACCCATCCAGCGGCAAGGTTTCCACAAACGTGGATGGTGTTCAGGTATTGATTGACAACACGCCTTGTCCGCTGCTGTATATTTCATCGACGCAAATCAACGCCGTCGCGCCCTATGAGCTGGCAAATAAGGTTGGTCAATCGGTTATTGTCGAAGTAACTTACAATCAGGCCGCCGGTAGTGCACTCGCCGCGATTGTCTCTGCCACCAATCCCGGGATCTTCTCCTTCGACGACGGCTCCGGGCAAGGTGCGATTCTCAATCAGGATGGAACGGTGAACGGCGCTTCGAACGCTGCTGCCCGCGGCTCGTTGATTCAGATTTTCGCCACCGGTGAAGGCCAGACCGTTCCTCCGGGTGTGGACGGCGCGATCGCAAACGAACCGCTGGGGAGTATCCCGACGCCGGCCGCCAGCGTGTCAGTGTCCATCGGCGGTGTGCAGGTTCCCTCCTCTGCCGTCACTTATGCTGGCACGCTGCCGGGCGGCGTCGCCGGTGCGCTTCAGATCAACGCGATGATTCCAGCCAATGCTCCGACGGGTGCGGCCATTCCGATTGTTCTTACGATCGGTCAGAATTCCAGCCCTAAAACATTGACGATTGCCGTCCAGTAAACGCGAGTTTGCAGATGCATTTCAAATTTTCTCCGTTTGCGATCTGCCTCTTGGCCGTCGCTCAAATCGGTTGGGTCAACTTTCAGGACCCGGTCGAGCAAGCCTTCTCGCTCGACGTTCCCCAAGGCTGGACCGCGAAAGGCGGCTTGTTCCGCATGGGCTACTCGGACGCGCGTCCCATGGTGGACATTCAATCCCCCGACGGCCGCATCGACGTGCGACTTCGCGACGTCGCGATCCCGTCCTACTTCGTTCCCAATCAGTTTCATTCTCGCGAAGGCGAGATCTATGATCTCGGCGCGCAGGCGCAGCTCACCGTGGCACGCTATCGAGGCGCCGAAGAATATGCGCAGCTCTACGCGCGATCGCGGTTCCAGTCCGTTTGCGGTGAGCTTGCTCTGCAACCCACGGAGAGCGCCGCGCCGGTGAAAGACTTTTTGCCGGAAGACGTTGCACCACTGCGTTCCTCGATTGGACAGATCACCTATCGCTGCCAATCGGGCCAAGCCTCGCGGGTCGCTTACGTCTACGCGCGCACGTCGCTGTATCAGGGGCTCTGGCAGGTCCAGACGCTCGCGAGTTTCATCGCGCCTGCCGCCCAAGTCGACCTTGCCCGAACCGTTCTCCGGCGGGCATCGGAATCGTTCCGATTGAATCCGCAGTGGGTGCAATATCAAAAACGCATGGACCAACAGGCGCTCGACTACCAGCGCGCCCGTCAGGCGCAGCGGCGGCGCCAACTAAGCCAGCAAGTAGCCGAGTTCGAAATGAAAATGCAAAGCATGAAGAATCAGGTCAGCGCCTTCGAGCGTCAGCAGGCTCGCCAGGCCGCGCAGGTAACCAGCTTCGGAAATATTCTGACCGGCATTACGCCCACCGTCGATCCGCTCGGTAACCCTCGCGACGTCTGGACCGGTCCCAAGAGCGGCTATTGGACCAACGGCTCTGGGCAAGTGATCAATTCCGATCTCTCTCCCGGCCCCGGTTGGCAGCAAATGCACGTTCAGCAATAGTGAGCAACACCATGCAAAAATTCATTCTCCTTTTCGCGACGTTCTTCGCCGGACTCGGCTGGACGCAGGCGCTTGCGATTACCGACGTTATCACCACCGGACCCATGGACCACATTTTCGCTCCTGGCACCTCGGTGTACATTCTCGGCACCTTCCCCTTGCACGCGGCCGGGCGAGACTTTTCTATAACAGTTGGCGGGCAAACCGGCGGCATCAACGTCCCCGATACGACCGGTTTCATTACGGCGCCAATTCCGATCAACGCGGCGGCCGGTCCCACCACCTTGACCGTGACATGGCAGGGGCAGACATCGAACGCTTTTCCCGTCACGATTCTGCCGTTGGCGCCGGAGATCGATGGCGCCGGCGTCCTGGTCGGCGGCTCGCCGCAACCCAACTACGAGCCCTATGATCCATTTCAGGACGGCAGCAGCGGCCAACGCATCACTCCCGCATCGCCAGCCTCGCGCGGAGAACCCTTGAGCGTCAGCGTTTACGGTCTGGCTCAAAACACGACGGCCTCGACGTCGCTATCGGTAACCGTCGGCGGAGTCAATGCACAGATCGCTCAGGTCAATGCAGCAACCGGGCGAGAGACGATCATTTTCTTCGTGCCCAACTCCGCGCCGCTGGGAATCGATCCGGTGGTCGTCACCGTCGCTGGCGCTGCCACCAATAGTGTCGGTCTACCAGTGGGCACTGCGCCCGCGATCGGCGCGGTTCTGAACGGCGCGAGCTTCGGATCGCCGGGGACAGTTGCGCCCGGCGAGATTGTGTCGGTGTTCGGCGCAAACTTCGGCGCCCAGGATAGCCTTTCCGCGTTTCCGTCGACCAACGTAAATGGCTTAAGCGTCTCGTTCGGAAACACCGCAGCGCCGATCTTCGCGTCCGCCGCCAAAGAGGGTCAGATCAACTTGCTGGTTCCTTCCGAACTCGCCACCACGGGCAGCGTGAGCCTGACGGTAAAGACGGCGTCCGGCACTTCGCCCGCGTTTTCGCTGAACCTGGTTCCGGCCGCGCCCGCTGCGTTCTACTACGGCGATCCTTTCGTCACCACGCGCCACAACGCCGTCGCAGTTGTGGCAAATACCGCGTGGATCGCGATGCCTCTCTCGCTGGCAACAAGCCTTGGGCTTCCCTCCAACTGCAGCGCGCTCGGAGCGGCCACAGTTTGCGGCGAACCCGCTCATGCCGGCGACTATTTGCAGATCTATGCGACTGGTTTAGGCAAGGCGACTCCGAACGGCGATCCGGCCGGCACGGTGCTTCCCACGGGGCAAGTGGCGCCTTCGAACGGCAGCCCATTGTATGAAACCGTCGCGACTCCCAGCGTGCTGATCGGCGGTCTTCCGGCCTCGGTAATTTTCAGCGGTATAGCGCCGGGTTATGCAGGCCTGTACCAACTCGACGTTCAGATCCCCGCAGGAGTGTCAACCGGCAGCGACGTACCGCTAGCCATCTCGGTGGGAAGCAGCGCCACCGACACGACGACCATCGCGATCCAGTGAAGCGCATGCTAGCATCGTCCAAGAAGCGATGTGTAGAAGCATCAAAGTGCTGCGCGTTCCCGGCCGCCGCGCGACTGAAGAAGAATTAAACGCCGCGGCTCTGCAATTCGTCCGCAAAATCAGCGGATTTCGCAAGCCTTCGCGCATGAATCAGGAAGCCTTCGACCGCGCCGTCGCCGAAATCGCCGCCTCCAGCAAGCATCTGCTCAGCACCATGAAGATTCCCGATCCGCCCAAGACGCCGGAGCCTGTCGAGACCGCCGCCACCGAGTCCTAAATCTGGATCAGCGCGATCCCGCTCGCTGGATCGAACTTGCGCTCGAGCGTAGCAGGCGTCCGGCTCAGCATCACTTCCAGCGTCGGCCTCACATGCCCCTCGATGAAGTGCCCGGCCACCGTGACTCCGCCGCGCTTGGCCAGCGCCGCGTGCGCGTGAACTTTCGGCTTCCCATCTTCCACCGCGATGTCGCCCATCAGAGTGACCACTTCGGCCTGCTCATCCACGGGAATGCGAAGGTACTGCTTGGTCTCCCAGTCGAAATACCCGAGGACCGCGCGCGAAAACGCGCCAATCGCAGTGAAGTGCGCCGACGAAATCGACTCCTTCTCGGCGAAAGCCAGTAGCCCGGCCATCGCTTCATCGCCGGTTTCGAAAATGATCGCCCAGGTTTTTTCGGATTCCGTGGCGACCAACAATTTGGATTTCATGACGCCTCCTATCAGGCCGCGCGCCGTCCGCGCGTTTTTCTGCCACCGCTGGATCGTCCAGCTTTCTCCTTGCCAGCAGACGATTCCTTCAAGCTGCGTTTCAGCGCTTCCATCAAATCCACCACCGGAGCCTTGCGCGGCTGCTTCACCGTCGTGACCTTCTCGCCCTTCTCTTTCTGCTCAATCAGTCGCTCCACGTTCTCACGATACGTATCGTGGAACCGCTCGGGATGGAACGGACCCGAGAGCTGATCGATCAGATTCTTCGCCAGATCGAGCTCCTTCGCGCTGTACTTCTCCTTCGGCTTCGCACTCTTGTTGGCGACGTGCAATTCGTCCGGATAATACAGCGTGTGCAACAACAGCCCGCTCTCCACCGGCCGGATCAGAACCACATGCTCGCGATTGTGCATCGCCACTTTCCCGATGGCGTGCTGCTTGGTGCTCTCAAGCGCCGCCAGGAACAGCGCGTACGGCTTCGCGGTCTTCTCCTCCGGTGCGACGTAGTAAGAGCTCTCGAAATAAATCGGATCCACCTCGTCGCTCTTGACGAACTGCAGAATCTCCATCGTGGTCGCCGTAGGCGGCGCGATTTTCTTCAGCTCATCATCCTCAACAACCACGTATTGATCCTTCGACGTCTCATACCCTTTCACCATGTCCGCCCGCTCAATCGGCTTGTTCTCCGCCGCGCAATACCAAACCTCTTTGACGCGCGAAAGATCCTTGGCGTGCAGCATGTGGAACCGAATCGTCTCCGGCCGCGCCGCCGAAAACAGCCGCACCGGGAACGAAACCAAGCCAAAACTAATGAACCCCTTCCACACGGTCGCAGGCATCGCCCACCTCCGTTAGGTAGACTCTGCCGCGGCCCATGCGGTTGCTCGCGAAGTTACTCCACCGGATACGGGCCCTCGGCAAACGCCTCGGCGTGATACCCCTTCGATCCCACCAGCCGCGCCAGCGGACTCCACAAATCCTCTCCCCGCCTCAGCCGCTCGATGATGTACGCAAAGTCGTAGCGCGGCTGCCAGCCCAGTTCCTCACGCGCTCGCTGATTCACATACACCCGATCGATTCCCGCCAGCATCTTCCACCCGCGCCGAGCGTATTCGGATTCGTAACCAGCCACGCGCCGCGCCACCACCGCCGTAGCGTCCACGCGCAATTTCTCCAGATCCTCAGCTCGGAACGGTGTGGTCGCACTAATGATGTAACGCCCGAATCCGATCTCCCGCGCGCGCTCGGCCGCGGCCAGGTGCGCGCTAACGGCATCCTCAATATCCACGCGCCGATAAAGAAATTCGTTCGCCTTCAAGTTCTCCGGCGAGTACGCGGCGCGCATTTCGCGATCGTCATCCTCTTCGGGAAAAAATCGCGACGTCCGCAGTACCAAACACGGCAATCGAGAATTACGATGAAACAGCCGGCAGAGCTCCTCGGCCGCTGCCTTGGTCACGCCATAGATGTTCTTCGGTGCGAGCGGCACGTCCTCGGTCACCCAAACTGCCTTCGCCCCGGCCGACGGAATCATCGAATCGCCGAAAACGCTGGTGGTGCTGGTGAAAACGAACGCTTCCACCCCCGCCGCAACCGCTTCCTCCAGCAGATTCAACGTGCCGCTGATATTGGTATCGACAAAATCCTGCGCCGAATGCGTCACCACGTGAGGCTTGTGCAGCGTCGCAACATGGAACACAATCTTCACTCCGCGCATGCACCGCCGCACGAACGCCCGCTCACCAATCGACCCAACATGAGTCGTAAACGCCGACTCCAGCAGATCGACTCCAACTACCTCGCGCCCCAGCCCACGCAACGTCCGAACCAGCGCCTCGCCAAGATGTCCCGCACTTCCAGTAACCAAAAAGCTCATCAGATCTCATCCTAAACCGGCTCACCTGCAAAAACCGGCTCACCTGCAAACCGTCCACACTATGTGTCAGATGCTAATCTGAACTTGAACGAGCGCGAGCCTCACCGCCGCACGAGACCCGAAAAACATGAGCGACACAGCGTCAGAACCGGACGACATCGCCACCCTGTACCGCCGCGCTTTCGCCGAGTATCGGACCCAAGCGCTGTGGAATATGCGGCCCATCGAACATCCCACCGCCGCCGACGCCTTGGCAATCACGAAAGCCCTACGAACACACGGCGGCATGGCCGGCCGGCGCTTGGCCGAACAGATCGAAAGAATCTGTAGTGCCACTCACTGAGCTGCAATCCCATGTGCTGCGCATCCTCGCAGCGGAGCGCAGCCCCGATAGTTATATCGCGGGCGGCGTCGCCCTGAACCGCGACGGGCCGCGCTTTTCGGGCGATATCGACATATTCCAAGACTCCGAGCAACGGCTTGAAGCCGCCGCCACCGCCGACGCGAAGGCTCTAACCGACGCCGGGCTGAAATTTGCGTGGAAAAAGATCCAGACTGGCAAACGCGAAGCCGAACTCCAAGGCCTCGGAGATCGAATGCGCCTGGAGTGGCTTCAGGACAGTGCCTTCCGTTTTTTCCCGGCGCAACCGGACGACCTGTTCGGTTACGTGCTCCATCCCGTGGACCTTGCCGCCAATAAAGCCGCCGCAGCCGCCGACCGCCGCGAACCACGCGACATCGTTGATCTCGTCACCGTCCACGAAAACATTCTTCCTCTCGGCGCCACGATTTCCGCCGCCGTCGGCCGATTCCCTGGCCAATCCCCGGAAGAAATGCTCGCCGACATTACGCGCCACAGTCGCTTCACGGCGGAGGAGTTTCGAGTTTTGTCGACCGAGCGCTCCATCGACGTTCCGGACCTTCACCGCCGCATCCGGAGCATGATCGAAAATGCCGATCGATTCATCAGTCGCATTCCAAGCGACGCCGTCGGCGTCGTCTTTCTGGAGGCAGGTAAACCCGTTCAACCCGACCCTGAAGCCCTCGACAAATACCAGCGTCACGCCGCCGCGTCGGGCGGTGTATGGCCCACTTCCCCCGAAATATCGAGAGCCATGCTGGAACGCTACAAAACAGACCAAGGCAAAAAGCCACGATAGAGCTCGACGCGTACTCCGATCACCAATCTCCTACCCGTCGTTTCCGTTCCCCATCAGCAACTCCCCGCTGCTCGAAGCGCCACGAACCACCCACCCATGCTATGTCCAATTCGAAAGGACAACACCAATGCAACCCTGTCTCGCAACCCCGACCACCCCACGCGCCGCCGCCAACCGCCTCAACGCCGCCCACTCCACCGGCCCGCGCACCCCAGCCGGCAAACACCGCTCCTCCCTCAACGCCCTCCGCCATGGACTCACGGCCCGCACAGCCGTGCTGCCTTCCGAAGACCCCGCCGCCTATGAGTCCCACCTCAGCCAATTCCGCGACGAATACCAACCCGCTACGCCGACGGAATCCCAACTCGTTCGCGAACTCGCCGACACCTCCTGGCGCCTCAATCGCATCCCGCTCATCGAAGCCCGCCTCCTCTCCGGCCAGGACTCCCTCCCCATCCGCGAAGCCCACCGCCTTTTCCAGAGCCTCGGGTCCAATCCAACCGCCTCTCGCGCCAATTCCACAAAACGCTCGATCAGCTCCGCACCCTCCAAGCCGACCGCCGCCAGCTCGAACGGCGCCAACTCAAACAAGCCGCCGCCCTCTACGAACTCCACAAACGCCAAGGAATTGAATACGATCCCGCCGCCGATGGCTTCGTTTTTTCACTTTCCGAAATCGAATCCCACAGCCGCCGCCTGATGCGTCAGAACGAG
>Ga0335078_10015553_pt1 | contig 11295 bp, 10 predicted proteins | sample Lox_Sample_32_FD_206711 | JGI IMG/M metagenome (GOLD analysis project Ga0335078, IMG submission 206711) | Soil microbial communities from Loxahatchee National Wildlife Refuge, Florida, United States - Lox_Sample_3.2 | ecosystem: Environmental > Terrestrial > Soil > Wetlands | place: USA...
GATCCTTCTTCACGTATTCGCGGTCGACGATCGTCGAAATAATCGCGGCGTAGGTCGAAGGCCGGCCGATGCCTTTGTCTTCCAGCTCGCGGACGAGCGTCGCTTCGGTGTATCGCGGCGGCGGCTCGGTGAAATGCTGCTCGGGGCGAATCGTTTCGAGGCGCAACTGCTCGCCTTCGGAAACTTTTGGCAACCGGTTGCCCGCCGCATCTCCCTCGTCTTCCTTTTCCTCTTCTTCCTTCACCGCCTGGTACGCGGCCAGATAGCCCTCGAATTTCATCACCGAACCCGTTGCGCGGAACGTGTATCCCGCGGCATCCACGTCGATCGTCGTCTGATCGAACACCGCCGGCACCATCTGCGAGGCCACGAAGCGCTGCCAGATCATCTGGTAGAGCTTGAACATGTCGTCATCGAGATAGCGGCGCACGCTTTCCGGCGTGCGGCTCACGTCCGTGGGACGAATCGCCTCGTGCGCTTCCTGCGCGTCCTTCTTCGACTTGAAGAAATTCGGCTTCTCCGGCAGATAGCTTGCGCCGTAGTTCGAGCCGATGTGTTCGCGGACCTGCGCAATGGCGTCGGCGGAGACGCGCACCGAATCCGTGCGCATGTAGGTGATCAGAGCGACGGAGCCTTCGTCGCCCAGCTCCACGCCCTCGTACAAGCGCTGCGCGAGCATCATCGTGCGCTTCGCCGTGTAGCGCAGGCGGTTGTAGCCGGCTTGCTGCAGCTTCGAGGTGGTGAACGGCGGCGGCGCAAACCGTCGCTTTTCTTTCTGCGCGACGCTCGCCACCTGCCACACGGCGTGATCGACGGCTGCGAGGATTCGTTGCGCCTCGGCTTCGTCTGGAATTTCAAGGTCGGCGCCGTTGTACTTGACCAGCTTCGCTTCGAATGACGGCGGCTCGCTCGCCCCCAGCAGCGCATGAATCGTCCAATATTCCTTCGGCACGAACGCGCGGATTTCGCGTTCGCGCTCAACGATCAGCCGTAGCGCCACCGTTTGCACGCGCCCGGCCGAAAGCCCGCGCCGCACTTTGTCCCACAAAAGCGGCGACACCTTGTAGCCGACCAGGCGATCCAGCACGCGCCGCGCCTGCTGCGCGTCCTTGAGATTCTCGTTGACCTGCGTCGGATTCTCGAAGGCGGCCTTGATCGCCTTCTGCGTGATCTCGTTGAACATCACGCGATAAATTTTCGGGGGCTTGCCGTTTCCCGTAGCGGCCTTTACGGCCTCGGCAGCGGCTTCGATCTTCTCCGCCTTCTCGGCGTCGTCTTTCCCATTCTTGCCGTTCTCATTCGCATGTTCGACGGCGGCGGCGGCTACTGCCTTCGTATATCTCCTCGGATTGCTCAGAATTTCCTTGAGGTGGTAGCAGATGGCCTCGCCTTCGCGGTCCGGGTCGCCCGCCAGGTAGATCGCGTCGGCCTTTCCGGCTGCTTTCTGCAAATCGCCGATTACTTTCGCTTTTCCGGGGATGACCACGTAGGTCGGCTCGAAGATGTTTTCCGATGTGACGGCCACGGGCTTGGGCGCCTTCTTCTCGGCTGCTTTGCCCTTGGCTTTTCGCTTTCGCTTCTTTTTGCCGTCCGGCTCCGGAGGCAAAAGGATCCCGATGTCCTTCTTGGGCAGATCCATCACGTGCCCGTAGGACGCCTTCACCGTATAGTTCCGGCCTAAGTACTTATTGATCGTCTTGGCCTTAGCCGGAGACTCGACGATAACTAATGACTTCGCCATTCTTCCTAACTGCCTCTCACAACATCATTCGATGAGCTTGTCATGCCGAGCGGAGCCGCCCGGACAAACCCTTTCCCCGCCCTCGGGACGTACCATCCTAACCTGCTGTTCGGGCTTTAATTACAACAGGACTTTCAAGAATTGCTTTCCCGGTAACTGGCGTACCACGCCTTTCAGCTCCAAGTCAAATAGGGCCGCCAATACCTCCGAAGAGGTTCGCCCGGAAAGCTCCACCAGTTCATCCACGTGACGCGCCTCATCCAGGCTCAGAAGTTCGTAAAGCGGCTTCTCGACGGGGTTCAGATTTTCCTCGACGAGAGCCGCTCGCTCTGCATGCGACACGCTCTCGACCGGCATCAGTTCCGCCCGTACCGGCGTCGGCAGCTCTTCGACTACATCCTCCCACCCGGTCGCAAGCTTCGCTCCCTGCTTTATCAGCTGATTCGGGCCGAAGCTCGATGGTTGCGTCGCATTCCCCGGCACGCCGTACACCTCACGGCCAAATTCCATCGCTAGTCGCGCGGTGATCAACGACCCTGAATGCTCGGCCCCTTCAACGACTACCACGCCCAGGCTCATCCCCGCAATAATCCTGTTCGGTGATTATGCATTTCACACAGAATGACGGTAAACTATGAAACGCCGTGACAGGGCGGTAGGTACCAAAAAAAAGCCAAAAAAAGCCAAAAAAATTGCTTGTGTTATTCGCCGCGTGTAGACTATATACGTCCAGCTAGTACAGGGCCACAATCCCTTGCGGCGGGGGTTGCGAAATGTCGCCTAAGAAATTTCTCTATCTTTTCCGCAGAATTTCTCAGAAAACGGCGTCGAACTAATTCGGGATTTATTGGAGCGGAATCGTACTTTGCCGATTTGGTGTTTGTGAGGTTTGCGTTGGAGCGGAGCGGGCGGGAGTCGAACCCGCAATCCCGGCAAGGGGAAGGCGAATTATAAGTTCGCTGGGCTTGCCTCATGCCCAACCGCTCCATTGCAAAATGCTGGAGGCCGGGACGGGGAATCGAACCCCGTGCGTGGCGGTTTGCTAGAACGCTGACTTGCCACTTGTCTACCCGGCCTCTGGCACTACCCTCCCAACCCTCTCGGAGTTGGAAGATCAGAAACCCGTAATGTGCTCGGTATCAAGTTGTGACGGGAATCGGAATCTCGAAGGTAGGAGTGTGCCTACTGCCGAGAGTTCGCTGGATTGGGCGCTGCGCCCGTCGTTAAACTCGGTACCTGCGCTAAATTGTTAACAGATGAGATTGACAGCCGAGAGGAGCTTCTGTAGGCTTTCGCAAGAAGCTTCTGCTTACGTCTCATCACGTAAGCCAGAGACGCCCGACCATTCTAAGTGGCGGGCGTTTCTGCTTCTAGGGATATCCTCAGCGGTTTACGCTAGCGCCGACCTATGGAATCGTCAAGGCAGAAATGTGAACTTTCTTCGATTCGCTTCCGGGCGCTGGAGCCAACTGAACTCCGAAAGTCAAGGGACTAGTATTTATGAAAAAGCACGTGCTTGTGGAAAAGCCGAAATTCGATGAAGCCTTTGCGAGGATTTTGCAGGCTAAGCCAGTGCCGCGCGAGAAAATAAAGGCACGCGGAAAGCGCGCCGCTAAGACGCCGATAATTCAGAAGCCGTGAGCGCCTTGTACTGAAGCGTTTTGCCCTTTAGCAGGTTCTTCGTCGTCTCCGCGAATAGCTGTTCCTGTTCCTGCCTTCGATTGAATCGGTAGGTGAATTCCGCGAGATACCGCTCCAAGTGCTTTATCGAAACCTTGTGGTAGCTGCCTATAATCCCGCGCTTGAGTAGCGACCAGAAGTTCTCAATCGAGTTGGTGTGAACGTCGCCGCGCACGTATTCGAGTGCTATGTGATTCACTGTGTCATGCCGATGCGGAAGCGATTTGTACGCTGGCAATGTGTCGGTATAGACCAGAGCATCCGGCGCAACGCGTTCCTTCACCGTGCCGACCAGAACCTTTTTGCTCGCGGTCGGAATCTTGTAGGCTTGCACTTCGCCGTCGCGCTGGAGCAATCCGACCACTGGAGTCTTTTCATACGGCGCACGCTTGCGGCGTCTGTCGTAGCGCCCGCCGATATAGGTCTCATCCACTTCGACCGTGCCCTTGAGAATGCCCGCAGGCTCTTTCATGGCCTCTCGGATGCGATGGCAGAGATGCCATGCCGTCCGGTAGTTCACTTTCAGATGCCGTTGAATCTGGCACGCGCTGATGCCTTTTTTGGCTTCGCAGATCATAGCGATTGCCATGAACCACTTTTTCAGGGGCAGGTGGGAGTCGTGGAATATCGTGCCAGCGGTAGGCGAGAACTGGTGCCCGCACGCTTTCTCAAGGCACTGGTAGAGCCGCGTCCGCTTGTTCTTAGTCTTGGATTCGCGCGTGATCCGGGAGACCTTCACAGAGCCACACGCGATGCACGCCACGCCAGAAGGCCAGCGCATCTTTTCGAGGTAGTCTAGGCACTTGTCATCGGTATTGAATTCGGCGGTTACGTCTATCAGGTTCATGGTAGCGGCCTCTGAGAGGCAGACTACCGAAAACGGCGTTCTGTGTCAAGTGCATAATCACCTCCTGTTCCGGATAGGGAAGTTCTGGGAGCCCGGGAACGTCCCGATGGGAAACTCGCTGATGATCGCGCCTCGCTCCGCCATCTCCTCAAACAGCTTCTTATTCTCCTTCGGGTAGACTTCGTCGATCCCGCAGCCCAGCACGCCAATCGTCGCTCCATTGGCCGAATCGAGAGCGCCTCGATGAGCGCAAGCATCGATTCCGCGCGCCAAGCCGCTCACGATAACGAGTCCCCGGTCCGCTAAGTCCTTTCCCAACCGCTGTGCCATTTGATTCCCGTAGGGCGTCGGGCGTCGCGCCCCGACAATGGCCACCAGGTGCCTCCGCAGAAGTTCTGCTTTTCCTTTAACATACAAAAGAGGAGGCGGATCGAAAATCTCGCGCAGCCGCTCCGGATACTCCGGTTCGTCCCAGGTGAGCAGTTTGCAACCGAGCGCCTGCGCCTGCGCCAGCTCCTTGGCCGCGTCGCTCAGCGGGCGGCGCGAATGGATCGCTTGCGCCGCCGCCGCGGGCAGCCCCTGCGCCTCCAGCGCCGTCAGCGAAGCGTTGAAAATTTCTTCCGGCCCGCCAAATTCGCGCAATAGCTTGCCTGTGAGTCGCGGCCCCAGCCCAGGCGTCAATGCCAGCGCCAGCCAGCCAACATATTCATCGGGATGCATAGAGAGGGAACGCCGCGCAGAGGTAAGCAGCCCCGCTCTCCTGTGTCAAGCGCACGAAATACGCACACTTTCTGTGCGCACAATCCGCAAATGTCCGCTTCCGCGGCTCCTCCCAGGTTTCCGCTGCCATCGTTCCCTTCCACGCCCGTTCGCCAATGCCAATCCAGCTTCAATACAGGAACCACCCTATTTGCACTCGATCCGCAGTGTACGACATTGGAGTCCCCGGTCCTACGAACCTTCCCTTGTCCCAAAGGTTCGCGCTATATGCCCGCGCGAAAAGTCACTTGGCCAAGAAAATCCTCATCGTCGATGACAGTTCCGTGATCCGGGAGGCAATCCGCGCCCTCCTACAGGGCCAGCCCGACTTGGAGATCTGCGGCGAGGCGGTCGACGGGCTGGATGCCGTCGAAAAGACCAGGGAGCTCAAGCCCGATCTCATTCTCCTCGATCTGGCCATGCCCAAGTTAAATGGCGCTGCCGCCGCGTCTGCTATTAGACGCGCCGCGCCTAAGCTCCCCATCATTCTCTTCACCATGTATGAGGAAAGCGCGGAAGCTCTAGCCAAGGCCGTTGGCGTCGATGTCGTCCTCTCGAAATCCGACGGCATCGGCAAACTCGTCAACCGCGTCCGCCAGTTGCTCGAGTCGCGCTCCGATCAGATTCGAGTCCGCGCTATCGCCGGATGAAATCCGAAAGGCCCGCCATCTCAACCGCCGTTTTTCGTCCTACCACAATCACCCTATTTGTGTTGCTTCAAACAATCGCCGATGATTGGCGACGCTCTCGCTGGAATTAGTCGTTTCACAAAGGCTGCGACACGGAACGGAAGTGAAAAAAAGAATCCTGATTGTCGACGATAGCGAGGCGGTTCGCGACGTAATGCGGAGTCTCCTCGAGGATCAGGACGACTTCGCGATCTGCGGCGAAGCCGCTGACGGCTTCAACGCCATTCGGCTGGCGCAGGCGCTCCAGCCGGATCTGATTCTCCTCGATTTGGTTATGCCGAAATTGAACGGCGCGGCCGCCGTTTCAGAACTGAAAGCCGTTGTCCCTGGCGTTTCCGTCATTCTCTTCACCATGTTCGAAGATTCCGTTGACGCGCTCGCTCCCGCCCTCGGCGTCGATATCGTTTTGTCGAAAATCGATAGCCTCCGCAATCTTGTCCAGCACATAAGAGATTTGCTCGAGGACCGTGCGTCCGGCGTTCCTCGAGAGCAAGTGCTCTCCAGGGGCGTCCGTAAACAGCAGCCCGTCCCTCGTGCCTGAAATGCCGGCAGGGCATCCCTCGAGATTTACGCAGAGGCGGGAGAACGAAAGCTCCAAATCGAAGAGACAGCAAGTTCGAGCAAATTGCTGTCGGGATCGCGGAAATAGATTGACGGCGGGTTCTTATCGAAAGTCAGTTCTTTTTCGATGGCAACTCCGTGTTGTCTTAGCCGTTCGCGCCATGCCGGAATCTCCGTGGCGTCAACCCTGAACGCCACGTGGCCTTCGCCGGTCGTGCCATGCGGCGGGAATGTCCCGCCCCTCTGTGTTACCTCAGCTACAAACACAAGCAGAACGCTGTGACCAGGCCCTACCTGCAGCGCCGCGCCCCGGCCGGCAGGGAATTCGTCGATCGTCTGCAGTCCCAGAACGCGTTCGTAGAACGCAATCGCGCGCTTCAGATCGCTCACGTAAATCGAGGTCTCCAGTACCGCTTCAGGCGAAGAGCGCATTCCCGTCCTCAATCAAATTATAACGCCCGCATCATCCGCATTTCCGTGTCGTCGCGCGGCCCAGGCTGGCGGTGCTGGCGAACCCACCGGGCGCTCCGTCCCCCTGTGATAACATAGGCGCCGAGCTTCGATCCTTGGCCAAACTGCGCATATCCATCGTCGAGTACCTCAACACAGCCCCCTTGGTGTGGGGCTTCACCGACGGCCCGCTGGCGGGCAAATACGACCTTTCCTTTACCGTCCCCTCGCAATGCGCGGAAGCGCTGCGCTGCGGCGAGGCCGATATCGCCATCATCCCCAGCATTGAATATCAGCGCATCGACGGCCTTGTGGCTCTGCCTGGAATGGCCATCGCCGCGAAGCGCGAAGTGCGCAGCCTGCTCGTCGTCTCCAAGCGGCCCATCGACATGGCCAGGAAAATCGCGCTGGACACGAGTTCGCGCGCGACTGCCGCCCTCGTTCGCATCCTGGCCAAAGAACATTGGGGCATTCAGCCTGAGTTCGTTGACGGCTCTCCCGACGTGTCCGAAATGCTCGAAAACGCGGATGCCGCGATGGTGATCGGCGATCCCGCGTTGCGCATTTCGCTCAAGATGGAAGCGTTGGCCAGGAAAGCGCCGGGGGGCGATTGCTGCGAAGGCGATCCCGAAGACATGCCGGTGCCGGGATTTGAAACGACTTTTGTCTACGACGTGACGCACCAGTGGCGCGAAATGACCGGCAAAGCGGCCGTGATGGCGTTCTGGGCGGCCAGAGAAAATGTGATCGACGATCGAGTCGTCGCCGATTTCGCCGCGTCGAAGAAATACGGGGTCGATAGAGTCCGCGAAATCAGTGAGGCGGCATCCATCAAGCTCGATATGCCGCCGCGCGCTCTCGAACGCTACCTCACCGAGAACATAAATTTCGATCTCGACGGCGAAAATCTCGCCGGACTCCACCTCTATTATGAAAAAGCCGCGGCGCACGGCCTCATCCCGCGCGCGAAATCGCTGAGGTTCGCGGCCACGGCAAATTCGAAAACATCGTCCACGGAATCCTCGCGGGCTGCGCGCTCATGAGAATCACGCCAGAGGAAGCCCTCGACCTTTTCAATTCCGATGACCTGATCGGCATCGGCATGGCTGCCAACGAAGTCCGCCGCCAGAAGACGGACCCGCGCGTCGCCACTTATCAGATCGATCGCAACATCAACTACACGAATTTCTGCACCGAGTATTGCTCGTTCTGCGCGTTTTACCGCCCGCTGGGCCACAAGGAAGGCTACCTCCAGCCGCTCGAATCGATTTACGCGAAGATCGAAGAAATGCTGCAGCTGGGCGGCACCGGAGTCCTGCTTCAAGGCGGCCTGCATCCCGATCTGAAAATCGATTACTACGAAAATATGCTGCGCTCAATTCACGAGCGCTTCCCGCAGGTGCATCTGCACTGCTTTTCCGCGCCGGAAATTCTGTGCATCGCCGAAGTTTCAGGCTTGACGATTCGCGACACCATCGCGCGCCTCCGCGACGCCGGCCTGCAGTCGATTCCGGGCGGCGGCGCCGAAATTCTCGATGACGAAGTCCGCCATCGTATCGCCCGCCTGAAATGCAAGTCCGAGGAATGGGAAGCCGTACATCGCGAGGCCCACAAGCTCGGCATGCGCACCACCGCGACGATGATGTTTGGCTGCGGCGAAGAATATCGCCACCGCGTAAATCATCTCGAGCGCCTGCGGCGGATTCAGGAAGATAGCGGCGGTTTCACCGCGTTCATCCCCTGGATTTTCGCGCCGGAAAATACCCCGCTCGGCAAGAAAGTTTCGGAGACGACCGCTTTCGATTACCTGAAGACCCTGGCGATCAGCCGCATGTACCTCGACAACATCGATCACGTCCAGTCAAGCTGGCTCACGCCGGGAATCAAGATTTGCCAGGTGGGTCTGCAATTTGGCGCGGACGATGTGGGCAGCATTTTGATCGAGGAGAATGTCGTCTACGCCGCCGGCGTCCGCAATCGCACCAACGAAGAAGAACTCCGCCGCATCATCTCCGATGCCGGCTACATCCCCGCCCAGCGGGATACTCTCTACCGCTCCTACATCCTGAAAAATTAGAAGCCGATTATTCCGCCGGCGGGTGCCCCACCCTTTGACTTCTAAGGGTGGGAGCGGGTGACAAATGTCGCGAGGCGATGAACGCTAAACTGTTGCCGGGAGTAGTTGTGCCGAAGAAGTCACAGACGCAGGAAACTCCAGCGTCACACAGGCGCCGTAGGGTTCTTTGTTAGCAAGCGTGATGTCGCCGCCGCATTCCTGCATGATGCCGTAGCAAATGCTGAGGCCGAGCCCTGTGCCCTTGCCCACCGGCTTCGTCGTATAGAACGGATCGAGCGCCCGATTCACGTCCGTAAACCCAGGCCCGGAATCCTCGAATTGCACCACCACCATTTCGTTCTGGCGCGAGGACGAGATGCGAATTTCGCGCTGCGCACTCTCCTCCACGGCATCCACCGCGTTGCTGAGCACGTTCAGCAGCACCTGTTTCAACTCGTCTTCGCCGATCCCCACCGCCGGCAAATTCTGCTCGACAGAAATCTCGACGCGAATGCCGAATTTGCGCAGATGATATTCGCGCAAGTGAACGACGTCGCGCAGAACGGATTCTAAATCGCCGGAGCGCGTCGCCGGATTGCTCTGCCGCGCGAACCGAAGCAAGCCGTCCACGATTCTTTTCATCCGGCGTCCTTCATTGGCCAGCTTCTGGATTCGTTTGCTCGAGCGCTCGTTCTGCGCGTCCTCGCTGAGAAGCTCGGCGTACCCCATGATGCCGGTGAGAGGATTGTTCAGCTCGTGCGCCACGCCTGCGACCAATTGCCCGAGCGCCGCCATTTTTTCCGAGCGCACGAGGCGGTCGTGCAGCCGCGAATTTTCAACCGTCACCGCAAGGTCGGACGCCAGCATCTCCAGCTTCACGATCTGCGTGTGATCCATCGCCCGGCCGCTTCGCGCGCCGCCCAGCCAGAGGCAGCCCAGGCGCGAACCACGGCAGGAAACCAGCGGAATCAGGATTTCATCGCTGGAGAGCGAAAAGGACGCGCTTCCCGCGCGCTTGCCTGCGGCGGAAAGTTTCCGAACGTCGTTCGCGGTCCACATCGATTCGCGCTCTTGCAGCTCCGCCGCTTCCGCGCGCGAGATTCCGCTCGATCCTGCCATCTGAAGCGATTTGCGCTCGCCAACCAGGAATAGCGCCGCGCGGCTGAAGCTGCTGGCCTCGGTGATTGCCGTGGCGATCTCGTCGCACAGAGACGCGGGATCCTTGCCCGCCAGCAGCCGCGAACTCACTTGCGCGAGGCGCGTGAGCAAGCGGTTCTCGGCCCGTTCGCGTTCCCGGGCGGCCTCGATGATCCGCGACTTCTCTTCAACCAGCGTCAGCACCATTCCGAACGCCACGAAGAATTTCGGCACGTTCCACAGTTCCGGATTCATCTGCAACTTCGGCATGTACAGGGCGAGCGCATTTGCCACCGGGAAAACCGCGCCCCAGCACAAGAATCCTCCGGAGACGATGACCACGCCCGGCGAACGGCGCAGATATCGCCGCCAGAAAAGAACGCCGCACAACCCGAAGCTGAGCGTGAGAATCGCGTTCACCGCGAAATCGGGGCTGCCCGCGAGCTGGCTTTTCACCGCCCAGGCGCCGGCGCCCGCGAGCACGGCCGCGATTGTTGAGCCAAAGAGCCAGGAATCGCGATTCTCGATCAGAACGTACGCCGCGCTTCCCAGCGCCACAACCGCGATTGCGCCCGCCAGCGCCCATCGCCACTGCCAGTCAAACGTAATCGCCGCAGCATGAAACGCGGTCGGCACCCCCAAAAGCCCCAGCATTGCAATCTGCCGCAAACGATTCTCGCCCGCGCGCGTCAATGAAACTGCAAATACCAGGCCCGAGAGCTCGAGCGCCGCGAGGTCGATTGACTCAAAAACCCTTTCAATGAGGCCCGTATGCGTCTCGAACGCCTGCACGAAGAAATGCGTGAAAATAAGGGCCCAGGCAAAAGTCCACAGCCGCACGCGCACCGAATTTGTGTGCTTGCGCAGGATTAGAAACGTGCCGACCAGCACTGCAAGCACAAGGGTAGTAGGCAGTTTATCGAGGAAGGCTGTCACTGATGTTCCTGAGGGTCACAGATTATGAATCGGCCGAGTGCGCGGCAATAGAGCGCAAGTACCAGCTAAAATCGCCAAAAAAACTCGTAAAAATCAGGCTCCCGCTTGTTATATGCATAGACGCGCCATGAAGACGAGGCCATGAGCGGAGAAAGCGTACCTTTGGCCCTGCCCCTTTCGCGCTTGGGCAAGAAGCCCGATTCCTCGAGCGCGTTGTATGAGGAGCTCCGCAAGCCCCTCCTCCGTTATCTCGTGTGCCTCGGCGTATCGTCAGACGAAGCGCAGGACGTGATTCAAGATGCGTTCGTCAGTCTCCAACGCCATCTTGCTTCCGGGGGCTCGCAGGAAAATATCCGCAGCTGGCTGTTTCGAGTCGCGCATAACCGCGCCAGGAATCATCAAACCAGCTACGAACGGCGCTTTCGATCGTCCTTCGATT
>Ga0335078_10015555_pt1 | contig 11295 bp, 8 predicted proteins | sample Lox_Sample_32_FD_206711 | JGI IMG/M metagenome (GOLD analysis project Ga0335078, IMG submission 206711) | Soil microbial communities from Loxahatchee National Wildlife Refuge, Florida, United States - Lox_Sample_3.2 | ecosystem: Environmental > Terrestrial > Soil > Wetlands | place: USA: Florida...
GCGCCCGCAACTGGCTGGCCGGCGTCTTGAGCCCCATCCTGCAGCCGCGGTACGTGATGAGTTTCGCGATGACGATCGTTTCGTTTTCGCTGCTGCGCTCGGTGATTCCGATCCGCAGCATCCGGCCCGACGATCTGCGCCCTTCCAAGGTCCTGGCGGCCGTGGAAATGCGGGCGGAGTACGCCTGGGGCCGGATCGAGAAGTTTTACGACAACCTGAAAGTGGTCTATCAGATTCAGACCACGCTGCGAGATTGGCAACAACGGGAACAGGAGCGGGAGCCCGCGGCCCCGGCTCGCAAACCCGCGTTGAACGACGAGCGGAAGCTGCCGGTTGGCTCCGCTCCGCCGGCTGGGGAAATACCGGGCGGGACGAGTCCCGCCGGGAGACCGGCAACATCACATTGAGGGAAATGCCATGAACTGCCAAAATCATCCGGAAGTTGCGGCAATCGCCTACTGCCGAACCTGCGGCAAGCCGGTTTGCGCCGAGTGCAAGCGGGAAGCGTCGGGTACGGTGTATTGCGCCGAGCACATGCCGGCCGCCGCGCCGCCGCCGCCCGTGTACACCGCGCCGCCTCCGCCTTACGCCGCGCCGGGCGCGCCTTACGCCGCGGCGGGCGCGCCGATTTATGCGCCGCCGATGGCGCCCCCTCCCAATATTCGCTCCGACGTCCGGCCGGGGCTGGCATTTGCGCTGGGCTGGATCCCGGGCGTTGGCGCCATTTACAACGGGCAATACGCCAAAGGGTTGATCCACGCCGTCATCTGGGGCGTGCTGATCAGCATCCTCGATTCGGGCGCGGTTCACGACATGGAGCCCATCTTCGTCATCCTGCTGATGGCCTGGATGGCCTACATGGTGTTCGAAGCCTACCGCACCGCGCAGAAGCTGCAGCGCGGCGAGCCGGTGGACGAGTATTCGAGCCTGTTCCAATTGGGCGGCCCGGGACGCTTTCCGATGGCCGCCGTGGCGCTGATCGTGCTGGGCGTGCTGCTGCTGCTGCACACGCTCGACCTGGTGAATTTCGAGAGGATCGTGCGGTACTGGCCGGTGCTGTTGATCGCGGGCGGAGTATACATGCTCTGGACGCGGTTTGCCGGCGACGAGCCGGCGACCGGGGAAGTGCGCCATGAAAGGTGAGCGCAACGTATTCAGGGCCGTCCGTGGACCCGTGACGTTGATCACGCTGGGCGCCCTGTTCGCCTTGCAGAACTTTACGCCATACGGTTTCGACCAGACGTGGCCGGTGCTGCTGATTGTGTTCGGCCTGTTGAGCCTGCTGGGCCGCAGCATCGGGCCGCAACCGCCGCCACCGCCGCCGCCGCCGCAGTACGCCTGGCAGCCGCCGCAGTGGCAGTCGCAGCCGTGGCAGCCGCCGCCGCCGGCCGGCCAGGCGCCGCCGGGCGGGTACCGCGCGACGACTTACGCGCAGGGGCCTTCCGCGCCGGCCGAAGCCGCGCCGGCCGATCCGGCCAAGGGCGGATTCGGTTCGAGCGCTCCGCCCAAGCCGGACGCTTCCTCTGAGAATCCCACGCCGGGAGGTGCTGTATGAGACCGCGGTCTTTGACGGGGCCGCTGATCCTGGTGATCATCGGCGGCCTGTTTCTGTGGCGCAACATGCACCCGGAAGCGCCTATTTACGAGATCCTCTCGCTGTACTGGCCGTTCCTGCTCATCCTGTGGGGGCTGCTGCGGCTGATCGAAGTGGCGTGGCCCGGCTCCTCGTGGCGAAGCGGCTTCAGCGGCGGCGAGGTGGTGCTGATCGTGCTGATCTGCATTTTCGGCTCCATGATGTGGGCCGGCTACCGCAACGGCATCCACTGGTCGGGGGAGGGCCTCAGCGTCTTCGGCAACGAATACGATTATCCGATCTCGGCCAAGGCGCCCGCGGCGGGAATGAAGCGCATCGTCTTCGACGTGGCGCGCGGCAACATCAAGGTGACGGGCGCCGACACGCAGGAGGTCGCGGCGAGCGGCAACAAAGTGATCCGCAGCTTCCAGCGCGACGATGCCGACCGCACCAATAACAACACGCCGTTCGAGATCGTCGCCGAAGGCGATCACCTGCTGGTGCGCGCCAACCAGAGCCGGGCGGCGGATAACCAGCGCGTCTCCGACGACATCGAAGTGACGGTGCCGAAAGCGATGGCGGTGGAAGCCAACGGCCGGCGCGGCGATTTCGAGATCGGCGACGTGGACGGCGACGTGGACCTCGGCGGAGCGCGCGGCGACGTGCGCCTGTCCCGCCTGGGAGGCAACGCCCGGATCGAAGTGAGCCACAGCGACACCATCCGCGCCGTGGACGTGAAAGGGCGCATCGACGTGCAGGGCGAAGGGTCCGACCTCTCGCTCGAGAACGTCGCCGGGCAGGTGACCATCAACGGGGCCTTCACCGGCACGCTGGATTTCAAGAACCTGGCCAAGCCGCTGCAGTTTGAAGGCGCGCGCAACACGGAACTGCACGTGGAAGCGGTGCCCGGCACGATCAGCATGGACATGGGCGAATTCACCGCCAACGGGCTGGTGGGGCCGGTGCGGCTGGTCACGCGCTCGCGTGACATCAAAATCGGCCGCTTCAGCCAGGCGATGACCATCGAAACCGAGCACGGCAACATCGACCTGGAGCCGGGCCTGCCGGTGCCCGCGATTGACGCGCGCTCCGGCGCGGGCAACATCGACCTGACGCTGCCCGAAAAGGCGGTGTTCCAGTTGAACGCCACCGCCGAGCGGGGCGACGCCACCAACGATTTCGGCCCGCAGATCCAGAAAGACACCTCCGGGCGCACCGCCACGCTGACCGGGAAAGTAGGCGACGGCCCGACCATCCGCCTGATCGCATCGCGCGGCGAAGTGCAGGTGCGCAAGGGCGAGGATGTCGAGCGCCCGCCCGACGCTCCGGCGGCGCCTGCTCCGCCGCCGCAACCCAAGGCTCAGCCCAAGGATCTCAAGGACTCCGAGATCAAGCTGTGAGCCGCGGCAGCGGGGCACCGCCTCCGCCCCGCTGCCGATTCTCAACTCCTCGAGCCGCCGTGGCGCGGGCCGTCTGGCCCGCAGCGTGCCGGGTCTCGGCGCGTTTCCCCAGCCCACGGCGGCTTTCTTTCGCCGCGCCACGTTAAAATCGTGTTTTGAAAACCAGCGCAGAAGTTCTCGAATTCGGGCCGCTCGTCGAGGTGGTGGGCCGCTACGTGGCGAGCCCTATGGGCCGCCGCGAACTGGAAAAAGTCGCGCCGCACACCGACCGCGAGCGTCTCACCGAAGACCTGGCCGAAGCGGGCGAGGCCATCGAGTACCTGCGCTCGGCGGCGCGCCCGCAGCAGGCCGCGCGCGGCGCGGCGATCCGCGTCGACTTCGGCGGCCTGCCCGACGTCGAGCCGGCCGCGCAGAAGCTGCGCATCGAAGGCGCGAGCCTGGAACCGAAGGAGATCTTCGAGCTGTTCACCCTGCTCGACCGCGCGGCGGATGCGAAATCCGTGTTGACGGCCGCCGCCGGGCGCTTCCCGCGCCTCGGCGCGCGCGGCCAGGCGATCGGCGATTTTCGCGCGCTGCTGCAGGACCTCGAGGGCAAGATCCTGCCCGACGGCAGCGTAGCCGACCACGCCAGCGTGGCCCTGGCGCGCCTGCGCCGCGAGATGGAGCGGCAGAAGAAAGCGATTCAGGAATCGCTCGAACGCTTCCTCAAGGCGCACCGCGAGGAAGGCATCCTGCAGGAAGAGTTCGTCACCATCCGCAACGAGCGCTTCGTGGTGCCGCTGATCGCCGGGCAGCGGCGGAAGCTGGAGGGCGTGATTCACGGCGCCAGCTCGAGCGGTCACACGCTGTTCGTCGAGCCGCTGGAGACGATCGACCTCAACAACGAGCTGGTGCGCCTCGCGGAAGAGGAAGCGCGCGAAGTGCACCGCATCCTGCTCGAGCTGACCGGCCGGCTACGCGGCCACGCCGATTCCATTCGCGCCACGCTCGCGATGATGGCCGCCCTCGAATTGATCTTCGCCAAGGGGCGGTTCGCTATCGAGTTCGACTGCTCGATTCCGCGCTTCGGCGAGCGGCTGCTGCTCCATGAAGCGCGCCATCCGCTGCTCCAGGACGTGTTGCGGCGGCGGCAGCGCAAGCCGGTGCCGATCTCGCTCGACCTGGAACACGAGCGCCGCACGCTGCTCATCAGCGGCCCCAACACGGGCGGCAAAACGGTGACGCTGAAGACGGTGGGCCTGCTCAGCCTGATGGCGCAGGCCGCGCTGCCGGTGCCGGCGGCCGAGGCCGAATTCCCGCTCTTCGAGCAGGTGCTGGCCGATATCGGCGATTACCAGTCGATCCAGGAAAACCTCAGCACGTTTTCGGCGCACATGTCGAACATCCGCGAAATGGCGCTCGATGTGACGCCGGGCACGCTGGTGCTGCTCGACGAGCTGGGCGCGGCCACCGATCCCGAAGAAGGCGGCGCGCTGGGCGTGGCCGTGGTGGACCATTTCCGCGCGGCGGGCGCGTTCACGCTGGTTTCGACGCACCTGATGGCGCTGAAGATTTACGGCGCGTCGACCGGGGGCGTGGTCAACGGCTCGATGGGCTTCGACGAAAACACCTTCGAGCCGACGTTTCATCTGCAGGTGGGGCTGCCGGGCAAATCGGCCGGGCTCGAAATCGCGACGCGGCTCGGCATGCCGGAAGACATCATGCGCCGGGCGCGGACGTCGCTCAGCGACCGCGAGCGCGATGTGACGCGGTTTCTCAGCGAGCTGGACGCGCGCGTGCGGGAAACGCGGGCGCTGGAGCAAACCTTGCGCGAAAAGCTGATCGCCCAGGAGCGCAACGAAAAAGAGATCGCCCGCGAGTGGGAGCGGCGCGAGAGCCTGAAGCTGAAGGAGCTCGAGCGGCGCACCGAGGAAGCGCTGGCGCGATTCGAAGAGCACGCGCGGGAGACCATCGACAAAATCGCGCAATCCGGCGAGCGGCGCAAGGCCGAGCAGGAGGCGCAGCGGCGCGTGGCCAAGGCCAAGCGCGAGCTGCGCGAAGATTTCGAAACCACCGTGCTGGCGACCGAGGACGATGCGCGGCAGGACCGCATCCAGCCGCTGCGCATCGCCGAAGGCGCGCGCGTGCGATTGAAGGACGTGCGCGAGCCGGCGCGCGTGACGCGGTTTCTCGCCAACGACCGCATCGAAGTCGAGGCCGGCTTTTTGCGCCTGCAGGTTTCGCGCGACGACGTAATCGAAGTGCTGCCCGAAGCCGGCGCCGCGCCGGGCAAGCTGCCGCAGGGAGTGACCTACAGGCCGGCTCCGCAGCTCGCGCCCGCGTTCCAGGAGATCAACGTGATCGGCCGCCACGCCGAAGAGGCGCGCGATGCCGTGGATGAGTTCCTCGATCACGCCGTGATGGCGACCGCGTCGCGGGTGCGCATCGTGCATGGCCACGGCATGGGCGTGCTGCGCAAGACCATCCAGGAGCTGCTGAGCAGCCATCCGCACGTGGCGAAGTTCTACCCGGCCCCGCAGCAGGAAGGCGGCGCGGGCGCGACCATCGTCGAGCTTCGGGAATAATCACTGTGGCGTGAGGTGGATCCCGAAGTAGCCGCTGGACACGGTTCCGGACGGCGTCGTGATGGCAAGGTACCCGCCGCCGGGGGCGATGTCGGACGAGTTGAAGTTGATCTGGCTGGCGCCCGCAATCAGAAACGGCGCGGGCCCGGCGTAAGCTGCGTCGGACACCGCCAGGGTCAGTGCACAATCCGGCGGAAAGCTGCCGGGTATGGGCGGGCAGAAGTACGTCGCCACTTTGAGAGGCAGCGTGTTTACGGGGAGCGGCAGTCCCACCAGCGATCCATCGGCCAGCGGCGGATCGATGGGGCCGAGACCGGTCGCGTAAATCGTCACGATCGTATTGGACGGGGCGGGGTTCGCCGCGGTGTTGAGCGTCCCATCCTGGTTCAGCGCGGCGGCGTAAAAGCCATCCACGGTGAACACGCCCGCCGCTACGGCCGTTACGGGCCAGGTCAGGCAATTGGTTTCGACGTTATTGTAAGTGGCGCACACCTCGGTCGTCGCCCCCGCCACCGACCACGGGACCACGGCATTGATCTGCGCGTCTTGCACCCACAGCAGCGGCGCCGGCTTACCGTCGAACGTCACCTCCACGTTGCCCGCCTGGATGGGGAAGGGAGTTTGCAGCGTGGCCGTACTCTCAATGCCCACTTGCGGTCCGAGCCCGTTTCCGAACAGGGTGACGACTTCTCCCGGCGCAACCGCGCCGATGCCGAAGCTCGCCGAGTTGCTCACGCACGCCAGCGGAAAGGTGTTGGCGCTGGCGTTGGGCGAAAGATGAAACAGGGATAAACGTGCATATTGCGGGGCGTTCGGGGACACCGTGAAGGGACCGGTTTGGGTCGGGGCGAAGCTCGCATCCACGCCGCCCAGCAGGAACACGCTGGAATTCGGACTCTCTGCAATCAGGGGGGGACCCAAGGTAACCGGAAGGTAGCTGGTCTGCAAAATGGAACCGTCGGGAGCGTACACGCTCATCCACGCCAACCCGCATGGCGCCAGGCTGTTCTTGACGGGATGTATCGGGATCGAGCTGAGGCCGGTGAGGTAGGCATTGCCGGCCGCGTCCAGCGCCAGCGCTCCCGTCGCCGCCCCCGTCGCCGCCGCGATGGCTTCGGAGAACACGACATTGCCCGCCGGATCGATCCGTTGCAGGAACCAGTTCGAGTTCAGGTCGCCCGCGTAAATTACGGCGTCTCCATCTGGCGCGACGGCAACGGCCGGCGACTGGACCGCGTGCGGGAGCGCGACGGCGGCCCATATGCCGCTGTACGGGATCAGCCTCGCGAAGCTCGACCCCGGATTCGCCTGATAGGCGACTACGACATTGCTGCCCGCCGGGTCGACCGCGACGGCCGTGGGCGAGCCCGTCGCCTGGAGCACGCTGGTGAAGTCGGCCGCGCCGGCAGCGTTCAAGCGGATGAGGTAGATTCCAGCGCTGCTCGCGCCGGGCGCCGTGCCCACACCGGCAGCCACGAACGCGCGTCCGCCCGCGTCGACGGCAATCACCGCCGTGAAACCCCATTCGCTGGCGAAGGTGCCCAACTGCGTCTGCCACGCGAGCCCGGTTCCGTCCGCCGTCAACTTCTCCACGGAAAGGCTCACCTGCTGCACGTTGAACGGAGGCTGCGGGACGACGTACACACCGCCATTGGGATCCACGGCCATCGCCATGGTGTAGAAGCCGAGGTTGTACTGCCAGAGGATGGTCTTGCCATCCGCCGACAATTTGGTCACACACGACGTCGAGCCCGAGGCCGTCGTGCAAGCCGAGAGTGTGTAGAGCGCCCCGGTGCCATCCATCGCAATCTGGCCGGCGTTGAGCCCCCACTCGCTGTAATCAAGGCCCAGCAGAAAGCCTGAGGTCGCGGCAGCCGCACTGGCCGCGCCGGCGAGCGCCAGGCACACCACGATTTTGCGCATCATCGTATTGTCCGTAGCACGACGAGTGCCGCAAGGAGGCGCTGTGAAAGCATCGGTTTAGCGGCGCGGGGTGTGGCGCCTCGACACAGCCCGAGTCAGGTGCGGTCCGCTTCCCGGCCGTTTTTTCCGCTGCCGTAGATCGGGAACTAACGAAGTTGCCTTTTCCAGCCGATATATCTATGGGAACCTGGCACGTGGCACAACGATTTGAATGGTCCGAAGAGGCGAGCGTGGGCATTCCAGTGCTGGATGCCCAGCACAAGCGTCTGTTCGAACTCCTCGGCGAGGTGATGCGGAGCTCGGCACCGGGAGCGGCTGGAGCTTCGACTGAGGCGCTCGCGGAGGTGAAGGCCTACGCGGACCAGCACCTGGAACAGGAAGAGCTGCTGCTTCGCGTACGCGGTTACCCGGAGTACGCCGAGCACAAGGCCGAGCATGACGCGTACCGGGAGAAAGCCGCCGTTCTGCAGTCCCAGGCGGGGCGCCGCGATTTCAATGTCAGGCTCGTCAATTTCATCACCGAATGGTGGAGATTCCACATTCTGGTGACCGATCAGCGGTACGCCAAGTTCTTCCGGGCGAAAGAGGGACGCCCATCAGCTCCTTTGGACGCTGCGTAAATTGGACGCTGCGTAAACTGGACGCTGCGTGAATCGCAGCGGGCCGCTCGGTCCGCCATGGACCCTGTGCCCGAGGCTACCGAGGAGTTGGCACCCAACTCTCGCACGCCGTCTCGCACCGCGCGTAAATCAGCGGCCGTCCGCCGATTAAGATAGAGCAGGGGGGACGGCGATGCAACAGATCAAATGGCGCGAGGAGTACAGCGTTGGCATTCCCGAAATCGACGCCCAGCATCGCCGGTTGATCGAACTTCTCGGCGCGCTGGTGAAGTTTGCCGGTTCAGGCGGCGTAGTGGATCCGCGAACCGCGGTCGCGGAAGTGAAGCGGTATGCGGAACAGCACCTCGAGGATGAAGAGCTGATGCTCAGCATACGCGGCTATCCGGACTACGCCGCGCACCGGGCGGAGCACGACGCCTATCGGAGGAGAGCCGCAACCATCGAGGCACAGTCGGGTCGCAGAGATTTCAGCGCCCGCATGACCGCGTTCCTCACCGAGTGGTGGAGCAACCACATTCTGAACACCGACCAGGAATACGCGCGGTACTTTCGCAGCCAGCCGAGCACTGAGGCGGATCGAGACCGGCCACCGGCCGAATTGTGAGCTATCGGAGCCGCGACCGTAGGGAGTCGCCATGGCCCTGTGTGGGCCATCGATAGGGATGAAAGTCACCCGCAGCGGGATGACTTTCGTGTGAGCGCTCGGAGCATCGGCCCCGCCGGCCAACTCAACCCGGCGGCTGGCCGCCCCGCATCATTTTCCCCCGCTCACATATTGCCGGTAGGCCGCGTCAGCTTCGGGATCGGCGGCGTGGGGATGGTCCAGGTAAATTCCCAGCCAGCGCCGGGCGCGAGTGAAATCGTGGATCTTGGCGAAGGTCTGCGCCAGGCTGCGGGCGCAGCGAGGCCGGTCCGGCTCGCGGTCGAGATGCAGGCCGCATTCGTCCTCCATGTGGCCGAAAACTTCCAGCGAATCGAGCGGCGCCACGCCCGCCGGCGGATGCCGCATCCACACCAGCGCCTGCGGGTCGCGGTAAACCAGCCTCCATTCGGTTTGCGCGGGATCGGCCAATGCGGGGGCGAGCAGATAGACCGTGCCGGTGACATATTCGAACGTGTTCATCAGGATCACCTGGACGCCGTACTGGTCGAGCAACTGCGGCGCGCTCTTGCCGCCGGAATCGTCGTGGTTGTAAAGGATGCGGGCGTAGTCGTCGAACACGCGATCGCTCAGGGCGCGGCCGTCGATGAAAACGCGCTGGCGCGGCCAGAGGCGCCAGATGAGGTAGCCGCCGTACTCGTAGGTGTTGAACATGCGGCCGGTGACGTGGTGCGCGGCGAGGAAATCGGCCGCGCCCGCGGGATAGCGCCAATCGGCCGCGCGCAGCTGGAAAAAATCGCCCGCCGCGGTTCCCCACACGATGCCCGCGGCAAGGGCCAAGCCCGCGGCCCAACCGGCGGCCGCCGGCAGCGGGCATTTCCAGGGCAGATAAGCGGCGAGAAAAACCGGCGCGAAGAAGGCGATGAAGATGGTGTTGCGCTCGGCGGTGAACGCGGCGGCGGCGAAGGCCGCGAGCAACAGCCAGTCGGCCACGCGGACCGTGCGCCGCGCGCGGATCATCGCGGCCAGGGCCGCGGCCGCCAGCACGGCGAACAGCGGCGGCGGCCATAGCGCCGGCCGCGCCCATTCCAGAAGGTGCGTTTGCATGGGGCTCGCGCGGTAGAGAAGCAGAACCTCGATGGCGCGGAACCCGTTCGGATTGATCCCCGAAACCAGCACGGCGCCGGCGGAGCATAGCCAGAGCGGACGCTCTTCGGCGAGCGGTGTGTGGCGCGCGCGCGCCACCAGCGCCTCGGCGCAATACGCGGCCAGCACGATCCAGCCCAGGAAAAAGCCGCCATGGCAATTGGCCCAGATCAGAAACAGGGGCGGCAGTAGCCACCAACGGCGGCGGGATTCCAAAATCGCCACGGTCGCTGCGAGGAAGAGATACGTGAACAACTGCGGCCGGTCGAGCGCGAACGGCACGGCAACCGCCGCCGCGGCGAGGCCCGCCATCCAGGCGCGGTCGAGGATGCCCGAGCGCCGCCAGGCGACCCACCCGGCCAGGCCGCAGAACGCCGCCAGCAGCAGCGCCCGCAACAGCACCACGCCGGCGAAACCGGCGGCGCGCCAGGCGGTGTAGAGGAACGCCTGCGCCAGCCACTCGTGGGTCAGGTTGAAGCGCCGCACGGCGGCTTCGCCCGCGTACGCCGGAGGTGCGCCGGCCGTGGTGTACGCGAACGGGTCGGGCACCGGCAGCGAGCGCGTCTCCACGATGTATTGCCCGGTGCGGAGGTGCCACCAGAAATCGGAATCGCGAATTTCGGGAGAAAGCAGGCCGAGCGCGAGCACGGCGGCCAGCGCCGCCAGCGTCAGGTGCAGGCGGCGCCGGGGCGCGGCGCGCGCGGGCACAGCCGGCGCGGGTTGCGCGCGCTTCCGGGTGCGGAGTTGGGCCACGAAACCCCATCATAATGGAGTTGGCGCGGAGGAAAAACCGAGACGAACTCAGCTCTGCCGTACGGGGCGAAGGCATACGTGCCGGCCGCCACCCTACTCCGGACGCTTTGCGGGCCGCGCGGTGGCAGGGTAGTGCGCGGCGCCTATAGGCGCTAATCCAGGCTTTCGAAGAGGACGGAGGTCAGGTAGCGTTCGCCGGAATCGGGGAGGATGGCGACGATGGTCTTGCCGGCGAATTCGGGTTGCGCCGCCAGGCGCGCGGCGACGGCGGCCGCGGCGCCGCAGGAAATGCCGCTCAGGATGCCTTCTTCGCGCGCGAGGCGGCGCGCCATCTCGACGGACTCCTCGTTGGTGACCGTTTCGACGCGATCCACCAGCGCGAGGTCCAGCGTATCGGGAATGAAGCCGGCGCCGATGCCCTGAATCTTGTGCGGCCCCGGCTGCAGCGGCTGGCCGGCGCGTGTCTGCGTGATCACCGCGCTGGCCACGGGCTCGACGGCCACCGACGTGATCGCTTTGCCGCGCGCCTGCTTGATGTAGCGGGAGATGCCGCTGATGGTCCCGCCGGTGCCTACGCCGCTGACCAAAACGTCGATTTCTCCATTGGTGTCGTCCCAGATTTCGGGGCCGGTGGTGCGGAAGTGGATCTCGGGGTTGGCCGGGTTCTTGAACTGCTGCGGCAGGAAGTAGCGCTTGGGATCGGACGCGCAGATCT